>Ga0181594_10004102_pt1 | contig 13051 bp, 10 predicted proteins | sample 071ome_18_FD_145603 | JGI IMG/M metagenome (GOLD analysis project Ga0181594, IMG submission 145603) | Coastal salt marsh microbial communities from the Groves Creek Marsh, Skidaway Island, Georgia - 071413BT metaG (spades assembly) | ecosystem: Environmental > Aquatic > Marine > Intertidal zone... | reverse complement strand
TTTCATTGAATGCCCGGGCCAAGAATTTCACGATCCGCGTCCGTCAGGCGCGGTGAACCAGGAACGGTTGAACTCCCAGCAGCGAACGCTCGTTTGCCCAGACCCATGAAAACGTTTTTGTCATTCTTTTTCGTGGTCGCCCTTGCCGCGACCTGTCCCGCGCCGCCGCCCGCGAAGAACACTTCCATGGAGAAGCCGGGGCCGACGCCGCCGACGATCGCCAAGGCGCCGCTGCAACCCATGGCGACGGACAAGATCTACTCCTATGAGCAGAAGCCCGCCGTCACGGGGCAGCCTGTGCTGGTGACGCCTGAGCAGGCCAAGGTCGTCATGGACAAATTCAAGGACGCCTACGGCAAGTTGGATCGTCCGCGAATCCTGATGGTCGTCAATCGCGACCCGGTGGATCGCGCGACCGGCCTGACGCTGGCGAGTCGGCGGGAGACGTTCGATGTGGACGAGCGGCGCGCCAATTCGAATTTCGAGGCGGATCCGAAGTTTGCGGGGCAGGCCAATCGACAACCCGCGACCATTTCGGCCGAGGGTGATGTGACCATCCGCGGATCGCTGGGGAGCGATGCGCAGCAGCTTCCGGGCAAGCGCAGCGAGAGTTCCTCCTCCCGCAAGGGCAAGGTCAGCAACATCTACAACAACAGGAAGCCCGCGGCCTTCTCGTTGACGGATCGTCAGACGCTGCGGGACATCGAGCGCCTGTTCGGGCGTCCGTTGCGACACGGCGGCGCGCGCCTGGCGGACCAGCGCATGGCGACCCAGTTGATTCCGGATTTGCCGCTCAAGGATTATTCCGTGCCGACCGAAGGATCGCAGGCCTACAAGGACCGCAAGGCCCTCGCCCAGATTTCGGATGTTGTGCTTGAGATCCTGGTTTTCTCGCGCGACATCATCGTGCCCGGCATTTCCGGGAACCGCACCTACACCCTGCCGGATATCCAGGCGACGGCCATCCGGCTCAGCGATTCACGCATTCTCGGTCAGGCTTCCTCCTCCGACGTGATCGGGCACGATCGTTACGCCGGCAACATCGCGCGCAACTTCGATATCCGCGACATTGCCGAAGCCACCGCCCTCGCGCTCATGGAAGACATGACGGTCGGGGTTGAATAGGATCCGGGTTTTCGAGCGCCTTGGTTGCCGGGAGCTTGGAACCGACCTTTGGACACCGACCACTGATTACTGACTACCGACCTCCGGTCGCCTGCTCGCCGCTCAGCGCGCAATGAATGCTCATCACGCCGCCGAGCAGGTTGTGCGTCCGCACCTCGCGGCAACCGATTTCCTCCAGCATTCGGGCGACGCCTTTCTGCGCGGGGTAGTTCTTCAATGATTCGAGTATGTAGGCGTAGGCGGCGGAATCGCCGGTGAACAACTTGCCGAAGATCGGGGTGGCGATCCTGAGGTAGGCGAAGTAGGCCCGGCGCCAGGGGGCGAAGCCCGGCACCCCGAAGTCGAGGATCAGCAGTCGCCCTCCCGGTTTCGCGACACGGCGCATCTCGGTCAGGCCCCGCTTGAAGTCGGCGAGATTGCGCAGTCCGTAACTGATCGAGACGACGTCAAACTGATTGTCTCCGAAGGGAATGCTCAGGGCGTCGCCCTGGAGGAACGCGCAATTCCGGGCGCCTTCGCCCCGGGCTTGTCGCTCCCGTGCGACGGCAAGCATGGCGGCGTTGAAGTCCAATCCGGTCGCGGCGGCCCCGGCGCGAGACATGGCGAAGGTGACGTCGCCGGTGCCGCAGCAGAGGTCCAGGGTCCGCGAGTCGCCCGTGATGTCCGCGAGGCGGATCAATCGACGTTTCCAAAGGCGGTGCAAACCGAAGCTTTGCACGTCGTTGATCAGGTCGTAGCGGCGCGCGATGGAGCTGAACAGGGCGTCGACTTTCGCCGCGCGCTGCTCGCCGGGATCGTAGTAGTTGCCGCTCATCGGGGAGGAACATAACAGGGAGTCCGTTCCATGCCCAATCCAACCGACAGGGTCGTTTCGCACGGGGCCTTGTTATCGGATTACGACGCGCCGCAACTTTCTTTTATCGGAATGCGACAGGACGCTGTTTTGTGTTGGCGTTTGGACGCGGGGTTGGTTAGGCCGTCTGCAACAAGCAAAGGAGCGAAGGATCTGGCGAAGGATTCGGCGCGTTGGAAAGGACGAGAGATGCGAATTCCAGGAGAGAACGGGTGGGTGCGGGGACAGGGTTTTACGCGAACGGAACTGTTGGCGGTCGTGACGATCGTGTTGACGGCGGCGTTGGTCTGGGCGCAACGAATGCGAGGGGGATCCCGGGCTGTTCGTGAGACCGTCTGCCGGGTGAACCTGAAACAGATCGGCGCGGCGCTGAGCGTCTACTCGACGGACAACCGGGAGAAGCTGCCTTACGCGGCGATTCAACCCCGGCGGGGAATGGCGTCGACCTGGGATCGGTTGATCGCCACGCCTTTGCGGGTGGTCTTGCGCGGAGGGGACTACAACGCGCCGCCGCCCCCGGCCGGCGTGGCGTTGCGCTGCCCGGAAGATCCGATCGAGGCGCCGACGGTCGATCCGGCCAGGGTTTCGGGGCGTCGAAGCTATGCGATGCCCGCGCACCGGATGAACCGTCCCAACTGGCCTCCGTCAGAATACAACTCAACGGGTGTCGGCTTGTTTTGGTCGGCCTACCGCAAGCGGGGCAATGGGGCGCTGGCGTCGATGCAAGGCGCGGCTCCGTTGCCGGCGGTGACCCTGGACATGCTTCAGGATCGCGCGGCCACGATCGTGTTCACCGAGCAGGCCCATCCGGAGAACCTGTTGGGTCGGGCCAAGTTTTCGACCGTTTCCTCCACCGTGGGGCACGTGGACGAAACCGTATTGCCGCGCGACTCGCTCCATGGAGGAAGGATCAATTACCTGATGGCGGACGGGCATGTCGAGCAACTCGAACCGGAGGCAACCGTGGGGCCGGAAGGCAAGGTGAGCGATGCGCCGGAAACCCATTTCGGCATGTGGACCATCGTGGCGGGAGACTGAGTCGAACAGGGAAGGGAGAGGGAAATGACGGACAAACAAGGAAGACAACATGAAAGAAAAACAAGAAAGACACATCACTTGCTTCATCATGACGGCGGGGGCCGTCTTTGTGGCGACGGCGCTGGCCAAGTTGGTCAGCGCCCTGGGAGACGCGCGGATTCTGGACCTGGCCGATCCGCTGCTGGGACTCAAGACGCGCCATTTGCTTGCGTGCGTCGGCGTGGTCGAGGCCGTGTTGGCGGGCTACCTGTTCTTTGGGCGCAGTTCCTGGCTGAAGCTTTCCCTCACCGCCTGGATGGCGACGAACTTTCTGGTGTATCGTCTGGCAATCTGGTGGATGGACGCGCCCAAACCCTGCGGTTGCCTGGGCACGGTTACGGACGCGCTGCCCGTGTCGCCGCGCATGGTGGACTACGGTATGAAGGGGATCCTGGCCTATTTGTTGATTGGCAGTCTTGGCCTGATCGGCATGCGGGTGAGATCGGGCGACCGCGGGACAGAATCTACCGTTGAGACCAACGTCCCCGCCTGAATGTCGCTTCCCGCCGGAGTGAACGTCAACACGCCGTGGCCATCCGCTTCCAATGTCCGGGACGCACCTGTCGCCAGATGGTGTCCATCGGAGACGCCTGGGCCGGCCGGTTCATCAAATGTCCCGGCTGCGGCGATTCCCTGGAGGTTCCCAGTGCGGAGGCGTCCGTGTCGGTCGATCCTTTGTCTGCGGAAGATGGGGTGGCTCCAGGAGATGGGGGGCACGCGCGAGCAACGCGCGCTGATTCCGTGGAGCGACTGGTCGGCTGGCTTGGTCGTCTTGGCGGGCAAGCGCTCCGCGTGGTCGCGGCCCGGCGTAAGGCTTGCTTGGTCTTCGTGATCGTCGCCCTCACGGCGGCCGGTGTCTGGACGACCGTTGAGAACGCTCTGGAGTTGAGGCGCATCCGGGAACGCACTGCGGAGATCTGCATGGTGGGCGAGTTTCGCGATGCGCCGGTGGGGGATCACTCGGGCGGGCGCGTGGCCTACATCCGCACGACCGCCGAGGCGCGGACCTTGTTCCTCAAGACGTCGGATCGGAGAGACCCCGTCCGGCTCATGGATCTGCGTCTCGATGAGATGAAGCATTTTTCCATCTTCGGTTGGGCTCCCGGCGACCGCCTTCTCGCGGCGGGGCAGATTCCGGATCGTCTGGAAACGACCCCCAGTCTCTTTCTGTTCGACGGGCGGACCGGGGCGTTGGCGTTGCGGGCGACCAATCTGCCGCCGATTACGAGATTTGTCTGGTTGGACAGCGATTCATTTGCCTTCTTCGATGACGGGTTGACCTGCTTCAGGGGGCGGGTTGGAGCCAAGGGAAAGGGGGGGCGGCTTGCGGTGGAGTACGAGAAGATTTGCGCGGTTGATCCACTCCATGGGGAGCCTGGATTGGTGGCGATGGACACGAATCGCGTCGGGGTTGTGCATCGGATGAACCTGCATTCGTTGAACGTTGAAACCGCCGAACTGACGCGGCTCAGTTCCTTCACCAACATGACCTACCAGTGGTTGGACTACAGCGCCGAGCAGGCGGCGTTCCTGTTCTGCGCGCCGGCGGAGCCGCCAAGGCGGTATCCGAGGGTCGTGTATCGATTCGATCCCGGAGCCAATGCCCACGGCGTTCTCCGTGCATTGAACGACACGCACACCTACAAAGGTCGTTGGATCCTGGGAGGGCAGGGCTACGCCTATGTGGGATCGGAGGCGAACGAGAGTTTTCTGACGGTGCATGTGAACGGGGATGCCGGGGACCGGCACCTGTTCGAGGCGGGATTCATCCGGGCTTTCAGCGTGGGCGCGGGGAAGGAACGGTTGCTGGCATTCGCCTCGCGTGCGATCGAGCCCCATGGCGTCTGGGAGTATGACATCCCTCGGCGCGAGTTGGGCAATTTGGTTGCGGCCACCAACGCGCCGTTTGTCGCCGCCAAGGTTCTGCGTCCGCACAACAAGGTTCAGCAATTGAAGGGGCGGCGGCCGCTGCCTCACACCCTGATCCCGCCGCGTGGATTCGAACCGGGCCGCAAGTATCCGGCGGTGATTGACGGACCGAACAGCAACCGCTGGCGTCCGGAGCCGCAGGCCATCGCCAACGCCGGAATCTTCTACGTCTCCGCCAACCGCTGGGGGCTGGCGAGCTCCGACAACTTTCATCGCGCGGCCGAAGACATCGCGGAACTCCATGAAACCATGGCGCGCCATCCCAGTATCGATCCCGACCGCATCTTTCTCATGGGGACGAGCTACGGGACACGCGTGATGATTCCCCTGATCCGCGACTACCCGGAGCTTTGGCGCGGGGTGATCCTGCACAGCCCTGTGGTGAATCTTGAACTGTATGAGGATCTTTGGAGGAATCCCCGTTACTTGATCACGATCGGTGAGAACGACCGGTTCTACGAGGAGGTTCGAAAGTTTGAGATCGAGGCCTGTCATCACTGGACCCTGGTGGATGTCAGGAGCTACCCCGGCATGGGGCACGGCGTTGCCAGCGCGGAACACGTGCTTGATCGGGTGAGCGCATCCATTGACTTTATCCGTTCCCACTGATGGAGGCTCGGAGCGCTGAGGTGAAGGGGGAGGTTCCGCGTTGGGGAAGGAAGCGACGTCGCGCCGTTCTTTTTCTGGCCTGTTTCCTGTTCTGGATTGTCGTGCTGGGCATGGAATGGTGGTTGAAAATGCCGGTGTCGATTCCGTGGGGCGTTGAATTGCAGGACGCCGCGCCCCGGGAGGTCAAGAGCCATCAGAATCAGTGGATTCTCCAGTTGTTCTTCACGTTCTACGCCCTGACTTTTCTTTGGTTGCCGCTGCGCGCGGGGCGGGCTCGACGGGGCTGCGTCTCGGATCCTCCTTCTCGAAATGCGGATTACGCGCTTCCGATTGTCGGAGCCGTGTTTCTGGCGGTCCTGGGCTGCCAATACTGGCGCGATCCGGAGTCGGTCGCTGCGGAAGGTTCCGCCCTGGTTCTGCTGACCGGGCTGATGATGGGGATGGGGTTCCGCTTTCTGGGGAATCAAGCGGGCGACGGCTTCCGTGCGCAGTTGATCGGCGCGACGTTGAGCTCGTTGGCGGTGTTTCTGGCGTTGGTTGCCCTTTGGCAGCCGGATCACGCATTCGACTATCACTACCGGGAGCGGGAGCGGTGGACCGGGCTCTGGGAGAATCCCAATCGATACGGTTTGTTGATGGGCGTGGGATTCTTGATCTCGATGGGGCGATGGGGAGCGGTCGCACTGGGCGCTCATCGTCCTTGGAAACGTGCGGCCCTGGCGTGGTGGTGGGGGCTCGGTGTCGTGTGCGGTTTTGGCTTGTTTCAGAGTCTATCGCGCGGGGCGTGGCTGGGTTCCGCGCTTGGCTCTCTTCTCCTGATGGCGCGGTTCTGGGGCGCGTGGAAAGCGGGCAGGGAGCGAGGGCATCATGATTCGCGCGGTTCGTTGTGCCGTTTCGACGAGCGGACAGGGATGTCCGCGCTCCCGCCGTCGACGTTTGCGGCCATTGTGGGCGGCCTTCACCGAAACCGTGCGGCGTATGCGACGATTCTTGTTTCCTTTTTCATTATTGTGTTCTGGACGTTTCGGCACAGCGAGGTTCCGGCGGTCCGGCGGGTTCTCTCGGTGGCGAACGTGAACGACTTCTCGTGGCGGAATCGCGTGGCGGCCTATGAGGGCGCACTGCGGATGATGTCGGATCGTCCGGTTGCCGGGCATGGTTGGGGCTCGCTGCGCGATCAGTATGGAGCCTTTTACTCGCGTCCGCGGATCGCCGAACCGGCGGCCATCACCTTGAACGACTTCCTGTCTCTGGGGGCGATGTTGGGGCTTCCCGCCCTGGTTGCTTTTCTTGCAGTGTTGGTTCTCCTGCTTGGGCGCCGGCGAGCCGACGGTGATTCAGTGGAAGCGTGGATTGCAGTCTCCGCGGTCATCGTCCTGTTGACCGGATTCTGGTTCGACGATGGGCTGTTCCATCTGGCTTTGGGAACGCCGTTCTGGGTCCTGCTGGCGATCGTCAGCCTCTCGGGAGCGGGCTCGCGCGCATTCGTCCTTCCGTCGAAGCGGTTGGCCTTGGTCGGAGCGGCGGGGTTCGTCTGTCTTCTCGTCTGGGCTGATGTTCGGGACCCACATTGTCGGGTTCGGTTCAAGGCGCCGGATTCAGGCCCGATGCGGGCAGAAGGCGTGGCGTTGCTTCCGAAGCCGGTCGGGACCCGCCCGACGATTGTCTACCTGCACGGTTCGAGGGGAAACGTTGTGAAGGATGGTCCGACCTTGCGGGCGTTTGCTGAGTTGGGTTTCAACGCGGTGTCGCTTGACTACGACCAGTCTGAAACCGGCGCTTTCGAGGCTGAGTTCGAGGGTCTTCTGGCCTGGTTGGAAGATCAGGCGTGGTTTTGCGGGGAGACCACTGCCTGGGTGGGCAGCAGTCTTGGAGCCCAGAAGTCACTGAGCTTTTTGCTGCGCCGCCCGGAGCGCCAGCCGCGCCTTTACGTGCGGATCGGGGGTGGGCTCGTGGATGGGCTTGCCGCGCGGGATGGCGATGTGTTGGCGTCCGCAGGCTCCTTCAGTTGTCCGACCCTCCTGGTGCATGGGGAGGAAGACCGGGTCTTTCCGGCGGCGGATTGCGAAGTCCTGGGCGCGCTGTTGAAGTCGCGCGGCGTTCCGGTGGAAACGAAGATCCTGTCGGGTCAGGAGCATGGTTTCCGTCCGGAAAGGGAGGTGGTCCTGAGAGTTGTCGGTGAGTATGTCGCCGGGGCGTTGGCCGGGTCGTCTCCGGAGGAGCAGGACGAACCTGAGCGGCGTCGATTCCCGTGGGGCGCTACAGCCATCGCACTCGTTGTTTCTGCGGCCGGTTTGGCGCGGCGTTTTTGGTCGCAACACCAGGTGAAAGCGGGAGAATGCTCTGTGGTGGATCGGCGGTTGTGCCGCGCGGCTTGGTGCGCGGCGGGACTGGCGACGGCGGTTTCGGTTGTGCATTTGTCCGCGCCCGCGCTCAACGCGCGCTTGGTGTCGCCGGACTTGGTTGCCCGGCTATTGCCATCCCCCGGGGCCAGGGATGATTTTCGGGAAATTGCCGCGCGGGCCGATTTCGCTTCGACCCGGTTTGGGAATCTGCTTGAGCATGCCGAGTTGGCCAACTACCGGGGGCCGTTCCTTTATGGAGGGGCGTTGGACCGGGAGATCTGGTCGCGCTACATCGTCTCGCCCTTGATCGGGGAAAGCGAGCCTCGCGCGATTGATTGGCGACGTCCGCTTTGGGAGCATTTCTACCCGCGCGTTCGCCAGGAAACGGACCCCGGGGAAGCCGCGCGCATCGTCGTGCGTCACCTGCGCGCTCGAGTGGGTATCCATCCTGGCGAGGCGGACACGGATAGCCTTGGTTCGGCTTGGGAAAGGGGGCTTGCGAATACGCGGGATTGGGAATGGCTTTATGTCGCGGCGCTGCGTTCGGCGGGCGTTGCGGCGCGGATTGGCGAGGGGCGACGGGCTGCGATCTGGGATGGAGGCCGGTGGGTATCCGCACCGCGGCCATTGATCGACCTTTGGAGTCCTGGCGGCCAATAGTATTGGGGGGCGCGCCCCAGGCGCGGTTTCCTCGGAAGAAGGCGAAATAAGAGAATCCGGAGATACGGAGGCGACAGTGTGTGTCACGCCGCCGCCGGCGTGCGATTAAACGAGGGTGGCGAGGGAAACGTGCTGACTCGTCCCTTCGGGACGTTGATATGGGCTCGACGGAGTCTCTCCCCACCGGCTGTACGAGCCATCCGGCAATAAAGGAGCGCTGTTGGCAGCGGAGTCGTGGGTGGCTCGGGCATGGAATGAAAGGCGCTGAAGCGCGCGACAGCGAATCGAAAAGGCGGTGGGGCGAGCCCACTTCGACACCCTGCAGGGGGGAAAGCGGCGAAGGGAAAGCGCTGCAGGCGAGCCATAGACAGCCCTGTGAGCAGGAAGACCTCTTTTCGTCCCTTTGGGCCTTGGCATGGCGCCACCCGTTCACAATCGACCCCCCGCCGGCGCCGATGGCAAGAAGGGCATTGATTGGAGGGGGAATTGATACGAGACTCCGGGCAATTGTCCGTTGGGCAAACCTCGCTATCCTTTGAGTATGAAGATGAATTTGGATTGGAAACGCCGGCCCCGGGCGCTGGGGCGCGCGGCGGCCTTGCTGATTGGGTTGGCGGCCTTGGCCGCTTCCCTGCCCGCTGCGGAGTTGGGGATGAAGGCGCCGAAGTTGACCATTGCGAAGTGGGTCAAGGGCGGACCGGTCGATCTGGAGAAGAATGACAAGGGGCTGGTCCGGGTTGTGGAATTTTGGGCGACTTGGTGCGGTCCGTGCCGGACGACCATTCCCCATCTGACGGAATTGCAGAACAAGTATGCGGCCAAGGGCGTTCAGTTCATCGGCGTCAGCGATGAAGCGCCGGGAACCGTGGAGCGTTTCGTTGAGCGGATGGGCAGCCGCATGGATTATACAGTGGCGGCGGACGCGGACGGCGCGACGTCCTTTGCCTACATGACGGCCTTTGGTGTGCGGGGGATTCCCCATGCCTTCGTCGTGGACAAAGAGAGCCGCATCGTCTGGCACGGCCATCCCATGGGGGGATTGGAAGCGGTGATCAAGGGCGTGCTCGATGGCACGTGGTCCGCTGAGTCAGCCGCGAAGGTGGAGGCGGCGAAGGAGAACCTGGGCGTCTATTTCGGCGGGGTGACGCAAGGGCGCGACTCGGAGGAATTGAAGTCCCTGGGGCTGGGGTTGGTGGGCGATTTGAAGAACGATCCCACGACCTTGAACCAGGTTGCCTGGCTGATCCTGACCGACGAGCGCGTGCTGACCCGCCACCTTGAGGTCGCCATGAAGGCGGCGGAGCTGGCGTATAAAGGATCCGAGGGCAAGGATGCCGCCATTGTGGACACCTACGCGCGCGCCCTGTTCGACACCGGCAAGAAGGAGAAGGCGATAGAGATGCAGGCGAAAGCGGTCGAGCTTGAGGGCAATCCGCTGGAGAAGCTGGGCCTGCAGAAGACCTTGGAGCGCTACAAGAACGCAAAGTGAACGGGGACGTCCAGATTCGGGCGACGACGCCGGCGGATGTGCCGTTGATCCTGGAGTTCATCCGGGGCATTGCCGACTACGAGAAGCTGGCCCATGAGGTGGTCGCCACCGAGGCGGCGCTGCACGAGTCCCTGTTCGGCCCGCAAGCCTGCGCGGAGTGCTTGCTGGCATTTCTCGGCGAGGAGCCGGCGGCCTTCGCCATCTTTTTTCACAATTTCTCCACCTTCGTCGGCCGGCGGGGGCTGTATCTGGAGGATTTGTTCGTGAAGCCGGAGCATCGCGGTTTGGGCATCGGGAAGAAGTTGCTGGTCCATTTGGCAGGGATCGCCAAGGAGCGCAACTGCGGTCGTTTCGAATGGGTGGCTCTCGATTGGAACGAGCGGGCGATCCGCTTCTACCAGGCCCTTGGCGCCGAGATGAAGGCGGAGTGGCAGTTGTTCCGGCTGGACGAGGCGGGCATTGCCAACGTGGCGGCGCGGGCTTGATCCCGGAATCCGCTGGGATTCTAACCGCGGTAGACGCACTTGGCGGTGCAGGTTTCGGCGACGACAATCTCCTTGAGGATGGGAAGTCCGGGTTTCAGCTTGTCCCAGATCCATTTGGCGATGTTCTCGCTGGTGGGGTTTTCGAGACCGGGGATTTCATTGAGGTAATGGTGGTCCAGTTGCTCCCAGTGGGGTTTGAAGGCCTTGGAAATTTCCGCGTAGTCGATCAACCAGCCCAGCTTCTCGTCGCAGTCGCCTTCGACCACGATCTCGGCGCTGAAGCTGTGGCCGTGCAGGCGGCGGCACTTGTGGTCTTCCGGCAGGTGAGGCAGCAGGTGTGCGGCTTCGAATTGGAATGACTTGCGTAGTTCGACGTTCATTGGGATGCGGGGTGGGGGTGCGGGATCATTGTTCCCAGTCGGTCCAGGTGACGAGGTTGGCGAGAGCGGGTTGGCCGTCGTGGCGCCAGGTCAGGGGCGGATGTTGCATGCGGCCGAGCGGGCAGACGCGCGTGGCTCCGAATCGGGCGAAGGACGTGGCCAGTTCCTCGAGGCGTTCCTCGGCGGCGGAAAGACCGACGGTTGAGATATGCTCGCGGACGGGTTCGAGGTTGCGCATGACCTCGGCGGCGTCCCGGACTTCCTTGACGTAGACAAATCGGTTGCCGCAGGAGGGTTGCCATTGGGGGTCGGCTTCGAAGACGACCGTCCAGTTGGTGGAGCCTTCGCTTTGCCAGAGCCGGGTATCGCCGCTATCGGCTGAGCGGAGTTCGTAGATGGAGCGTCGGGTTGCGATATCGGCGGCTTCCTGTGTGGTGAGTTTGCCGCGTGGTTGTTTCTTCTCCAGTTTGTCGAGCTCTTCGGCGAGTTGCTTGGCGAAGACCCGGGGTTCGACGGTTCCGCCTTTCTCGACATAGATGGCCTGTGGGGAAAGGCAGCCGCGTTGATCCCAGGCGACGATGTCGAGGGCCGCGTTGTGCAGGGTTTCCGATGCGAGGAAGCCGTCGAGCATTTCCTGGCCGATGAAGCCGAGGCTGAGCTTGTGTCCGTAGCCGAGGAACTTCACCGTCAGAGGCAGTCGTTCCCGGACGGAGCGGATGGTTTCGTCGGATCCCGTGGCGGTCACGCAGTTGGCCTCCTCGAACAAGGGATCCTCGAACTGACGGTTGCCGCCGGCCCATTCGGCGATCTCGAAACAGGCGCCCATCTTGGGCTCTTCCTCGTAGATGGAGTGGGCGAAGGCGCGGGGAATGAAGGAGGCGCCTCGGCTGCACTTGATGAACTGGGAGGAGCCGACGACCAGTCCGGACACCATGCTGGCCAGGGTCGGGTTCGGGAGTTGTCCCGAGCAAATGTGAACGATCAACTCGGGGCCGGTGGCCAAGGCGGAGCGGTCGGAGAAACGTTCCTCCTTGTTGGTCGACATGCCGTCGAGTCGACGCATGTGACCGAACTCCTGGGAGACCAGGGCTTCGAGGTTCTCCTTGGTCAACTGCTCGAAGAATGTGGCCAGTCCGCGTTCGAGGGTGGGGGCGGTGAAGCCGGTTTGTTCCGGGCCTTTCTCAAGGACGAGTCGGCGGAACCGGTAATCCGGATCCCTCCAGTTCTCGCCGACTTTGGCCAGCGCGCCGATCATGTTTCCGGTGGAACGCCACTCGAGGAATTCCCGTCGATTGCGGCGCAGGGCGAGGGCCGCCTCGCGCACCAGGGTGGGCGTCAGGGCATCCTCTCCGCCGAGGTCAGCGAAATAGGATGTGGTGAAATCGGAATTGCTTTCCATTTCCATGGCCGTGTTCTGTGATCTTTCAGAGGGTCATGCGGGAGCAGCCGCGAGGTTCGGCGATCGAGGCCCGTCCGAGCAATTCAAATCCAACGCCGCGGCGAATGCCAAGATCCTCGGTCTGCAGTGCGGCGACGGACCGGAGGTTGGCGAGGTCGAAAAGGCGGATGAGTCCGGTTTCTCCTTCGGCTGCCTCCCGGCCGGTTTCCGGGGAGATGATCTGCGCCCTGGCCCAGGGAGGAAAAAGGAATGCGTTCGCGTCCCGGGCGTAGGCTTGAGAGCTCAATTCGCTCATGCCGTATTCGCGAACGATGTTCGCTTCGCCGACGCCGAGTTGTTGTCCGATGAGGCGATGGAGTTGCTCGCGGGAAAGCTCTCTCGAACGGCCCTTGTAGCCGCCGGTTTCCATGACGACGGAACCCGGAGGCAGGATGATGCGTTGGTTGGAGGCGTTCAATTCGTCGAGGAGATGCACGAACAGGAAGGCCGTTCCCAATAGAACAACAGGCGTTTGCTCCTCGGTGGCTGCTTGGAGAAAGGCAAAGCAGGCCTTTGAGTCGATGGTCCAGGCATGGGATCCATCGAGTCTGCCGAGCCATTCGGAGTCTCCGGAGCCGAATGCGGTCGTGACAGTTTCGAACATGTGGACGAGTGAGGACCGGGGCGCTTTCATGGGCCGCGGCGTCAACAGGCCGAAGCG
>Ga0181594_10004100_pt1 | contig 13057 bp, 12 predicted proteins | sample 071ome_18_FD_145603 | JGI IMG/M metagenome (GOLD analysis project Ga0181594, IMG submission 145603) | Coastal salt marsh microbial communities from the Groves Creek Marsh, Skidaway Island, Georgia - 071413BT metaG (spades assembly) | ecosystem: Environmental > Aquatic > Marine > Intertidal zone... | reverse complement strand
GTACCCATCCGGCGCGTGACCGGCTGCCCGTCTTCCCGGGTGTTGCGGCTGGCCCCGCGCAGACAGATCCATGGAGCCTGGCGTGACATCCGCGCGGGCATGGGTGCTGCTGACTGCCGGGATCGCGCTGGTACTGGGCAGCGCGGTGCCCTGGCACCAGGGGCTGCGCGATGCGGCGCGGCAGACCGTTGCCGTTGAAGTGGACCTCGATCCCAGAATTCCGGACCAGTCGCGCCAGATCACCCTCGCATCCGGGTCGCGAGCCCGCCTGGTAATGGCGCTCACCGTGCATGTGCCGGAAGATCTTGAGACGAGCAGTGAGCCGCCGTCGGTGCGATACCGTTTCCCGTTCGAATACCGCATCACAGATCTCTCAGGGCACACGCTGGCTGGCAGCGCGCTGGCTATCGACCCGCATGGCGCGCCGAGAGTCGAGAAAGCACACGCCGTGAGTGTCCTCGAATCCGCGGTGAGACGGCTGCCCGAAGGCTACGAGGTTGAGGTGACCGCCGTGCTGCCGGCGTTTGAGCTTCTGGAATCGCCGGAAGTCGTACTGACCGCAGAGCTCGGGCAGGACCAGCGCTACGGGGCCACGCTGGAGGCGGTCACGGTGCGATTGGAGCACGGCCTGACCAGCCCGCTTGGTCATCTGATCGGAGGGCTGGTCATGTTTCTGTTCGGTCTGATTGCCGCTGTGATGGGATTCACCGCGCGGCTCAGCGCGGCACAGCCCGCCGGACAGAGTGCGCCGACCACGGCGCAGGAGGATGTTGCCGCGCTTCGCCGTCAAGCCCGACTATGTCATCTGGCGGGCCTGTGCGCGTACGCCGTACCTTTAGGGGTGCTGGTGCCGCTCGCGCTATGGACCCGCACCCGGCGACGACATCCTTATCTGGATCAGCAGGGCCGTGAGGCCATCAATTTCCAGCTGTCCGTGCTGGTCTATATCGCGCTGTCACTCGGGCTGGTGCTGGTTGTGGTCGGACTGGTGTTGGTGCCTCTGCTGCTCGTTTTTCATCTGACGACGACCATCGCAGCCGCGCGCGCCGCGGGTCGCGGCGAGGCCTGGCGCTACCCGATTACGCTGCGCTTCGTGCGTTAGGCGGACTTGGGGTCAGGTGCTCGGTGCTGCCCGGCGCGTCTGCCATGCGGCAAGCAAAGCGCGGGCTTTGTTCTGCGCCGGATCCATGATTGCGTCGTGCTCTCCGCGCTTACAGGCGAGTTCAATCACGTAGCCGTTGGGGTCTTCGAAATAGATCGAGTCGATGAAACGGTGGTTGGAGACCCCGCGCATCGGCCTGTTTTCCGCCCGGCCTTTCTCGATCATGCGTTCGAAGGTCGTTCGATCGACCTCGAGCGCGATGTGCAGGTCGAAATCATGCTGCTGCTTGAACTCGAACGGCCGGTCGGGCGCCTCGAAGAAGGCCAGAAAAGAGCCATCGCCCATGGCGAAGAAGGTATGCAGGACCTCGGTCTCTCGCCCGGTCATGGTTTCGGTGATCTCCAGCGCGCCGCAGAGCGGCAGTTCTAGAAAATCCTCGTAGAAAGCCCGCGTCTGCTCGCTGTCGCGACAGCGGTAGGCGTTGTGATGCAGCCCTTTGATCATGGTATTTCCTCTTAGTCGAATAGCACGCCAGGGTTCAGGATCCCGTTCGGATCCAGGGTCCGCTTGGCCGCGCGCAGCACTTCGCCGAACAGCGGTGGCCGCTGCTGCGCCCAGCCTTCCGCATGCATCCGACCAACGGCATGGTGGTGCGTGACGGTGCCGCCGGCGTCGACCACCGCCGCTGTCGCCTCATCCTTGATGGTTTTCCAGATCTCTTCCTCGCTGCCGTGTGGTGCGGGTCCGCTGAAGGAGTAGTAGGGCGCGGGGCCGTCGGTGTACACGTGGGTAAAACGGCAGGCCAGCGTAGCGCCCGGTCCCAGGGTTTCGCGCAGCGCCCGTCCAACGCGCTCGCGCACCGCGGCATCAAACGCGGGCCACTGGTCCCAGGTGATAGCCGTCTCAAAGGTGTCTGCGAGCAGGCCGAGGCCGACCGTCAGACCCGCATTGACCCCGATGAAAGCGTTACGCCAGGCGCCGACCGGGCCCTCGCGTCCGGTTGCCTGGCCGTTACCGTCGTCGATGACGACGTTTTCATCGGCTATCTGCCCGCCGCAGGCGCGGGCGATATCGACCGCGGCACGGATATTTGCGCCTTGCGCGATGTCAGCCGACTCAAAGCCGATGATGACCAGTGACTGCGTGCCGTCGAGGCCGGCGTTGTTACCCGCCTCAACCGGATCGAGGATGCGTAGATTGGCTGGCCACAGTTTGGCCTGTACCAGCTGGCGCATGGCCGCCGTGCCGCTCTCCCAGCTGGGAAAAATGACCCCCGCCGTAGCGCGGAAGGTCGGGCGTTTCTGCAGCCTGAGCCAGCATTCACTGATGATGCCAAGCGTGCCCTCGGAACCCAGGACCAGGCGATCGGGGCTGGGTCCGGCCCCGCTGCCCGGCAGGCGGCGGCTTTCCATCCAGCCGGCCGGTGTGAGCATGCGCGTGGACTCGACGAAGTCATCGATATGGGTGTGGTTTGTCGCGTAATGACCGCCGGAGCGGGTGGCGACCCAGCCGCCGACAGTCGACCAGGGAAAACTCTGCGGAAAATGTCGCAGGGTAAGCCCGTAAGGCTTCAGGGCTGTTTCCAGGTCAGGTCCCAGCAGGCCGGCCTGGAAACGGCCGGCGCGGGAGACCTCATCGATTTCCAGCACGGCATTGAGCTCGTCGAGGTCGATGGTCATGGCCCGCTCCGCGGTAGCGGGCACGTTGACGCCCCACACTACGGTGGTTCCCCCACCGTAGGGAATAGCGATGCATGCATTGGCATCGCACCAGGCCAGAGTTGCTTCCAGTTCCTGCTCGGTGCGCGGATGCGCTACGGCGTCAGGCGGCAGTGCAAATTCCCCGCGCGACGCTTTCAACAGCTCGACCGGGTGACCACCATGCGTGTGGGTCAGGCGATCGACATGATCCTGGCGCACCCAGCCCTGCAGAGCGGCGGGCACCCTGAAGCGTGGATCGCGTAGCGCGATCTCTTCCGGCCTGGGGATCCTGGGTGGTTTGACTGCCTGCCCGAGACGCGGCGCCAGCGCTTTCGCTGCAGCCTGCCGCGCGTCATCGCCGGGCTCATCGGACGCGTATCCCCAGGTCCAGTAACTGCGCCGTTCACTCCGTGCCACCATCAAACCGCCCTCCACTAAGCCAGCCATGCGTCGAGGGTGCATTCTGGCGTACTCGCCGCCCTCCGACACCCCCGGCCGCTGGACCTGCTCGCGTTGCGCGCGGCGCGCAAAACTGTCAGCGTGCGCGGCATGAACAAGTCAGCGCCATTCCGACCGCGTCGTAGTTTTCTCTTTGTCCCTGGCAGCGGCCCGGAACTGTTCCCCAAGGCCATCAAGGCCGCGCCCGATATTGTCTGCATTGACCTTGAGGACGCGATCGCGCCGCCGCACAAGGCATCGGCGCGCCGCGGCACGCTGGATCTTCTGGCGGGGCGGCCGCCTTGTGGTAACAGCGAGGTGCTCATTCGCATCAATGCGATCGGCAGCCGGGATGGCATGGCCGATCTGCTCGCCATTCTTGACAGTCCGGCGCCGCCACCGGGTCTCATGCTGCCCAAGGTCAAAAGCCCCGATGAGATCCGCCTGCTCGATGAACTTCTCAGTTCAGAGGACAGCGCGATGCGTCTGCAGGTGATTATCGAAACCAACGAAGGGCTCGAAGCCTGTGCGGAGATTGCCCGGGCCAGCGCGCGCATTGATGCGCTCCTGTTCGGGGCCATTGATATGAGTGCCGAGCTCCGCGTGGCGCCGACCTGGAACGCGCTGCTCTACGCGCGTTCCCGTCTGGTGCACGCCGCTGCGTCAGCCGGGATCGACCTTATCGATGTGCCTTTTCTGGATTTGCAGGACATGGCTGGTCTCGAGCGCGAAGCGGCACTGGCCGCGGAGTTGGGCATGACCGGCAAGGGCGCGATTCATCCCAGCCAGCTGCCGGTCATTCAGCAGAGCTTCACCCCGAGTGCTGCAGCAATTGCGCGGGCCAGAGAGATTGTGCAGGCGTTTGAACAGGCCAGCACCGGGCTCGTTGTGGTGGGAGGCAAGCTGATCGAAAAGCCGGTGCTGCGCAGCATGTACCGGATTCTGGCGATCGCGGACCGCCTTGGCGCTGGGGCCGATTCCCCGGTCCAGAGAGACAGCTAGGCAGAGCGTCCGGTCGACTACGACGCCGGTCAGGCGCCCTGCTGCTCGGAGCGCAGCTCACGGATGCGGTCCCGCAGCTCGTCGATTGAACGGTTCTCGTTGACCCGCGCAGAGGGCGTCAGGAAGGACTCCAGGCGGGTAGCAAGGCGCATCGGGTTGGGCTCAGTGCGGATACTCACGACACCATCGGTGATCAGTTTCTGCATGAGGAGTTCGCGCTCGGTCTTGGCGTGAATGCTTTCTGCCACCGGCGTCAGGAAGAAATTCGCAAGGACGATGCCGTAGAGAGTCGAGGTGAGGGCGATCGGCACCGTCTGCAGGATTATCCTCGGGTCGTTGATCCCGGTGAGCATGGCGATGAGGCCAATCACGCTGCCGGCGACGCCGAATGCCGGCGCGAGCTTGGAGGCGTGACGGAACAAACGCTCGTGCTGCTGGCGGCGATGGCGGAAATGAAACATCTCCGCGTGCAGCATCTCCTCGATCTCGTCTTCCTTGAAGCCGTCAACCAGCAGCTGCAGGGCGCGCTTCAGAAACAGCATGGTGGTGCGCTCCTGAAAATCTTCGAGGGCCAGCACGCCTTTAGTCCGGGTCTGAACCACCAGCTCCTGCAGCACCTCGATGATGCGCTCGGGAGAGACCATTTTCCCGGTGTAGGTATTCCGTGCCACGCGGATAGCGGCGAGGAGATCGCCCGAGGGATAGCTCAGGAACATCGCGCCGCAGGTACCTGAGATGACGATTGCGAGGCCCAGCCCGTTCAGCATTACGCTGGCGTTGCCGGACATCAGGAACGTGGCGACATAGATGCCCGCGCAGAGCACTACGCCCATCCAGTTATAGACATTCATAGCATTGCTCCTGGTTCGGTGGTCGACGTGCTGCGGGTGATGATGATTTCAACCCGGCGGTTGAGCGCGCGTGCGCCCTCGTCGGAATTCGGTACGGTGGGGGCGTACTGTCCCCGCCCCATGACGACAAAACGCGCCGGGTCAATGTCCCCGCCGGCGTCGAGCAGGTAACGGGCAACACGACTCGCGCGCACCAGTGACAGTTCCCAGTTGCTCGGGAAAGCATCAGTGTTGATCGGGTGGTCGTCCGTGTGGCCGACCACATGCACAATGTAGGGCGTTGAGCGGATGATGCCGGCGAGACGGTCGAGAAACTCGCGCATGTCGTTTTTCAGTTCGGCCTGCCCCAGATCGAACAGCATCGGACCCTGCACGCTGACTTTGACCGATTGATCCTCCAGCAGGACGATCTCCACTTCCTGCAGGTTGGTTTCGCGCATTGCCTCCTGACTGAGCTCAAACACGTTAAGCCGCACAGGCGGTGAGTCATCAAAATGGCTCGGCGGAGTCTCAACCGGACGCAGCTTCTCGCGTTCGACCTCGTAGCGCTGCGGCACCTCTTTCGGCTGACGTTCGTCCAAGAACTCCGTCTGTGCTTCGGGGTTGTCGAGCAGGCCGCGTACGGAGATCAGGATCGCGAACACCACGAACATGGTCATCATGAGGTCCGCCCATGGTACCGACCAGTAGTCCGCGCCAGCGTCCGGATCGACCATCGGGTTGCTGTCGACGTCGGCGCCCTGGCTCGCATAGGCCATGGCATAGCGGCGTCGACGGCTGGCGCCGGCGGCAGCCGCTGTCTTTGCAGGCGTTGCCTTCTCTAATGGTGTTTGTTCGTCGGCCAAAACTGCCTCCAGGGCGCAGCTACCAGTCTCATAGCGGCCGCCGTCGGCCAATCTTGAAGATTCTCAGGGCTTTCGGGTCGGCACTTAGGGTAGATCTTCTTGCGGTCGGCAACTGTGACCGAGTCGACGGAATGCGTCAGGCGCTGGCAGGCGCAATTCAGAGCGCGAGAAACGCTTCCGGCGTGCTGGAGGCGGTGGCGCTGAGCAGGACCTCGGGGCGCATGTGGTGCGCGGCCTTGGCGCGATGCTCCGCGGTATCGGGCTGCGGGCCGATGTAGCTGCCCAGATCACGCCCCCAGGCGACGACCGCGCGGCCATAGCGGACGCGCTGCTGTTCCCAGGTCTCCAGCGCGCCTGGTGCGTCGGCGGCCAGCGCCTCAGCCAGGGTCGCAGCGTCGTCCGCGGCCTTGGATACCCCCATGCCGACGTGCGGTCTGGCCGTGGCTGCGGCGTCGCCTATCAGCACCACGCGGTCGAAGACGAGCCGGTCACAGCTGAAATCGAACATGCCCTGCAGGAAGGGCATGTCTGTGGCGTTGATGATGGACTGTATCTGGGGCGCGAGATGCCTGGCGGCGTCAGCGCGCATGGCTGCGACCAGATCCGGTCGCACCAGGTGATGCGGGATCCCGTTTTCGTAATAGACGCCGTTTATGTCGGTCAGGTGATCGCGCAACACCGCGGCATCGCCGCTGCGGTACCAGCCCCAGTTGTACCAGCGTTTGCCAGGCTCGAGCGTGTCGTCCGGACCGGCGACGAGATAACCCAGCCAGTGCCCCCCGGGGGCCATACCAAAGGCCATGCGGTGCGCGACCTGATCCAGCACGGCTTGCGGTACCCGTGCTTCATCGATCAGTCCACGCCAACCGAAATAACCGACGTAAGCGGGAATGACCGCGGGAGCGACGAGGCTGCGCACGGTGGACCGCGCGCCATCTCCGCCGATAAGCCAGTCGGCGGTGACTTCCGCACCGTTGGTGAAGCGGGCGGTCACTTGATTGCCCTGGCTCTCTATGTTGCTCAGGGCGTGTCCGGGGAAGTACGCCTCATCAGGTAGCTGGGCGCGTAAGAAACGGTAGATCAGCCCCCATGAGGTCATGATCTGATGCATGGCGTGTTCGTGGATCACCGCGCCCTCGCGGTCAAACATCACGCGACCATGCGCCGTCACGCCCATTTCATCGCGCAGCTCAACGCCGGCTGCGCGGACCGCCTCGTACAGCTCTTTGTGGGTGGCGATGCCGGCGCCGCGATTCGCCAGGGCATCCTCGGCGCGTTCGTAGACCCCGACCTCGAAGCCGCGAGCGCGCAGGGCAAGTGCCGCAAACAGACCCGCCATGGAGCCGCCGATGACGGTGACCCGCCCGCGGCTCATCCCAGCAGCGCCTCGCGCAGTTTCTGCGCGCTTCGCTCCAGCGCGACCCGTGCGGTGTCCAGCCGCCCACCCATGCGGGCGAAGCCGTGGATCATGTCGTCGTAATGGTCATGCGCGACTGCAATGCCCGCTGCGCGCAGTTTCTCCGCGTAGGCAATGGCCTCGTCACGCAGCGGATCGAAGCCGGCCGTGATGATCAGCGCTGCCGGCAGGTTGTTCAGATCAGCAGCCAGGAAAGGCGATGCCTGGGGATCTGTGCGGCGGCCCGGATCCGGCAGGTACCAGCTGGTGAATTGGTCCATGGCCTGCCGCGTGAGCATGTAGCCAGATCCGTTTACCCGCAGCGACTCGTTGTCGGCGGTGAAATCCAGCGCCGGGTAGATCAGCAGCTGATAACGCAGCTTGGGCAGATCGAGCGTCCGCCAGGCAAGGGTTACCGCTGCCGCCAGGTTGCCCCCCGCAGAGTCTCCGGCGACGGCCAGCCGAGTCGGGTCCAGTCCCATTTCTACGGCATTTGCCGATAGCCAGCGGGTCGCCGTCAGCGCATCGTCGCTGGCGGCGGGAAACGGATGTTCGGGCGCCAGTCGATAATCGACTGCCATCAGCGCGACGCCGGCGTGACCTGCCAGGCTGCGGCACAGGTGGTCGTGCGTGTCGAGATCGCCTACTGCCCAGCCGCCGCCGTGGAAGAACGCAACTGCCGGCAGTGGCCGGTCGCTCTGGGTCCTTGGCCGATAGATCCGCACCGGCAGATTGCCGCCGGGTCCGGGGATCATGAGGTTGACCACGCTGTCCAGCGCCGGCGTGGGATGTAGGTAGAGGCGGGTCGAGGCGCCGTATGACGCGCGGATGGCCGCTGCGTCACCCGCCTCGAAGGGGACACCGGCGGCATTCGCCGCATCGACGATGGCCTGAGCCTGGGGGTGCAGCGGCATCCTGTGTGACCTGCGCTGAGGCTTTATTCCCCGCCGAGGATGAACACGCTGTTCATCGCTTCCATGCGGGTGGGAATAACGGCCTGGTATTCCGCCGAGTTGTACCAGTCGAGCGCGTTCTGGCGACTGGGGAATTTGATCACCACCATCAGCTGATGGCTCGATTCTCCCGCAAGTACCTCGCTCGGGCCGCGGCTGACCAGCTCGCCGCCGTAGGTCGCCAGCGTTGGGCCGGCACCGGCACCGTACTCCTGCATTTTGTCCGCATTCAGAACCGTGCCGTGGACAACAACATATGCGCTCATCGATTTTCTCCTGGTGACATGCCCGGCGGGATCCCGGACGTTTGAGGTGTCGACGCGCCGGCTGTCAGCGTTGATAGAACGGTGGCAGCTGGGCGTCGTAGTTGATCCAGATGGACTTCGGCTCAGTGTATTCGTTAAGGCATTCGGTGCCGAGGTCGCGGCCGAAGCCGGACTGACCGACGCCACCGAACGGTGAACCGGGGTGCACCCGCTTGTAGCAATTAATCCAGACCATGCCGGCGCGGATCGCGTCGCCCACCCGGTGAGCGCGCGCCAGGTTGGTGGTCCACAGTCCGCTGCCAAGACCGTAGGCCGTGTCATTGGCCAGCGCTATCGCCTCGGCTTCGTCTTTGAAGCGGGTCACCGATACGAACGGACCGAAGACCTCCTCGCGGAATACGGTGTCGCCCGGTGCGGCTTCGACTACGGTGGGCTGCAGAAAGAAGCCGGCCTGTAGCGCCGGATCGGCCGGCTTTCCGCCGCCGGTGAGGATGCGGTTGCCTTCTTTGGCGCACGTGTCGAGATAGTTAAGCACCCGCTCCTGATGGAGCTGTGAGGTCAGTGGGCCCATTTCTGTCGCCGGGTCGAGCGGGTCGCCCAGGCGGATCGACTGCGCCAGCCCGATGAATTTTTCCAGGAACTCATCGGCAATCTTCTCGTGCAGCAGCAGGCGCGAGCCGGCAATACAGGCCTGGCCCTGGTTGTGAAAGATGGCAAACGCCGAGCCGCCCACCGCAGCCGGGATCACGGCATCTTCAAACACCACGTTTGGTCCCTTACCGCCGAGCTCCAGCGAGACTCGCTTCAGGTTGCCGGCGGAGGCCTCGATGATGCGTCTGCCGGTAGCGGTGGAGCCGGTAAAGGCGATCTTGTCGACGTCCGGATGCTCAGCCAGCCGCTGTCCGGCGAGATGGCCGTAGCCTGGCACGATGTTGACCACGCCATCGGGGAAACCGACCTCCTGCATCATCTGTGCGAGGCGCAGAGTCGACAGCGGCGTGATCTCGGAGGGTTTCATGACCACCGTGTTGCCCGCGGCCAGCGCTGGACCGAGTTTCCAGCTGCAGAACATGAGCGGGAAGTTCCACGGCACGATCTGGCCGACCACGCCGACCGGCTGGCGTTTCACCACGTTCAGAAAGCCGGGTTCGACCGGCACCTGGCGCCCGTCGATTTTGTCGGCCATGCCGGCGAAATAGCGGAAGTTGAGCAGCGTGCGCGGTACGTCAAGAAAGCGCGTGTCGCGGATCGGGTGTCCGGTATCGATAGCCTCAAGCTCCGCCAGCTCGTCGAAGCCGGCTTCCATGCGTTCAACCAGTTTGTGCAGCAGGCGGGCACGCTCGGCGGCAGGCATCGCTGACCAGGCGGGAAACGCGGCCCGCGCAGCGGCAACCGCGCGGTCGACATCCTCCGCGCGCGCCTCGGCGATACTCAGGATCTCCTGGTTATCAAACGGGTTATGCACCGCAATGCGGGCACCGGCCAGGCCTTCAACCCATTGACCGCCGATAAACAGATCGCGCGGCAGGGACTTAAGGTCAACATGTTGGGGTTGCAGGGCCATCGGCGGGTCCTTTGCGGTTTCGGGGCGGAGCGAAATGGTGGTGACCGGTCGACCGCAGCACTCAAAACTCAGCTGCGGTCGGCGCGAGCTCGCCGCTGGCGTAGCGCTGCTCGAGTCCCGGCGTCATGTTTTCCCACACCAGCAGCATGGAGCGCTTCGGCGAGTAGCCGCGGTGAGAAATGTCGGCCGGCATGGCGCACACGTCACCGGCTTTCATCGTCACGATGGCGCGCGGCGCAGCGGTGTTCTTGTCGGCGATCTGCCAGGTGATTTCATCGGTCAGCTGGAGAAACCACTCCACCCGGTCGTTGCCGTGCAGGATGGGCAGGATGTGTTCCTCTGAGGTCGGGCAGTAGGCGCTTTCGCCGACCACCGAGACGATCGATGGGTTCCACGTCACCGGCGAGCGCGACAGGTAGGCAAACAGGCTGAACGCGGCCAGCTCGCCCTCGAAACCAGGCTCGCAGTGCACCTCCGGCTCGTCCTGCTCAACGTCCGCGAACTGGCGGTTGACAGGGAAGCCGCGCGCATCAGTGCGCAGCTCCGAATCACCGGGCAGGCCGACGAAGCGCTCGGCCAGCTCGCGCTGAAAGTTGACCGCCTCATCGTTATTGCCGTTCTTCGAGCCATAGGGTGATCCGGTTTCGAGCGGTGCCGCGAATGGGTCGTAGCCGGCGTTGGTCCAGTCGGACAGCAGCGCGCGGAAGCACGCGAGCAGCTTGTTGGCGTCGAAACGTTCGGTGAAATCAGTGCCGGCGGCCTTGTAGCCTGCGTTATAGGCGCCGACAAACACATCGACCGAGCCGTAGTGGTTGACCGTGCCAAAGACGTCGTCGAAGTTCACCCAGCCGTAGAAAAAGCCCCATGCGACGTCGCGCATCATGGCGCGCAGAAAAGCGCCAACGTCGGCGACATAGGTGCCGCGCGGATAGCTCACGCGGACGAAGTATTCATCGCGCTGGAAGGTATAGCTGCCGATGCTGAAAACCTGGTAGCCGTAACGCTCGTCCAGCCGGGCGCTGTGGTCGGTCGCGTTAGTGGTCAGTGTCGGGGTGGTGGTCGGGTTTGCTGTGGTCATGCTGCGGACTCCCGCTTTATGTTTGTGTCTGACGCGGTTCAGTGCTGGCAGATGGTGGCCCATCGCTCGCGTGACTCGGCGCCGAGCAGCGACTGCAGCAGCAGCACGCCGACGCCCGTTGCGGTGATGCGATAGGCCGCGCCGGCCGGCAGCAGCGCCATATGGCCGCGTTTCAACCGGGCGTAGCCCATGGCCTGTCCCGTCGGCTCAGCCTCAAGGCGCACTGCGCCAGCGGTATCGGCTTGCGGTAGCGCATCGTTTTCCGGTTTCAGAAACTTGATCTCCACCGCACCCTGCATGCACAGCACGGTTTCGTCGTGGGCGCAGAGGTACCACGGGGAGCTGCCTTCGGCGCGCGCGCATTCGACGGTGAATTCAAGGTTCCTGGCTATGACTACACGCTCCCAGGGGGGCGACTTGCTGGCTACCTCGAACATGTTGCTGAACAGGTAGCGAGGTGCGGCATCGTCGCCGATGATCTCGACGCCTCCTTTGTCGAAGTCCTCGGTGGTGGCAAAGCGGGTGGGTGTCGTCATGCGGTCCTCCAGGGCCGCGTCGGTGGCGGCCGGTCAGGGCGGGTCAGCGTTATATGGCGCGATGCGGCCGAGTTACACGACCGGTTCGATGCGTGTTTCGCGCCGGGCGTCATCGAGCAGGCGGCTCAGCGCCGGGTTTCGTGGGTCCGGGATCCGCGCGGCGCCTTCGGCGGCGAGAAGTTTGCGCAGCGCCAGTCGGCAGCGCACCGGGCCGGAGTCGGTTTGCAGCGCTATGGAGTCAACGTCGTCGATGTCCTCGCCGCCGCGCTGACGGATAAGCCGCTGCTGCGCTTCGATCATGGGCTTGTCCTGCTGCACGAAAGCACCGTCAATCGCACGCTCCCAGGCTTCGCCGGCAGCTGGGTTGTCAATGTCATAGGACCGCGAGCAGCCCCAGAAGTAGTACGTGCTGCCGCTGTCCCGCGGGGTCAGGATATCTGTCCCGTACATCCAGATCCCGGCGTCGCGGGACTCCCCGGTCGGGGTGATGCCGACGTCGAGCAGCATGTGGGCCGGCGCGTCCCAGCGCATGTAGAGCCAGTGGTCGACGGGCTTGCCGTAGTGGTCGAACATGGCATCCCAGGCCGGCGGCGCGAGCCCGTCGGGGCACCAGCGGTTTGACCAGATGGTGGTCCCAGTCTGCAGGACCTGGTGTTCACCGCGCTTGATCGCGTCGGAACCGAGGATCCCCTCGTGCACGAACTCGACGTGGGTCAGATCCATCAGGTTGTCCGTGATGAGCTCGTAATAGCCGTGCATTTCGATGACGCCCTTGACGGTTGGAAAGCGGTCATCGGTGTGGCAGGAGAAATCCGGGATCTTGTCGGGGTCCGCCGCTTCGGGGTTGCCGGGCCATAGCCACAGCATGGCGTGGCGCTCGACCAGGGGATATTTGCGCACTCGGGCACGTGATGGGATTTTCTGGTTGCCATGAGGGTTGAGGACGCACTGACCGTCGCGGTCAAAACGTAAGCCGTGATAGGGGCACTCGATCACATCGCCGTGCAGCTTTCCCATGCTGAGCGGCGCGGAGCGGTGCGGACAGGCGTTGTCGAACGCCTGCGCGACGCCGGCCGGGTCCCGGTAAAAAACGAAAGACCGATCGATAATCGTGCGCTCAAAAAGCCCGGTTCCGACCTCGTCGCTCCAGGCGGCGGCGTACCAGGCGTCTTCCAGAAATTTGCTGCTCACTACAGATGACTCCCTTGAGATGATGCTCTCACGCCGGACATGCCCCGGCGTCCTGTCTGTCATGTCGAGCGCCGCCCGATCGCAGGCGGAGGCCTTCCCTGTGTGACGCTGCCCCCCGACGCGGAGAAGATACAT
>Ga0181594_10004092_pt1 | contig 13075 bp, 12 predicted proteins | sample 071ome_18_FD_145603 | JGI IMG/M metagenome (GOLD analysis project Ga0181594, IMG submission 145603) | Coastal salt marsh microbial communities from the Groves Creek Marsh, Skidaway Island, Georgia - 071413BT metaG (spades assembly) | ecosystem: Environmental > Aquatic > Marine > Intertidal zone... | reverse complement strand
AGCTGTCCGAGAGTTGGCCGTCTGTGAAGCGGTCATACCCCAGGCCAAGACGGTCAGAACGCTCACGTTTGGCTTGCTGAATTGCCGTGCGCACGTCCGCTGCAGTGCCCTGGAATTCAGCGGGGTCAACCCCCGCTTCCTGAAGCATCCACTGAAGACCCTCGTTGACTGTAGCCTGATCCGCCTGTCTGGGGCTGGGCTGTCCCAATGGCACGATCATGCGGCTCGCGCCGTTGGGATAGCAGTCGTACTGCACGTTCAGATCACCCATTACGCCGCGGGTTTCTGGGTGAACGGCGTGCAGATGATAGCTCTCATAAAAGGCTTCTACGCCGACTTTCCAGTTGGACCCCCATTCGCTTCGCACATGGCGGACCACTCGCATCTTTTCGATCTGATAGTTTTCGAGATACCCGGCCGGGAGACCAATCGCCTCCGGGAGTGCGGGCGGGTTGTCGGCCATGCTGATAAAGATGAGCCCGGCGTGCTCATCGCAGGCGACCGGTGTGAGCCCGGGCCGGTGACAGATGACGGCATCCTGAAACGTCTCTTCATCGGTGATGGTTCGCAACTCGCCGCTATTGCGAAAGCTCCAGCTATGGAAAGGGCAGACAAAGACCTTCTTGTTGCCGCGTTCTTCGGTGAGCAGTCGCGCGCCGCGATGTGGGCAGACGTTGTAGAACGCCTTCACGCCTTCCTCGGTTTTGGTGACGATGATTGACTCACTGCGTAGCCGGAATAAAAAGTAGTCGCCCACCGCCTGAAGATCGCTGCTGACACCGGCAATCAGCCAGCTTTCGGTCCAGACCTTTTCCCACTCCCTCTCCATTTGATCGAGGCTGAAGTAGCCGTCTTTGCCGTAAATCTCGGCGCCGTTATCGATGGCGGGTTGTTTGGCTTCTAAGCTCTCCGGGGGCGCGTCTGGGTTAATGACGGCAACGGGGATCATCTTGCTGTTCATTTGGCTAATCTCCGGTCGGTGTCGCCTCTAGGAGGCGTCATTATCCAGTGCAGGGTGTAACCGAAATACGGGTAGTGTGATGTCTTCTGACCAAGACGCAAAGTCCACGGTCACGGACAGACCAACGGCAAGCGCATCGAAGTCCACGTCGACGATCTGACTCATCATGCGCGGGCCCTCGACAAGGTCGACGAGGGCGATCACATAGGGCGCCTCAAAGTCGGCTGAGACACCTCGCCGCACCACGGTATAGCTGGCGATGACTCCGGCGCCGCTGGCCCTTTGCCAGACCAACTGCTCACTTTGACAGGCGTCGCAATGGCTGCGCGGATAAAACAGCACGTGGCCACAGTGTTGGCAGTGCTGCAGTATGAGTTCGCCCCGTGCGCAGGCGTCGTAAAACGGCTGCTCGGTCGGTGTGGGGCGGGGTAGTGGCTTCGCCATGGTCAGTCCACACCCAGAATGATGGTGGCATGGCTCGACATGATGCCCCCCTGAGCGTGACACAGCGCTGTGCTGACACCCTCAATCTGTCGTTTGCCTGCGTCACCACGCATCTGGGTCATTGCTTCGGTCAGTCCGAACATGGCACCCGGGTTACCCGGATGGCAGTAGGACAGCATGCCCCCGTGTGTGTTCAGCGGTTTGCTGCCGCCGGGACGACTGATGCCGCTCGCCAGCCAGTCACCGCCTTCTCCCTTGTCACAAATTCCCAGGTCTTCGATTTGGATGAGCAGGGCGGGGGTGAAGCAGTCGTAAAGCTGCAATAGATCGATATCAGCAGGTGCCAAGCCCGCTTCAGCGTAGGCGGCCCGGCCCGATTGCAGCGCAGCTGATGTGGTCAGATTTTTTGCCTGACTGATGTGTTCGTAGGCATGACCCTCGCCGTAACCCAGCAGCGTCACGGGTTTATGGGGCCCATCCTTCGCTCGGTCCTGGCGGGTGATGACCACCGCCGCGCCGCCATCTGACACCAGCGAGCAATCGAGCATTTTGAGCGGGTCGGCGATCGCGCGGGAATTCATGACATCCTCAACGCTGATAGGGTCACGCATCTGCGCCTTGGGATGCTGACTGGCCCAGGCGCGGCAGGAGACTGCTGCCTCGGCAAACTGCTCTTCCGTCGTGCCAAACTGATCCATGTGAGCTCTGGCAATCAGTGCGTAGTAGGCGGGTACGGTGGGACCATATGGCTGCTCATAGTGGGGATGTCCCGAGCTTGATTGCACCACCATCGCTTGCTCTCGCGTCATGAAGCTTCGCAGACTGTCCGCCATCGCGACCACAATCGTGTCCGCCATCCCGGCCTCAATCGCGGCGGCGGCCATATTCAGCGCCATGAAGGTTGTGCCGCCGCCGGTGTTCACCGTCACACAGTGCCGCGGTTGCCAGCCAATATATTCGGCGACGGCCTCTGCGTGATACATGATGGGTTCGGCGAAGGCGTTACAGGTGATAAGTCCGTCGACATCGGCGACTGTCAGGCCGGCATCGCGTATGGCATCCAGCGTGACCTGAACGCAGAGCTCGCGGGGACTTTTATCGGGGACAATGCCAACGTCACTCTCGGCCATGCCGATTAGCGCGTACTTTCCTCCCAGTCCGGAGCCTGCCATCTGTTCTAGCGCTCCTGATCGAGTTTTGCGGTGATGACGCCCGGTGTCAGCACCTCGTCGCGGTCATTCTTTACGAAGACCTCGAGCGTGACTTCGCCCGTGGCCTCGTCATAAGCCGTGACGGTGCCGCCAGCGGTGACGGTTTCGCCCACGAAAGCCGCAACGCGATTGGAATACTCAATGCCGGTGATCATGCCCGACTCACCCAGCCACTCGTCTACCACCTGATGAAGCCAATCACCCATCAACGGGCCCGCCACCACCAGACCGGGGTAGCCCTCGACGTTGGTTGCGTAGGGCATATCGAAGTGAATGCGGTGACCGTTCCACAGCGATGCGTTGTAGAGCATCTGCTGGACCTCGTCACAATAGTGCTCGCGCTGAGGAATGGCCATGCCTTTGGTCGGTGCCAGAGTCATCGCAGAATCCTCGTGGTTTTCTCGCTGACCACCAGCTCGCCGTCGTCGTCGCGCACTTCCATCATCACTTCATAAAAGATGAGCGGGCCGCTGCGGCCGGCTTTTTCATAGATGTCAGTCAGCGTTCGAGTGGCGGTTAACCAATCCCCCGGCCGAATCGGCTTGTGGTAGCGGATATCGAGCCCGCCGGCCATCGCTTTTTCCAGCGGAAACTTCGGCAGCAATGAGTCGATGGATACGCCATCGGTAGAGAGCTCATTCAGGGGTACGACATCCCAGAACAAATGCAGATGGAAGAGCGGCGGTGCCACGTCGCCATCGAGATATTTGGATTGTCGGTTATCGGTGGCAATCGCGTACTTGCGGATATCGCGTCGTGTCACGATCTCTCGTCGAGGCTCGCTTTGGTTGCCAATGTGCGACAGTACGTCTTCAGAGAGCAGTCCACTCATACCTGACGGGCTCCATCCTGCCAGTACGGGTCGCGGAGATCCCGTTTCAGGATCTTGCCCGTGGGTGCCTTGGGCAGTGCATCCACGAAATCGACTGATTTGGGTTTTTGATACGAGGCGAGATGTTTGCTCGCCTCGGCAATAATGTCCGCCTCGGTCGCGATTTGACCAGGCTTCAATACCACCACGGCCTTGACGGCCTCGCCCCAGGTGTCGTCGGGGATGCCGAATACAGCAGATTCCAGTACCGCAGGATGTTGGTGAATTGCCGCCTCAACTTGTGTGCTGTAGATGTTCTCGCCCCCCGAGATAATCATGTCCTTGGCGCGATCCACGATAAAGACGTAACCCTCGGCATCCCAGGTGGCGATGTCGCCTGTCCACATCCAGCCATCGCGCAGGGTTTTTTCAGTGAGATCGGGGCGCCGCCAATAGCCCAGCATGTTGGCCTCTGAGCGCACAATAATCTCGCCCGCCGCGCTGCCGTCCCTGGGGACCGGGTTGCCATCGGGGTCGACCACCAGAATTTCGGAGACGAATCCTTCACGGCCACAGGAGCCGAGTCGCTCAGGGTGGTCACCAGCGATCGCGCGCTGATGATCCTCTTGCGACAGGAAAGTCATCGTCATGCCCTCGGTCTGGCCGTAGCCCTGAATCATGGTGCAGGGAAATGCCTCGAGCGCCGCCTCGACCACTGAGCGGGGCATGGGCCCGCCGCCGTATTGGAAGTTGCGCAGGCTGCTGAGGTCGTAGTCCTCGAAACCCTCGACCGCCATCATCCAATTGATCATTGTCGTGATGCCCAGGAACGCCGACACCCGTTCTTTTTGAATGACATCCAGCGCCAGTTTGGCGTCAAAATTAATAAGCACAACAGGACAGCCGTGAGCCATATAGTTCATGGCGAGTGCCACGGGAATGTGGAACATCTGCCCGGTGAGCATGTAGACGTCGGTGGGCACGATGCGCTCTGCGATGGACTGATTCAGCATGCCCATGTAGAGCGTGTGGTGAGAGTGCAGGGCGCCTTTGGACTCGCCAGTGGTGCCGCCGGTGTAGAGAATCAGCACGGGGTTATCGCCCGTGACCTCTGCCGAGGAGGCCGGTTCTGAATTGCTCGCGGATGCGATTAGCTGCTCATAATCACAGTCGGTCTTGGTGGTAAATACCAGCGTCTTGGAGATGCTCGTTGCGCTCGCCAGAGATTGGGTCAACACGGCGTATTCCTCGGAACCAATGAGCACGCTGGGTTCGCCATCTTCCAGAATGCGCGCCATCTCGGGCTCTGCGAGCCGCCAGTTCAGGGGCTGGGCAATCAGCCCGCAGCGGGCGCAGGCGAAGAACACTTCCATATACTGGATGCAGTTCTTCGAAAGGATGGCGACCCGATCCCCTTTCTTGAGGTTCAGTCCATCACAAAAACCGTTCGCCAGCCGTCGGACCCGCTCATCGAGGGTGCCGAAGGTCATACGCCGGTCGTTGGGGATGTCTATGAGTGCCTCGCGCCCGGGGTCGAGCAGCGCGGTTTTGGCGGGGATGCGACCGAGGTTCATCGCAGCCGCTTAATAAGCACTGTCAAGGTCGATGTGGCGCCGGGATATTTTCCATTCGCCATCGATTTCGGTGACCTGATCGCGGTATACCCCGGTGGTCAACAACTTGGTTTCAGCATGCTCAGTGGCAAACAGCGTGAGGTATGAGGTGACCGCCAGCGTATCGCCGGAGTCATCAAACATAATGTTGGTGATGTCATGACGCCGGACATCAGTCTGGCTCGACTTGGCGCCGCGGTAGAGCTCCATGATGCTGTCGCGGCCCTCAAAGGGGCCCACCATGTCGCCACCTGCGATCTGCATGCTCATGATCGCCCCGTCGGCGAAGCAAGCGCCGAGCTCATCAAGGTGCCCTTCATCGTAATAGTAGGCCATTCGATTGAGCAGTTCTGATATGGCGTAGCGGTCGTCGGCTGATGGCATGGTTCAAGTCCTCTGGAGACGTCATCTTTGTATTTATCGGTGCGCCGGGCGCAATAACTTGTTCCGAACAAGTCGGAGAACTGTAGGCTATGTGGGTGCTCAGGATCAACCGAGGGTTGCGACTCGGTGGTGGGTCCGAGGTCAGCGAAAATCAGACATCCGTTTTGCGAATGTCGTTTGCCTCCAGCACGGCATCGGGTACCGGGCAATCCAGGGAGGCCGCCATGGCCTTGACCAAAGTGATCTCGATATCACTGATCATGCCATCATCGGCCGCTACCAAAGCCACGGCCTTGAGCACTGATACCTTGAGCAGTGGATAGCACTCGGCGAGGTTTTCTACCGCGTCGCTAAAATGCGTCACGGTGAGGGCAGATAGCTCGGGTAGCCGCAGCGGCAGTTCGAGCATCGCACTGCCGCGGTTAAATGCCCGATCAGTATCTTCATCCGTCAGGTAGGCCATGGTCCCCAGCACGATCGCCAAATGGTCAGTCACTGCTGTGAGCGATTTGTGTTTTGGGCGGGCAGGGCGAGTACCCATAAATTCGGGATCTAAAAAGTGCCGCACTGTTTGAAACAAGCACCACTCCGCCAGGGTTGTTTTGCCGTCCGCATTGATCCACTCAAGCAACAGCTCACGAAATGCTCGGTATTGTTCCGCAGAGAGTCCCCGCAGGGCCGGCAGACACAGCTCTAGCACAGCGAGTCGCTGCTCGGCATTGCGGGCTCTCAACGGTTCGCACCAGCGCCGAATCGTGTCGGAGAGACCTTCAATGGGTTTGATATCAAGCGCTTCCCACTGCGACGCCTCGTGAGGCGGGTCCCAGGCTAACGCCAGTACCAATGCCATCGCCCCCAGCGGATCCCGGGTTTCCTGAAGCAAAGCCTCGGCCTCATCGCGCTCGCCCACATCGGCTGCCGCCGCACCTCCGGTTTGAATCGTGGTCGCGGCTGCGCCGGCCGCGACCACCGCAATGGCGCCCAGCGCCGCCTCATGACCCGGGTCATCGGCCTGTTCATCCTCGGTGGCAAAGCCCTGTGGGGGTGATGCGGCGAGAAAAATGCCATCCCAGTCTGGATCGATACGCTGAATACGTTCCTCAATCGGTGGATGCGTTGCAAAACCACTCCAGAGGCGATGCTGTACCTGCCCAAAAAAAAGATGGGACATTTCCTCTGCGCGCCCGGCTTCCACCAGCGTGCCTGAGTCGTACCCCCCGATCACTTTTAGCGCGTCGCCGATACCCTCCGGGTTACGGGTGAATTGCACCGCGGAAGCGTCCGCCAGATATTCCTTTTGTTTGGAAATAGCGGACTTGATGAGCCCTGCCATCAAGCCGCCGAGTAAACCGACGAGGTACAAACCCAGCCCCAATGCTACTAACGCACCCTGATTGTCGTCTTTGTTGCTTCGGTAGCGGCGTCGGTGGGATGAACTGCGGAGCAGAACGCCGCCAACGTCACCAATGAAGGTGATGCCACGCAGCATAGCGGCGAGGCGGATGCTGAGTCGCATGTCGCCGTTAAGAATATGGCTGAATTCATGTCCGATGACGCCCTGTAATTGGTCGCGATCAAGGGTCATTAGTGCTCCGCGAGTGACCGCTACGACGGCATTGGCTGGGCTGGTCCCCGCGGCAAAGGCGTTGATACCCGGCTCCTCATTGAGCACGTAAAGAGATGGGACGGGCATGTTGGCGGCCAAGGCCATTTCCTGAACGATGTTGGCAGCCCGTCTTTCCAGCGGGTCGTCGGTGCTTGGTTGCACCAACGTGCCCCCCAGTGCGTTGGCGATTTGCTTTCCGCCCCGGGCAAAGTTGAACCAGTTCACGAGGACAACCACGCCAATCACCACGGCCACCACCGCACCGACCGCAATAAATGATGGCCAATCGAAATAATCGAAAAAGTAGCCGGTGTCGCCTTCTGTCTCAAACAGTAGCAGCCCGATGAAAAGAAGATTGGTGATGGCAATGAGCGCCAGCACGGCCAGCACAAAAAGTCCGGTAAGAAGTCGGGTATTACGCCGCGCGATTTCCTGTTCGCGGAAGAAATCCACGTATCAGAGAAAATTCAGGAGAAACTGACGTTGGGTGCTGCCTGAATTTCGGCGCTGTCCTCGAATTCAAGGAGCTCCGCGTCCTCGCGGTGCCCGAACTGATTGGCGATCACAATGTTGGGGAAGGATTGGCGGTAGGTGTTGTAGGCCATTACCGCATCGTTAAACCCCTGGCGGGCGAATGCCACGCGATTTTCGGTGGACGTGAGCTCTTCACTGAGCTGTTGCATATTGGCGCTGGCCTTGAGGTCAGGGTAGGCCTCCATCACGACGTTGAGTTTGCCAAGCGCGCCTGCGAGGGCGTTCTCGGCGCCTGCGAGACTCTTGATGCCACTGGCAGTGACGTCGCCGCCGCCTAAATTGCCGAGCGCCGCGGCAGCCTCGTTTCTGGCCAAAATGACCGCTTCGAGGGTCTCCCGTTCATGACTGAGATAACCCTTGGCGGTTTCGACGAGGTTGGGGATCAGGTCGTAGCGGCGTTTGAGTTGGACCTCTATTTGGGCAAAGCCATTCTGATAGCGATTAGACAGTGAGACGAGTTGGTTGTAGATCGCGATCGCCCAAGCGATCGCCAGGACGATGACGCCGAGTGTGATCCAAGTGCTTAGTTCCATAGCTTTCCCCTGTCTTTCATTACCCCGATTCAATCCTTAATGGACAGCACCTCAACATCGATCGATTTGGCGTCTACTGCTACCGCGGAGACTGCTGCTTCGATCTCTTCTTTTGTTGGCTCTCTTCCCTGGGCTCGAGCGGTATCGATAACAGCGCCAATGGCCGCCGCCAGGTCACCGGCTGGCTCATCATCGGCGTCGACACTGACGGAAATCATCAGCTGCTCTTCGTCTGCAGCATCCTCTTCTGACGCCAACTCGATTCTGATTTCCTTATGAATCTCAGCCTCGACGGGGTCGCCGCCCTTGATGACCCACACGTTGTGATCCCCCCCGGGCGTCAGATTTTTCACACTCTCCATGCCTTCCCCGTGATGAAACATGGCGACGCGCGGCGGTGGGCCTTTTCGCTCCGGCGTGATGACATCGTCCAGCAAAATCGCGCCACCAATCAGCACGCCCAGTAGCAGAGCTGGTCCGTAACCTGTTTGCATCGCCTTTTCTCCCGGGGATGTTGGCGACGACGTTGCCACAGTCCCGGAGTGTGCACAAGCCGTCAGTAATAGGGTTATGAGCGCGTTGCTGATGCGCTAATATCCGGGACAGATCCCAACTGTTTGGTGAAAGGATGCACAACAAACACTGGCTCTTCGCATTAATCACGGCGCTTTGTCTGTCGGCCTGCAGCGGTGGGGGTGGTTCGAGCCCTGCGCCGCCCTCGGTTGGCGGGGCGTCAAGTGGCGGGTCGTCCAGCGGCGACTCTGGTGGTAGTTCCTCCGGCGGTGGTTCGTCAGACGGCGGGTCAACCGATGGCACTGACGATCAGGACGCCTGCGGCGTATCTGCCCAAATCGACTTTGTCGAATCGATTACTGACTCCTGGTATCTGTGGTACGACGAGATGGCCACGGTCAACAAAGCTGATTACGACAGTGCCCAAGCGTACCTTGATGCTCGCCTGCAGCCTCTCCTGGATGATGGGCGTGATAAGGGTTTTTCGTACATGACCACCATCACTCAGGACGAGACCAGTATTAGTTCGGGCGCCTATGTGGGCTTTGGGTTTCGATCGACCAGTACCTCGACCCAACTCTTTATCACTGATGTTTTTGAAAGCGGTCCGGCGTTCAGAACAGGTGTCAGGCGTGGCATGGAGTTAATCGCGGTCGACCGCGGCTCGGGTTTTGAGACACTTGAAGACTTGCGTGCGCAGGGCGCCTCTAACGCAGAGATCTTTGGGCCCAGCGAAGTGGGTGTGGAGCGAAGGTTTCGATTTGCTAGAAATGGTGAAGAGATCGAAGTTTCGGTAGCCAAGGAAGAAGTGTCTCCCCCGGCGCTGGCTGAGGCGCCGAAGTTAATCGAGCGGGCGGGTACGGCCCCAGTGGGTTATCTTCATCTCAGGCAGTTCATCGACGCGGCGCTTGACCCTGCCGAAGGGTTCTCGTCACTGAGTGAAGCGGCGACCGTCTTTGCGAATGACGATGTGACCGATCTGGTTATTGACCTCCGTTACAACGGCGGCGGCCTCCTGCGAGTCGCCGACACGATGATGGATTTGCTCGCGGGACGAACGGCCAGAGGAGAACCCTCATTTAAAATACAGGTCAACGACCAGCACCCTGATTACAACGACGATCAAGGCAACTGGGGGTTCTTTGATGAGCTCTCAGACACGTTCTCGCCTAGTCGCATTGCTTTTATCACCTCCCGCTCAACGGCCTCCGCCAGCGAACTCATCATCAATGGCCTTGATCCGCACATCGACGTAGTGATGGTGGGCGGCAATACCTTTGGAAAGCAGGTCGGACAGGGCCGTTGGGACATGTACGAGTTTGTGGAGGGTTTGTCGCGTTCAGACTGCGATGTGGCCTTGCGGTTGACGGCCTTTGAAATCGTTAACGGCGAGAATCAAGGCGGGTATCACCAGGTAGGGCTGGAGGGCACGGGGAGGTTTACGCTGTGTGAGGCGGAGGACGACATTCTCAACGCCTTTGGCGACCCCAAGGAGGCTTCGCTTGGCGCAGCGCTGGATTGGCTGGCGACTGGAGCCTGCCCATCAACAGGGTCAGGTTCGCGGCTCGCACCGGTGGCCAATGAGCGCAGAGCGGGGCCCGCTTGGCTGCCGGTGGAATACATACCGGAGCGCATCGACGGGAATCTCCGCTGAGATGAGTCCCAACACGCACGTGCTGATGACGATACGAACGAAAACGATGAGGTGCCCATGAACGTTGCAAATCCGACACAGGTATTCCTCGATGTTGTGAGCCGTCGCCGGTCAATGCGCGACTTTAAGTCCGACCCTGTGCCCCGAGAGATTATCGAGTCGGTGTTTGGCACGGCGCAGCGAGCGCCTAGCAACTGTAATACCCAGCCTTGGTTCGTTCATGTCGTCACGGGTGAAACGCTCGAGCAGCTCCGTCAGGAGCTGCCCGCTAAGTTTGCGGCGGGCGAGATCGCACTGGATTTTCCCTACGACGGTCAATACGAGGGGGTCTACAAGGAGCGTCAATATGCGTCGGCCGCAGCCTTGTACGATTCACTGGGTATAGCCCGTGATCAGAAGGCCGAGCGCAACGCTTGGTTTATTCGCAACTTCAGTTTTTTCGATGCGCCCGCGGTTGCGTTCTTCACGCTACCCACCGGTTTTGGTCTGCGAGAGGCCTGCGATCTCGGTATGTTTGCTCAGACCGTGATGCTGGGGCTTACCGCCCATGGTTTGGGGTCCTGTCCCCAGACCGCACTCGCGTTTCTCGCAAACGTGATTCGTCCGGCGCTCTCTCTGGGCGATCACGAGCAGCTGATGTTCGGCATGTCTTTTGGGTATCCCACCGATACAGCGGTCAATGAGGTCACGACCGAGCGCGCCTTGTTGGCTGATGTGGTGACCTTCCACTGCTGATTGTTCACGACTGAGGTCTGCAGATGACTGGGGCTTTTAGATCAGTTGCCCTCAACGCAAGTTCAAGCCTTGATAGCTGGTTGATCTCGCCTTATCGGCCTGGGGCGGCCAGAAAATCGGTGATCTGAAGGTTGAAGCCCGACAGGGCGTTGAAATGCAGTGGCGCTGACAGTAATTGCAGCTCACTCAGGCCGAGATGGCGGAGCATTTGCGCGCCGGTGCCGATGAGCCGGTAATTTTGGGGCGGTGCGGGTCGCTGCTCTGCATGCAACAGCTGGTCGATGTCTTCGAGAATCGTGTCGGAGGTTTCGGTCCCACCCAGCAATACGACGACCCCGCGACCTTCTGTCGCCACGTGGCTCATTGCAGCGCGGTAGGACCAGCCGGGCGCACTGTTTGCATCCAAGCGGGTGCCCATTAAATCCCGAAGTGTGTTCATCGGCTGGACCCGGACCGGCACGGGGCCGGGTGCGGACAGGTCGCCAAGACTCAGCGCAAAGTGCAGAGTGCCATCGATAAGATCCCGATAGGTGTGTAGGACAAAACGCCCCCACTCGGTGTGAATCGGCTCAGCACAGTGAAGTTCAATCGATTGCTCATGGAGCGAGCGATATTCGATGAGGTCGGCAATGGTGCCCATGTTGAGCTGATGTTGTTTGGCAAAGATCTCAAGCTCGGGGCGCCGCGCCATCGTGCCGTCCGGATTCATAATCTCCACTATGACCGCCGCCGGCGCCAGCCCGGCCATGCGGGCCAGATCCACACCCGCCTCGGTGTGACCCGCTCGCTTGAGCACTCCACCCGGTTTGGCAACCAGCGGAAAGATGTGTCCTGGCTGCTGAATATCTTTTGGCGTGGCACCCTCCGCCACTGCTTGCAAGATGGTGTGGGCGCGCTGTGCTGCACTGATCCCGGGTCCCACTTGTGATGTGGCATCAATCGAAACTGTGAAATTGGTCTCGTGTTGTGAGCGGTTGTCGCGAACCATCAGCGGCAGATTCAGTTGCCTCGCGCGTTCGGGGGTAATCGGCATGCAGATAAGGCCGCAGGCTTCCGTGGCGAAGAAGTTGACAACCGCCGGGGTGATTTTCTCCGCGGCAATAATCAAGTCGCCTTCGTTTTCCCGATCCTCGTCGTCCATCAGAATGACCATGCGGCCAGCGCTGATGTCGTCAAGCAGTGTTGGGATGTCGCTAAGCATAGGGGTGATCAGTCATCCACGTCAGATCAGTTCGATCGCCATTGCGGTGGCTTCGCCGCCGCCGATGCACAGGGCCGCCACGCCCCGTTTCTTACCGTAATGTTCCAGCGCATGGATCAGCGTCACGATAATGCGCGAGCCGGTGGAGCCGACAGGGTGACCCTGCGCACACGCGCCGCCATGCACGTTCACGCAGGCGGGATCCAAATCCAGTGCGCGTGTGGTGAGCATCGTGACCATGGCAAATGCCTCATTGATCTCCCACAGGTCGACATCTGATGCTGTCCAGCCCGCCTTTTCGAGCACTTGCTCCGTGGCGCCGATGGGAGCCAGCGTGAACGATTCGGGTGCGAGACTGTTTCGAGCATGCGCAACGATCCTTGCCCGTGGCGTGAGCCCATGCGCACTCGCCGCACCTTCGCTCGCCAGTAATAAAGCGCTTGCGCCGTCAGAGATAGAGCTCGAATTGGCGGGGGTAATGGTGCCGCCCTCCGCAAAAGCGGGTCGAAGTTGTGGGATCTTCTCGAGGTTTGCTTTGTGGGGCTGTTCGTCGATGGTGACCGTGTGCTCACCCCGACGGGTCTTAATCGTGACGGGGGCAATTTCCTTGCCGTTCAGCCCCTCATCGATCGCACGTTGGGCGCGAGTCAAACTCTCGATGGCAAAGGCATCCATTTCTTCCCGGGTCAGCCCGTGCTCGTCGGCTGTTTTCTGCGCAAAGGTGCCCATCGCTGCCCCGGTGTAGGCATCCTCCAGTCCATCCAGAAACATATGGTCATACACCTTGCTGTGCCCCAGGCGCTGTCCGCGACGACCCGTCATCAGAATTTGTGGCGCATTGGACATGCTCTCCAATCCCCCGCTGATCACGAGCT
>Ga0181594_10004091_pt1 | contig 13080 bp, 12 predicted proteins | sample 071ome_18_FD_145603 | JGI IMG/M metagenome (GOLD analysis project Ga0181594, IMG submission 145603) | Coastal salt marsh microbial communities from the Groves Creek Marsh, Skidaway Island, Georgia - 071413BT metaG (spades assembly) | ecosystem: Environmental > Aquatic > Marine > Intertidal zone... | reverse complement strand
GAGCTTCATCACTTCGTCCCGGTTCTGCGCCGTGCGCTGCCATTCGGGAAGCTTTTCCCAGACAGAAACCAAGGCGCCGATTGCCCCGCCGCCGCGCTTGGGGCCACCCCCACCGCCGCTTCCGCCAATGGCGGTGCGTTCGTTCATGAGGGTGGTGAGGGCGGCGCGCCACCCCTCGCCCTCTTCTCCGACCCGATGCCCGTCGGGGATCCGAACGTCGGTCATGTAAACCTCGTTGAACTCGGCTTCGCCGGTGATCTGTCGCAACGGCCGGACTTCAACTCCGGGGGCGTGCATGTCCAACGCGAAGTAGGTCATGCCTCGATGCTTTGGCACGTTGGGGTCGGTTCGGGTCACCAGCATTCCGAAATCTGCGATGTGGGCAAGGGTGTTCCACACCTTCTGGCCGTTGACGATCCATTCGTCGCCGTCCTTGACAGCCTTGGTCCCGAGCCCGGCGAAATCTGACCCAGCGCCCGGCTCAGAAAACAGCTGACACCAACGTTCTTCGCCGGTGAACATTGGCCGAAGGAACCGCTGTTTCACCTCTTCAGATCCGTGGGTAACGATGGTGGGACCGGCAAGGGCGATGAAGAACATCGAGGCGTCGGTAGGCGCAGCCCCTGCCTCGCTGAGGCGCTGGTTGACCACCTTCTGCAATTGGGGCCGCACGCCGAGGCCGCCGTGGCCTTCAGGAAACGAGACCCAAGCCAATCCAGCGTCGAATTGGTGACCGCGGAACTCGGCGTAGTCTTCCGTGGTTGGGTCGTGTTCGGCCAGCAGGGCGGTGATCGCCGACTCAACGGTTTCTTGCTGCACATCGCTCATCTGAGCAGTCTGCCGGAAACTGAAGATGAACGCAGCACCGGCTGGCGATCTCGGTCAGCAACCTTTCCCGGTGATGGACTGGACGGTAGGTTGCTGACATGAACGATTACGCAACCTTGGTCGCCGCTCATCGCCAGGTCTACGAGCAGATTGAGCAGGTCATGGCTGCGGCCGATGATGACGGTTTAGCTCGTCGGTCGTTGTGTCCGGACTGGGATATCCGAACCTGTTTGGCCCACGGCGTTGGGATTGACAAGGTGATCACCGGATGGGGTCCTGATCCGGACGACCTTTTTTCGTTTGGTGAGGTGGCCGCGTGGATGAAGGAAATGGCCAACGTCGATCGGGATGCTTTTGTGGCGACGTTGACCCAGATTGCCTCTGAGCGGCTTGCTGATCTTGAGGCCCGTGACCCTTCGGTGGTCGATGCCCCGTGCCAGACCCCGGTTGGATTGCAGACCTTTGGAGGGATGCTGGAGATCCGGGTCTTTGATCTCTGGGTTCATGCTCGAGACTGTGCGCTGCCGCTTGGGCTTCCTTTGCCTGATGATGGGCCCGCCGCGGAGATCGCTCTCGGTCAGGTTCACCGATCGATGGGTTACATCGCGGGCAAGAAGATCGGATTAGAAGAAGGTTTGTCGTTGAGCGTGGAAGTCACCGGAGGAGCGGCACGCACCTTCCATGTGGAGGTGGACGGTCGGGCCACGTTGGTTGATGAACTGCAGGCGCCGACCGCCACTCTTCGAGCCGATACCGAGACGTTCATCATGTTGGCCTGTGGTCGGGTGGACCCTCAGGAGCGGATCGACGCCGGTCGGATCTCGTGGACCGGCGACCCAGTGTGGGGAGAACGGGCGGCACGAAACCTGCGCTTCACCATGTGACATCGCCGAGTCGTGGCCTGGTGTCCTGCGGGGCGCCTATGCGGCGGGTTCGGTCATGGCCATTGCCGCGTAGAGGGCAACGCCCCGGTGGAGAACCGCTTCGTTGACCCGCATCAGGTTGGAATGGTTCGGTGCGGCCGTTGCGAACGTTTCATCGTCGGGGCAGACGCCGAGGAAGGCCATAGAGCCGGGCACGTGTTCAAGGACGTAGCTGAAATCTTCGGCGCCCATCACCGGAGCGGGCATGGGCAGGAACACCCCAGCACCGAGAAGTGACTCGGTCACCTGGGCAACCAGCTCCGTCTGGCCTTGGTGGTTTCGGGTGACGGGATAGCCGGGGTGGATGGTGGTGGTACACCGGCACCCATGCGCGGCAGCTGAACCATCGGCCACTCGTCCCACGTTGGCTTGGAGTGTCGCCCGGGTTTGATCGTCGTGGGCCCGAATCGTTCCCTCGAGGTAGGCCTCATGGGGGATCACGTTGTTGGTAGTGCCGGCTTCAACGTGGGCGACGGTCACCAGACCGGATCGCGTGGCTTCCACCGACCGCCCCACCATGGTGTGGAGTCCGGTCACGGTGGCGGCCATTGCCGGAATCGGGTCGACGCACTGGTGGGGAGCCGAGGCGTGGCCGCCTTCACCGTGGATCGTGATTTCGAACCGGTCCGCGGAGGCCATGAGGGCACCGTCTCGGGTGGTGATCATCCCGGCAGGCATGTTGGTGAAGACATGAAGCGCGAATGCCCGATCGACTCCTTCAAGCACCCCTTCGTCGATCATGTACGTCGCTCCGCCGTAGCCCTCTTCGCCGGGCTGGAACATGAACCGGATCCGTCCCCGCAACTCCCCACGGTGATCCGACAGCAACCTTGCTGCGCTCACCAGCATGGCTACGTGGGCGTCGTGGCCACAGGCGTGCATGACGCCGTCATTGAGGGAACGGAAATCTGACGGATGGTCTTCGTGTAGTGGAAGTGCATCCATGTCGCCTCGAAGGAGCACGGTGGGACCAGGCCGCCCAGTGTCAAGGTCGGCAACTACCGACGTGGTGGTTTGGCCCAACGTGATCTCAAGGCCCAGACCGGTGAGGGCTTCGGTGATCCGTTCTTGAGTTCGGGGTAGGTGAAGGCCGACTTCAGGGTCTTGATGGATTGCCCGACGAAGTTCGATGGTTTCTTGGTCTCGGTCAAGGGCAGCAGCAACGAGGTCGGGTCCGATAACGGGCGCAGTCATGCCACCACGATGTCCCAAAAGTGGCCGGACCGCAACGCATCACGACGTCGCAAGAAGCGAACGCCGAGGGCGGTTAGCGTTACGGGATGCGTCTTGGCATTCACCTCCCGCAATATGGCCGGGCCGCTGGACCGGAGGCCATCACTCAGGTAGCCCAGCGCGCCGAAGCGTTGGGTTTTGCTGACGTGTGGGTGTCTGACCATGTGGTGCAGCCTGCGGCTCAGGGATATCCGTCTCCCTACTTGTTTGAACCGTTGCTGACCCTGGCGTGGGCGGCGGCGGCGACTCAGCGGGTTCGCCTTGGGACCAGTGTGTTGGTGGTACCTCAATACCACCCCTTGACGTTGGCTAATTCGCTCGCCAGCCTCGACCGTTTGGCTGAAGGTCGGCTGACCGTGGCGGCCGGGGTGGGTTGGTCTGCCGCAGAGTACGCGGCGCTCGGACAGGATTTCTCGACGCGGGGCGCCCGACTCGACGAGGCCTTGGAGATATTTCGAACGGTCTGGACCGAAGACCCGGTTACCCACCTCGGCCGGCACTACCAGTTCAGCGATCTCAAGATCCAACCGAAACCGGTCGGATCAATCCCCATCTGGATCGGTGGAACGTCACGGCAGGCCCTGGCCCGGGCTGTTCGGTCGGGGAACGGGTATCAGGGGATCAGTACTCCGCCCGAGGAACTGGCCACGGTGGTACGTCAACTCCGTTCGGAGCGTCCTGAACCGGAGTTTGTGGTCTCCTATCGAACAGGTTGGGATCCAAACGGCATGGATCCGGCTGAGATCGCGGACGAAGTCGCGGCCTACCGCGAGGCGGGGGTGGACCATGTCGTTGCTGCTCCGTGGAGAACGACCGTGGAGGACTGGATCGATTCGATGGAGCAACTGGTCGCTATCGTTCAACCTGACCTCGGGTAGTAGGGGACGACAACAAAGAAGGGCCTGGCCATGAAACTTTCGATGATGCTCAACTACAGCGGTGATCCTCGGGAGGCTGCGGCTCAGGCTCAGGATCTTGAGCGGGCCGGTATCGACCTTGGATGGGTCGCTGAGCTGTACAGCTTTGATGCGATCTCGATCCTCGGTTATCTGGCGGCGAAAACCGAAACCATGCAACTCGGATCGGGCATTCTCAACGTGTACAGCCGTACACCGTCAACGATCGCCATGACTGCCGCGGGACTTGACGCGGTTTCCGGTGGCCGGTTTGTGTTGGGACTGGGTGCGTCGGGCCCGCAAGTGATCGAAGGCTGGCACGGCGTTGTGTACGACAAGCCGTTGGGTCGACAGCGAGAGATCATGGACATCTGCCGCACGATCTGGCGCCGAGAGGTACTGGTGCACAACGGTCCCAATTACCAACTCCCGCTTCCGGAGGATCAGGGAACCGGTTTAGGTAAGCCGCTCAAGCTGATCAACCATCCGGTTCGCTCGGATATTCCGATCTATCTGGCGTCGCTCGGACCCAAGAACGTGGAGCTCACCGCTGAAGTGGCCAGTGGGTGGCTTCCGGTGTTCTTCCACCCCGATCGGTCCACCGATGTGTGGGGAGAGGACCTGGCTCACGGGTTGGCGAAACGAAACCCTGACCTCGGACCGTTGCAGATCTCGGCTGGAGGCACGTTGGCCATCACCGATGATCAGGAGCAGGCTCGTCGGATTCGTGATCAGGGACGGTTCATGACGGCGCTGTATGTCGGCGGCATGGGGGCCAAAGGGAAGAATTTCTACAACAACATCTTCCGAAAGTACGGCTACGAAAACGAAGCTGAACAGATTCAGGATCTGTACCTCGCAGGGCGCAAGGACGAGGCGATGGCGCTCATCCCGCAGGAGTATTTGGACTCCACTGCGTTGGTTGGTGATGAAGGTTGGGTTCGCGAGCGGGTCGAGGCCTACCGAGCCGCGGGAGTGACCCACCTACAGATTGCGCCAACGGGAGCAGACCCGTTGGGGGACATTGAGAAGGTCAAGTCTTGGATCAGCTGACCTTCAGGATTCGCGCCAGCTGATCACGAACGACTCAAGGTCGGTGAGCGCCTGAGCCAAGGTCCGAACGACACCCCGTCGGGCGAGGCGCAAGAACGGAGCGCGACGGGGGAGCGGATCAAGCCCCATCAGGTAGGTGACTCTGACCCGATCAGGGCTGACGATCTGCAGGTCAATCCGTTCATTGAGCGAGGAGACAAACAGGGCGAGTGGACGACTGGCGCGGGTGACCGTGAAACCCCACGAACGGGGTCGTTCCCAAGTTACGAACCGCTCGTCGATGACGAGCCGACCCCCACCACCGATCACTCGGCGGGTTGAGCCGACCCCGTCCAGTTCGGGACTGGTGTTTTCGACCTCGCTGAGCGGACCGAACCATTCCGGCCAGTGTTCGTGTCGACAGATTGCCGTCCACACCTCGTCCGGAGACGCCACAAACTCCCGCGAGGCGCGGTACTTGATCGGAGCACGGTCAATCCAGTCAGCCGGTTGAGGTACGAGATCAAACATCAAGCCCCCCGTTGGTTGGTGAGCGGTCGGCTAGGCCGAAAAGTTCTGGTTGGCGAACTCCCAGTTCACCAGATGATCCAAGAACGCCGCCACGTAGGCCGGTCGAGCGTTCTGGTAATCGAGGTAGTAGGCGTGTTCCCAAACGTCGATGGTGAGCAGCGGCGTCTGACCGTGCTTGATTGGGGTGTCGGCGTCGTCGGTCTTGACGATCGCGACACCGTCGCCGTCCTTCACCAGCCAGGTCCAACCGGAACCGAAGTTTCCTACGGCGTCTGCGGTGAACTGTTCCCGGAAGGCGTCGTAGGAACCGAAGCTGGCGTCAATCGCCGCGGCGATCGCGCCGGTCGGTGCACCACCGCCATTGGGGGCCATGGAATTCCAGTAGAAGGTGTGGTTCCAGACCTGAGCGGCATTGTTGTAGAGCCCGCCAGGGTCAGCCGCAGCGATGATGTCGTCGAGCGTGGCATCGTCAAGGTCGGTGTCGGCAACCAAGTTGTTCAGGTTGTTGACGTAGGCCGCATGATGCTTGCCGTAGTGAAAGCTGATGGTGTGGGCCGTGATGTGCGGATCAAGCGCATCGTCGGAGTACGGAAGAGGTGGAAGTGTGACAGCCATGCCGTGATCCTAACGAGCGTCATCGGCGGAGGCCACGGCGGGAGCGGAAATGCTGTGGGAATGGAGAACACCCACTACCGTTCGGTCATGGTTCGTGCTGCAGTGGTTCGGGCATTTGGTGCGCCCCTTCAGATCGAAGAGATCACGGTGGACAGCCCCGGCCCCGGCGAAGTGCTCATTGATCTCAGAGCCTGCGCCATCTGCCACTCGGACATCATGTACGCCGATGGGGCATGGGGAGGCGAACTCCCCGCCGTGTTTGGCCATGAGGCCGCCGGGGTAATCGCCGAGGTTGGTGCGGGGGTGAACCACGTGTCGGTCGGTGATCATGTGGCCGTGTCGTTGATCCGGTCCTGCGGGGGCTGTCATTACTGTCAGCGAGACCTTCACGTCGCCTGCTGTGGGACCTTTGCGGTGGATTCTCGTCAACCATTGCACGGATCGGGCGGTGAACCACTTGGTCACGGCCTAGCCACCGGAGCGTTCGCCGAACGAGCAATCGTTCATGGTTCTCAGGTGGTGGGCATTCCCGACGCTCTTCCATGGCCTGTTGCCGCCTTGCTGGGTTGTGGGGTGATCACCGGAGTGGGGGCAGTGCTCAACACGGCCAAGGTCGAGCCAGGTAGCCATGTGGTCGTGGTGGGCTGCGGGGGTGTGGGGATCAACGCTGTTCAAGGAGCGGCGCTGGCTGGTGCCGCGTCGGTTATTGCCATCGATCTTGATCCAACCAAGCGGGCGGAGATCGGGCAGTTCGGTGCCACCGCATCGCTTGACCCTCTGGCGGAGGACACGACCGAACGGGTGATTGAGTTGACCGGTGGGCGTGGGGCAGATTACGTGTTCGTGACCGTTGGATCGGCCTCGGCCATTGAATCGTCGTTCGACCTTCTGGCCCCTGGCGGGGCAGCGGTCATTGTGGGGATGACCGCAAATGGCGTCACCGTTGACCTTGATTCGACCACGTTGGCCTCCCGGAATCAGCGGGTGTTGGGATCCAAGATGGGCTCAGGACGAGTCGCTGTTGACATTCCGAAGTTGGTGGACCTTTACCACGATGGTCACCTTCTGCTTGACGAGTTGGTGAGTCGAACGTACGGATTGGACGACATCAATCACGCCATCGACGATGCTCGATCAGGGTCGGCGAGGCGCAATGTGATCGTGTTTGGACCATCGGATTCGAGATCGGAAGCGAACTGATGCGTATCGCCGATGTGGAGACCTTTGTGGTCGGTAACCCGCCGCCACATTTCGGAGGCCGGTACTTCATCTTTGTGAAGTTGGTCAGCGACGACGGCATTGTCGGCTACGGCGAGGTGTACACCGCGACGTTCAGCCCCGATGTTGTGGCCGCCATGACCGAAGATGTCTGCCAGCGTTACGTGATCGGCCACGATCCGCATCATGTCGAACGGTTGTGGCGGAACGTGTACGGCTCCGGGTACACCTTGCGCCCCGATATTTCGCTGGGTTCGGTGCTTTCGGGTATCGAAGCGGCGTGCTGGGACATTGTGGGCAAGGCTCACGGCAAACCGGTGTATGAACTGCTGGGTGGGCGCGTCCATGAGCGGCTTCGGAGCTACACCTACCTGTATCCCCGGGCCGAAGACGGCCCCGACGCGTTTGTCGAAGGCCGGGTCTACGTCGATCCCGAACTTGCGGCCCAGCGGGCGGTAGAGGAAGCCGAGCGGGGCTTCACTGCAGTGAAGTTTGATCCGGCAGGGCCCTACACCGTGTACGACGGGAGGATGCCGACCCTCGAAGCGCTGGACCGTTCGGAGCAGTTCGTACGTTTGATGCGCGACGCGGTCGGAACCCGAGTAGATCTGCTGTTTGGCACCCACGGTCAGTTCACCGCAGCCGGCGCGCTCCGGTTGGCTCGCCGGTTAGAGCCCTACGATCCGATGTGGCTAGAGGAACCGACACCGCCAGAGAACGTGAACGAAATGGCCAAAGTGGCTCGGGGCACGTCAATCCCGGTGGCGACCGGCGAGCGTCTCACCACGAAATACGAGTTCCATCGGGTGCTTGACGCGGGGGCCGCGGCGATCTTGCAGCCAGCGCTGGGCCGCAGCGGCGGTCTTTTGGAAACCAAGAAGGTGGCAGCAATCGCCGAGGCCTATTACGCCCAGATCGCCCCGCACCTGTATTGCGGTCCGATTGAAGCGTTGGTCAACATTCAACTCGCTACCTGTATCCCGAACTTCTTGATCCTTGAATCGATTCAGGACTTCGGTGGGTTCTATGCGGAGTTGCTCAGCACCCCCATTTGTTGGGAGGACGGGTACGTCATCCCGTCATCTGAACCAGGTATTGGCGCAGAACTCAACGAAGACGTTGCCCGAGCTCATCCTTACACCGGCGACCATCTCCATCTGGAGATGGGTTCCGAGCCCGAAACTCCGTGAGCTCCTCGACGCCGTTTCCGCATCGGCAACTCGCGCATCTTCCCACCCCCCTCGAACCATTGCCGAGGTTGAGCGCAGCGCTCGGGGGCCCACGAATCTGGGTCAAACGCGACGATGCCACCGGGTTGGGTTTGGGAGGCAACAAAGCGCGCAAGTTGGAATATCTCATGGCCGACGCACTCGCGCAGGGGTGCGATGTGATCCTGACGGTTGGTGCCACGCAGAGCAATCATTGTCGTCAGACCGCGGCGGCGGCAGCCCGAACTGGTCTGGATTGTGAGGTTCTGCTGGAGCAGCGGTTCCCCGAATGGCCGGAGGGGTATCAGGCCGGTGGCAACCGCTTTCTCGATGGCTTGTTTGGCGCTCAGGTTCATGACTATCCCCGAGGAACCGACCTTGACGCTGCGATGGCTGAACGGGCCCGCGTCTGGGAAGCGGACGGCCGGCGGCCGTATCTCATTCCTTTGGGAGGCTCGTCAGTGGTCGGCTCAATGGGGTATCGAACGGCGGCGGTTGAGTTGCTCCGTCAAGCCGATGATCTTGGGTTTGAGCCACGGGAAATCGTTCACGCGACCAGCAGCGGCGGTACTCAGGCCGGATTGCTGGCCGGTATTGCCCTGCGCCGGCGGCCAGTCGCGGTGCTGGGAATCTCAGCGGGTGCTCCGTCCAGTCACCTGGAGCCGATCGTGACCGATTTGGTTCGCAGCCTGCTCGAACGGATTGGGGTAGAGCGCAGCATTACCGCCGATCAGGTGGTTGTTGACGATGGCTTTGTTGGTGAGGCGTATGGCGTACCCACCGCGGCCGCGCAGGAAGCGATTTCGCTGTGTGCACGCCAGGAAGGGTTGCTCCTTGATCCGGTGTACACCGGGAAGGCGATGGCTGGCCTTTTCGACCACATCGCCCGGGGCCGCTATTCGACGTCGGATCATGTGGTGTTTGTCCACACCGGGGGAGCCCCGGCGCTCTTTGCCTACCGCGAGTCGGTGGTGCCTGACGACGGCGATTCGGTGGCGAACTGAACCGGGTGAGGGTGCATCATTCCGCAACGGCTGAGTACCAGCGCGCCGAGCAGGGACAACGCGGCGGCGGCAAAGTAGCTCATGCGGTAGTCGGCTTGGTCGTGGAGGTAGCCGAGGGCCAGAGGTCCGAACGCCACCCCTGCGGTCACGAGAAGCTGTTCAAGGGCGAAGATTCTCGGGTAGTGCGTGACGCCAAAGGCCGCGGCAATGATCAGCGGTTGGAGCATGAGCAGGTTGCCGATGGTGAGTCCGAAGATGAACGCGGCGGCGACCAAACCGGTTGAGGTGTTGGCCAACGCGATGAACGCCAAGGCAGAACCCTGAAGGATGGCCAATCCGATCGTGAGGCGCATGATGGAGAGACGGTTCACCACCGAACCCCCGATGAAGCGCCCAAGAATGCTCCCGGCGGCCAACGTCGAGACCGCGAGCGCACCAATCGAACGGTCGAGGCGTTCGGTTCCAAGGTTGGCAAGTTGGGCGATCCCTCCGACTTGGGCGGCCATGGCCAACAGGTAGCCGACGACGGTCACCAAGAAGAAACGGCTTCGGATGGCTTGCTGGTAGTCCACCCCGAGAGCCGCCGGTCCATCGTTGGGGTTGGTTGAGAGTTGTCCGTCCGGGGCCGTTCCCCGGTGCTGAGGCGTTGGCCACATCCACGGGAGAGCAGCGAGGATCAGCAACCCGTACAAGAGACCCAGAGTTGGGGTGGCGCCGGAAAGGCCTCGGCGGTCGATCAGACCAGAAGCCAAATTGGTGAGGGTGAGTCCACCGACCGAAAGTCCGGTGGTAGCAATCGCCAAGGCGGCAGCCCGTCGCGCATGAAACCACCGGGTGATGAGGGTCGTGCCAGGAACGAAACCCGAGAGGGAACAACCAATTGCGAACAGTCCGTACACCACAAAGAGGGCGACTTCGTTGGTGACCGACCCCAGCAGGGCGAGTGAGACTCCGCCAAGGACTCCGCCGGTGCCAATGACCCAGCGAATGTCGCGGGTTTCGATGAGTGGGGCGACGAGTCGGGCGGTGATCCCACCGACGACAAAGAACAGTGACGTCGCTAGCGACACGCTGGTGGTGGAAAACGCTCGTTCGTCGGTCAGGGCATCCAGATAGATCGACAGCCCGTAAAATCCAAGCCCACTGAAGGTGGTGAGTTGGAGAAAGACCGCGGCGATCACCGGCCATCCGTGAAACCGTTGGTCTGACACGGCTTTGGTCTACCACGATCGGCAGTCACGCGGCCCAGACCACGAGCAATGTATGGCTTTCCTTCTAGAAGAAAGTAGGTTACCCTCTCGGCAGGGCGGCGGATCGCCTCTTAAGCGGGATCAGCATTCAACGGTGGGTCCCCTTGAATCCTTAGGCAGGTTCCCTGCCCCGGTCGGGGTCTTGGTGCATAGTCGGACATCAAGGCCCCGACCTTCCCATGTGGGGGAGGCTTCTTTTTCTTGGATCGGTGATCCGGGACCTTCAAAAGGCCATCCGGTGAACCCAGTGGAGACGGACTGGCAGTGCTGGCGCGATCGCTCTTTCGGCCTCGTGCCCGTAGAAGCAATGAACCCCGCCGCCTACTGGAGGCGACGGGGTTCGAGCAAGTGCTTTCTGGCGGAAGGTATGGGATTTGAACCCATGGTGACCCGGAGGCCACAACGGCTTTCGAGGCCGCCCCATTCGTCCGCTCTGGCAACCTTCCGGCGACGAGGTTATCGGACAACGCCCACGTTGCCCTACCTGACGACTCACCTCGCGAGCGCCCATCGAGCTGATGGGGGTCGCCGGTCAGCGTCGGGAGGAAAAGAACTCCTGCAGCAACGCGGCGCACTCGGCGGAGCGAACGTTTGGCGTGGTCAGGAACTCATGGTTGAGGCGTGGGTCAGCACCGAGCTGGTACAGCGAACCGCAGGCCCCAGCTTTGAGGTCAGGGGCACCGAACACCACCCGCGCCACCCGGGCCTGCCACAGCGCGCCGGCACACATAGGACACGGTTCCAAGGTGACGACGACCGTCGCTCCGTCGAGACGCCAGGAACCGGAGACGGCGGCGGCGTCGCGCAGGGCCAGCATCTCCGCGTGCGCGGTGGGATCGCCGGTCAGCTCCCGTTCGTTGTGCCGACGGGCGATCACTTGATCGTTCATCACCACGACAGCTCCTACCGGAACGTCGCCGTGGTCGATCGCGGCTCGGGCCTCGACGAGTGCGAGTTCCATCAGTTCGTGGTCGTTCAGGCCGGTCATCGATGACCCACCGGGGGTTCGCTGCCGAATTGGTATGGCTCAAGCGGGACGCCGTCAAGGGTGATCCGGTGCATCACGCGGCGGTGGCCGGGGTAATCGTTGAGGGCCAGATGCTGAACGGCTCGGTTGTCCCAGATCGCGAGCGAGCCCGGTTCCCACCCGAATCGGTAGACGAACTCGGCCCGACCACAGTGGGCGTACAGTTGTTGGAGTAGCGGAGCCGATTCGGCCACCGTCCAACCGTCAATCCCGACGGTGAAATCACAGTTGACATACAGCGCAGGGCGGCCGGAAAGTGGGTGGCGTATCACCACCGGATGGACGGCGTCTTGGGTCGCGAGCTCGGCATTCTGGTAGTCGGGTAGGCCATCACCGGTGGTGGCCGCCGCTCCGAAGACGTGCCGGCTGGAGTGCAACGCCCGCAACCCGCACAACGTTTGTTGCATCCCGGGGCTCAGTGCGTCGAAGGCGGCGTACTGAGAGGCAAACATGGTGTCGCCCCCGATGGGAGGCAACTCGCGGGCGTACAGAAGTGAACCCATGGAGGGGATCTGGTCGTAGCTGTGGTCGGTATGCCACGCCAACCCAATGTTTTCCTTTTGCTCGGGCTCTTTACGGACCTCGGCGATGATTGGGTGACTGTCAACCGGGGTGAAGAAACGGTTGACGTTGATCGTTGACCAACGCTGGGCGAAGTCAATGTGTTGATCCGGTGTGAGGTCCTGATCGCGGAAAAAGACCACGCCGTAGTCAACGAACGCCTGCTTGATGACGGAGAGATCGTCGTCGCTGCAGTTGGCTACTTGCACTCCGTGAACAAAAGCGCCAACTGCATGGTTGGCAGGGGTGACCTGGATGGTCACCCGGGCACCTCGGGTTGTGGTTCACGATTGGCGTGAAGTTCGGCCACCACAAGCAGGACACTACCGCAGACCACACAGATGTCGGCGACGTTGAACACCGCGTACCAGGTGACGTCAATGAAATCGACGACTTCTCCCGTCAGGAATCCGTCGTCAGCCCGAAAGGCGCGGTCGATCAGGTTCCCGAGTGCACCGCCAAGAATCAGGGCCAAGATCCGGGCCTGCCCGATTCGTGGAGCACGGCGAATTGCCGCGATGAGGAGCACGCACACGCCAACGACCAGTGCGCCGATCCATGGTCCGAACCGTCCGGCGGTGCCGAACGAAAAGCCTCGGTTGAAGGTCAAGTCGAACTCAAGCGTGGGAACGATCGTGATGACCCGACCGTCGTCGAGTTCGCGGAGTGCCCACCATTTCGTGAGGTGATCGACGACCACCACCGCAGCCACGAGCCACCAAACCTGAAGCAGGTTGCGGAAAGGATGGGGCGA
>Ga0181594_10004076_pt1 | contig 13110 bp, 9 predicted proteins | sample 071ome_18_FD_145603 | JGI IMG/M metagenome (GOLD analysis project Ga0181594, IMG submission 145603) | Coastal salt marsh microbial communities from the Groves Creek Marsh, Skidaway Island, Georgia - 071413BT metaG (spades assembly) | ecosystem: Environmental > Aquatic > Marine > Intertidal zone... | reverse complement strand
CTTAAAGGGAGAGCGTATGACAAGACCCGAAAGCGACGAGATGCGCTCAGGACCTTAAAAGAGGCGGTCGAGCTCTGTGATCCACAGCGACATGAGGACACCCCTGTCGCGCTCTATGTCGCGGGGCGCGCCGCGGACATCTTAGATCAAGATCGAGACTTAGAGGACCTCTTTTGGAGGCTGTTTGAGGGCTATAAACATCGCCTGAGCGACGACGCCGCGGTGTTTTTGATCCGCTATTACAGCGAGCTTGGGGTTGACTTTAAGCCGGCTGAGCCAGCGAAGAAAATCGCTCAGCGAGGCAAAGGAAAAAAAGGTCGTCGGGCGAGTAAACGCACGAAGAAGCGAAAGCGCGCCCAGTCAAAACGATCCGCGAGGCGCTTTGACCCGAAGTGGCTTGATAAGGTGATGAAGGTCGCGCGCCTGATCCCAAAGCTTCACCCAGAGGGAGACCTCAGCTCAGAGGCGCTCACCTTTGCGTTCGTCGCAGCGATGCGGGCTAAGAAATATAAGCCCGCCGAAGAGCTCTTAGGGCTCATGGGACAGCTCGCGCCTCATGACTTTAGCTATTACAGCTCTGGGCGACTCGACTATTGGCGAGGTCGGCTCTCAGCGCTTAAGGGTCGCCATAAAGAAGCTCAAAAACACTATATCCGTGCCATCAACAGCGCCCCGATCTCATGGTATGCGATCCTCTCTTACAGCAGGCTGTATGAGAGAGATCGGGCCTTTGCAGAGCGGGTCGTGCGTGAGTCTCTTGAGACCCCAAGAGGCGCGCTCGGGCTCCCGGGCGGTGAAAAAGAGCACTGGACATGGAAGATCTCTACCAAGGACCCACGGTGGCCCGAGGTAGAGCGCGCCTTAATGTGGCTCCGTCTTGGGCTAGAGCGCAGAGGTCGGCATAAGCTCTTAGAGCTCGCCCATGATGAGCGTCGACCCGACCTCCAGTGGCTCAGCGCGTGGATCTTTGACGCCTTTGAGATGTATCATTGGAGTCATGACATCCCTCGACGACAGCTGATCGAATATCGACATTTCCCCATCGTGGGGTCGACACGCAAGCATTGGGAGCTCGCCTTCCCCGCCCCCTACTCAAGACCTGTCAAGAAGGCCGCTCAGGATGAGGGGCTGGATGAGAGCTTCATTTGGGGGGTGATGCGTGAAGAGAGCGGGTATGCCCCAGCGGTGCGATCACACGCGAGCGCTGTCGGGCTCTTGCAGCTCCTCGTCCCCACAGCGAACATGATGGTGAGGCGTGGAGAGAAGAAGGTAGACGCGCAGGAGCTCAGCAAACCCTCTGTTAATATACCGCTCGGCGCACGGTATCTAGCGTGGGTGAAGCGGAGCGCGAGCTGCGCGTGGGCCCTCGTGCCCGCCGGCTATAACGCAGGGCATGGCGCGCTCAAGCGCTGGCTTCGTGAGCGGGGAGAGCTGCCTCTTGACCTCTTCGTGGAGACGATCCCTTATCAAGAGGCGCGCTGGTATCTGAAGCGGGTCAACGCCTCATGGGCGACCTTTAAGACGCTGTATGGCCGACGCGCGAACCAACCGATCTGGCCCTATGTGAGCCAAAAGACAAGAGAGGAGAGCCGATGAGCCTCACCGTGATCCACCCCCCGGAGTGGGTGGCGACCAAGGGATACAGCGCGGGGATGAGCGCCAGAGCTGGGACGCACCTGTTTATCGCAGGTCAGATCGGGTGGGACGCAGAGCAACGCTTTACGTCTGATGACTTCATCGAGCAGTTCGCCCTCGCCCTTGATAACGTCTTGAGCGTCGTGCGCGCCTCGGGGGGGGCACCGGAGCACATCGCGGAGATGACCGTGTACGTGACCGACCTAGAGGCGTATCGTCAGAGGGCGCGTGAGCTAGGTCCGATCTGGCGTGAGCGTCTAGGGCGTCACTATCCCGCGATGGCCTTGGTGGGGGTCAGCGGGCTCGTAGAGCTACGCGCAAAGGTAGAAATTCAGGCGCGCGCGGTGATCCCTGACGACGCGTCACCCTCACAGCGATAGGAGCGTAGAGATGAGCTGTCATTTGTCCCCTAAGGGGTTTGATTTTGAGATAAGAGGTGGGGTGGGTCTGATCACCTTGTCGAGGCCTGATCGGCTGAACGCGCTCACCTTTGAGATCTACCGTGAGCTGGGGGAGTTCTTTGTGAGCCTCCAACATCACGATGAGGTGCGCGCGGTAGTGTTAACGGGCTCAGGTCGAGCCTTCTGCTCTGGAGGTGATGTGGAGGACATCATAGGGGAGCTGTTCTCACGAGACATGAAGGGCTTGGTTGAATTCACTCGCCTCACGGGCGCGCTGATTCAAAACATGCGTCAGCTCCGTAAGCCTCTCATTGGAGCGATCAATGGCGTCGCGGTCGGCGCTGGCGCGGTGATGGCGCTGGCGTGTGACCTCCGCTACGCAAGCGAGAAGGCCCGCTTTGGTTTCATCTTCCCACAGGTTGGCCTCTGTGGAGCCGATATGGGCGCGACATACCTCCTGCCGAAGGTGGTCGGGCTTGGTCGCGCCTCAGAGCTCCTCTTCAGCGGAGAGCTCATCAACGCTCAACGGGCGCTTGAGATCGGGCTCGTCAATCACGTCACGCCTGTAGAGTCTTGCCTCGACGAGGCGATGACCTTCGCTCAAAAAATGTCGAGAGGGCCCGCTTTTGCGCACAGCATGACGAAGCAGATGCTTGAAGCAGAGGCACAAATGACGCTCGCGCAGGCCATTGAAGCCGAGGCGCAGGCGCAGGCGATCTGTATGCAACACCCAGACTTTTTAGAGGCGCATGAGGCATGGAAGGCCAAGCGCGCGCCCCGCTACGAAGGAGCCCCCAATGAGCAGTGAGACGACCATGAAGACAAAGACAAAGACCAGCAAGAGATCAAAGGGGAAGCCTAACCCAAAGGCGATCGCTAAGGCCTTGAGTGAGGCGCTCCCTCCGCTTCAGCCTACCCTGTCAACCTTTGACTTACCGATGTTCTTTGATGACTTCCATGACAAGATCTGTGAGCAACTGCTGAGCTTCGCAGAGGGCTGGGAGCCAAATGACTTCCAAGACGACTGGCTCGCGACGAGCCACGCGGTTGAGAAAATGAGCGAGGCGTCCCTGAGCAAGCTCTGTGTCCCAGAGATGTTTGGTGGTGAGGCGGTAGGGCAACATGACGAGCTAGACGTCCGCTCGATCACGCTCGCTCGTGAGTGTCTTGGCTACCTTGACGGGCTCTTAGATTGCGCTTTTGCCATGCAAGGGCTTGGGAGCTACCCGATCTCTTTCGCGGGCAATGAGGACCAAAAAGAGCGATATCTAGCGGGCTTCATCTCTGGGGAGCGCATCGGCGCCTTTGCGCTGACCGAGCCTGAGGCGGGCAGTGATGTGGCGAGCATGAAGACCAAGGCCAAGCGCTTAGAGAATGGGGACTACCAGCTGAATGGAGCGAAGACCTTTATCAGCAACGCTGGGGTCGCGACTCAGTATATCGTCTTTGCGTCAACCAACCCTAAGGCGGGCGCGAGAGGGATCTCTGCGTTTATCGTCGAGCCTACGGACCCTGGGTTTAAGATTGAGCCTTTTGAGGTCATGGCGCCTCACCCGATCGGGAGCCTGAAGCTCAATCGCTGTGTCGTCCCAGCCTCTCGTCGCCTCGGCGAAGAGGGGGAGGGCTTTAAGATCGCGATGAGGACGCTCAACACCTTTAGGATCTCTGTCGCGGGGGCGGCGCTTGGGATGGCGAGGCGCGCCATAGATGAGGCGCTCCGTCACACCTCGACCCGCGTTCAATTTGATCGACCTCTCATCGAGCAACAGCAGGTCTCAGCTGCGCTCGCGGACGCCGCGACGGAGCTCGACGCGGCGCGCTTGCTAGTCTATCGAGCGGGCTATATGCGAGACGTGCTCGAGTCCCAGTCGGGTAAGGAGGTCGCGATGGCGAAGCTGTTCGCGACCGAGTCTGCGCAACGGATCATCGATCGCTGTTTACAGCTACATGGTGGGTTGGGCGTAAAGAAGGGGGAAGTCTTGGAGCGCCTATATCGAGAGATCCGAGCGTTGAGGATCTATGAAGGGGCGAGCGAGGTGCAGCGCTTAATTATCACCAAGTGCCTCAGAGATGAGCTGAGTGAGCTCACTGAGCTCTAGTCGCGCTCATCCCCTAGCTCACCGATCGTAATACGCCACTCAAGGGAGTCGACATGTCAACACAAGAGCCCTCTGCTGAGGACACGCATACAGGTTTAGGGTCGATGATACGGTGGACAGCGGGGCTATTCATTCTCCTGTATCTGATCACGGCTGGCTGGAGCGCGTATCAGTTTCAGAGCGGGCTCTATGTCCACCTCTTATGGAGCTCTAGCGCTCTCTTAACTCTAGCCTTGACCCTGAGCCTCTGGTCCGCGAGCGTGCATTACCGAAAGGTGAGGTGGGTGAAGGGGGTTGAGCGTCACACAGAGGGGGATGGCCAGCGTTCTCAGGGCGCTCAGCGCTCATGGATTGAGGGGTTTGGAGATCGAGGGATGGCGATGATTAACCTGATCGCCTTGGGCGTTCATCTCCCGATCTTGATCGGGCTGAACCATGACCTTGACCTTGAGCTGTTTGGTCGAGACTCACTGTCGATCTTCACGGTCCCTTTAGAGGGGGTGAGCCGCTCGCATGACCTGCTGACGTGGCTCTACTTCTTAGTCGCGCAGTGCGTACCGATTAACACGGCGCTTGAGCTCTGTCAGACCTACCTCATGGACCTACATGTAGCGCAGTGGGTGGCGCAGGACAGAGGCTTAAGTGAGCTCTTAACACCGGTAGGTGAGGCGACAATGTTCTTGATGAACATCCTCATCTTATCTTTGCTGTTAGAGAGCCTCTATCGTCGTCAAGATCTACGAGGGATGCTGAGCGCACAGCTGAGCGCGGTGTCTTTGAGCGCGCTTATGTTAGATGAGCACGAGCGTGCACATCTAAGCGCCTTTCATCAGAGCCATGACCAGGGCGTGAGCCTCGCTGAGCGTCAGAGGTTAGAGACTCAGCGCGCAGAGGCCCTCTCGGTTCAAGAGGAGCGGGCACATGAGCTGATCTCGCGTCAGAGGTCCTTAGCGCAGTTCTTGTCGATCTTCCCTAAGCCATTCTTGCGTCGAGCGCTGTCGTTGGCGGTGAGGGACCATGGGCGAGGGGTGATCGCGCGGGCCTCGATCTTAAGCGCGAGCTTAGAGAGCCCTCTGCGCAGGCGACGACTTCGAGGTCCCACGCACCCCTTTGGTCCGCTCGCCTTTGAGGTGCTTTGTCATTCGCGAGCGCCTCAGCTCAAACGAGCGAGCCTCTTAAGCGCTGAGCTGTGGGCGAGCCCAGCTCAGCGAGAGGCGGTCATCCAGGAGGCCCGAAAGGTCGCACAGCAGAGCAGCGCTCAGGGTGGCTCTTTAGCCAAGAGCTTAGATCAAGAGCGCTTAACGCTCGCCTCGACGGTCGCCTTGATCTCACAGGGAGACTTGAGCTCCCTGAACGTGATGATCGGGGGCCTCAGGAGCCCATCTCCCCTCATCCGAGGTGAGTCTTTGTCGCTTTTCTTAGGCTTAGCGCGGACGTTGGGCGAGCACGCTGACACCACCGCGAGCGTACGGCTGACCTTAGATCATATCAGCTCGTTACTGCATCTATACCATGAGACAGAGCGCTCTCGTGGCCGTGATGAGCTACTTAAAGAGCGCTTACATGCGCTGTATTTAGCCCTCTCAGAGGCGCGCACTGAGGAGCGCTCTGATCCACGCTCCTACGCGCTCTGTGCCTTTGTCATTGACTTAACGCTCACGGAGATTGGAGGCGCGCTGAGCAAACCCTCTTTGATCAGCGAGAGCTATAAGCTGTTGAGCCTTGGTCGACCGGAGCACGTCGCGCGTGAGCTGTGGGCGATCTTGAGCGTCCGTCCCTTAGATGAGGGCGTCCGTAGAGAGCTCTTTGAGGGGCTCATTCAGCGACCTGCGCTTAACAGCGCGCTGATCCAAGTGACGCGACACGCGCTCCGTGAGGGGACCTACCAAGAGCGTATCGCGACGGCTCGCTTATATGGTGAGGCGCTGTATCACCACAGCCTCCATCAGGTGCTCTTAGAGGAGCTAGAGGAGCGCCTCGAGCTCAGTCAGCGGTCACCTGGACAGCTTGAGCTCCTCTTTGAGCTCATCTGTTCATTGGGGAGGCTGTGCGCTGTAGAGCGCCTTAATATCCCGCTGAGAGAGCGAAGCGTGGCGCTCTTATCGATACCGTTGACTGAGCGAGGCTTCACAGGCGCCTCAGCGGAGCGCTTAGAGGTCGCACGACGCTACGCCCTGTCATTCTTAACGCCAAGCGACCTGTTCGTGAGCCTCTTCGAGTGGGGTACAGGCCTCCCTCCACTCTTTGAACTTGAGCTCGATCAAGCTGAGGAGGTGGCGCTTGTTGAGGCGCTCACAGAGGAGGTCACCGCGCGGATGAGGAGGCCTGCCTTTGAGCTGCTTTGTGTAGATCAGCCACGGGTGAGCGTGTTCCTCAGCCGGAGCGAGAGGCTACGGAGCGCTACGTCGCGTGGTGAGCCGTTCAGCTTAGACGAGGAGGCCCTGAGCTACTTGAGGAGCTCATTATGGAGTAAGCATGAGGTGACGATCCCAGCGCCAGGGGAGGACTTAGGAGTGTTGTGGGTGAACGCGCTCGCGACTCAGACGAAGCGCTCGCCAAGCGCAACGACGCTCTTGCTCACCTTAGCGCTCCTTGACTCATCGTACCCGGTCGCGATCCAGCGGGCGACGCTACGGAAGCTTAAGCAGCACCAAGCCTTCTTTAAACGGTCGATGCTTGGCCCGCTCGCGCACCGCTCTTTTTCGGAGTGGGTCTCGTTACGGATCACCTCCTTGTTACGCACGCTCCCCACTCAAGATCGTATGTGGGGCTCACTGGTGTTGAACCTTGGTGCCTATAAATGTGAGCACTCCACAGAGACGCTCAGGGCGCTCCTTAAGGATCAACGATTAAACGCGCGAGCGCTCAAGGCGGTGACGAAGGCGCTCGGCCAGCAAGGGGGTGAGGAGCAGCTTGAGGCGCTACAAGACGCCTATCAGACGACAGCGAGCGTTCAGGTGAGGAGCGCCGTGATTGAGGCGCTCTCGCGGGCGAAGGGGGACCTCGCGGACGAGCTGTTGATCACGCTCATTAAGGCGTCGGTTGAGGGCACAGGACCAGCGCTGAACAATGAGGCCTTCACGCACGCCTTCAAGCGCCTTAAACAGCTGGGTGCGCTTGAGCTTGTGACCCCGCTCTATGCTGAGCTCTCTGAGCAGTCACTCGAGCTCCAAAAGGCCCTCTTTAAGGCCTATCGAGGCGCCCCATTTGGTGATCTAGAGCTGACTCGCTCACTCTGGAGTGTCGCGCTCGGGATCATTAAAAATGACGCGAGCCGGGTTGAGCTTCTGCGCGCTGTTGTGAGGGCGCTCCCTGTCCTTAAAGCTCAACTAGAGCGCCAGTTAGACCCTCGGGTGTACCCAGAGGAGCTAGAGGCGCTCTATGGCTCAACACACGTCGCGTTAAAGCTTGCGGTCAACGCTCGATCGCTGTCCCCTGTCGCGTTAGGTGACTTCGCGGAGTCCATCTCATTGTTGACGCCGAGTCAAGCGCTCAGCTGGTTAGAGATGAAGCTCCAGAGCGCAGACATCCAGCAGAGCTCCCAGCTGATCGCGAGCGTCGCGAACGTCTCACCTGAGCGCTTTGTTGAGCTCGCTACCGATCACCTTGAGCGATACAGCGGAGCGCTGAGGGCGGGGGGCTTCTCACCGAGCTGTGTCCACAGGCTCTCTCATCCTTTCTTGAGGTACGCGGGCCGTGAGGGGATCGCGTATATTAAGCGCTTGGTGTATGACCTGAACCCTGCCTACTCACCTTACCTCGTGCACGCGCTTCAGGCTCATGGTGACAGCCACAGCGACCGCTCATGGCTTGAGGAGCTCGCCTATGCGCTTCGAGATGAGCGCCTAGAGCAGGGGAGGGTTCGGGCGAAGATGGAGACCGCGCTCTTGAGCACGCTACACGCGTTTGATCACCCGAGGGCGCTGTCGACGCTCGTTGAGCTCGCGCTGATGGAGACGCGCTCTGAGGCAGAGGATAAGCTCCAGCAAGAGGCGCTCACGATCCTTGAGGGCTTCGAAGACCTTGAAGCGGAGCTCTTCATTCACCGAGATGAGGACAACGAGTCAGGCGGGCGTCATACGTGAGACATGAGGCGCTCAGCGCTTGCAATCTCCAAGAAAACAGGCTTAAAACCATGCTCATCAAAACGACACCAACAGCGCGTGGGTGAGCTGAGGGAGCCTCCGCGTAGCCAAGCGCGATCAGCGCGAGGAGGATCGACAATGAGCGACAGCACATCAGCACACAGCGCGCGCCTCGAGGCGTCTGAGATCGCGGCCCTGCTCAAGGGTCAGGTGGAGGTAGGCCAAGAGGTCTGTGTCCAGGGGTGGGTGCGCACGGTGAGGCACTCCAAGGCGGGCTTCAGCTTTGTAGCGGTCCATGACGGCTCATGCTTCTTGCCCATCCAGGCGGTAGTGAACAGTGAGCTAAGCAATTATCAAGAGGAGGTGATGAAGCTTGGCACTGGGTGCGCGGTGCGCGTCAGCGGAGCGCTCGTCGCCTCAGAGGGCAAAGGTCAGAGCGTTGAGCTACAAGTGAGCGAGCTAGAGGTCGTCGGCTGGGTAGACCAGCCTGAGAGCTACCCGATGCAACCGAAGCGCCACAGTATGGAGTTCTTGCGGGACAACGCTCACCTGCGCGCCCGAACGAACCTAATCGGGGCGGTGACCCGGGTCCGTAACTGCCTCGCGCAGGCGACCCACCGCTTCTTTTATGAGCGTGGCTTTAGCTGGATTCACACCCCACTGATCACCACGAGCGACTGTGAGGGGGGCGGGGAGATGTTCCGCGTCTCGACGCTCGACTTCGCGAACCTGCCACGCACTGAGGCGGGGGCGGTCGACTTTAGCCAAGATTTCTTTGGCCAAGAGGCGCACCTCACGGTCTCGGGTCAGCTGAACGTTGAGACGTACTGCCTCGCGATGAGCAAGGTCTACACCTTTGGGCCTACCTTCCGCGCAGAGAACAGCCACACCCGCCGTCACCTCGCGGAGTTTTGGATGATCGAGCCGGAGATCGCCTTTGCGGACCTGCAAGATGACGCGAAGCTCGCCTCTGAGTACATCCAGTATATCTTCAAGGCGGTGCTCGATGAGCGCCAAGATGACATGGACTTTTTCTCAAAGCACGTTGAGAAAACCGCCCGTGATCGACTCGAGCGCCTCGTAGACGCGCGCTTTGAGATGATGAGCTACACCGAGGCGATCAAGCGCCTTGAGGAGGCGAAGGTGAAGTTCGAGTTCCCTGTCTCTTGGGGGATGGACTTACAGTCTGAGCACGAGCGTTACCTGAGCGAGCAGGTGGTGAATGGGCCGTTGATCGTGACCGACTACCCGAAGGACATTAAGGCCTTCTATATGAGGCTGAACGAAGATGAGAAGACCGTCGCGGCGATGGACATCCTCGCGCCAGGGATCGGTGAGCTCGTGGGTGGGAGTCAGCGTGAGGAGCGCCTTGACGTCCTCGATCGCCGTATGGCGGAGATGGAGCTCGACCCTGAGCCATATTGGTGGTACCGAGACCTCCGTCGTTACGGGACTGTCCCACACGCAGGCTTCGGGCTTGGCTTCGAGCGCGCGGTGATGTACGCGACGGGCTGTGAGAACATCCGTGAGGTGATCCCGTTCCCACGCGCAGCGCGCTCAGCGAAGTTCTAAGCTCAACAGACTTAAGCTGGGGGCTGAGCTGGGGGCTGAGCTGGGCGCTGAGCTGGGCGCTGGGGCGCTGGGGCGCTGAGCTGGGCGCTGGGGCGCTGAGCTGGGCGCTGGGGCGCTGAACTGGGCGCTGGGGCGCTGAGCTGGACGCTGGGGCGCTGAGTTGGGCGCTGGGGCGCCTCACGCGAGCGCGTTCACTGTAAGGTGATGTCACCCGCGAGGTCGAGGGTGTCAAGGGGGTCGAAGTTGTCGAGGGTGTCAAGCCCAACCGCGCTCTCTAGGGAGTCGCTCAGCGAGTCAAAAGGATCGACGAGTGAGCCTTGGCTACGCTCAGCGGAGGGGCTTGCCTGCTCAGCGGGTGTAGGCGCTACAGGTCGAGCCACATAGCGAGGAGCAGGCCCGTCATACATAATGCGGTCATACAAGGTCTCGAGGTCGTTGCGATAGACGTCACCTTGCTCCGCGAAGCCGATCATCGAGTCGAGGGTGTCAAGCGGGACCGACTCAACGTGATCTTCAGGCCAAGGCTGGTCAGGGTCACGTTTTGGTCTGGTTGACTTGATCTGGTTGAGCTTCCTGATCTGCTCTTTCACCTCAGCGACACGGGGTCCCGTTAACGCGCTGGTCTCGATGACCTTCCTTCGAGGGATCAGTGCTCTACTCATTACGCTACCTCACTGTGACTGCAAAGGTGCATAGCCATTACTGTCACTTCTGTCAAGCGCGTAGCTTTATTTATGAACGAATGTTTGAGATCTGATGTATTATGATTGTGTAGCTATGTGACATTTTGAGTTGTTTTATAAAAGCTGTGTCACCTTGTCTTATTTAAAATATATTTGAGGGGGTCATGTGCTCGATCGCCTCAAGCTCACCTGCGTTGAGTGAGGCTAAAACGACCCTAACAAGAGCCGAGCGACGACGAGGTGAGCGACCCCACCATCGAGCCTTGATCCGCTTAAGGTGATCCAGCTGAGGCTCGTCGCGAGCGAGGGGCTAAGCGGGAGGTTTACGGTGAGCTCGATCAGCCGTTCATGATCTGACAGGTCCAGCTCTGTTCGCTCCTCCGACAGAGCTAAATAGGAGAGGCCGAAGGCGAGAGATGGCCCCGTCTGAGCCCATCCGAGTGGACGCGTGAGCTCTGTCCATGTGAGCGCGCCACTGAGGTGGAGCGGGTGGTAGTGAGGGGTCATGGCGCCTTGAAAGCCGAGCCCGACCTCTCCTCCACGAGCGAGAGAGGCGAGGGTGTAGTCCCCTGTGAGGTAGAGTCCCCAGCTCGGCAGGCCCGGCGCGATGGGCTTCGCTTGGGGGTAGACCTCCCCTTGGTGAGTCCACGCGCCCAAGGTGAGCTGAAGGGGGGCGCGCGCGCTAAAGTCACGGTCTTGTTGTGGGCTTAAGAGGACAGCGCCCTCCTCGTCACGCTCACCCTGAAGCGCGCCGAGGTGACTCGTGACTTGAGCGACATAGAACAAGCCCCCTTGATAGGCTGAGGGGCTGAGCCAGAGCCTCGCGCCGGTGGGGGTTGGGTCGATGGTCGTGCTCCCACCATCGAAGACCGCGACCGATAGATCTAGGCGGGGGCTCTGATAGGCGAGCTGAGCTGACCAGGCGGAGTCTGGGTAGCTCGGCATACCAAAGATGCTCGGGCTGTAGCCGGAGGCGCCGTTAATCAAGAGCGACTCATGCTCGCTCACCGCGAAGTGGTCATTCGCGTCGAGCTTCCCAAGGCGAGCGGTCAGCGCGGACCAAGAGCGCTCCCAATACAGCTCAAATAGCTGAGCTCTGTCCTCAGCCCTCAGGTTACTGTAGGCATGCGCGTCGTTGAGCAGGACGCCTCTTGCTCCCGTCGCCTCCTTGATGATCAGCCCTTGGGCGTTCAGCGCACCGAGCGCACGTCCTGTAAGCGTCTTAAGGTCAAGGGCGACCGGGACTGAGACTACCACTCGCCCCTCCCTCTGAGGGCTTGAAGAGGGAGCGGAGACCCGATGAGCGCTCTCAAGGCTGACTGTTGAGCTGACCTCAAGGAAGTCTCTCGGTGAGTCAGCATAGGCGAGCTCACTCATGCCTAGCGCGCTCATTAAGCCGATGAGGCTGAACGAGAGGAGCCAGGGTCTACAATGTCGCTTAAGCGTGGGAGGCAGGTGTATGGTGTTTGCGTTCATCTTACGGGCCCTAGCAGGGGAGTTCACTTTAACTAACGAGGAGCCCCGCGCTCAGGTCAAGCGTTACATTAAAACGGTGACCCCTTTCGCTTGAGATGTCGCTTGTGCTGCGGGGAGCGGGTCACCGAGCGCGAAGCGTAAGTCTCGCTCGATGGTGAGGCTGATCGCCGAGAGGGGGAGGGCAGGATAGAAGGTGCTAAAGGGGTTCTCAAGGACACGACCGACCTCATTGATGAGCTGAAAGGTCATACATATGAGGAGGTTCAGAGGGACGGTCCACCAGCCTAGATCATGGACAACGGCGAGCGGAAAGAAAACCCCATACAGCTTCGTGAGCTGGACGGCGAGGTAGCCATAAGCTGGGGGGAAGGGCGTCTTTTTAATACGTTCAGCGCCCCCTTGGATGTCGAGCAGGTGACGGACCGACTCATCGAGGTCACTGAGCCAAAATTCGCTGATCTTTCCTTCTCGGTGGAACTTGACGAAGGTCTTCATATGACAGGTCAACAGGGCGTGGTTGAGGTTAGAGGCCCCGCTTAACGAGCCCTCATCTGACGCGCTCTGACAGCGTTGATAATGTTCATCCTTAGAGGGGTCTTGGTCTCGGAGCACACAGCGTAGCGCGTGCACGTAAGCGAGCTGTCGCTCGATGGTCTCTCGGGCCTCATCAGTTGGTAAATACGCGATCGATTGACTACAGAGGTGACGAGAGGTGTTGATCATCCGACCCCACAGCTTACGCCCCTCCCACCAGCGCTGATAGCAGGAGTTCGTCCGAAAGCTCACGAAGATCCCGAGCGCGCCACCGATCACCGCGAGCGGAAAGGAGGGGAAGGTGTGCTCTGTCGTCAGGTACCCGAGCGACGCGAGGGTACAGATCACTACTCCGGAGGAGAGGATCAGGAGGCTGAAGGAGCGTTGCCAGCTAAAGAATAGGTGATGTAGCGGTGGGCGATAGCTGTGTTTCGCGTCGTTAAGAAACATCTGTATTCCTTATTTTTGAACAATGGTGGGTCTTGCTTTGTCATTTTGAAAGCAACCGAACAGTCTCACGCTTAGAGCTGAGGTTCAAGCAGGTACGTGACGCTCATTCACCTCAATGTAGAGGAGTGACGCGACGAGCGAGGGGCCCTGTGACTCTCTTTGACTCAATCTAGTC
>Ga0181594_10004073_pt1 | contig 13113 bp, 12 predicted proteins | sample 071ome_18_FD_145603 | JGI IMG/M metagenome (GOLD analysis project Ga0181594, IMG submission 145603) | Coastal salt marsh microbial communities from the Groves Creek Marsh, Skidaway Island, Georgia - 071413BT metaG (spades assembly) | ecosystem: Environmental > Aquatic > Marine > Intertidal zone... | reverse complement strand
CTGAATCTCCAACTTCCGCCTGCCCGCGATTTCCCCAAGGCAACCCACGACCTGTTTTGGTTCCATTTCATAGAGGACCATGAGGTAATCCTGCGGATGGCTCGCCTCGATGGACCAAGGGGCCAGCGCTTCGCGGGGAAAGTGTTTGAGGTTGAACGTGAGAATCAACGGACAATTCCCGCGGATCGCGGCCGCCAACACATGGCGGTCCTTCTCGTCGTTGACGAGTGCGGGGATCAGTTCCTCGTATCCCGCAATCTCAGCCTCGGGAAAGGCGTTGCGGACCTGTTCTTGAAACGAGTCCACCAGATGAGGCGGCCAGTCCAGCTTTTCGGAATGCGTGCGTCGCACCTCGGCCAGCACGTCCGCCGACCAGTGGGGCACAATGAGACGCGGGCGTTCGGACAGCCTCAGCAACAGGTCGCACACGCTTTGGTTGGCGAGCGCGCAGGAGTCGAGGAAGATCCGATAGTCCGCCCTCATTCCTCGCCCGCGTAATCGGAATCGTAGAGTCCGGCCGCGTCCGTCTCCGCCGCCAGTTTGTCCAGAGCTTCCCGCCGATTCTTGTCGCGCGCCCGCTCGTAGGTCAGTAAGTCCTTGAAGCTCACTCTTCGGTGCGTCCCGACCTTGTGATGCGGGATCTCGTTTCGCTCCATTAGTCCCACCAGATGCTGCCGCGACATCCCGAGGTAATTGGCTGCCGCCTGCGTGGTGAACGCTTCGTCCTCCGGCACGAGCACGATCGCCTTCCGTTCGTTCATCAGTCGCACCATCCGCGCCAGATGGGCGAACAGGGCCTCCGGGATGTGGGTCCGGTTTCCCGCCTCGTCGACCAAGGCCACGTGCTCGGGGCTGGCAAACAACCTGGCCAGTTGCGCAAGTTCCTCTTCCGGGATCAGGGACGGGTCGAGTCGATTTCGTGGTGTCGTAAGCATGTCGATCGCAATATCGGCCGAAATCCAAGTTCGGCAAGCCGATAATCGCTACAAACGCTAAAATCGCAATATTCAATCTGCCGATCCAACGATCCAGCCCGTAGCCATGCACACGCCCGCGCCGGGCTCATGAAGAGTTTGGTTGCAAGCCCGAATTGAACTGTCAGCGACGGACGCAACCGGCTGGATTCGCTTCGAACTCTGCCAGCCCGACGGAACGCCGATCCCGGGCTTCACGCTCTACGATTCGGAAACCCTGTTCGGCAACGAACTCCAACACAAAGTCGTTTGGCGCGGCGGTTCGTTGGCCGGGCTTGCAGGTCGGGAAGTTCGTCTGCGGATCAGGATGGAGAACGCGGATCTGTATTCCCTGCGTTTCGTGGACTGATTGAAGGGCGTCGGAAATTTGGAGGCCGCTGATCGATGACTGTCCGCGAGTGGCGGCAAGCTGGAGTCCCTGGATAATGGCTCATCAGACCGAGTCGGCCGGACACGGCCTCAGCGACATCGTTCACGCTGTCGTGCGAAGCGAGACGTACCCAAGGAAGGGAACCACCCGGACAAGGACAGTCGGACCACGCACTCAATGTGGCAATGGTGAGAGCCGACCCGGCCTATCCGTCGAAAGATGGTGTTGATCGCAGTTGCGCTCGCGGGCAACTTCCAATCGTGACGTTGAAGCAACACATTCATGAGCTGGTCGATGAATTGCCGGACAATTCGCCAATTCTTGCTGAAGTGAATGAAACGTTGCGACCGAATCAAGCCATTGGGGAAGCGATGGAGGATTCGCGCGAGGGCAGGACCATTGCGGCGGGCGATTTTTTGAAGCGGGTGGAGGAGCGGTGGCCGAAGAACAATTCCGAGTGATTGGCACAGCCGTCGGGATGAACCGTTTCAGGGGCAATGACTCACTGATTGTGGACCGAGTCTCGATCTGATCACAGAATCCCAAGGGGATTCAACCCTATAGACCAGGATTGGCGCGTGCGCTTTGTGGCCAAGGGCATTCCACTGAAAGCGTCGAAGAACCCAAACTGGGAATCCGGTATCGCGGCTTGCTTGCCGAACAGGAGGAATCGATCCGCTGCTCCTATTCTCCATCACCCCACGGCTTGGACCGTGAAAGATTCCTCCGCTACGGGCGCTTCTGTTTCCAGACCTTCACGTCATCGATTTCGACTGAGGCGCAAGACGATCCGCCGTCATTCTCCTTGAAGACGATCTTTCCAGCGTTCAGGTCCCTGACGCAAATCCATGACCGCGACGATCAGAATCTCGTCCTTCCCAAGTGAGTAGATGATTGCGAAGGGGAATCTGCGAATCCTGCACTTGCGGTGATTCTCTGAGATCTTGCGCCACGTTTCCGTATCAAGCTGGATCCGACGGACGGTTGCCTCCAATTCATCCAGAAAGCTTGCTCCCAAGCCGGAAGAGGCGGCTTCGTAATACTCCGCAGCCGCGACCATTTCCTCGGCGGCAGCGGTGGTGAAACGAAAGTTCACGACGAGAGCCGTTTCCGGGCCTCAGAGATTGCGGTAGGGCCATCCACGGTCTTCAATTCGCCGCGCTCCACGTCAGCGAGTCGGGACTCCGCTTCTTGAGCCCAAGCTGCGTCGATCTCCCTGGCAGCCTCGTCGTCCAAACTGTCCATCAGGGCGTCAACCAGGCGGACGCGTTCGGCGACAGACATACGAAGAGCTTCGGCTTCCATGACGGCTGATTCCATAAGCCAATGCTACGTCCGGTCGTCGTGGGTTTCAAGTCGCTGAGTCTCGCGCGATCAGCTTTGGTTCCAGGTTGGGCAGTTCCTGCGCGCAATGGAGAACCCGATTACTCGAATGCTCCATCACCCCACGGCATGGACCGTGGAAGATTCCTCCGCTAGGGGCGCTTCGGCTGCCAGACCTTCACGTCATCGATTTCGATTCCATCACCGGTGCAACGGAAAACAAGGTTTGGCGTCGGAACGTGGAAGGTGGGGTGGCTGGCTTTCAGTTTGATGATGTTGTCCGAACCGTCCGGCTGGATCTGGGCGACGACATCGTTGCCCCGCTTCTCGAACAACAGGGTGTGCCATTGGCCGGGAGCGAACTTGTGGGCCGCCTTGGCCAGATCCTCATCCGGATCCTTCTTGGGGTTTCCCCGGTCCTTGTGCTTTCTGATCCAGACCTTGGTCGGAGTGACCATGACCGAGATGAGACGGCCGTCTTTCTTTTTCAAGCTCCCGGGTTTGTGCCGAAAGGTGAAATCGAATCCCTCGCCCTTGCCGACCAGTCGGAAGCGCACCTGGAATACTCCGTCCCGCATTTCGAGTGTCTGGTGCGACGAGGCGATGTGCTTGCCTGCGTGTTGACGGGCGTGGAGAACGCCGTCCCTGACCTTCCATTCACCGAAATAGGCTTTCCAGCCTTCCTCGGGTTGCTTGGAGAAATCCTGGGTGAATGCCGGCGTTCCCTTGGATAGGAGAACCGGTTCCAATGCCTGGGCCTGAACCGCCAGGAACAACAGGGCAATCAGAACTCTGTTCATCAGATCAGCTCGGGCATCGGTTTCCACCCGTCGACAAGGTATTGGGGGCGGCCCGTCAGGTCGGGGATGACAACCTCGTTGGCGTTGAGGCCGAGTCGGTGATACAGGGTGGAAAACACCTCTCCGAAGTGCACGGGGCGATCGGCGATCTCGCCGCCGAGCCGGTCGGTCGCGCCAATCACCTGGCCGGTCTTCATGCCGCCGCCCGCCAGCAATCCGCAACCCACCCGGGGCCAGTGATCGCGTCCGGCGTCCTTGTTGATGAGCGGTGTCCGACCGAACTCGCCCCAGGCGACCACGGAGACATCCTCGGCCATGCCGCGTTCATGCAGGTCCTCAACCAAGGCGCTGATCGCCTGGTCGAACCAAGGCAGATGCCCCAGCAACTCGCTGTGGTTCCGGCTGTGAAAATCCCAACGTCCGAAATTCAGGGTCACGCAGCGCGCGCCGGCTTCGACGAGTCTGCGCGCGAGTAGAAAATGCTCCAGATTCCGAGGGGCGCCGTCGCCATAGTTTTTCGGATCTCCCTTGCCGTAACGTTCGCGGACCTTGGGATCCTCGTTGTCGAGATTCAGGGCTTCCGCCAGCTTGCTCGAGGTCAGGACGTCGAAGGCGCGACCGGTGAATTCATCGGCGCCGTCGACCAGGCCGCTTTGATCGAGTTCGCGTCGAAAGTTGTCGAAGCCGTCCACGAGCGAACGGCGGTCGCGCAGGCGGTTGAGATCGATGTTGGTCAGGGTCAGGTCCTTGCGTCCGGGGCCGCTGGTTCTGAAGGCCGAATGCGCGGCTCCGAGGTATCCGGGATGGCCGGGGCTGCCGTAGGGCGGGTGCCCGGCCTTGGGGGCAAGGCCCAGAAATGGCGGCATGGATTTGTTCACCGGACCATGAAGCCGCGACAAGACGGACCCCATGCTGGGCCAGCCGCCGGGCGGTTGGTTGTTCACCGTGCGTCCGGTGTAGCAGATGAAGGAATCGTGGGCCCCGCTGGGCGAGCCGTAGACGCTTCGGATCGGGACCAGCTTGTCCATGATCTTCGCGCAATGCGGCATGTGCTCGGAAATTTGGATGCCGGGCACGTTCGTGGAGATGGGCTTGTAAGGGCCGCGATACTCCAGCGGCGCGTCCATCTTGAGATCGTAAAGGTCCTGGTGCGGCGGCGCGCCCACCATGTAGATCATGATCACCGCCTTCTGGGAGCGGCCGACGCCGGATTGCTGTTCCGCGCGGAGCAGATCGGGAAGCGCCAGCCCACCCATCCCGAGCGCGCCGATGCTCAGAAAATCACGGCGGGACACTCCGTCGCAGAGGCTGAAGCGTGATTTGTTGTTTCGTAGGGTCAGCATGTTCCAGTGGCGGTCGGCGCGATTGCCGTCCCAACCACGATCACAATATGGTAATCGGCGGAGTGCGGTGTCAACGGTGGATCGAGAAGTGTCTCCATGGCAGAGGCGTTCCACTTCATCGAGAATCCCGACACCAAAGCGGGATCGCAAAAGCCCCAATGTCCCTGCCATCTCAAGAGATTCTTGGGGTATGATCTCTTCATGGTGGAGGAAAACGATACTGCCTCAAACAAAGGGAAGCGCTCTCACCCTCGGTCCCTCTCCCCCCAGGAGAGGGAAGGAACTCGCGCTTTTGGAATGCGACGTAGCCAGAAACTGACCAGAAGCCTGGCAAACATCCCTCTCCCTGAGGGAGAGGGACCGAGGATGAGGGGAATCCGAGGCTGCCATCAATACATCACCAACCAGATTCTCGGCACGGAGATATTTGAGTTGTCCAAACCGGGCCTCTGCATGAGATGATGCTTTCGTGATCACACGAATTTGCCTGACGCTTTTGCTGCTTTCCTCCCCTGTCATTGAAGCCGCGAACGGCCTGCGCGCGGGCGCGGCGGCGGTTGACATCACACCGCAGCTTTTTCCGGTGAACATGCCGGGAGGATTTAACGCCAATTACGCGACCAATGCGCACGATCCCCTGCACGCGCGCGCCCTGGTTTTGGACGACGGCGAGAATGCCATTGCGATGGTGGTCGCCGACACGATCAGCGGATCTCCCGAGGCGCTGGATGAAGCCAAGGCGATCGCGTCGGCCAAGACGGGAATCGCCACGAATCACATCCTGGTTTCGGCGACTCACACCCACAGCGGCGTGCGCACCAGTCACAAGACCGGGCCCGCTCCCGAGGTGGCCTATCGAAAACGGTTTGTGGCCGGCGTGGCCGATTCGATCGTCAAGGCGCATGCGGCGTTGCAACCGGCGCAGGTGGGAGCGGCTTCGCATCCGCTCCCCGAAGAGGTCTTCAATCGGCGATGGTATCTGAAGCCGGGCAAGATGCCGCTGAACCCCTTTGCGAAGATGGACCAGGTGAAGATGAATCCGGGCCGCAGTTCCGATGTGCTGGACCGACCCGCCGGCCCGACCGATCCGGACGTGATGGTCATCAATGTTCAGGACGCCCGGCGCCGGCCACTGGCTCTCTTCGCCAATTACGCGCTGCACTACGTGGGCGCCATCCCGCGCGGCCAGGTCTCGGCGGACTACTTCGGGGAGTTTGCCCGGCTGATGCCCAGCCGTTTGCGCGGCGACGAGAATTTCGTGGCCATGCTTTCCAACGGCGCTTCCGGCGACATCAACAACATCCCGTTCACCGTCACCCGTCCTCCGCGCAAGCCGTTCGAACAGGTCCGGGTCGTCGCCACCAAGACTGCGGATGCGGCCTGGTTTGCCACGAGGAAGATCAGCGGTCATCGGCGAGACGCGGTCATCGGGATGATCGAACGGGAAATCCAGCTGAAGTATCGCAAGCCGACCGCTCAGCAGATCGAAGAAGCCAAGGCCGTGCTTGCGGTCAAGGACAAGGAGGCCGCCGCCAAGTTGCCGCGGCTCGCATCATCTTATGCCAGTCGGACATTGTCGGCGGCCGAACGCCCGGAGAGCCTCACCATCAAGCTGCAGGCCATTCGTATCGGCGATATCGCGGTGGTCGGCATCCCGTTCGAAACCCTGGTTGAAATCGGCCTCGAACTGAAAGAGAAAAGCCCCTTCGAGCAGACCATGGTCATCGGACTGGCCAATGGTCGTCACGGATATCTGCCGACGCCCGAGCAACATGCGCTCGGCGGATACGAAACGTGGCTCGGGACCTGCATCGTGGAGGTGGAATCATCTATCATCATTGTTCGCAATCTTCTGGAGATGCTCCGTGAGTTGAAGGGGAGGAATTGAAGGGGAGACCGGATGCCCGTCCTGATGGGCGGCCTCTTTCAGGGATCTGGAAACCTTCCGGTCGAAGCGGAGTTCGAAGTCGTCGGGCACGAGGGCATTGGTGTAGGTGAGCGAACCGCCGCGGGACCTACGGGAGAAAGCGCCTTCCTCGATGACCCAGTTGCCGTCGTGCTGCCAGCCGTTGAAGGTCTTGCCGTCGGAGAGGGGGATGAACTCCCTGTCGTCCGCGGCGACGTTGAGTGCGAACAACAACGGGAGAAGGAGCGCAATGGGCTTTATTTGGTTTTCAGCAGGTAATTGACGAGGGCGTCGATCTGGGATTCGCGGAGGAGGCCGCCCATGGGAGGCATGACGTTCTGGTAGCCTTCGACGACGAAGGCGCCGGGTTCAACGATCGATTGGCGCAGGTAGTCCGCATCGACCGCGATCGCGTGTCGTGCGCCCATGGGATCAAGGGCGTGGCGCGTGGAGCCGGCCAGGCCGCGAAAGCTGGGGCCGATGCGCTGGGAGCCGTCGAGCGTGTGACAGGGCGCGCAGTAGATCTGGTAGGTCGCGCTCCCGGCGTCCTTGCCGGAGAACTGGAAGAAGGGGGCGGTGGCGGCCAGGGCGCTCTGCGGCGCGGGGCGCTTCCGGCCGGGCTTGTCCCGGGGGATCCGATTGACGGTGTACCAGAGTTCGCCCGCCCACAAGGAACGCCCCTCGGCGGATTTCAGCGATTGCGGCAGGCGGATCCGGAGGATCTCATTCTCGACGAGGTCCGGCAATTCGAGGAATACGCGACGGCGGTCGGCGGAAACGGTGGCGGACCGGACTTCGGAACGTCGGTGGCGCACCTTCTGCCCGCCGTAACTCTGGGTGGCCTGGTAGCCCCACTGCGTGACGAAGTAGCCGGCGGGATTCCAACCCGCGTCGTCCGCGAGCGGGTCGGTGAACTCGATCTCGATGCCATTGGAGCGCAGGCGAGCGGCGAGCGGTTCAAACACCTTCTTCCCGGTGTAGCGGATGCGGGTCAAACCGCTGACATCCTTGATGAACTCCCGGTTGTTTCCGCGGGCGATGCCGCCGGCGTAGAGTTCCCCCTCCGGTGTGAAGACGAGCCGGTTGAACAAATGTCGAAACCCCTGCGAGAAGGGAAACGCGGCTCCCTGCATGACGCCTTCTACCTCTTCGAGGAACACGCGCTGCAGTCCGCCAAAAGTTGCGTCGCCATAGATGACCTGTCCGGCGTAGGGGCCCCAACTCTCAGGCAGGAGGCCGGGTTCGGTCGGAGACATGGCGATCTCGGTGTGCGGCAGCCAGACTGCCGGCGGGGTGGCGACAGGCCGGTCGAAGGGGTGCCATGGCGGCCGGCTCCGGAATTCGTAGAAGGCCTCGGGTTGCAGGTGGACGAGTTTGTTCGCGGGCAGCCATTCCCCTTGGTTGTCGGTCAGCAGAATGGATCTGCCGGGGCCGACGCCGATGCCGTTGGCCGTGCGCAAGCCACCGGCGACGGCTTCGGTTTCACCGGTGTCGATGTGGACCTTGATGACGCTGCCGCGCAAATAGGCCTGCCGATTGTGCGTGTTGCGGATCGCCATCGCGACACTGTTGGCGAAATAGATGTGGGAGTCCTGAATGACGGCCCCGAAGAGATACTCGTGGTAATCGATCGTCGCCGGCCAGTCGTGGGAAATGCAGCGATAGGTTTCCAATGCGCCGTCGCCGTCGGCGTCGATCAGTTCGGTCACCTGGTTCTTCTCGGTGGCAAAGATGCGGCCCTTGGAGAACGCCAATCCCATGGGTTCGGAAAGGCCGCGGGCAATGCGTTTGAAGGGCGGCTTGCCGTTCAACCGGGCGGCGTCGAGATTGAGCGAAACCAGATCGCCTTCCCAGGTCGTGAACAACAGTTCGCGCGGCCCGCGCATGGCCATGCCGCTGATGCGCCAATGCGTGTCACCCCGGAGGTCCATCGCCGCGAGCGCGGGATGCATGGCGGTCAACTTCCCGCCGAATCCAGGCGCGGCATCGGGCGGGACGGGCCGTTCGGGCGGCTTGGCGAGGCTGAGGTTTCCCGGCGTGCGGCTTTCGAGAATCAAGCGGCGAAAACGAAGCGCATGGTCGTACTTCCGGTTCGAAGGCGGCGCGAGCAGGACCAGCAAGGGCAATCCGGGGCGCGCGCGGAACGCGCCGAGATGCGCGCGGCTCCAATTCGTTCCCTTTGTCACCGGCACGGTCCAGAAGCGGATCTGCCCGTCGAAGGAAACGTGGTATTCCTGATTGAGCGGTTTGGGGCAGGTGTATTCAATCGTCAACGAGACCTCCTCCTCCCGCTTCGCCTCGATGAACCAACCGAGCGTCGCGCCCCGGCCCTTGGTGATGTTCAGAACCTCGCCGTCCCATTGGTTGGCCCCGCGCGAAATGATCCCGCGGGCGGACAAGTCCAGCGTTCGCGAATCCGCGGCCCCGGCGGTCGCGGTCACGAGGAGCCATAGCAGCATTCCAAGTTTCTTCATGGAATGATGATCTGGATCCAGCTTCCGTCGGAGAGCGCCGCGATCGATTGGCGGCCCGCTGTTTTCCAGGCCGCGCCGACCGCCGTCGGCGGGCGCAGGGATTCGCCGTCCCCGAGTCCCTCGACCTTCAGTTCCCGCCACGCGGCGACTTCGCTGTCGTGGGATTCCGGAACCCGTTCCCGCAGTTGCAGACGTCGCTCGCCCCGGCTGAGTTCCCAGCGCAATTCGAAACGCCCGTCGCCCTGGGTGCAGCCCAGGTAGCGAACCTTCAATTCGCTGGCCATCCCCGCCTTCACAAGCTCCCACCTCCCGTCAGACTTGTCCTCGAACAACGTCTCGCCGATCGACTTGACGGTGAAGCCGCCGGACAATCCCGGCTTCCCCTCCGGCGCGCGCCACACCTTGCGCAGCGTCGCCCGCTCCAGGTCGTAACCCAGCCAGACATCCGCGCCCTGCCTTACGGAAATGGAACGCGGCAAACCATCCAGGCTGTAGCGGTTGATCCGTGTGCGATCGAAGGGCGCCGGCAGAAGCTGCACGCCGTCGACGACGACATAGCCGTCCGTGTTGTGGTTGGAAACGTCGATCGTCACGGCGTCTTTGATCCGGAAGACCCCCAACGAGCGGCCGACGCCTTCCCGTTCACGTTGGTTGACGACGATCTTTCGTGTCTCCCCGTCGCCGAGCGAAACGGTCACGGGAGTCCGGGTCGATCGATTCGGATTGGCGACGTAGAGCAGGGTCACGAGGTAGTCGCCCGGCTTCGGGACCTTGATTTCGAAGGTCATGCTTTTGTCGCCCTTGCCGGAGTTGGCGTCGTGGAGGTAGGCGGTTCCGGACACCGGCGCCAGGGTTCCCGAGCTCCAGGCGCCGGTTGTTCTGGCCTCGGCGTCGTCCATCACCAGGCCGGGCAGCGGCTTCGCTTGTCGTGTTGTCCGTGTATCGCGCCAGATCAGGCGTTGTCCATCCTTTTCCAGACGGGCCTTCAGCTTGGGGTAATCAAGATCCTGGATGGCGACGCCCTCGTCCAGCGCGAGGACGGCGGCCGTTCCGGCGCTTTGGCCCAGGATCATGAAGACGGGCTCCATGCGGATGGAGCCGTAGGCCACGTGCGAGGAGGAAAGGCAGACCGGGACAAGCAGGTTCTCGCATTCGGCTTTTCTGGGAACGATGGCGCGGTAGGAGACGGGATAGGGCCGCGGGAAGCCGTGTCCGAAACCGCCTTCGTTGCGCACGGTGGCCTTGCCGTTCTCCTCCACCACAACGCGCTGGCAGAAGTGGGAATCCATGGCGTAGGAGGCCAGTCCGATCGAATCGGCCGCGATCCGTTTCGATTCACAATCCGCCTGCGTCATGACGTAGTCGGAGACCATGCGTCGGCCTTCCCGCACGTAGAGCTGATGGGGCCAGTTTGCGGTGTCCCGGAATTCGCGCGGGTCCAGTCCGAAGCGGTTCACCCTTGCCCGCAGGGTTTCCGGAACGCGTGGATCGTTCGCCAGGAAATACATCAGCCCCTGTTGATAGCCGACGTGATCCTGGAAGATGCGCTCCCGCAATCGATGCAACTCGGGGAGAGACATCGGAAGCCCGCGGCGCGGCGGTGGAAGCTTGGCGAAGGAACCCGGCTCGTAGGTTCCGTCGGGCCAGCGATAATTGCCGCCCACGTAATCGGATGAGAAGCTGCCTGCGTTGTTGCTGTCGCCGTTGCGCATCTGCACGGGGCCGTCGGTCATCGGGGCGACGGTGTAGTCCAGGGTCCATTTCGGGCGGGGCTTGAAATTGAGGAAGCGGGCGAGAAGCTCGTAGCGGCCGGGGTCGTAGCCGGCGGGTTTGGGGAAGGGGATCCTGCCCGGCCTGTCGGAGAGATACATCCGGAAGTTGTAGGCTTGCACCCTGGAGTCGCCCTCGCCCGGCTTGCCGGCAGGTTCGGAAGCGATCTCGGGAAGCAGTCCCGAATCCGGATCCTCCGGTTCCACAAAGGGGCTTACGGGCAACCGGCAAAACTGGTAGACGTTCTTCCAGGAGACCCGCTGCCATTGCCCCGCGAGCGTTTCATCGTAGGCGTCGGCGGGCTCGCGTCCGACGCGATAGGAGACCTTGGCCGCCGCGAACAGGTCGCCCTCATAGGTGGCGTCCGCAAACATGTCCGCCCGGATGATCTCCCCGGTCTCCATGGTCGCGGAAACCACGCGGTTCCCCGTCATCGCGACGGACTTCAGCGGGCGTCCGAGCAGAACGCGGACGCCCGCCTCTTCCAGCATCGTCCGGAAAAGCGTCTCGGCCTCGGACGGGCGGAAATGACTCTTCTTTCCGAGTCGACCGTAGAACTCCAGCGTCAGGCCGCCGATGGATTCCTTTCTGCCAAGGTCGGTCGCGGTCAATCCCCCCGAGGTCATGCCGCCGACATGTTGATTGAGGGAGATCAGCGTGACCCGTTTGCCCATACGCGCGGCCTGGATGGCGGCCGTCACCCCGCCGGGCGTTCCCCCGTAGACGGCGACATTGCACTCGATCACCCGGGGTTCGCCAGGTTGGGCGGGTTGGTGGTAGGACGGCCCTGCGCCGGCGCCCCGGGTATGGGCGGAGAGAGCCATGAGAACGGCGGCGGCAACCGTCATTGGGGACGTGACTGCCCGGTTTGTTGAGCGAGGTTGGCTCATGGTTTTCGCGGGGTTCCGGAGGAGGCGTCACTTGCGCCAATCCGCGATTCGAGAAAGGCCGCGACGGCTTCACCCGGAAATTTGTTTCCGGGGCCGGTGAAGTGACAGTCGTCCGGTCGCTGCAGCTCGGCCAGGCGCGGGGTGATGGCGGCGTAGAGGTCGTTGATGGCGATGTCGTGTTCGGCCATGACCTTCGCGGCGGCGGCGTTGCGCTCGACGATGGAGGCGGTGAGGAGGATGACGAGGCCGGCGACAAGTGGGTGGTTCGGGGCGGTTCTTACGGACCTGCTCGCCCGAGGAGCGATGCGTGCAATGCGATACCTGCTGGGCATTGGTGAAAACTGGCGACGAAGTCGGGAAACGTCAACGAAGGCCTGCGGGGCGGGGCGGAGAAGCAATATGACGCGCTCGACGAGCGGATAAAACGGGAATTCGGATCGGTCACCCGTCCGGAGAGCGTCGAACTGCCTCCGTGCTATCCCCGGGATCCGATCCTGTTGCGGGACTGATCGAACTGCCTCGACAGCGTTCGCATCACGGACAGGCGCGTGGGACGGGTTGTCGAACGGCTGGAGAACCCGCTGGTTGTCTACTTCACCGACCACGGGATCAGTCACGCTCGCAGAGCGCTGTCGCAACAATACCGAACGCCCCGCTCTCCGCCATGGATGCGGCCTGCCGAAACCAGACGGCTAGTTTGTGGCGGCGGAGCCGGGGGTTTGAGAATGCGCGTGCTGCGGGAAGTCGAAGGTCAGCACGAGCGGTTCGGCGCCCGTGTTCTCGATTTCGACGCCGCCGTTGTTGAGCGCCGCCTGGGTGATGAATCCGATCTCGGGATAGAGTTCGCCGAGTTTCATGTCCTGGTGATAGCGCACATCGAGTTTCCCAACCCGGCCGCTGCCGCCATTCGTGTGGAACAACGCGGGACTCTCCGGGTTGAAAGTCGTCTTGCCGCCGGGCTCCACGATGAGGCGGAGAATGGAGCACTTCTGGTCGCCGAGGAAATCACCGTAGACAATCCACTTCGCGTCCACGCCGTCGCCGGCGAACTCCTCCGCGGTGATGGCCGGACGGGAATTCTTCTGGACGAAGTCCGGATCCTGATTCGCTTCGAAGTCGAAGGTGTCGACCAGGAATTCCCAGTCCTCGTGCTTGTCCTTCGGGTAGTCCTCCTCCCGGCAGGCGTAAAACGCGTCGGCCGCTCCGATACGCCCATCGAGCGTCAGGTCCTCGGCCAGGAAGTGCTCGTCCATCGTGACGTGC
>Ga0181594_10004070_pt1 | contig 13121 bp, 15 predicted proteins | sample 071ome_18_FD_145603 | JGI IMG/M metagenome (GOLD analysis project Ga0181594, IMG submission 145603) | Coastal salt marsh microbial communities from the Groves Creek Marsh, Skidaway Island, Georgia - 071413BT metaG (spades assembly) | ecosystem: Environmental > Aquatic > Marine > Intertidal zone... | reverse complement strand
GGTCAGCAATTGGCCGAGCAATATGTCGTGCCGCTGCTTGGACAGATACCCCTCGATAGAGCCATCCGGGAGCATTCGGATCGGGGGCATCCCATCGTATTGGCAGAACCTGATGGGCCCGTCGCAATGGTCTATCAAGAGGCGGCGCTGACACTCATGGCCGCTTTGGGGCAGCAGCAGCCCGCCCCCGCGCCCATCATCAGCATGGGTGATTGAGAGTCTCGCTAACGAGCTGAACAGGCAGGAGAGTAGACGTGAGTATTAAATCAGATCGATGGATCCGGCGGATGGCAGAACAGGAGGGCATGATCGAGCCCTTTGCGCCAGATCAGGTCCGAATGGACGGCGATCAGCGTCTTATCTCCTATGGTACCTCGAGTTATGGTTATGACGTCCGGTGTTCTCGGGAATTCAAAGTCTTCACCAACATCCACTCTGCGACCGTGGATCCCAAACGTTTCGACGAGGACAGTTTTGTGCATGTTGAGGGCGACGTCTGCGTGATTCCACCGAACTCCTTTGCACTGGCCTGCACCGTTGAGTATTTCCGTATTCCACGCAATGTCCTGACTATTTGTCTTGGGAAGTCCACTTATGCGCGCTGCGGCATTATCGTCAATGTCACTCCGCTGGAACCCGAGTGGGAGGGCCATGTGACGCTGGAGTTTTCAAATACGACCACCTTACCGGCAAAAATCTATGCCAACGAAGGTGTTGCCCAGATGCTGTTTTTCGAATCCGATGAGGTGTGCGAGACGAGCTATGCCGACCGGGGAGGAAAGTATCAGGGGCAGCGCGGGGTAACCTTGCCGCGGGCATAGAACCGCCCAAGCGAGCCCTCGACGCAGTCTTGGACCTGCTTCGTCCCCGTCAGGTCATCGTCTGGAGATCGCCCGTAGATCGCCGATGAAAAGCGCCTGTGATTGGTTGGGGGTCAACCATCAGGTTCCTTTGACAGGGCTGCCTTCCACCGTGGCACTCTGAATTTCTATCACGGTCTTCGAGCCATCCTCAACATGCTCGGTGCGCACCATCAAAAAATCGTGATCCGTTGCCAGCCAAGCATCAGAGCTGCGCTCTGAGGGGTCGTCGTGGCGAAGGGTGTAATGCACCGTGTTCAAGGTGCCTACCGAGGTATCCAGCGTCCCCGTCTCCACCAGATCAAAGTGCTTCAACTTAATACGCGGACCGTCAATGATGGAGAGGGAAATGCGCTCAGGGGGTGTCTCGGACCCCAGCAGTTTTAAGCGCATTTGCTCTTGTTGACTGAGCCGGTCAAGGACATCTGGAGACCAAGGATGCTCGGTCCACTCCTCTTTCTTGAGGCTGCGGATGGTGCCGTTCTGTTGGTCAAACAGCACCTCGCGCCGGCGATTACTGACGCCACCCAGTTGGTACACAAACTCTTCACCCACAATTTGATTCCCATTGAGTGAGAAATGAGAGTCCTCGTTGAGCTTGAGCAGAAAGGTTTTTCCAGCTTGACTCAGGTGAAACCGATCTTCGTCCCGGGTCAGACTGCGGTTGAGGGTGACCTTGATGCCCATCACCTTCGTCGTATAGGTGGCCTCATAGAGTGATAAGCCGCTTGCGTGCGAGGTCGAAAAACCCACGCCCAACAGCGCTAATCCGATCAGCGCGCCGGCCCACTTTATTTTGTATCGGTTCATGATGGCTCCCATTTCTGCCCGGTTGGCGGGACGAGCTTGTCGTCCAGATGCAATTTCCCCTGTTCAAATTGTAACCTGCCCGACAGGTGCCAATTGATGGCGGTGGGATAGATCTGATGCTCCACCTGCAGTACCCGCGCCGCGAGCGATTCCTCGTCGTCGCCCGGTTGGATTGCAACCTTTGCTTGCAAGATGGGCGGACCGCCGTCAAGTTCCCCTGTCACGTAGTGCACCGTCGCGCCAGCATGGGTATCACCCGCATCCAAGGCTCGCCGGTGTGTATGCAGGCCGGGATAAAGCGGAAGCAGCGACGGGTGGATATTCATAAGCCGTCCTGCGAACCGGGAGACAAAGCCCGGCGTCAAAATACGCATGAAGCCGGCCAAAACGACCAGATCGGGGGACTGGCTCTCGAGCACACTGGCGAGATCCGCGTCGAATGCCTCGCGGCTCTCATAGGATTGATGGTCAATCAGCGCTGTTTGGATCGCGGCGTCCCGGGCGATATCCAGCCCGCCAGCCCCCGGCCGGTTGCTGATGACAATGCCGACCTGGCCGCCCAGCGTGCCTGATTGGCTGGCCGCGAGTATCGATTGGAAGTTGGAGCCTCGTCCGGATAGGAGTACCGCGATGCGCTTGTTCAAGAGATAACCCTTAGCAGCGCTGGACGCCTGTCACGGTCTCGCTAATACACCCCAGCTCCCACCCTGTGATGCCTTGATCCTGCAGCGCCGCTAGCGTGTCTTGGACCTCCGGCTCACTGACCACCAGAATCATGCCAATCCCGCAGTTAAATGTGCGCAGCATTTCCTGCTCGTCGATGTTGCCACTGTCCTGCAACCAGCTGAAAACAGGCGGAAAGTGCCAGCTGGACAGGTGGATCATCGCCCCCAGTCCTGCCGGCAACACGCGCGGTAGATTCTCGAGAATACCGCCACCTGTGATGTGTGCCATCGCCTTAATGTCGACGACTTTTTGCAAGGCCATGAGAGGTCGATTGTAAATAGTGGTGGGCGTCAGCAGCGCTTCGCCCAGACTCATGTTGCCGCAGGGCTGAGCAACATCTGCTCCGGACATCTCCAGCACCTTTCGTATCAGGGAGTACCCGTTTGAGTGTGGGCCACTGGAGGGGAGGGCGATGAGGGCGTCGCCGGATTGAACGCGGCTACCGTCGATGATGTTGGCACGTTCCACGATGCCAACACAGAACCCGGCAAGGTCGTACTCTTCACCTTCGTACATCCCTGGCATCTCAGCGGTCTCACCACCAACCAGCGCGGCTCCCGCCAGTTCGCAGCCTTTGCCAATACCCGAGACCACCGCCGTCGCAACTTCCACATTGAGTTTGCCCGTGGCGTAGTAGTCCAAAAAGAACAGCGGTTCCGCGCCCACCACCGCGATATCATTGCTACACATAGCGACCAAATCGATACCGATGGTGTCGTGGATACCCAGGTCCATCGCCAGCTTCAGTTTGGTGCCGACGCCGTCGGTGCCTGAGACCAGTATGGGCTCCTCATACCCGGGCGGAATGGCACACATCGCGCCGAAGCCGCCCAGACCGGTCAGCACCTCGGGTCTGTGGGTGGCCCGACTGACCGATTTGATGCGCTCCACCAACGCATTGCCGGCATCGATATCAACGCCGGCATCGCGGTAGGTGAGAGAGGGTTGCGAAGAGGATGAGTCCGTCATGGGCTGTTCTCGGCCAATGGAAGCGTGATAGTAATCTGCTGGCTTCACGCTGGAAAGCAAAGGCCGCGAGTTTGGTTGATAATGTCTCCAGAATTCCTGCAAAAGCAATGTAGCGAGGTGCAGAGGCGCGGTGCTGATCGCGAGGCTTAAAAGTGAACACCTGACCGTCCCGTCCCGCCGATGGGCGAATGCCATGGCGCTGTTGACCTGTTGGCTCGTGATCGGGATGAGCCTTCACCAGTCCGCCCGCGCCCAGACGGCGGATATCGTCATCCGTATTCAAGTGCCCAACCGGAGTGAGCAAACCATGGATGAGGCTGCCAGGGCGGCATTCGAGCAGGCCTTGCTCAAGCGGTCTGGCGACAGAGCGCTCCTGGCGCATCCTGAGGTGAGAAGGACGCTGGCAGACGCTCGCTCTAATCTATCTCTTTATCAGTTCGAACGAACCGCGAGCGGCACGCGTTTTGTTGCGCACATCGACCCGATCATGATCGACGATCTCATCAAAGCAGCCAACGGGACCATCTGGGCCGACACCCGTCCTCCCATTCTTCTCTGGCTGGTGGTTGATGACCGGATGGGCCGCCGCTTCGGTAACACGCCTGCCGAGGAGACGCTTTGGGTCGATTTAAGTGATTCATTCGATGCGCTGGGCGTCAAATTGCGGCGGCCGCTCTATGATCTCTCGGACTCAGTCTTGGTGTCGCCCAAAACCTTGTGGGATAGAGACTTCGGGCCAATTGTGGAGGCGTCTGAACGCTATGGTATGACGCACCTTCTGGTTGGTCGGCTGATCGGCTTGAGTAACGGACGCTATATTGGTGAATGGATATATCGCGATAGTAGCGGCGAGCAGTCGGTCTCCGTGCAAGCCGACTCGAGCGAGGCCTTGATTGCGCCGGGCCTGTCCTTGGCGATGGGCGAGATGCGCCGGCAATATGCGGTATCGCTGACGACGCAGGGCACGCAGGAGACGCTAAAGGTCAAGATCCGCAATGTGATTAGTCTCGAGGACTTTATGGCCGTCACTCAGAGTATCGCCTCGATTCAGACACTGGAGCATGCAAGGCCCATTGCTGTGCAGGGTGATACGCTGACGATGGAACTCACCGGGATTGGCGACGCGGGGACGCTCGCGCGCCTGATGGCGCCGCTACCCAATTTTACCTGGGTGAGCAGCGACCCGGACAGCGACGGTGGGCTGATACTGAATTGGCTGGATTCCTGATCGACGTTAAGGCAATGCGAGACTGACATTCATGACCACGTCGTCCACCCAGATACCCTTGCAGATGCGTCGGGAGGATCTTGCCAGCTGGGAAAATTGGCTGAGCCGCCCGGAGACGTCGGCGTTGGAACAGCTGCTGGTCGCCGAGCCATTTCCCGAACATGGCGCATACCTGTGGGGCTCGGGTGGGTTGGGCAAAAGCCACCTGCTTCAGGCGTGCTGCGAGGCGCATGGCCACCATGCGCGTTACGTTCCTTTGCGCGAGTTTGGTGGTTTCCCGCCCGATAAGGTATTGGCCGGCGCCGAAACCGCGCGCGTTATCGCGCTAGATGACGTCGACTCGATCGCCGAGAGCCAGGTTTGGCAAGAGGGCTTGTTTGGCTTCTTCAACTTATGCGAGGAATCGGGTACGCGCCTGCTGGTTACTGCATCGGCAGCACCTCAACAGCTTGTGGACATGCTCCCGGATCTCCGATCGCGTCTGAGTAGTCTCCCGGTGTTTCAAATGCCGCACTTCAGCGAAGAACAGATTGCTGACTTACTTCGCCTGAGGGGGGAGGCGATCGGTTTGCAGCTCAGCGAAGACGTTATGCGTTACTGCTCGGTCAGGTTGACCCGCAATCCACAACGAGTCGTCAGCTTTGTGAACGCGCTGGACCAACTCAGTTTGGCTCAACGCCGAGCCGTCACGGTGCCCTTTGTCAGGGAGTCGGGGCTATTGCATCTGGCGACTGGGGAATAGCGTACTCGCCCGGAGACAGCTGCAGGTATTGCCTCAACCAGTGAACGCTTAGATATAAAGGTAGCGTGTCTGCCAAAGCGCACAGCGCCTTGAACGCGTAGTTGCTGCCGACGAGCGTGGCAAGCGCCGCGATGGCGATATCCCCGGCGAGAAACGCCGCACCAAATGTCACGGTGACCACCATGACGGAGTCGACCAACTGACTCAGCAGAGTACTGAAGTTGTTGCGCAACCAAAGATGCTTGCCTTTCGTCACGCGTTTCCAAAAGTGATAGAGCTGTACATCGCAGTACTGGGCGGCGATATAAGCCAGCATTGACGCAAAGACCGCGCCTGAAGTTGTCGCGTAAATCAGCTGAAACAGGCCGACCTCAGACTCGATCACCGAGCCATTTGGCAGCGTGACCGGCGCGGCCAGCTGTAGCACCTGCCAAGGAGGCATCATCGATTCCGGAACGGCGGGCGCTGTGGCGCCCAGGGTCAGCACGGCCAATATCAGGCAATTAATGCCCAGACCCACGCTGACCAGAAAATTGGCGCGTGCTCGCCCGTAAAGCTCGCTGATGAGGTCGGTACACAGGAACGTCAGGGGATAAGGGAGCACGCCGACTGCCAATGCGAGCGGGCCTAACTGGATAAAGCGGGTAATGCCCACGACGTTAAGCAAGGTCATCGCAGACAGAAAGATCCCAGCGAGTACCAGAAAGGTTCGCTCGCGACGCTCCCTGATCAGTTCCGTTGGCAGCGTCACGTCAGTGCTCAATTTGGCCTAGATTGCCATGGAGCACAGCGCCGTTGATCACCGGGTGTTGATGCGCCCACAGAATCAAGTCAGCGATCTCATCGGGCGCTACCAGCCTGCCAAAGCTGTTCATGGCGCCAAGATCTTCCAGTACGGATTCATCGTTGCCGACATGCTGGCGCAGCATGGTCGTATCGGTAAATCCGGGGCAGATAAGCGCGGTATGGATGCCGCGCCCCATAAGGTCCTGACAAGTGGCCCGCATCATGCCCAGCTGGGCATGCTTACTGACCACGTAGCTAAAGGCGCCGGCAACGGCCTTTTCCGACAAGGTAGAGCCCACGTAAAGCACGCTGGAACCGCGGGGCATCTGCGGCAATAACGTGCGATTGATCGCGTTGATGCCAATCACATTGACGGCCAGAACCCGCTCCAGGTCTTCATCTGACGTGACATCACACCGATCCTTTAGCATTAATGATGCGTTATGTACGAGGCAGACCGGACCATCCGGCTGACTCCCGAGACGCTCCGAGAGGGCAGCGCAGGTTGACGCGAGGGATTCGGCGTCGCCGAGGTCAGTTCCAATGGTTTCAACGCCAGCCACGGGGCAGTCCCGTCGCGAAATATTGATCACGGTGTCACCGCGGTCCATAAATTGTTGGGCGGCCGCGGCACCGATACCCGAGCTGGCGCCGGTCAGAATCGCAATGGCGGGCATGTTGTGTCCTCGACAAACCTCAGGGGGCGACAGGGTACTGCAGCCGCGCCATCGGGTCACGGCTTTGAGGCGCATCCCCGGAGTGTTCAGTGGTGAGGGACTTGCCCATTTGGCTTCCATCACACACCATACGGCGTCTCCATCCTGAGGCCCCACATCATGACCCAGCTTGCAACGCTGCATATTGACAAGCAGGCGCACAAGTTTTCGGCTGCCCACTTCACGATTTTTTCCGAGACCGAGCGGGAGCGGCTGCATGGGCATAACTACGGGGTTTCCGCGCGGATCGTGGCTGAAATGGGAAGTAATGGCTTCTCTGCGGATTACAATGTGTACAAGCGTTGTCTGCAGAAGATCTGCGATGCTCACGATGAGTACATGTTGCTGCCCGGTAAGTCGCCATGGCTGTCAGTGGCCGAGCGAGATGGTGAATACCACGCCACCTTTGCGGGTAAAACGCTGCGATTCCCCGTTGATGAAACATTGCTACTACCGATCGTCAATGTGACGGTTGAAGCATTGGCCAATTATCTGCTCTCTGAGGTAATGGCGGAGGCCGCGATCGGCGATTTACTGGAGCTCGAGCTGTTCGTCACGTCTGGTGATGGCCAGATGAGCTCCGCTTGCTGGAAAGCGCCCTGAAAAAAATTGCGGTTTAAGGGGAACTTTCCCGGATACGGGCTGTCATAGAGACAGTTGTTGAGATGGTGATGTCTGCGGGGGCATCGCAAGGGAAACGTCTGAGCAGCGAGGGTCACACTGTTGAGACCCTCCCCGTTTTGAGTGGCTCCTTCATTGCCGGTTGCTTTGCAACCGGCTTTTTTTTGGCACCGATTTTTTTCCCTTCACCCCCTTGCGCACCACATTGGGCATGACACAGCGCTGCAGGACTGCTCAGTGCCGTCGCTGCCGCCATAGCTCCATTAAACCTTGCTGCGTCTGGGGTCCAACCAGGGTATCCGTGACCTCTCCGTCTGGATTGACCAACAAAGTCGTGGGCAGCACCCGGGGTCGCTCGATGCCAAGTGCCGCCCCGGGATCCTTCTCCAGAAGCTGAAAAGTGATGCCCATCTCGGCCGCTTCCTCGCGCAGGGTTGCTCCCTCCTTGCCGTCATAGTTGACGGCCAGCACCACTAGATCTGATCCCGAATCGACCGCATTGAGCTCAGGTATCTCCTCGCGACAGGGGGTGCACCAGATTGCCCAATAGTTAATCACGCGCCACTGCCCGTCACCGGGCAAGTCAGGAGTGCTGAGCTCGCATCCAGAGAGATGAACGATCACCAACATGAGTGTGATGGCGCGCATCATCGGTTGCCGTCGTCGCCGGAGAATAGCGTGGCCAGTGATACATCGAGGCGCGTTGCCCGCTGAGTCCGGTCTGCGCTGAGTAAGTTGATGGCGGCCTCCTGCCATGGCAGCGCGTCGGCCGTGGGGCCGAAATCAGACTCGGACCGAATTAAGTCGGCAAGGGAAGCCAAAGAAACCTGATGGAGGTCCCGGCTGAGGAGGTAATTGCCTCTGTCTAGGCGCTTCAGCCATTGGGCGTCGATCAGCGTATCGCGAATGCTGCGCCAGCTGTCTGAGTCCACGCCTCTAACGGGCGTCGTCCTGGCGTCAATAATTTCCAGCTCTGAAACGCCGCGACCTTCCTGCTGAGCAAGCCACAAGAGGTAAAGTACGTTCAGCGCTTTCACCAGCCTCGGCGTTTTAGCTTGCTCGGTCGTCTGGTAAGCAGAGAGGCTGTGGGTCAACACCGCGCCTAGAAGCACGATAATCCAGGTGACGTAAATCCACATCAGGAACAGCGGCACCCCCGCGAACGCGCCGTAGACCAATGTGTAGCTGGATTTAGCCATGACGGCGGTGAACAGCAGGCGGGCGATGGTGAAAGTGCCGGCCGCGAACACGCCGCCCACGAGAGCGTGCCTAAAAGGCACCTGACAGTTGGGCACGATCACGTAAAGACAGGTCAAACCCATGGCGCTGATGAAGAAGGGAAGTAGCCCGACGAGCATCGACCCAACACCAAAGAGCTGGATATTGCCCAACTCGTTTGCCGCCGCGAAGACATAGGCCCGGGCCCCTAATCCCAAACCGATAGCCAATGGGCCGAGGCTCAGCACAGTCCAATACAGGAAGAAGCTCCGCAGTGGTTTGCGATTGGCCCGGTTGCGCCAAATGTCGTTCAACGCTTTTTCTATATTGCGCAGCATCAGGATCGCCGTGACGAACAAGATGGCGACGCCAAACACGGTGAGCGAGCGCGCGTGTTCTATGAATGTAGAGAGATACTGAACGACCTGAGTGGAACTCTCGGGCAGTAAAAACTGCAGCAGAAATTCGCTGAGTTTGCCCTCGATATCACCGGCTGCTGGTAAAGCAGAGGCAATGGATAGGGTGACAGTCAACAGCGGGACCAGAGCAAACAGGCTGACAAACGTCAGCGCGGCTGCGCTTGCGTTGAGTCGGTCCGTGACGATACGGCCCAGAAGGTAGCGCAGGCCGGGGCCCGCCTGCTGGATGATTGGATGCGTTACCATGCACTTTTGGCCAACTGGCAAGATGATTGCGAATGCTCACTCTAACGCGACGTTTGAGCGCGCGTCGAGGGACTAAAGTGGACAGACTCTGTTGAGCGGTGACCCCTATATTTTAGTGCTGTATTACAGCCGCGATGGCGCCACAGCTGCCATGGCAAAGCAGGTTGCCAGAGGTGTGGAGTGTGTCGCGGGTATGGAAGCGCGCCTTAGGACGGTACCTTCGCTGTCACAGGCCCCATTGTCCCAGCCCGCGGCCGAGTCGGATTTTCCAGCGCTCCATGCCACCCAGAAGGATCTCAAAGACTGCTCCGGCTTATTGCTGGGCAGTCCCACCCGGTTCGGCAATATGGCAGCGCCACTGAAACAGTTCCTCGATGAAAGTAGCTCGCTTTGGCTGCAAGGCGCTCTCATCGACCGACCAGCAGGTGTATTCACTTCGACCAGTTCACTTCACGGAGGCCAGGAATCGACCCTACTGAGCATGATGTTGCCGTTAATGCATCACGGAATGGTTATCGTGGGCGTGCCGTACTCGGTAGCTGAGTTGCGCGGGACCGATGCCGGCGGAACCCCCTACGGTGCCAGCCATTGGGCTACCGAGGCGGGTGATCGTATGTTGGATGAGAGGGAGGCGGCGATTTGCCGCGCTCTAGGTAAACGCGTCGCCGACTGGGCTCTTCGGAGGCCCGAGGCCTAAATCTGATGAAGGAAAAGATACAGCGCGGCGCACTCACTCGATCCATGTGGTGGATCATGTGGGGCACCTGGCTTGGCCTGCTGGGTCAGCAGGCGGCAGATGTCGAGCGCTTTGCGGGGACATGGGCATTGGTAGGCTTGCGGTGCCTGCCCCTTCTGCTTTACGTCTGGTTTGCGCTGCGCGACAGCTTACGCCTGCTGATCTGGTACGAGCTGGTGCTACTGTTTTATTTCATTTCGTCGGTGGAGGCCGCGTTTGCCTACGAGGCCGACACGCTATCCGTTGCGGGTTTGGCACTGGTGGTTATTCAGTTCACGGTCTGTATGCTGTACATCCGGTATCGAGGCCGTGAGGTGCGGGCGGCGTCGAGAGACGAGTGAATCAGCGTTGTTAAGACTGATCTGGGTCCTTGCTGACGCTGGGTTGTGGTGCCGTCTTTAGGAAGCGAATCGTCGAGCAGGCTGAAGTGCAGGCCTGATTTGTAACAGTTCATTAAGGATAGATCGAACGAGGGATTGGAAATGATGCGGTTGTTGAAAGGAATCTGGCGAGTACTGAGCGGCATCAGCCGAGTGATCACCGTACTGGCGCCGCTGGTTTTTGTGGCAATTTTTGTTGTCGCCTTTAGCGCGGGTCTCAGTGACTCGACGCCCGAGCCGCTGCCCGAAAAGGCGGCACTACTGATTGCGCCCTCCGGGCCGCTGGTGGAGGACGCGCCACCGGTGGATCCGGTCTCGGCCTTCCTGAATCAGGATTATGATCAGCCAACGCTGCTGAACGATCTGGTGCGCGCGATTCGCTGGGCGGCAGAAGACGACAGAATCACAGCGCTGGTGCTGGATCTTGAGAACCTCGCGGGGCCATCAACCAGTCAGACGTTGGAAATCAGTGATGCAATGGCCGAGTTTCAGGCCGCGGGCAAGCCGGTTATCGCGGCAGGCGATTTCTATACCCAAGCGCACTACCTTCTCGCTTCACAGGCAGATCACATCCTGTTGCACCCTGAGGGCGGTATGTTTCTTGAGGGCTTTTCAGTCTATCGGTCTTACCTCAAGACCTTTTTGGAAAAAATTCGCGTCACCATGCACGTGTTCAGAGCCGGCGAGAGCAAGTCAGCGGTCGAGCCTTACTTGCGGGACGATATGTCAGTGACCGAGCGGCGCATCGTGACACAGTGGCTTGGCGGGCTGTGGTCCACTTACACACAGCACGCCGAAGCGGGACGGGATCTGCCCGAGGGAGAGATGGACCGTTTTATCGCCGATTTCGGCGGTCGACTTCAGGCTTCCAATAACGATCTCGCCGAGACAATACTCGCTGGCGGCTGGGTCGACGTTCTGGCTGATCACTCCGAGATGGAGGACGCGCTGGCTGAGTGGGTAGGAGTCACCGATGACGAGGGTCACGCCGAGATGATCGGCCTGGGCCGCTACGTTGATGACGTCAAGGCCAGTCTGTCGCTGGAACTGGAGGGATTGCCACTGATTGCGATCGTCCCTGTAGAGGGCACTATCGTGCCGGGTGATAGCGAGGAGGGCATGGCGGGCAGCGATACCATTACCGGCTACATCGATATGGTGCTGGAGGCGGAAGATCTCGCGGCGGTGGTGCTGCGGGTGAACTCGCCCGGTGGCAGCGTCTTCGCGTCAGATCTGATCCGACGCAAACTCGCCGAGGTCAGGGCCGCCGAGATACCCGTGGTCGTCTCGATGGGAAGTGTTGCTGCCTCCGGAGGTTACTGGATTGCGGCAGAGGCAGACGAGATTTGGGCGCTGCCCACAACCATTACGGGCAGTATTGGTGCGTTCAGTGCTTTTCCGACGATTGAGGGCGTCATCGATTATATCGGTGTCAAAGTCGACGGTTTAGGGACAACACCCTTGGCAGGGGCGGCGAGTCTGAATCGAGGCCTCAGCCCGGAGATGTCCAATATCGTGCAGGCGCTGTCCTATGGGGCATATGAAGATTTCATCGAGTTGGTGGCGACGGGTCGCGATATGAGCGATGCAGATGTCAGGGAAATTGCCGAGGGGATCGTGTGGATTGGCGCCGATGCAGCCGAGATCGGTCTGGTCGACCAACTCGGTACCCTGCAGGAAGCGGTAGAGTCCGCCGCTGCTCTGGCCGGTGTTGACCAATGGCGAACGGGCCGGACGCAAGTGCCCCCATCCTTTGAAAGTATCTTGCTGGAGGAAATCAGCCGGTCGTTCAGCGCCTCGGTCCTCCCCAAGGGCGGGTGGTTTGAGTCTCTCGTTGAGGGCTTTCGCCCGGTTGTGAAAGGTGTGTCAGATTTGCGGGACCCCATGCACGTATACGTACAGTGCTTGGCCTGTGCTCCCGTCCTGTGACGTGAGTGACTGACTCAGTGCTCGAGCTCTCAGATCAAGAGACCGATGCCAAGCCCGCGGCAACGGTGATCCTGATACGACCTGCGGAAGAGGGTGTAGAGGTGCTGCTGCTAAAACGGAGCGAGGCACTGAAACACATGCCCGGGCTGTGGGTTTTTCCCGGCGGGAAAGTCGAAGCCGGCGACTCGGGGGAGGGTGACTTTGAGCGGGCCCGCAGCGCGGCGGTGAGGGAGTGTCATGAGGAGGCAGGGGTGGCTCTGCGGTCTGATATGCTCGCCCCCTTTTCGCATTGGCTGACGCCGGTGGTGGTCAAGCGCCGGTTTGCAACCTGGTTTTTCTGGACGCAGGTCCCCTCAGATACGGCCGTGCAGGTGGACGGTAGCGAGATCACGGCGCATCAGTGGTGGCAACCTTCGCAAGCCATTGCGGCTCACCATGCGGGTGACCTTCCCATGACGCCTCCCACTTTGGTTTCGCTGCATGACTTGGACGCACTGGATTGGTCATCGTGTGCCGCTAAGAATCTTGAGGCTAGGACGCCACCTAGATTTTTCCCCAATGTGATCCGTGACGATTCACAGATGGTGTTCCTGTATGAGGAGGATGTCAGCTACGGGACAGGAGATCTGTCCCGAGAAGGCAAACGCCATCGTACGGTAGGCGATCGAGGCGTATTTCAATATCAGCGGAGCCTGAACGGTCACTAGGTGTCGTCGGGTCTCGTTAGCACTATTC
>Ga0181594_10004069_pt1 | contig 13122 bp, 13 predicted proteins | sample 071ome_18_FD_145603 | JGI IMG/M metagenome (GOLD analysis project Ga0181594, IMG submission 145603) | Coastal salt marsh microbial communities from the Groves Creek Marsh, Skidaway Island, Georgia - 071413BT metaG (spades assembly) | ecosystem: Environmental > Aquatic > Marine > Intertidal zone... | reverse complement strand
GGAGGCGTCTCGTTGATCGTCGGGTGGGTGCTCCTTGGCTGGAGCGCCTGGCGGGGGTGACCACCGAGAACCGCGAGCAGATCGCGCACGCGACCGAGCTTCTGGCCGACGCACGGCAGATCGTCGTGCTCACGGGTGCGGGAGTCTCCGCGGAGTCGGGGGTGCCGACGTTCCGGGGCGAGCGTGGTCTGTGGCGTTCGTACCGGCCGGAGGAACTGGCCACGCCGGAGGCCTTTCAGCGAGATCCGGCGCTCGTGTGGGCGTGGTACCAGTGGCGCCGGGGCCTCATTGCCCAGTGCGCGCCCAATCCCGGTCACCACGCGCTCGCCCGGCTGGCGCTCCAGCGGGATGGGGTGACCCTGGTGACGCAGAATGTCGACGGCCTGCACCACCGTGCGGCCCGCGAAGAAGCTTCACGACTCGGCTCCGCGGGCCCTGAGCCCGCCTTCCCACTGGAGGTGCACGGTGCCATCCACCGTGACCGCTGTTCGGGGTGCAGCCGCCTGACCGAGGCGATTCCCGGTGATGATCCCGGACCACCTGGCTGCGCCACATGTGCCGCGCAGCTTCGTCCGGACGTCGTCTGGTTCGGCGAGGCGCTCGATCCGGACGTGATCGGTGCCGCACAACAGGCGGCGCTGGGGGCCGACGTGTGCCTGGTGGCCGGGACGAGCGCCCTCGTCTACCCGGCCGCTGGCCTGCCCGAGCTGACGCTCCAGGCCGGGGGAACTGTCGTGGAGGTCAACCTGGACGCCACACCGCTGACGGCCAGGGCCACGGTGTCTCTGCACGGACCGTCGGGTGAGTTGTTGCCCCTGATCCTGGGGGCCTGAACCGCGTCGTCCGGCGCCAGCGGTAAGCCTCAGCCCAGTATCTTCACCAGCGTTTCCGCTCCGACATTTCCGCCCGACAGAACGAGCACCACCGCACCGTCTTCGTTCGGCGGGGCCCACGCGCCCGCGAGAACCGCAGCGAGCGCGACAGCACCTCCACCCTCGACCACCATCCGGAGCCGTTCAACCGCGTAGCGCATCGCATCGGCGATCTGCTCTTCGGAGACCGTCACGTGCTCATCCACCCGGTTTCGCACGAGGTCGAATGAATACCGGTTGTCGAGCCCGATGCCCCCGGCGAGCGCACTGGCGAGGGTCTCTTGCTCCGGGAGTTCGACCGGGTGCCCGGCGCGAACGCTCTCGAGCATGACGGCTGCATGGCTTGCCGAAACACCCACAATCGACGTCGACACGCCCGCTTCCTTCAGACCCCCTGCGATTCCCGCGATCAGGCCACCCCCCGAGAGTGGGGCGAGAACCGCTGCGACCGGCCGATCGCCGAGCTGCTCCGCGATTTCCAGCCCGATCGTGCCCTGCCCGGCAATGACCCAGGGATCGTCATACGCCGACACGTACACGCTTCCGGACTCCCGAGCCGCGGTGACCGCTGCGGCCTCGGATTCATCGAACGTCTTGCCGAGAAGGACGGCCTCCGCGCCACCCGCACGGATGCCCTCGAGCTTCACCGGATCGACCCACTCGGGCACGAAGACTCTGCCTGGGATCCCCGAGCGCCCCGCCACGTAGGACACCGCTCGCCCATGGTTCCCACTCGAGCAGGCGATGATGCCCGCGGCCCGCTCCGCAGGATCGAGCGATTCGAGCCGCGCAGCGGCACCGCGCACTTTGAACGAGCCGGTGACCTGGAGGCACTCCGCCTTCAGAACGACCTCTCGGCCGAGGAGCTCACTCAGCGCCGGGGACGGGAGTAACGGGGTCCGGCGCGCGTGACGCTCGACTCGCGAACGCAGATCCGAACTGCGCGGCATATTGGCGACGCCCGAGGCTCCCATCAAACCCTCCGATCTCTCTAGCAGGCGCCCGGAGAGCCTAGAAGACGACCCGTGGCCGCTCCTTCAGCTCGGTGATCCACAGGCCCGAGTTCAAATCGGAGGAATAGATGCGACCCTTGAAGATCTGAGCGCCCCACGCCATCGGCCAGTTCGGGGTGGTGGTCTGGTCGTCCGTCGTCAGGATCGTCGCGATCTCACGCCCCTGCTTGTAGAGATCGCCCCGCAACTCACCCGAGATGTCCACGACTCTGAGGCCCGCCTGATAGTACCCGACGTACATCTTGTCGTCCTCGATCCAGACGTTGTGAGCACCCGCCTCCGGCACCTCGTACTTGGCAACCTCGACTGGATTCTCGATGTCACTGACGTCAAGAACGTGAATGTATCCCCGGGCGTGGATCGCCTTGTCGGCGTCCCACCCCGCTGGGAAGATCTCATCACCCACGAAGAGGTATCTACCGTAACGCCATGCTACGTGCGTGTTTCCGATCGGATACTTGAAGCTGCTTACGAAGGTCGGCGTCGTCGGTGTCCCACCGTGCGAGCCAGCCCCGACATCCAGGATGACCACACCGTCGTCCCAGTACGACGCATAGGCGTATCCATCCTGGACCATCACATCGTGAAGTGATCGCTGCTGGTTGTCGATACCCCAGCGGCCGACCTCACGGGGTGCCTCCGGGTTCGAGATATCGATGACGTGGACGGCGCGGGTTCCGTTGTGAACGGCGTAGACCAACTCGTGCTCTCCGGAGATCCACACGTTGTGGACGCCGCCCGTCACCGTCTCGGTGTACTCGGACAGGATCGTCGGGTGAGCGGGCGTGCTCAGGTCGAGGAAGACCATCCCGTTCCTGCGACTCGAGGCCCCCTCGCGCGTCACGATCCCCAGCCGGTTATTGGGGTGGATCTTCACGTCGTTGATCCGCCGCGCGTCCAACTGGAGCGAATCCGTCAGGATCGGGTTCGACGGATCGGTCACGTCCCACACCTTCATCCAGTCCCACATGAACGTTCCGATGTAGGCATAGTCACGTCCGTCCACACCCTCGAACACCCACACATCTCCCGAGTGATGCTCTGCGATGCCTCCGCGGCCCACCTGCACCAACTCGGCATCCGCGCCGCGTGCCTCGACGACGACTACGCCGCTGACGACGTCTCGCTCCCCCATGCGGGCGGTCACTCGATAGGTGCCGGGCTCCTCGGCGACGAAGACCCCTTCCCCTGCCTCGTCCTCGATCTGCGCCCCGACTCCACTCAGAGACCACTCAGGGAACGCCTGCAGCGTCTCTCCGGACGCGGTTTCGGCTGTGGCGGAGAACCGAATGACGTCCCCGGTCCGTACACGAGACTGTATAGGCTCGAGCGTGTAGGAAACGCCCGGATCCGGACGCACCCGGAGCTCGGCGGTCGTGCTCACATCGGCACCTGTGACGGAAATCGTGGCGGCGCCCTCCGATCTAGCGAAGACGAGTCCCGCCGCATCCACCGCGGCGACGGACGGATCAGAACTCGACCAGGTGAGCTCAGGATCCTCCACCGGTTCGCCAAGTCGATTGAAGGCAGAGATACGCACCGGTACGACCTGCCCGGCATAAGGAACGTCTGTCCCGACTGCGGCACGCAGCTCGGCCGGAGGGAGCGCTCGGACGACCACGGAGACCGATGCAGGCTGCCCTTCGACCACCGCCGTGATCCTCGCCATGCCCGGATTCAGACCGGTGACAACACCATCCTGGTCCACCGAGGCCAGCTCCGGCGTCGATGCGATCCAGCGGACGGACACGTCTTCGATCGGGCGTCCCGCGCCGTCTCGAGCCGTGACGGTCAACTGAGCCGTGCCCGTCACCTCGATTTCCGCGCGCTCCGGAGAGATCGCGACCTGGGCAGGCTGAGCCTGCGTGGGGGCCGCCTGCAAGGCCACTGCGAGGACGAACGTGGTCGCAAGACCAGTCATGTGGTGTCTCCGGAAGGGTTCTGAATCAGATGGTGCTCTAAGGACGAATGTGGGCGTCAGCGGATGGCGGAACGAGCCAGCTCACCTTCGGCCGCGATGTAGCCGAACGCCGACCACTGATTTCGCCCTGTGAGAATGCGCTCCCAGGTTTCGTGGGCCTCGGCCGTCCGGCCCCCCAGCAGATGCCAGACGCCAAGGCCATACGCCGTCGTCGTGCTCTGGAGGGTCGCGGCGTCACCGCTCGGACCGAGAAGGTCTTCGAGGGTCCGCTCTCCCTTGAACAGGAGCAGCAGGTCGAGGTAGGCGATCGACTCGATAATCTCCATGTCCTCGTGGATACCGTCGAGCACCTCCTGAGCCTCGTCGTCCATACCGAGGCGTCGCAGTGTCATGTAGAGCCAATACGAGGTGGCCACAACGGAATCGGGATGCACGGAGACCTCGAGGCAGTTCCGTTGCGCCTCGAGCGCAGCCTCCAGGTGGCCCTGCACGTAATGTGCGAGGGCCAGGTGGTACCAGATGTTGAACTGAAGGGTGCTGGTCGGAATGTTCATCGCGTTGGGCAACCCGTCGGGCTCCACCTCGTCCGGCAGGCCGTCCGTCAGCTCCGCTGCCCGCTCGAAGTCGGAAATGGCATGCTCGGGCTCCCGAACGGAGAGATAGCGGTGTCCCCGGTGTCGATAGAGCCGCGGGTCATCCGGATGCATCGTGATGGCATCGGAGTAGATGTCGATCGCATCCCGGTATCGGCCCAGATACGCCGTTCTCCGTCCCATCCAGATCAGCGCGTCGACATCCTCCGGAGATGCAGCCAGGGCCTCCTCTGCCTCGCGGTACCGTGCCATGTACACGGCGCGGACTTCATCCGGCTGCACCGGGGGCATCAACGTGTCGCCGAGAAACGAGATCGCCTCGGTACCCGGCGGAAGGGGTGCGCGAGTCAGGACGGCCGTCTCGCGGTCCGCCGGAGCGGAGTCCGAAGAGCAGGCCCCCACCATCAGAGCGAGGGCAATCACAGCGAGAAACGGCGTACAACGGGCGGGAAGGCGCGACATGAGGACTCCGATCACGTGCTCAACAGGAGTCCGGAATAGACCGCAGACGGGAGTCTCCGGCAACGTGCGCGCACGTCTGATTCCCACCCATCGCGTGGCCCCGTCCTCCTCGTTCGGATAGGTTGCCCCGCCGCCCACCTCTACCGACACGAACGATGCGTCGCCACCTCAACCGCACCCTTTCCGTCGCCATCCTCGCCGCGGTGGCGCACCCCGTGATCGCGACGCCCAGAGCGCACGCGCAGCCGGTACCGGCCGATACGCTCGACGTCTTCTTCCTCGGCAACAGCTACGTCTACTACAACAATCTGGCAGATCAGCTAGCGGGTCTATCGACGGCTCTTCCGGGGCCTGTGCTCCGTACATCGCACCACCTGCACGGCGGATTCTCACTTCGCCGTCACCTGGACGACGGGCACCTTCCGAGCGTACTCGAGGCCGATGCGGAAGACGGTGAGGAATGGGACGTCGTGGTCGTGCAGGAGCACAGCCGTCTCGGCGTACCCTACGCAGATGAGGACGCCGGTTCGATCGGCGACAGGGCGCCCTTCTTTCAGGGCGCGGCCGAGGTGGCGGAGATGGTGGCAGAGATCGGTGCAGAGATGGTCTTCTACATGACGTGGGCGAAGGAAGCCTTCCCCGATCAGACCGAGGCACTCGCGGACGCGTACGCCGAGGCTGGGCGCCGGCACGATGCGGCGGTCGCCCCCGTGGGGCTCGCATGGGAGCGCGTACGGCGGGAACGGCCCGATGTCGTGCTCTTCCACCCCGACGGCTCGCATCCCTCACCGGCCGGCACGTACCTCAATGCCTGCGTCTTCTACGCCCAGCTGACGGGTCGGTCACCCGTCGGAGCCCCGGCCGAGCTTCACGGGATCGAGATGCGAACACCCGGCGTGATCATAGCAGACGAGCCCGTCCCGCTCGTGCGGCTGCCGGTGGAGACGGCCTCCTATCTCCAGCACGTCGCGTGGGAGACCGTGTCCGCCCTTCGCGACTAGGGAGGATCAGGCTCCCACCGTCGGCACCGCGGACGGCTCCGACGACGGTGGATCCTGTGGAGGCAGCGGGGGCGCCCCCATCGCGCGCCGCAGGACGTCCGCTGCCTCGCGACAGTCGTTCGGGCCGCACGCAGCACTGACGGTCACGAGCTCCGAGGCCGCGCTCCGACCGAAGAACGCGAGGACTTCGAGCAGCTTGGCTTTGCTTTCGAAGGGTGTATCGAAGCCCGCGACGCGATACCAATACCATACGACTCGGGCCCCCTCGGGCGTACGAATCACGGCTTCGTGCAAGAATCGTCGGGTCGGCCCGACCGGACCGATCACTCGATCGGAGACCACCATGGAATCGGGCGCGATCGCATTCGGCCATCCGATCATCTCGCGACCCTGGGTCTGGTCCATGAAGTACTGCCTCGTGGCTCCGACCTCGTCGACCCCGTCGGACAGGGTCCACGCCACTTCCTGGTCTACTCCACCGAAGTCGGCCCGCCACGCATCCGGCGTCTCTGGCGCCGAGACCGACCACTCGTCCACGACGCCAACGACGGACACGTCGGTCTCCACCTCGTCGCCCCGGGGGACCGCCCCGACGAGCATGAAGGCGAGCGGCCCCGCACAGACCGCGAGGGCAGCCGTGCCCGCGCGGTGTGGTCGCGTGATATCCAGGAGTTCCGCAGCGGGATCAGTGTCCCCATCCCCGTCGCCGGATGCGTGCGGGCCAAAGCTCGCGTCGTCTCGGATCTCGATCCGGCGGGCCAACAGGTAGGTCGGGAGCATCAGCGCCGTGAAGATCGCCCATCCCTGCCACAAGTGGTCTTCGATATACGGCGACTGCATGGCGGTCGCTTCGCCGAGGAAGATGAGCACGGAGACGCGGATCCAGTTTCCGACGATCGACATCGCACCGGCGAGCAACACGATCTTGAGCTGAGTCTGCCAACGATCGACGAAGATGTGTGCGTAGCACGCGCCCAGGACCAGGCCACCCATCAGATAGTTCAGGCCCGCGCATCCCTCCTCGACAAGAAACGTCCCCGTGGTGATCTGGATGTAATCGTAGCCGATCACCGCCGTGATCCCCGCCAGCTGGGTCGCACCGCCGCTCGCGATCACCGTGGCCCGCTGCAGTACCGGCACGAGGAAGCTCCAGAACGGAACCGCGAGGAGGAACGTCAGGCCGATACCGAGAATCAGGCGTCGTGCTCCCCACCCGAAGACCGCGAAGGCCCACCCCATCAGGATCACGGCCAAGAGCCCCTGCTGGATCAGTCGGACGTTCATGATTGCTGCCAGGAGCCAGACGCCAGACAGGACAGCAAGTACCGGAACGAGATTGGGCACGCCCTCTCCGGCGACCGACGCAAGGAGGTGACGATCCCGCCACAGCAGCCACATCGTCAGGCCCCCGATGAAGAAGCCGTGCTCCTGATACGATGCGCTCCACGTACCCGGTAATCCGATCAGGGTCGGCCAGAAGCACAGCAACATCACGATGAACGTCCACCCGAGGATGCGTCGCTCGTGGTCAACGTCCCGGGGCCTCAGGCGCTCGGCGAGGGAACGTGCGGGGGCGATGGCGGGGCTCCGTGAGGTCGTGGGCTTACGTCCTTCCAAAGCTACGCAGCCAGGGGGCCGGCCCCAACGGTCATGATCGCGCTAAGCTACCCAGAATTCCGGCTTTTCAAGCACTCCGGCCTCTTCCATCAAGCGACCCAAATCCGGATCCGAGAGCATGCCGGCGACCATGGCCGTGGTCTCCTCCATGGAGAGCTCCGTGTCCCAGACGATGAGGAACTCGTTTGGATCATGAGCGCTGTGGTAGTGGCCCACTTCCGAAAATCCTGCGCCCGATCGCCGCTCCGCGTCGGCATCATACCCTTGCCGCCACTCCGCATAATCGCGGACCCGGTGGGTCAAGAACACTCTGGCCATGATTCATATCCTCACTTCGGCATTCCCATCGACCCCCCATTCTTAGGGCGACTGCGGGGGCTCAAGCAACCCATGGGGACGTATGGGTGGGGATGAGGCGAAGTCACCGGCCGCGAGGTCGACCAGCTTAGAACATGGCCATCACCATGACCGATCGGAGCTGCTCATTCGAGAGCCGAAGTCGCTCGCTCAGCATTCGACAAACCGACCAAAGCACCTTGTGAGCGAGATCCTTGTCGGACTCGAGGAGGTCCTCGAAAGCTTCACGGGTGATACTCAGTAAGAGAGATCGTGTATCGACGATCGCGTCTGTCGATCGCTCCATCTCATCGAAGATGGCCATCTCGCCGAAGCACGCCCCGTCCTTGAGGACAACAAGCGCTTCCTCCCCGGAGCCTGGAATCATGCGCGAGATCCGGATCGCGCCCTCGGCAATCACGAAGAGTCGGTCACCGACATCACCCTCACGGAACACGTACTCGCCATGCTTGAGCTCGATGATGTCACACACGCGCATGACTTTCTCCAACTCATGCGCTTCCAGAGTCTGGAAAATGGGCGAATTGCCGAACAATTCTGCGAACATCGCGTGCTACGGCCCGGGTGAGATAATGGGTCCGATGAACTGTGACCTGCTCCAAATTAAGTCACCACGACCCATTTTGCTCGAATTATCGCACGACGAATCCACACAAGCGCGATTCTGGCCTCGCCAACACGGAGCCCCTCACAGCTACAAAGCCATGAGGGGCAACACGTTCCTTGAGATGCGCCCGCCAGGACTCGAACCTGGGGCCTACTGCTTAGGAGGCAGTCGCTCTATCCACCTGAGCTACGGGCGCTCTGCGCGAAAAGCTCGCCGCGGCGCTCTCCCGGATCAACGCCCCTGCCGCCCCTTATCCGTCGGTAGGCAGCGGCTCCTGAACAACCGGCGGTGCGGGCTCTTCCGCCCTGCGACCCGCCAGATAACCGACGCAGTAGGACCGAAGCGTCGCTTCGAAGCGGCTCATGTCGGGATGAGTGCGCAGCCCGCCCTCGCCCTTGCGGCGGAGTGCGTCACTGAGCGTCGACACCGCATCCATGACCTCCATCACGTGAGGGTCTCCACCAGAGACAACCTCCGCGGGCTCAAGATCCGCGCCGAGGTCCATCCCGACGACCACACCCTCCTCATCGGGATCGATCCCGTCCGTGGCGGATTGGAAGGCTTCGACGAGCTCGATTTTACGCTCGGGAATCGGTTCATCCGGCGAGATGAACGCCCCGGACACACGGTCCTGGCGTTCCGGCATGGGCGCATCGGGGGAGATGAACACGTCCTCAGCTGTTTCCTGCGTCGCCTGCTCAGCCTCGCCGCCCTTCCGCCCGCCGGAGGACCGGCGCCGCATTCCGGGCGGAAACGCCGGAGGCGGGAGACGGATCTCCTCGCTGTTCTCGCTCATCGCCAGGTACTCCTCACAAACGTCGTTCCCCGGTCCTCCCCTCGCCGAGCCAATATGTGGCCCCTCGGGGCCACGAACAAAGGATTCCTGCGACTAGAGGAAGAACTCGATCGCGATGAACCCGGCAACGAAGAGCGCACTGAAGACGATGACCAGCTTGTTGAAGTGCTGGTCGATGAACCGTTCGATGGGCGGACCGAACTTGTACACGAGGCCCGCGATGAGGAAAAAGCGGAACCCGCGACTCAGGATCGACGCGACGACGAAGACTCCGAAATTGATGTTGAACACACCCGAAGCCAGGGTGAACACCTTGTAGGGTATGGGCGTCAGGCCGGCCAGAAAGACGGCGGCGAAGCCATTCGCGTCGTAGAACTCACGCACTCCCTCGAACGCCTCGGGCGTTACGCCCGGCACGTAGCCGAAGAACCAGTCCTGGGCGATGTGCCATGCGCCCGCCCCGATCGCGTACCCGACCATGCCACCCACGACGGACGCCAGGGTGCAGATACCGGCGAACTTGAGCGACTTCCGGCTCGCACCGAGGCACAGCGCCAGAAGAAGGGGATCGGGTGGCAGTGGAAAGAATGACGACTCCGCAGCGGAGATCAGGAAGAGGGCCGGCACGCCGTACGGAGTCTCGGCCCAATGCAGAACCCAATCGTAAAGACGCCGCAGCACGTTGTCCCTGCGCCCCGGCGTCTTCTCCGGGCCGCGGCCCTGGTGGCCGTCGCTCGTCGAACCTTCCTCGCTCATCCCTGCTCCTCGTTCCACGCGAATCGTCCCAGAAGTGGCACGAATGTCACCGCACCCCCGACAGGCTCCTGCGTCACCGCAAACCCGGTCTTCTGAACCAGCATCAGCTCCTGTACGTCACGTGCTCCGACGGGAATGAGCATCCGTCCCCCGTCAGCGAGCTGGTCCACGAGCGCCTGTGGAACCGAGGGAGAAGCCGCAGACACGACGATGACGTCGAAGGGCGCGTACTTCTTCCATCCAATGGTCCCATCCCCCACGAGAAGCGCGGCGTTCTTGACCCCGAACTCGTCGAGGGCCCGCCGTGACCGCTGCGACAGCTCGCGGATGCGCTCGACCGAGTAGACACGATCCGCCATGAGGCAGAGAAGCGCGGTGAGGAAGCCACACCCCGTCCCGATCTCCAACACGACGTCGTCAGGCTCCGGCCGAAGGATCGACAGGTAGTACGCCTGCAGAGAGGGCTGTGACGCGGTTTGTCCGAACCCGATCGGCACGGGTGCATCCTCGTAGGCGCGCGGCTGGACACCTTCGGGTAGAAATGTGTGTCGAGGCACTCGATCGAAGAGCTGCAGGATCTCCAGATCATCGACACCCCGGGCGCGGATATCCTCGATCAACTTCCGGCGGTACCCGGCGTACCGTGCGTCGGCTAGAGGGTCAGGTCCCACGCGCGGATGTCCTCGAGAAGTCGGTAGTTCGTGAGATCGAGATGCAGCGGAGTCACCGAGACGTAGCCATCGTCGATCGCCTGGAAATCCGATGCCTCCGAGCCTCGCCACGTGACCTCACCGCCCCCGATCCAGAAGTACTCCTTGCCGGAGGGATCGTTGGCACGCGTGATCGAATCCGCGTATCGGCGCCGACCCAGCGAGGTGATGCGAATGCCTTTCACCGCGGACGGTTCAATCGCGGGCAGGTTGACGTTGAACAGCGTGTCCTCCGGGAACGATCCGCGGGACAGGATCTCCTCGAGGATGCGCGCGACCAGCTCCTCGCACCCCTCGAGCTCCTCCGGGAACGCACCGCACCATGAAAAGGCCACGGCCGGAATCCCGATCACGGTCGCCTCCATGGCGGCAGCGACTGTACCGGAATACAGCACGTCTTCGCCCATGTTCGAGCCATGGTTCACGCCGGACACGCACACATCCGGACGCTCGGGAAGGAGCTCGTTGACCGCGAGAATCACGCAGTCCGTCGGCGTACCGTCCACGATCCACGCTCCGTCGCGGGACCGCCGGGCGCGAAGTGGGTGGTGCAGCGTGAGGGAGCTGCTCGTAGCGCTCTGCTCACGATCCGGAGCGACGGTCGTCACGCTCCCGAGGGTGGAGGCGGCGCGACCGAGCACGCCGATCCCGGTCGACAGGTATCCGTCGTCGTTGGTGCAGAGGATGTTCAGCGTCAGGCTCCGGCGGGCGGCGTCAGAACCTCGCGGAGTTCCTCGAGCTCTCTCTTGATCCCGGTCAGGAAGTCGCCGGCGACCACGTCGCGCCCTCGACCCTTGAGCTCACCTTCCCTGCGCATGTCGATCAGCTTCTGGTTGGCGCCTTCGATGGTGTACTTCTCGTCGTACAGCAGCTGCTTGACCAGAAGGACGACCTCGACATCGCGCGACCGGTACACGCGATTGCCCGCCCGATTCTTTGTTGGGTTCAGGACATCGAACTGCGTCTCCCAGTACCGCAGCACATGCGGCTTCAGACCAGAGAGGTCGCAAAGCTCCCCGATGGAGTAGTACACCTTCTTCGCAATTGGCGGCTGATCGCTCACTGGCTCCATTCTCCGCTCACGTAGGTCACGACCACATCTCCGGCTTCGGATCCCGCATCATCAGCGTCCTCAAGGCCTCCGCCGGGCTTCGGCCCTCCTCCACGATCGCACACACCTGCTCCACGATCGGCATCTCGACTTCGTGCCGGTGCGCGAGTTCACGCACCGCCGGAGCCGTCTTCACACCCTCGGCGACAGCCGTCATGTCGCTGAGAATCGCGTCGAGGGACTCACCCTGACCCAGTCGGTATCCGACGGTCCGGTTTCGACTGAGGGAGCCCGTGCAGGTGAGCACGAGATCGCCCATGCCCGCCAACCCGTAGAACGTAGCGGGACGCGCGCCCAGAGCGAGGCCAAGCCGGGTCATCTCGGCGAGCCCTCGCGTCATGAGGGCTGCGGTCGTGTTGTGCGCAAAGCCGAGGCCCGCGGTCATTCCCGCGGCGAGCGCAATCACGTTCTTCAGTGCCCCACCGAGCTCCACCCCTACCACGTCATTGTTCGTGTAGGGCCGGAACCACGGGGTCTGGAAGGCGCTCTGCACACGCTCCGCAGCGTCCTGAACGCGACTCGCCACAACAACGGCCGTGGGCGCCTGTTTGGCGACCTCGTGGGCGAAGCTCGGTCCGGACAGAACGCAGAACCGCTCCATCAGGGCCGGCCCGAGTTCCTCCAGGAGCACCTCGTCCATCCGCCGGAGCGATCCCAATTCGATACCCTTGGATGCGCTCACCACGATGGCGTCGGACTCGAGATGTGGTGCAGCTTCCGACATCACGCCACGCACGACCTGCGAAGGGCTGACCGAAACCACGAGTTCTGACCCCTCGACCGCGGCCGTGAGGTCGGACGTGGCGTGCAGACGATCAGGAAGGGTCACGCCGCTCAGATAGGGGTTCTTCCGGTCTCGCTGAATAGAATCCGCCACCTCGGACTCGTAGGACCACAGGCGCACGTCATGCCCTCGTTCGACGAGAACGAGTGCGAGCGCGGTTCCCCACGCTCCTGCCCCGACCACCGATGCACGCATGGACTCGCTCAAGCCAGGTCCTCCCCGGACTCCGCTCCGGCGGGAGCGACGGCAGGGCCACCGGCCCCTCTGCGAAAGCGGTTCTCCTCACCCCGCCGCAGTCGCCCGACGTTCGAGCGGTGCTTCCAGATGATGAAGACCGCAAGCGCGGTGGCCAGCCAGACCAGGGTCATGCCGCCCTCATGAGGTGTGAAGGCGATCAACGGAGGCAGCGCTGCCGAAACGACGATCGAGCCGAGTGAGACATACCCCGTCGCCAACGTCACACCCAGCCAGATGACGAAGCCGGCGCCCACCGCGGTCGGCGCGAGAGCGAGGAACGTTCCC
>Ga0181594_10004068_pt1 | contig 13125 bp, 10 predicted proteins | sample 071ome_18_FD_145603 | JGI IMG/M metagenome (GOLD analysis project Ga0181594, IMG submission 145603) | Coastal salt marsh microbial communities from the Groves Creek Marsh, Skidaway Island, Georgia - 071413BT metaG (spades assembly) | ecosystem: Environmental > Aquatic > Marine > Intertidal zone... | reverse complement strand
CGGCAATGTTGTGTACAAAGCGCCGAACAAAACTTTCAGATTGTTGGGATCGCTATGGTGATCGTAGTGAATGCGTTTCCAGGTGCCGGCGGTGAGCGGCGATTTCCACATCCAACGGCTGTGCAAGATGTAACGGTGTAGCACGTACCAAACGACAGGATATATGAAGAAGGTTGCAACGACGGCCGCCAAAACCGGAACAACACTGACCGCGCCTTGCAGCACGGCCGTTAAAGCGACCCCGCCGGAGATCAGCGCGATCACGATATACGCCGCAATGGCATAGTACTGAAAATACGCCGCCGAAAGATCAGCCAGATTCATCCGATCGAGGTGATACTCCCGATCGCTCCAGAAACCAATTTTGGGTGCTGAAACAGCCACCGTTTGCTTACCCCTTTTACGGCACACCACGTGTGACCGTTATATAGGTCCGCCTAAGTCCGGACGCCAGTGTGTTCGAAGTTAAAGATAATCCAAATGCCGATTGTGCCGAACAACGCCACCGGAACCCACGCCGCCAGCAGCGGCGGTAGCGAGCCAAACTGGCCCATGGCGATCAGAATGTTATCCACCACGATGAACGCAAATCCGATACTGATGCCCGTGACAATGGTCATGACCGAGCTGCCTTGACGGTGATGCGCAAACGCCGCGATGCCGGCGAGCAGCGGCATCAGCGCCAGCACAATCGGGCCCGCGATTTTCTGTTGCAGCCACGTATCGTAGAAATAAACCGGTCGCGATCCGATCGCGACGTTTCCGATGTATTGCTGAAGCGCGTTCAAAGACAATTCATTGGGGTGGTTCGCGAAACGTACAAAATGTTCCGGCTTGAGCTGCGTATTCCATGCCGGCGGCGCTTCGTTTATATCGCTGCCACCAACCTGTTCCATTTCAACCGTATTCCACTGCCCGTTCTCCCAGATGGCAAGGCGAATACTGTAGATATTGGTTACGCTGCTGGCATCGTCTTGTTGAAACAGGCGCACATCCTGGAGAACCGTTCCGTCGCGCAATACATGGCCCACGCGGATGATGGTGTCTCCCTCCATGACCCAGCTGTCTTCGCCGTCTGCAACCTCAGCGCCGGCACCGTATCCGGTATTGCTCCACTCCTCGAGTTCGGCGTTGGCGCGCACCACAACGAACTCTGAAAACGTGAACAGCGATATGGAGAGCGCTAGGCCAACGCCGACAAGACCGCCCATCAAACTGAGAACGGACCGGCCAGCCGCACGCATCGCCAAAATCTCGCTGTTCATGGCCATCACCACCAAAGCTGTGAGGGCCCCGAGCAAGCCTGCCAAAGGCGCAACAGTTTCAATCAATGACGGCATGCGGAGCATGACGTAGCGCAAAAGGGTTTCGACCGGCGCGCCGCCACCGGCCAACACCTCGTTGGCGGTCGCGAGAAGATCCAGTGTCTGCAGAAACAGGACGAGGCCGATGAGGAGCGCGACAAAACGCACAAGAAACGCCTTCATCAGGTATCGGGATAGGATCATGGCTTAAGGTACCGAGTCAGGCGCGGGCCGGTTTATTGGGCCGTTTGGGGCGAAATATGGACACAACACCGTCCACCAAAGCGCTCCATTTCGCCTCCAGTCGCTGAACCGGCGGCGCGCCGGCCTGCAAGCCTGTGCGCATAAATAGGTATGTCGTACCGGCTGCAAACAATCCGAAAATGGTCCACAACAATACACCGGCGGGGGCGCCAGTGTTGTGGGCATAGGCTTCCGTGAACTCGAGTACCTTATGGTAGCTCACGAGCATCAAGATGCCGACGACGAGACCAAAGGATTTACTCGAGCGGTGCGCCATGATTCCGAAAGGCGCCGCAAGAAGCGGCAAAAACAACATCGAGAGCGAGAACACCACGCGAAAATGAAACTCAGACGCAACGGCGGACGGCGCAACCAGATCTTCGGGGCCGGTATTTGCTCCGCCTTGAGGCTCAGGCGGCGCAGTTGTCATGTCGCCGCGGCCGGCCAGCAAATTATCCCTGTAGCCCCGAAACAGTTCCAGGATAGTTAACTCGCGCTCGTCGCCGCCGCGCGCACGGAACCGCACGAGATCCGTGAGGTTCAGCGGCCAGTCATAGACACCGAATTGAATCGTTTTGGTGCGCTTGGTGTCCGGGTTCCATTCAGAGATGCTGCCGTCGTAAAGACGCAAGGATACCGTCCCGTCGAGAGATCCCGGCAACAACTCGCCCCGCTTGGCCGCAAGCGTCGCAATGTGACCGCTGTCCTCTTGCCGATGCGCAAACACGCCATAAAGCTCACGGCCCGCGCCGCGCGACTGTTCCACACGCAGCGTGTAGCCATTGGGTAATTCCATAAACACGCCTTCGCCAATACCCTGTTCGATAACACCGGAAGTGATATTGAACTCGATCACGCGGAAAGCGTAGCGCGTGTAAGGTTGGATGTAGCCCGTCAGCGCTAGATTGACGGCCATGAGAATGGCTCCTAACGCAATCGCGGATCGGATAAAGCGGCCAATGCCAATACCGCATGCATGAACGGCATCGAGCTCGGAAAGCAGCGACATGCGCCGGAACGCCAAAAGCACACCCAGAAAAAGGGCCAAAGGAAGCGCAAGACCGATGTAATGCGGGATCAGATAGAAAAGCATCTGAAACACAACGAGGGTCGATACGCCGTTGCCGACGGCAATATCGAGCAAGCGCATCAGGCGCTCCATGCATAGGATGATCGCTGCAATGAACAGGGTGACCGCCAATACAGGCGCGATTTGTCGCAATAGATAGCGGTCGATCGACTTAATCATTGGTTTGCCGCCAGCCGCCTCCAACCCGTATAAGGCGAGGTAAGCTGTTTCCTGTGATGTCCTACCCGGTTGTGCGCGCCGCCCATAACGGTCCGAGACGCAGCCGTCCAGGCCGGATATTACGCGACGAGCCCCTCGTAAGGCCAGAGTTAAGGTTTTTCAAATAGTTAGAATGTGGATAAAAATCCGGAATCTCGTCTTTTAAAGCCCCGTGGAACATTATGGCCGCCACAAGCCAAACCGGGGGGCACCGACCGGCGACAAACAAGGGACAACGCGTGAGCGAACCGCTTGCCATAATTACCAACCGCTTTAGCACCCGCAATTTGCGTGGGGACGATTGGATTGAGCCCTTGGTCCGGGACGAAAAGAACGTGGGTCACTTTTTGGTGGAAGACGTCGGCGCTATTCCGGAAGTGCTTAGGAAATGCGCGGACATGGGAGCAGAAACGATTGTCGTGAACGGTGGCGACGGAACCGCCGATCTCGTATTCGCAGGCCTCATAAATCATGAGCCCTATGCAACCCCCCCGGCCCTGGCTTTGCTGCCTGCCGGCAAAACCAATATGACAACCGCTGGGTGGAGCCTATCAGGTACGCCCGAGGTCTCTTTGCGGCATCTTTTAAAATTTCGACAAACAGGGCCGCTCGCGCACTACGCGGTCGAACGCCCTGTGCTCGGGCTGCATCGTGAAGGCGCGCGCGAACCGCTTTACGGTGCATTTTTCGGTGCCGCCGAAGTTGTCGATGGCATTCTGTTCTGCCGACGCCATATCTATCCGCTCAAGATGCCCAACGCCTTAAGCCATACCGCGGCCATAAGTCTTCTGCTGTGGCGTAGCATGCTGTCCCGGCGGGACAATAAATCCATCGAAGTGTTTGCAGAAGATCATCCCGTGGAACATGGCAGTTTCTTCGCCGTAGTGGTCACGGCGCTGGATCAATTGCTGCTCGGCATTCGGCCGGAGCCGGATGAATCATCGAAAGATCCTCTAACGTACCTAAGTTTGCGGACCGGTCCCTACCCAACCTTGCGCGCGGTGGGAAGTCTCGCGAGCCGACGCGTGGGCCCGGGGCCTGGGCGAACCGTGCGGACGGCCAATCGCGTGAAGCTGAAGTTCACAGGGGCGTACACTTTGGACGGCGAACTCTTTGAGGCAAAAGACAATGAAACGTTGATCCTTGATGGGGAAAAACGTCTACGCTTCATCCGGCTGCCGCAGGGACCGGAAGCATGATAAATCTTTTATCCGCGATCGAAGCAGAAGCGGATGCCTCCGTATTTCCGGCGGCATCGGCCGCTTGTGAGTATCTGAAACAAGAGTATGGCGATGCGACGGCGGCGGTGGTGTTTTATGGATCGTGCCTACGCCAAAAAACCGACATCGGCCTGATGCTGGATTTCTACGTACTTGTCGATAGCTATACGAACGCTCTTCTGCATCGATTATCCGCATTCTTTGCGTTTCTGCTTCCACCAAACGTTTACTATCACGAGATCCCTTTTGAAGGACGCATCGTGCGCGCGAAGGTCGCGGTCATTTCCGTCGGACAATTTCTGCACGGCACCGGTCCGGAGACCTTTGCATCTAGTCTGTGGGCGCGCTTCGCCCAACCTGCGGCCGTAATTTATTCAAGGAGCCCCGAAGTCCGGCGGCGCGTTGTAAATGCTCTCGCAAATGCAACAGCTACGATGATGGAGCGCATTATTCCATTGTTGCCGGACACGTTTTCGGAGCGAGATCTTTGGGTGCGTGCCTTTTCAGAGACGTATCGGGCTGAGCTTCGACCAGAGCGGAACAGCAAATCTGCCGAATTGGTGGATGGCGACCTATTGAGATACACAGCCATCACCGAGGCCTTTTTGGGAGCCCACGACGCCGGCGGTAAATATCAAAATAGCTATACATCGCAGCAGCGCGCACGCGCGCAGTGGGCTTGGCGCCTTCGCCGTATTCAGGGCAAGATTCTGAATGCGCTACGGCTCGTGAAAGCCGCATTCACCTTCAGTGGCGGGCTCGATTACGCCGTTTGGAAAATCGAACGGCACTCGGGCGTAAAGATCGAGTTGACAGAAGCTGAGCGAAAGCGCCCGCTTCTGACCGGCGTAAAACTGTTTTTTAGAACATTGAAACAAGGCGGCCTGCGTTAGGCCGCCTTGCATGAATTGGATGGTTTAGCCGACCGCTACGCGTTTTTCGCCTGCCGGGTCGATTAGACCAAGACGGGCCGCCACTTCGCTGAAAATTGCGATGACTTCGTCGATCTGCTCTTCGGAGTGGGCGGCGCACAAACTGGCGCGCAGCAGCGAATACCCGAACGGCGTTGCCGGAGGCAGCGCAAGGTTGACATAAACGCCTGCCTCGATGAGACCACGCCAAAATGCCGATGCGACCTGCGGATCGGGCGCGACAACAGCCACAACCGGGCTATCCTCGCTGGCCACCTTAAGGCCGATGGCCGACAACCCGGTTTCAAGTTTCTTGGCATTACGCATGAGACGCTTACGCAAGGCGCCGCCGTTTTTCAACATATCCAGGTTCACTGTGGCCGACGCCACAACGGACGGCGGCAACGACGCCGTGAACACATAGGCACGGCACACCAAACGCAAAATTTCAAATTGAGGGTGGTTGGAAACGCAGAAGCCACCGACCGTGCCGACTGATTTCGAGAACGTGCCGACGATGAAATCAACATCTTCCTCACAGCCGACTTCTTCGGGAAGTCCGCGACCGAATTTGCCGAGAACGCCCAGCGAGTGCGCTTCGTCGGAAAGCAGGTAGACGTTTTCGTATTTCTTTTTGACTTCGACGATGTCCTTCAACGGCGCGCGGTCACCAAGCATCGAGTAGATGCCTTCGATGACGATCAGTTTGTTACCTGGTTTACTGGCCAGACGCGCGAGGCGTTTGTCGAGGTCTGCCGCATCGTTGTGGCGGAAACGGATAATTTGAGCCTGGCTGCCCCGCACACCATCGTAAATGGAGGCATGACAGTCGGCATCCATGAGGATGTAGTCCTCGGGGCCCATCAAGGTTGAAAGTATGCCCACGTTTGCAAGAAAGCCGGTTGAAAAAACCATAGCGTGTTGCGTGCCGAAGAATTCGCACAGCTTGGCTTCCAATTCTTTGTGCCCGCCGTAGGTGCCGTTGGCGACCCGGCTACCGGTCGTGCCCGTACCGCACGCATCCAGCGCATCATGCGCTGCCTTCAAGGCTTCAGGAGCGAATGTGAGGCCGAGATAATTGTTCGTGCCCACGAGGATCGTACGCCGGCCATCGATCATCGCTTCGGTCTGCGACAGGACTTCATCCATCTTGACTTGAAACGGATTTGCGCCGCCGTCGCCGAAGAGTGCGTCGCGCTGCGCCATCAACGGCGCAAAACGGTCGAGCAGATCAGCCATTTGTTGTCCCCATGGTTCTTTGTTCTTTAGGACGCGTCTTCGCGCACTATTTTCTCTATCGAGATCGCTAAATCGTTAATCGTCGCAATATCAGGGAGGATATTGAGCGGAACGGATATGTCGAAGCGATCTTCGACTTCCGCGATGAACTCCATAACCACCAGGGAATCAAAGTTCAGATCTTCGCTGAACCGTGTCTCTGGTTTGAGTTCCGTTCCTGTTTTGTTGAAAGGGCCGATGATTTCAAAAATCGCCGACAATGTTTCCGGCGACACTCCACCAGAGTCGTTGGCACCCATTTCCACAAAACCGTTCCACGTGACCCACCCCGGGCAAGCGAATCCGCTATTTCAACGAAGTCTCGCAAGCCATTGAAAATAGTGAAGGAATGACGGATTTATGACAAATCAACTTCGCTGTTACTATTTAACAGTCCCCGTGAGGCGTACCAGGAAACGGCGTCTTTGAAGCCTTTTTCTATATTCCACAAGGGGTTATAGCCGGGTAGCGGCGTTCGGCCCGCGACCCAGTCCGGGTGCAGTAATTCGGGGACCTTATCCAGGCACAGCACCGTCGGACGCCTGGAAACCGCGCCAAAGGCGCTGCCAGCGGCACCTGCGAGATAGAGGAAAGGCGATGGCACTCTGACAATTTTCGGCGTGCCGTCTATGGCCGCGCCCGCGGCGGCGGCGATTTCAGGCCACGTGTATCCTTGCGCATGACCGTCATCGAACTCTATCGGCGCATCCGGTGTCTCCTCCAGCATCAGCGCCGCCATTATCGCGCGCGCCGCATCGCCAACATGCGCAAGCGACATTCTCGCGTTCTTATTCCAAGGGGCCGGGACAAATCCGTTGACCGCCGCGCGGAAAATTCGCAGCGTCTCCATATCGCCGGGTCCATACACCGCAGGTGGGCGAAGAATGACAACGTCAAGTTTACCGCGCCCGGCGCGCGCGGCTTGCTCACTTAGTCTTTTGCTGGCTGCATAATTGGAAAGACGCGGTTCGCGCGCCGCAAGAGATGACAGATGCACGAATTTGATCTGACGGTTTTGTTCCCTTGCCGCCGCGACAAGGTTGGCAGTTCCCGCGCCGTTGATCTCAAAAAACTGTTCGCGATTGAGCGCTTTGATTGCTCCCGCGCAGTGCACGATCGCATCGACGCCATCAACAAGCTCTGCCAATGCCTGATTGTTTGACAAATTGCCGGGCACCCAGGTAACTAAATCGGGCGGTGCGGAACCGTCCGCCGGCGGCGCTTTGCGCGTCAACGCCCGCACGCGGCGGCCGCTGCCTGCCAATTCCTGCAGTACTTTGCGGCCGATGAAACCACTTGCGCCGGTGAGAGCAACCGTGGCCGATTTCATGGCCTCAGTTCACCGGGGCTATCTCAAGCCCGGTGATTTCTCCCGCCTCGAACATCGTTTTCGCACGGCCACGTGCCAGCTTCCCGGACGTCGTTTTCGGGAGGCTGCGCGCGGGTACCAATACAACATCGCATTGAACGCCGACAGCATCCTGCACTCTGGCTACGACCTCGGACGCAATGCGGGCACGCTCCGCGTGGTCGGATGCGCGGCACTGGACCAACACCGTCGGCTTTTCGTTTCCTTCAACGTCACTGAGCAGTATGGCCGCGCTGTCGCCGGACCGTAAGCCGTCCATGTGTTCCACGGTCCACTCTATGTCTTGAGGCCAGACATTGCGGCCATTGATGATCATCATGTCCTTCGCGCGTCCGACAATCACCAGCTGCTTTCCGATCCAATAGCCGAGATCGCCCGTGTTCAACCACCTCTGTACGATGGACTCCGCTGTTGCTTCGGCATCGTTGTAGTAACCGAGCATGACGCTATCGCCTTTTACGAAAACGTGACCCACTTGGCGTTCGTCGAGCAACGCCCCTTCGTCATCGCGAATTTCCACGATGTGATCGGGAATGATTTCCCCGCAGGCCACAAAGGTGCGGCTTTTGCTAGTGTCGCTGGGCGGAGCCGGCACCGCCTTGCGATCTTCGAGAGCGTCTTTGTCTACCTGGTCAAGGGTCATGCCTTGGCCGGTTTTTGCAAAACTGACAGCCAGGACGCATTCGGCCAATCCGTAACTTGCACAAAACGCCGACTCAGAAAATCCATACGGCTTGAAGGCAGCCGCAAATGCCTGCATGACATTGGGCTTTATCATCTCGCCGCCGATACCCGCAACGCGCCAGGAAGATAGATCGATGTCGAGCGCGCCCTCCGCCATGGACGAAACACGACGCGCACAGAGTTCATATCCAAAAGATGGGGAATAGGACATTGTCCCGCCATTCTGACTTAGGATTTTCAGCCATGTGAGCGGCCGCCGCGCAAAATCCTCAGTTGCAAGATAATCCATGGAAGACTGGCTGGTTACGCCGCCCAATACAAATCCGACGAGCCCCATGTCATGAAAGAACGGCAGCCACGATGTTGCCCGCTCATTGTCGGAGTTGCCAACGCCAAAGCTGTTCATGGCCGCACAGTTGGTCATGAGGTTTTTGTGCGTCACCATGACGCCTTTCGGAAACCGCGTAGATCCCGAACTGTACTGAATATATGAAAGGTCATCGGCCTTGCCGGGCTGCAGCGTTCCGCCTGTTTCGGGCAACGCCTCCAGGTCACCGAGCGCGCCAATCAGCGACAAGTCGAGGCCGTCACCAGCTTCGTTCACCAAAGGCAGAAATTCCGCCGGGCCGAGCGCCATGCGCGCGCCCGAGGAAGACATCTGCCCCTTGATTTGATCAATGTAAGCTTCGCGGCGCCCGAACGCCGTAGGCAACGGCATGGGCACAGGAATAACCCCTGCGTACTGGCACGCGAAAAAAAGCATCAAAAAATCCGGCGACGTGGCAGCAAGGAGCGCGACCTTGTCGCCTGGTTTGATGCCTGCCGCATTTAACCGGCGCCCGTGGCTTTGCGCTTGGGCAGCAAGATCACGGTATGACAGCACGGCATTCAAATCGCCGCGCGCCGAATAAAAATTGAAACCCGCCTCTCCCTTTGCCGCGTAATCCAGAGATTCCGTCAGCGTAGCGAAGTCTGCCAGACGCTTTTTGAGTGTGGGCGAATTGCTGGGAGTCGGGTTCAGCGGCGAGGTGGACGTATTTGTCTTTTCTGTCTGGGACATAACGGCGTGTCTAGACCTCAATTGGCCGGGACGGTCAATTCACTGAATGTAACAAATGTTTCAGTCTTAACGGGAGACGAAACGACGGAGATGGCGTCCGGCAGCGAATAGATGCGCGGTCGAATCAAGTGACGTCAAAGCCGGTCTTTGAAAGAAGTATATAGAACTCTTTTATTGCCTGCTCTTTGCCCGCTGCATCGGGAATGTCGCCCGTGAATTCCGAAATGAAGTCCTTCCGGCGCAAGTAAGACACGATGCTATCTCGTGCGATTGAGGTCGCGCGACCGGCCGTCAATACGCCTGCCGAACAAAAAGTCACAAGACGCGTCGCCCGCTCACGGAAAGGAAGGCGCTTGTCATCAAGTCGTTCAATCACGCGGTTGGCAATAATGTAGTCTGAGACAATGTCGTCGAACTTTTTCGCAAGTGGATCTTTCATCTCCGGCGCTAGCCTGGAGTGCAACACCACCGTTTGAATGGATGTCGCCTCCTGTAGGCGGCCTTTCTCGGTTCGGGCATGAGGCGCGATTTTAGCAATTGCATTGAGCTGCGCGGCCAAGTCCCGGATTTGCTGCTCTACGGTTCCCTTTAAATCTGCAGCCGCATCCGGATCATACATCTCGAGGAGAAACACAAACCGTTTCAAGCCGGACTCGAGTTTGTCGCGCACGGCTTCCATGGCGACCTTGCGTCCTGTGGCCCCGCCGATATTGCTCAGACGCGCCCACCGCTCGGTCAGACCAATAGCCACGGCACTGCCACCGATGACACCGTGATCCGTCACTACGCGCGCCAGCAGTTCGTCGAAAAACTTTTTGTCCTCGGCTTTGTCTTCGCTATTCGTCAACCTCACCGGGCCAGCAAGATCGCGGCCGATCCGGTCAACGATAACGGCCCGAGACTTCGGCAGCATATTGTTGGCGAAAAGGTAATTCAGAAGTTCGACAAGCTCCTCGGCGGCAAATTTGGTCGGTGTGCATTTGCCATCGAGCAAATCGAGCATTCGCGAAGCGGCATCACCAAGATGTTTGGACACGCCGATGACATCTTTGATGATTGTCTTGGCGACCAAAATGTCGGCGAGCATTTCATCGACCATAATCCGAGCGCGTTCATCTTTTTGCGATTTCGCCATGGGCAGCAGCTCGGACATCTTTCCGATCCATCCGGACCAGTTGACCGACGTTCGGACCAGCGCTGTGTTGGCCATGTACTGGCGCTCTTCCTCGTCCTGGAACTTAGCGTCAATTTTCTGAAGGACTTCATCAAGCGAACTGCCCTTCAATTCAGGCAGAGGCGTTTTTTCCACTTCGCGGGCGCGCGCGGCAATTTGATCGACCGCCTTATAGATATCGTCCTTTCGCTTGCGCGCGTCTTCGCCCGTTGCCCGTGCGTGCAAGCTGGAAATCTTATCGACGGCGGATGGCACCATCGTGTCCAGATTGAGCGCGCGTTTTAGATTATTGTGACTATGCAGAAATTCGAGCGGCGTAATCTCGTGCTTTTCGAGATATTTCGTAAACAGGCGCGCCATCGTATTTCGCGCAGCGGTTTGATAGTAGTCCGAGACTTTCTCGCAAAGAGGGGCCTCTTGAACGGGCGTTATGGAGAAGTCGTCCTTCTCCTTGACCTCTTTCATTTGGCGGAAGATTTCCGACTCACGCGCGCCGGAAGCGAACTTTGATTCTTTGATAATACGAACGCCGGCAGTCGTTTTCTGCAACAAGAGCTGCGTCGCTTTATTGCGCGCAGCTTCCTCGTTCGGCATCACTTGATTGATTGCCCAACGTCCGTCCCGATAAACCTGATCTTCAAATGAAGCGCGGCCACCAAGGAGCGCCATTCTGGTTTTTCCTTGTACCCACCCGGTCCCCCCATGGAAACGGGACCCTGATTTTTGGTTATTGAAGAAAGGATGTAACAAATTCCTTAAAGAAGGCAAAATCTGTTTTTGCGCGAAATCACCAAAAATAGCCTTTTAGGGCGAACTTTCCGGACTTCGGATCACCGGACGTTACAATTGGTAGTTCTTAAATTTTTCCCGCAGGACAGATTTCTTGACCTTCCCGGTCGCACCGAGAGGCAAGCTTTCGACGAATTCCACGGCGTCCGGCAACCAAAGCTTGGGCACACGATCGACAAGGAATCCGTTGATATCATCCAGGGTCGGTGCATTTTCGGCATCTTTCGGAACACAGACAAGCAATGGCCTTTCCAACCATTTTGGATGAGGAACCCCGATGACGGCCGCATGCGAGATGCCCGGATGGCCCATGGCTTCATTCTCGAGATCGACAGAGCTGATCCATTCTCCGCCGGATTTTATCAGGTCCTTGGCCCGATCGGTCAGTTGGAGATATCCATCCGCGTCCAAGGAACCAATATCTCCGGTATCAAACCAACCGTCTGCGGTCAGAATAGAGTCTTCACCTTTAAAGTAGGATTTGGCGATCCACGGGCCTCGCACCTGAAGATGTCCAATTGATGCGCCGTCGTTCGGCAACACCTTTCCGCTTGAATCGACAATCCGCAATTCGACGCCGTAAACAGCTCGGCCCTGTTTGAGTTTTATTTTTATTTGTTGTTCCCGCGAAAGCGTCGCGTGTTTCGGCAATGGAGAATTATAGACACCCAATGGGGTTGTTTCTGTCATGCCCCATCCCTGATTCACCTCAATTCCGAAGTCGTCTTCAAATGCCTTGATCATCGTCTCCGGCGGAGCCGCACCGCCGATAACGACCCGCTCCAGGGATTTCGGCCTCCGCCCCTCCTTTTTCATATGCTCGATAAGCCCCATCCACACCGTCGGAACCCCCTGAGCGCACTTGACGTCTTCTTGATCCATAAGTTCGAACAAGTTTTTGCCGTCCAAAGCGGGACCCGGAAAAACAATGGGTGCGCCGACCATCGGCGCGGTATAGGGCAAGCCCCACGCATTGACATGGAACATCGGCACGACCGGCAGCGATGTTTGGTCGGGCCGAAGTTGGAAGGTGCTCGCCAAACAGTAAGAATGGAGAACGAGCGCGCGGTGGCTGTACAGGACGCCTTTTGGATTTCCGGTTGTGCCGGATGTGTAGCAGAGAGACGCAGCTACATTTTCATCAAGGTCCGGCCAATCGAATTCGTCGGGGTGCGGAGATATCAGATCTTCATAGATCAATAGATTTTCATGCAGCGATTGGTCGACGAGTCCGAGTGAATCAGACATCAAAACAATATTCTGTACGCTATCCACCTTGTTCTTAAGAACTGGAACAAAAGGCGCGAAGGTGGAGTCGATAAAGACAATCCGATCCTCCGCATGACCCACCACGTAGGCAAGTTGCTCCGGGGATAGACGCGGGTTGATGGTGTGACAAATCGCCCCAATACCGGCGATGGCATAATAGAGCTCAAAGTGTCGCCATGTATTCCATCCCAACGTACCGATACGATCACCTGGTTTGACACCCAACGCAGAAAGGGCATGCGCCAATTTTGCGATCCTGCGGAAAGTCCTGGCATAGGTAGTTCGATGGATGGGCCCTTCGATGCTTCGCGTCACAACAGAGCAGTCGCCGTGAAATGCTGCGGCATGCTGCATAACGGAAATTACGAGCAGCGGGCGGTCCATCATAAGGCCCTGCATTGGCATTCAATCCTCCCAAACAAATGCCGAAACCAATCGCATGGTAGCGTCTCCAGGGGTCTTACTCTACCAGAAGTCAAATATACTCAATGCCTTGGCCCACGCGTCCGACGTTAACGTCTTGGTAGATAGATTGG
>Ga0181594_10004066_pt1 | contig 13126 bp, 9 predicted proteins | sample 071ome_18_FD_145603 | JGI IMG/M metagenome (GOLD analysis project Ga0181594, IMG submission 145603) | Coastal salt marsh microbial communities from the Groves Creek Marsh, Skidaway Island, Georgia - 071413BT metaG (spades assembly) | ecosystem: Environmental > Aquatic > Marine > Intertidal zone... | reverse complement strand
CGATGTCCTTCATCTGCGCTGATATACCGCGTTGATAGTCCCAGTCATGCACGTTGCAAGCCCTGGTGATAGACAATCCCCAGATGGTGTCTGGAACATCGATGCCGTCACGCGCCCCGCAACCGTTGCATGTGGCGTCGATCAAATCCTGTGAGGCGTCCCTGAATGACTGGTCGCACTCAAGGAACGGAGCCCGCCTTGTGTATGCGTCAGCCATTGCACTTGGATGCCACTTCCACGCGCAGGTTGTTAATCTGCGCGTCCTGGGCATGGTCTTGGTCGTAGAGCACTTTGATGTGCTCGTCCTGCCGCCGCATGAAGTCGGTAATGGCAGCGTTGAGACTGTTCACTGTCTGCTCAACCCTCACGGCTGAAACGGCATCTGCCTTGGTGTTAAGCTTGTCTTCCATGCTCTTAAACGCCTCGTCAATACGCTTGTCAACCTCGGCAATTATCGACTGCTCAAAGCTGCGCACCCGCGCAACAGCCCCAAAAACTATGCCACCTATGACAACGAGCGCACTCAGCACTGCCCCAATGGTTGTATTGTCTTCCATATTTCATGTCAGACGGCTGACGTATTGCCGTTCCGCGCCACCCCCCCCAAAAAAGCGATTTGTGCTCTGCGCTGTTTCTCTCAGGCCGGGATCAAGGGGATTTTCTACCCTGGCAGCGACTGGCGTTAAATTGGCTATGGCTTCACGACGGCTCCTGCCGCCTCACTGATCGCTTCTCCGAGTGCTCCGCCTCCAGCCTTGAGGCCGTCTGCGTCCACACCCTTCTTTTCACTCTCGACACCAAACTTCACAGAGTGAAACAGATTGGTCTTGCCGTTCACAACTGAGCCGTAGTCGTAGGTTCCCTGAAGCCCTGCGTTCTCACTCTTGCCGAAGAGTTGGTAGGAGCGCGTGCGGTCGCGATGAACAAGGTTCCCGTCTGCGTCGTAGTGATGCGATGTGTGCAGCCTGGAACTGCACCCAACGATGCAGCCGAGGAGGAACAGGGTTGCGACATAAATCAGGCAGATCAATGCTGCATTTCGGATGTGTTCTTTGATGTAGTTTTTCATGGCGAGGCGTTGGGGTCGTATTCGGTCCAACCAATGTCAGTGCGGGGCGAACCAGCCGGGGTGGTCGTCCAGATTTTTGTTATCCCAAACAGGCATTAGGGTGCGGGCCAGTTGGCGTCTGCAACGGTCAAGTCAGTGTCGGCAATCAGGCGGGCCTCCTCCGCATCGATGGCTTCGATGGTGTCGGCCAGAGATTCCAGTTGATCCAGCAACGAAGTGTCCTGCCCACTCGCTTGTCCCTTTCCTTCCTTCCGCACACGCTTGACGGCACGCATCATAAGGTTAATCTGAGACTGGATGTCGGGGGTTCTGATGACGTCCTTCTGAGCGTTGGCAGCGGTGACAATCGCCTCCTGCCTCTCGGCCTCAATCTCCTCGGCAGATTTCTCTGGCGGCGGCATGAGGACGTAGCCCTTGCGGGTAGCCACCGAAATGGTTTGGACATCAGAAGGGTCGATGAGTTTCTCGACCCCATTGGGGTGTCTGTAAAGGTCTTTCATGATTCTCGCCCGAGGAATTCTTGGAACTCTTGAACTGCGTTGAAATAGTCAGTCGCTTCCGACGACGAGAACGACCGACCGAATGAAAGCCACTGGCAGGCACCGGACAGAAACCAGTTGCCAGCAGTCCCCACTTCGTTGCCCGCCATCGCGTAAACCTCATACGTCGGGCGCACACCTGACGATCCGGTAGCGTTCGCCGCCGAGGCGAACGACGTCGAACTGTTTCCCTTATAGAGGTCGTGCCGATTTGATGCCGATCTGTCCGAAAGCCAGAGACCGCCGGCCATGCTGTCGGTATGCTGCGTCCGGCCACTGCCGAGGAAGCGACTCCAGTGGTCAGTGTAGGTGTCAGTCCCGTGTTTGGGGTATAGGTAGAACGCTTGGCCGGCACCGTTGGCCGAACCGTAGATCAAGTCCGCTAGAGTCCCCGTCTTGTCGAGGTAGGCACACCCATGCGAATCGTAAATCTGCATGTCGGTTGAGGGCGTGATCCCGGTCTGGAGGTAGTGTGCCGACACGCCTGTAAGCCCGACTGTCTCTGAGTAGTCGCCGTCGTTGAAACTGACGCTGCCGGACGGGTCGCTGCCTATGACGGCATAGAGCGGAGTGCGGGCCGCGTTAAAATTCTTCCCGACCAGTGGTAATACCCACTCATATGCGGCGGTAATGTCCGCTGCCCGGCTGCGTTGCATGAAACGGTCGAGCGCAATGGAGCCACGAGTCGATGGCTCACCCCCATTGGCTGCCGCTCGGCGTTGCCAATCGAGCACCTGACTGTCATGTCGACGGTATGCCCTCATTAAGCGTAGCCGAAGAAAAATGTCGCAGAGATGAATTTGACGTCGCCAACAATCTCATCGGCGGCGTCGCCGGCGTGGCGCGACAGGCGGAGGAACAGCATTTCCCCCGCAGTTCCGACATCGGCAGCGGCGACGGTAAACGCCGCCGTCTCGTAAATTTTGTTCGCTCCCGCTGTGGTGTTGGCGGTGTCGGTCACAGTGTCCGCAGTAGACCACGCAGCGTCCATCTGCTCGTCGTTCGCCAGCGGGAGAGTCTGGAGATTCCATTTTACAGCATCGGTGCCGGTGCCGCTTGGGGTTGTGGCAACAGTCCACTCGATCTTGACCGTAATGTCGTTGCCATCCCAGTCCGCAGGCACCTTGAGGCGACACTGGACATACTCCTGCGTTGAATCGTCGAAATCAAACGTCGGCAAGGCGACATCATTGGTCGCCAGTTCGACGAAGCCGGGAGCAGCACCGTTGGTGACAGGAGCATACCATGCGCCGCTGTCCAACTGGATGGGTTGGGGGCTGACCCCGCTGCCGCCACCGCCACCCTGATTTGTAACTTGGTATTCGCTGCCGCCAGAGGCGTAGAAATACAACTCGCCGTCTGACTTGGCGTAGAGGTGCGAGGTGCCCGAGCCGGGAGCGGACGGCGTCGCCGTGTGGTCGAGGATGTGGTGCGACGAGACCTCTGTCGTCGCACCGTTGATGCTGCCATAGAAGGTGGCGTCCAGCGCACCGTCCAGATGCAGGGCTACCGACCCTCCGACGTAAAACTCCCACTCGCTGCTGCTCAGGTCAGCGTAGGTGGTGCTGTCCAACGTCGCGCCGAACACATTCGCGTAGACGTTGTATTCGCCGTAGTCGAAGTTGTTGGTCACTACCAACTGGCTGGCATCGATGGTCTTGTTCGTCAGCGTGTCATTAGATGACGCTGTGATGTAAGCGCCCAGATCCGTGATGTCGGATTCCGTATGGGTGTGGGAAGCCGAAGCAATCCCAGCCTCGGCCAATGTGTTGTTGATCCAGGCCGAACCATTCCACTTGAGCAGCTCCCCGGACGCAATCGAGGTAATCGTTACATCGGACAGATCGGAGACTGCTCCGTCCAAGTCAGTCAAATCATAGATTGTGCCTGACGCATTCTTGAAGGATGGCTTGCCCGAAGCATCGGCATACCAGACCCCGTAACCGGTTGCCGGGGTCGAAGGGGCGAGTCGGTAGGCCGTCGTCAAAGTATCAGCATCCAATACAGCGTTGCCGCCCAAGTCCAAATCCCCCGTCATGGGAACGGAACCATCAGCCATAAAATCTCCACCGCCTCCACCACCGCTAGGGAGATTGTCGATGTCGAATTTTCGCAACGCACCCCCGGACTCCACGCCCAGCAAGAAGTCGCCAGCGTCCGGGGATGCCTCCTCGGTCAGTCCGGTGACGATGTCCGCAACAATGTCGCCGGAATCAATCGCAAGGGACGTTAACTGTGAGTAGGCAACCGACAACGCCGCCTCGTGTTGAGTGACGCTGGACTCCGAAATGCGGGCGTCAGCCATTGTGCCGGAAACGATCTCGCTCGCATCATGGGTATGAGAACTACTGGCGGCGCCAAGCGTGCTTCGCGCCGCCGAGGCAGTCCCGTCGTCAAGCAGTGTCGCCGCGAAGCCGGTCACATACGGAACGGCGCGAGTGTTCACCGAAATAATTCCCAAAGATGCGTGAGAGCGCAGAACCGTCGCCACCGCCTCCACTTGCGCAGAGCCTGTAGGCTTTGTCGATGTTAGGGCTCCAGCAGTCTCACTCACATAAAGGATGTCGCCCTCTGACCAAGAGGATGTGTCAATGTTCTCAACGAGTCCCTTGACGATCACCTCTCCTGTAGCGTTATTCGACAACGCTTCATTCATAATGCCCAATGCGGGCATTGTGGATGCAGACGATGCGTCAGCGAGGGAGACTAAAGTCTTTGACTGCCCAACCGACCACCCCGAGGTGTAAACGACATCACCAGCACTCAGCGCAGACCCTGACTCGTTGCGCACCTGAATGTGAACAAAGTCTGCATGAACCGTGTTGGTGAAGTCGTCAATCGTCTTGTTGGTCAACGTCTGCGTGTCCGTCGTTCCAACAATAGTTCCACTTGGTGGAGTCGGACCATCCACAAGGTCACCGTTGGCGTCCCACTGAGACAAGTCCCCGCTGGTTCCAGCGGTACCCGTAATCAGAGTTCCATCGCTGCCCGACTTTAGGCTGCTGGCAATCTCAGTGATGGCGTCAATTGAATCTGCCCCAAGTCGCGCAGGCGGGAGTGTCCCTGATGTAATATCTGTGGCGGCGTGTGTGTGCAAAGCCGGGGCAATCCCTGCCTCGGCCAGCGTGTTGTTCACCCAGCCGCTTCCATCCCAGACAAGGATCTCACCGGAGGCGATGGACGTAAGGGTGACATCGCCAATGTCTGACAAGTCGAGGTCCGAAACATCCGTCACCTTCTCCCAGCCCGTATCAGTCCCGTTGCCCGAAGACTTATGATAGAGGATGCTGTTGGTTGAGTCGTAGCAGAAGTCGCCACGATCCGCAAAGCCTGTCACTACCGACTCGGGTGTTCCTGCGTTGGACTGAATCGTCGGGTAGTTGTCAATAACGACCATGGCCCTGCGGTCCAGGTCGTCCTCGATGTCCTGCGCATTGAACCGCGCATTGGCAACCCAGTCAGTGGGCTGAGTGTTGGGTGTGACCCTTAGAATCAGGACCGTGTTGCCATCAGTCGGCGCAGTCGTGAACGTCACAGTCCCGCCGTTTTCCTCCCCGGCCCCAGTTACGGTGTAATCGGTGGTGATGGTTTGCAACGTGCCCGCGTCGTAGACCTGTAGGTGTGCGTTCGCCAAGAATTTATGCGGGAACGAGAACTCGGTCGTTGACCCGTTGGCGATGTAACTTGCGTGTCTGTCTGTGTTTGTAAGGCTCATTGCTCTGTCCTATTCGGATTCAATTGCTGGAAATGTGCAAGCAGATTTCCAGTTTATCTAGGGTCGCCGAGCCCGAACAACTCCTGTCCGTTCTCCTTCATGCGCTGCCGGTAACGTCGCTCCCACCCAGGCTGAAAGAACTCGTTGATAGAGTAGCCAACAGTGTAGTCAAACGCAGGTTTAATGAGCAGGTGCGCTGCACCTGCCTTCGGGATGTTGTCACCAAGCATGTTATAAGCAGTCTTCCCTGCCTTCTTAAACTCCCCAGTAGCAAGTTGTTGTATCCCGGCAAATCCAGGGTCAAGGACACTCCCTGCGGTCGGACCCGCCATAGTTGAGGTGAACTTCCTGAATCCGTTATCATACTGCTGGAACAGCATGTCGCCGTAGATGCCCAACGCTCCGCCGCGCAAGGCGGCATCCGCCCATGTCTTCCCGTTGTCCAGACTCTTGGGGCTCCGCCCCTTGAGCAAGTCCTTGAACATACCCGAGAGGTAGCCAGTCACAGATGTGGCGGCAACCAACATTGCAACGTCCATGTAGAAGCTGCCCTGGTTGCCGGTAAATTCGGCCATCCTTTTGTTTCCCTTGATAACCTTGTTGTAGACGGTCAAGGGAAATGTCTTGAACTGCCAGAACAGGGCGTTGAACGTGCCTTGCAGTGTGTCCTTTGAGAGTCCGCCACCCGTTTGAATAATGCGCTCGTTGAGCCCAGGAGATGGAACAGCACGGTCTTGGAAAGACCTGAAGTATGAAACAGTCTTGATCTTCAGGTCATCCAACGCACGCTTGCGATTAACTGCGGTATCCTTCAGCCCCATCTCCTTGAGCAACGGGGTAACATCAACGTCATCCAGGGCGTCAGCCCCGAGGAAGTATCTCCCATCGATTTTCTTGACCCCCGAACGAATGGCATCCCACTGGATGTCAGTGACACCCGATTCCCGCAGACTGGTTGCAATTTCATCGGGCAGTTCCGGCATCCGAAGGTGGGCCATCTCTCCCATCAATGATGCGTGTGCTTGGAAGGCTGCCGCCTTTACTGACTCCGTCCACTGAGATAGGAAGTTCATGCGGAAGAACATATTGTTCGCATTCCGCAGGAATTCACCGCTTCGCCCACTCTGCTGGACAAGAGAACCAAAGCGGGCAGCAACCTCTCCTGAGAGCGCGTCAACCGCTACCGAGTTCACCCGGTAGAACAAGGCACGCTCGTTACCCTCTCTGGCAAACGGGCGGAAAGCTTCAAAGCCCTTGGGGAGCGCAGAGAACACACGCATGGCAGACTCAATTCTGCCGACCCCCATCTGCCTCATTGCGTGCCAGATGAAGGCCACGTCGCCAATTGATGTGAATGCCGCTCCAAACAGCTTGGACATTGACTGAATAGTCAGCATCCCGTCTGTGAACTTGCCAAGTGGAGTTTCGGTTGCGCTGGACATCCCGCCTGATACGGCCCGCCATGCATCTTCGATACGCTTCTTTCCTTTCGGTGACTTGAAATCATCGATCTGCTTAATATTTCCAGTGTCCCTCGCAATCTTTACAGCCTTCTTGAGAACCCTTTCAAAGCCTCCAGCAGCGTCAGGCCCGAAGGCCCGCATGAGCGCAATGTTACGGGAGTCTGTGCTGATCTGGGCGATGACTGCGTCATACAAGCGTGAATGCACGCCAAGCTGTTTCATGTAGGCATAGCTACTGGCGGCATCTTTGAAGTGTAGAACCCGAGAAGCAGAGATAGACTTTGCCGTGCTGGCAGCAGTCCGCATAGTTCCAACCTCCGCATCCATCCCGACAACGTCAGCGACAATTTTTTTCTGCCCGTCCGCAAAAACCATTGTCGCCTTGCCAAAATCACCTGAGTGAAACTCCTCATGCACCTTGCGGAGAAATTCTTCAGGATCTTTTACGCCAAAGGTGCGTTCCTTGTCCAGCAATGGAAGAATTATGGCCTTCCAAGCTGTAAAGGATTTTTCACGGTGACCATCAGCGTTGAAGTCCTTACCACCCAAAAGGCGAATCAAGTGCTTATCGTGAGTCTGCCGCACGGTGTAGCCCTTCATCTTCTTGATCCAAGCCCCGTTGCGGTTTTTCATGTCAACCAGTCCATCGAGGATTGGATGCACGGCAGATGCAATCTTCTTGGCGGCAGCGTTCTTGGTGACCCCAGGCTTTCCACCATTAATGGTCAACTGCTCCAACTCGATCATAATCAACTCATCAATCTCACCTCGCTGGAATTCGCGGGACAACCCGGCAGCCTCAAGCCTTGCTGCCAGCCTACCAAAGTTCTCCGCCGCAATCGCCTCGGCGTCATATTCAACGCTGCGATCACCTCCCTCAACGCCAGCTTGACCTGCCTCCCTAGTGTAGGACTTCTTGAGGCGGGCTTCCAGCCCGCCAGCAATGGAGTCAAACCGCTGAATCTGTTGCAGCGTGCCATCCTCGGCAGCTTTTTGGAGCAACTTGTTGCGGTTCTCTACTAACGCCTCAAGACGGGCATCCCCAAGGTATTCCTTGCCTGCCTCGTATAAAGCCTGTTTACGCGTCAGCCCACGCGCCTCCTGCTTCTGTTTGGCGAGATTCTTGATCTCGGATAGAATTTCTTCCGCTTTCTCACGGGTAATGTCTTCGTGAGACGCGGCTCGCACTAGAGCGGATGCACAATTGGGCTTAGGCATTTTTAATCAGGCAGTCGAGTCCAGCTTGTACACCTTTCTCATCGGGGCCTTGGTTGAAGTTCTTCTTTACAGATTCTGCGGTGTCGCCCATAGCTTCAGTAAGGACGTTGATGTCCTCTGTCAGCGTAGCCTCATCGGCAGCCTGCCCGCGCACATCGTCTTGTGGGCGCAAAGGTTTGGAAGGTTCAGCATTGGCGTCGAGTTCTTGAGCTACTCGCTGCGCCTTGGTATCATTCGACTTCATCTTCTCCAACGCCTCCCGATAGGATCGTCGAACAAGGCGAATGCGAGCAGATTCAACCTCACGCTTTATCTCAGCTTCAACGTCAAACCTGTCAACATTTGCCATGCCGAGATCCTTCTTGGCGCGCTTTGGCAAGGCATCGATGACATCTTCAAGATTCACCATCTGCTGGGCTGACGTTACATCGGAAACTTTTCCTGTAATAAACGGCTCAGGTGCGCCCTTCGATTTAGGGTTGTATTCCAAGTAGAACACTTTGGCCAGGTTTTCAGTTGCGTCCACCTCGCCATTTTTGCTGCGCTCAAGGAGACGCTTAACGATCTTGGCTCGACCGTCAGCCTTGCGCTCAAAGATTGGCAGCGCACGCTCCGCAATTTCTTCAATGGCTTCTTTCGGCGCATCGCCAAGCTTACCCTGAACCTTCAGTCGGGCTCGGACCTGACGCTCAATCTCTGGCATACGAGCATCCACCTCGACTTCCGCAGCTTCCTTGGCCGAGATCACCCGCTGACGAATCACATTAGGATCGGACTCCAAAACCTCGTCTGCGATCCTAGCAGCCTCCAGCCTTGCCTCGGAAGTCGCGTTCATCTTTTTCAACGCCTCCCGATAGGATCGTTGAACAAGGCGAATGCGCTCGGCCAAGACCTCTCGCTTGACCTGGTTCTCGATCTCGGGCGCAGCCGTCTCTCCCCTTCTCTTAAATATCTCACCCTTCTGCTTGGCCTTGAAGACTGGGTTTGTAACCCATTTGTCAGCAAAGTCTTTAGGAATCCTTCCCGTGGAACCAGGGTCGTAAATAACACCCAATGCTCTAGCAAGCGTATCTAAGGCTATGTCATCGCCGGTCTCCGCAATAGGCAACGCCTCTGATACAGCCTTGTGCTTGACAGGGGAATGGCGCTTGAGATTATCCAAGTTTCTCTTGGCTATATCTACAATGTCCTCGGCTCCGGTTTTCACGCCGGAATCAATGATTAACTTGGTCCGAAACGCGGCCTCCATGTAGGGAACCTCGGATTCAGCCTCGCGGATTGCTTCAGTCAACGCAACTTGCGCCCGCTCCCTGATTACCCGCTGACGAATCACATTAGAATCAGACTCCAAGACCTCGTCTGCGATCCTAGCAGCCTCGTCAGCTTTCGCCTCGTTGAAGTGCGCCTGGAGTGCTTTGGCCTTAGTTGTAGGACTGGCTGCCGCCCACTTGCGAGCAGCCCCACGCATCATTGTGCCTAGACCGCTCAACCCCATGCCGAACATGCCACCAAGCCCAACATTGAGCGCAACGTCGCCCAGCGTATGGCGGGTCTGGTCCTTCTCGTTCTGCAAATATAGCGGCACTTCAAGAATAAGGTTGCCAACTGAGGCGTCAATTCCGGCTGACACCATCCTGTGAAACGCGGGCATCGACACCTTGGATACGGGCTTGCCTAATCCGCCGAGCTTTTTGACGCCCCTTGACGCAGCCTTCGACATCAAGCTACTTGCGCGGCCATACTTTGTAGCCCCAGCGATTGGCGCAAAATTGAACGCAAAGTCAATCGGGCTCAAGTTGTTAGCAATGATGGCAGCAGCCATAGAGCCGACCCCACGCAAGGATAACAGCCCATTGCTCCCCTGCTGCATTACCGTCTGCCTCGCAATCTCCGATTGCTTGCGGCGAAACTTCAGCGCGGCAAGACCCTCCCTGATAGGCTCATTAAACTCAAGACCAGGAAGACTATAACGATTGTTCGCCTCTTCAGGCGTGAGCATCAAGCCCTCATTGTAGATAGATTCCTCAACATTCTCCTGAATAACATTAAAGAATGTGTCGTGAAAACCTTGCTTAAAAGCCGCGCCCGCAACGGATGAAAACGGGAGGCGCGGCCTCACGAATCGCCCTTCGCTTTTTGCTACTGACGGGATTCCTATCATTAGTACACTTGCTCAATGGTCTTCGCAGACTCTTGCATCTGCTGCATGGTCGGACCTATTCGTGCGGCAGGCGCAGCAAACGGCCAATTTGAGCGCGTGCTTGGGTCGCCAAATCTGTTGGCTCGCAGGGGTTCCCTCCAAGGTGTCTCGGGCCTGAACGGAGTCCTCACTGGCGGATCATCAACATGGATTCGGTAAGGGTTTCCGTCTTTGTCATTAATGACAAACTGATCTCCCCCTGGTCCTTCCCGCCCCATCAAGACGACGCTCTTGCCGTCGCGGTCCATTGCAAGCCACACTTGGCCCTGCACGGAAAGAACATCCTGTATGTACCTCTCGCGGTCCTTAACGTTGAACCCTTCAGTAACCATCTCAAATTGCACCGGGTTGATGTCCTTCAATTCAAGGACGCTCAATGCGTCCGGCAGAAATTCCTCCAGCACTTCAATTGACTCGGGCAGAACCTTTCTCGTATCAAGCGCAACTGTTCCATTGCCTGTGTCAAAGACGTGCATCCAGCCAAAGACGTTCTCGACTGCAATCTTTGTTGCCTCATCCATGTCAGCCTCGCCTCGGCGGTTAATTTCTTCGGCGTAGTTTATTAGAGAGTTTGCCCCGGAAGCAACATACTCGGGCCTAGCCCCGGCATCATAAGACGCCTGCACCCAAGCCTGATACATGGGGTGTTCCCGAATAACAGATGCAAATTGAGCGCGCTTATCATCCGTCAAAACTGACTTCTGATCCGCTCTAAGACGCTGCGCAGAAATAAATGTGTGTGCAAAGTGTTCGTCCTTCACAAAGAAGGACATTATGTGTTCAAACTTCAATCCCTGCGCAGCGATGTCCTCAAAAACAATCCATTGATGCTTCTCGTCTGGATAAGACGCCATGATCTCCTTCCATTTATCAAGAACATCAGCCGGATTTGCATTTAAGATGTCGTCCGCATACTGTTTTGCTTCGCTGTTATCCAAAAGTGAATGCAGATGCGAAGACAAGTTGAGGTGGTATGGACTATCGCCCATTCCTTGGTAACTCAACCTGATGTCATTGACCTCGGTCTGAGCGGCCTGTAAAGCAATCACGCTTGCCTCGGTTGGATTGGCATCGTGGGCCTGGGCAGCCTGTATCAGTGTCGCATTCGCCTCAACCAAAGCAGGCAGACCGTTGTTTTGGTATCTTACCGGATTGGTCCGCATCCCATTCGCCTCCTTAGCCAAGTGATCGGCGGCAATCTTCATGGCAGCCTCCACCTTCGGGTCTTTGGAGTTGGCAGCCTTTTTGACCACCTCTGAAATGTTTGCAGCATTGGTTCCAGAGTAAACACCGATCACGCCAGCGGCCATCTCGTTAATGTCCATCTTGCGCTCATAGACAGCAAACTTGGCAGCCCCCTCACGGTCATTGAATACCATCTTAAAGGCGTCCTCTGTGAGCCGATTAACAGGCTTCCCGTTCAGAACCTCGCCAACGTGCTTGTCTGCCAATGCGTCCATGTCCAGACGCTCCTGGTAATTGTAGGCAGTGAAAGCATTTTTCGCGGCTTCCAGCATGTTCTCTCGGGTGACCGGGTCAATATACTTGGATTCTCGGACAAACTGCTCCCCAATCTCTGGATCAACCGAAATCAGGGATTTGGCGACAACCGTGTCGATAGCAGTTTTCTGCTTCTGGATGCGAACCGGCATCCCTTCAAACAGGTTTTCCACATTTCGGTGAAGGTCATCCCGTGACCCAACTAAGAACTCACTGTCACCCGTGTTGAAGAATCGTTGATTCGCCTCATTGACCGCCTGAGTGAGCCGAAGGCTCGCATCATCAATCCGCTTGTTCTCTCGCCCAACCTCAAAGTCCTCCATCATGGAGTTTTTCCAGCCTCCAGCCTTGCCTCGGAAGTCGCGTTCAAAGTCGCCTGTCAACCCACGCTTTGCCACGGTTTCGGAGATAGCCTTCTCCATCTGGGCCTCGGCGTCCTCTGGCGACAGGTTCAGACTGTCCTTGTTGGATGACCAATCCCTGCGCCAAGCATCGAGATCATTCGCGGCTTCGGTCTGCCTGAACTTCTGGTCAGCCTCAAACTTCTTCTTGGCATTGATCGCCTGCTCCCGCGCAAATTCAGCCCCGGCAGCCTTGCGTTGCTTCCGCGCCCCTGCAACCGCAGCCAGCGCACCAGGAACCTGTGACAACCCCTGTGCCGCCCCAGCAAAGCTTGGAGCGAATGACGCTGCTGACGCCCTCGGCCCTGTTGATCCAGCCACCTGAAGCGGGGCTGCTGTGGATGTTCTTACGGGTGGCATATTATGGTGAGGCCCAATATTGTGATTGACTTACTCAGGGAGTTACATATGACCCGCCCGCGCTTGCTGCGCCTCGCGAAGATCCACCTTTCTTACGAAAGTTTGGATTTGAAGCGATGCTCGCCACCTGCCCGACGCCACCTAAAAATGTCCCTGACGCGTTTAGGTAGGACGATGTCACTGCGTTGCGCCCCATCGCCTCCTGCAATCCAGCCTCGGCCTTGGAGCGTCCTGCGCGAAGCTCCCCGCGATACAAAGCGTTCTGCCTGTCCAACTCATCTTGGACCGCAGAGTCAAACATCACATCCTCGGCAGAACCGGACAACTCGATCCCACTAGCCGCGAAGCGTGCCCGCCTAGTGGCGGCACGCAATCTGTTCCGCCGTGAAAACTGGCGGGACTCAGACGCGGCCTGCTGCTGCGCCGCGATGGCATCATTGCGCGCAACGGCAGCGTTGAACTCGGCGGCGTCTTTCTGTGCCGCCCCAGACTGCACGGCAGAATAGACTCCAAGCCCGGTTGATACTGTAGAGGCTGCTACAGCCGCTATCCCTAATGCAGTTAAAGATGCCATGTCATCATGTGGTAATCGGTCGCGTCGGGACCGTATTTCTTCAGTGTCGATTCGTAGTCAAAGCCAAGCATTTTTGCCACCCGTTTG
>Ga0181594_10004059_pt1 | contig 13137 bp, 10 predicted proteins | sample 071ome_18_FD_145603 | JGI IMG/M metagenome (GOLD analysis project Ga0181594, IMG submission 145603) | Coastal salt marsh microbial communities from the Groves Creek Marsh, Skidaway Island, Georgia - 071413BT metaG (spades assembly) | ecosystem: Environmental > Aquatic > Marine > Intertidal zone... | reverse complement strand
GGTCCTGAAAGGCAGGTGGCCTGGCGTACAGTCTGTCCCCTCCGCGAGACCGGGAAGCCCAGGCGGTCAGACCACCTGCCGGGGCTTCGTCCAGTCTGCGCGAACCGCGAGGCGGGCGGCAAATTACCGCCCAGCCGTCGCCTCTGTTGGACCTCAGCCGTTGCCTTTAGCGACGTTCTCCGCCCACTCTTCCATGGTCATGGTGCCGCCCTCTGTCGCCGCCCGCCCCTGGTCTTTGGAAGGCAGCGCTTCCTGCACCACATCAATGCGTTTCCACTGCGCAAACGGCGTATCACGATCGGCTGCTGGTACGGCCCCCGACTGCTCAATCCGCCGCATTTTGTGGATGTACCGCGGGCAGTTGATGATCACGTGGGTCACGTTGACCCGGACGATCAGCTCGGCATCCTTGTATTCGGCAAGCAGCGGATCATCCGCGCTCACCGACGCCTCGCCCTGCAGGCGCAGCCGGTTCGGGACCTCAAAATCGAGGAACAGCATGCCGATCTGAGAGGTCGCGCTGATGTTGCCCATGGAGTGATAGCGGCCATTGCCGTCGTAGCTCGGAAACACCAGGGTTTTGGGATCGAGTACGCGCACGAAGCCCGGCGCGCCGCCCTTGTACTGGCACTGGGGCCGGCCCTCAGAGTCCACCGTCGCGAGCCAGAACATATCCCGCGACTCGATGAACGCCTTGTGATCATCCGGAATGGCATCAGCATCCAGGGTCTCAAGCAGGCTTGCGATCCGTTCGCTGTCGAACTGTTTGTGCAGCGCGCGGTGACTGTCTTCGTAAAGGCTCATTCGGTTCTCCCCTCGGATAAAGCAAAGTCCAGCGTGCAATTCTGCCTAAAGCATCGGACCAGGGACAACCGTCCGGCAGGCGATCCCGCAGGTCGCGAACACGCAGCGCGAGCCATGGGCAGGGCGGCAGCCAGCACTGCCGCCTCAAGCGCGCGGGTAGTCTGTCTGCGCCTCGGCAAATTCGATGAAGTAATCGATCGACTCCGGATTCTGCATGGCATCGCGGCTGACCGCTTTATCAATATCGAAACCCATCAGGATCTTACGCACCGGCACTTCAAGCTTCTTGCCCGTGAGCGTGTAGGGAATAGCGTTTACCGCGTAAACCTTGTCCGGCACATGGCGCGGTGAGCACTGCTCGCGCAGCGCCGCAGCCATTTTCGCGAGCAGTGCGTCATCCAGCGCGACGCCGGCGGCGAGCATGACGAACATGGGCATGAAGAACCGACCACCCGGCAGATCGAGATTCACCACCAGCGCGTCGTCGATCTCTTCAAGCCCTTCGACGCAGCGATAAATCTCCGCCGTGCCGATGCGGACGCCATAGCGGTTCAGCGTGGAATCAGAACGCCCCTTGATGAAGCAGCCTCCGCGCTCGTTGACCTCAAAAAAATCGCCATGCCGCCACCGGCCGGGGAACACTTCGAAATACGATTCGAGATAACGCCGATTGTCAGGATCGTTCCAGAAATACAGCGGCATGGAGGGCATGGGCTGAGCGACGACCAGCTCTCCGACCTCGCCGACCAGTGGTTCCCCCGCATCATCCAGCGCGCGGACGTCAACCGCGAGCGCGCGGGCCTGGATTTCACCCGCGTAGACCGGAAGGATGCAGCTCCCGCTGACAAACCCGCTGGCCACATCGGTACCGCCGCTCTGCGAGGTGACCCAGAGGTCGGCATTAACGTTCTCGTACAGCCAGGACATCGCCTCGGGCGTCGCCGGCGACCCGGTCAGCAGGACCCCTTCGATGGCGGAAAGGTCGTAGCGCTCCCGCGGCACGATACCCTCTTTCTGCATCATGCTGACGTAGGTCGGACTGGCGCCGAACTGCGTGGCGCCGCTTTCGGCGGCCAGCCGCCACAGCACGTCGACATCAGGCGCTGCCGGATGGCCGTCGTAAATCACCGGCGAGGCACCGACCAGCATCGACGACATGAGGATGTTCCACATAATCCAGCCGGAGGTCGTGTAGAAAAACATGCGCGCGCCGGGACGGAGGTTCATGTGCAGGCTGAGCGCCTTGGTCTGTTCCAGCACGATCCCGCCGTGCCCGTGAACGATGGCCTTAGGCAGTCCGGTTGTGCCGGAGGAATAGACGACCCACAGCGGATGGTCAAAATCGACCTGTTCAAATGTCAACGGACCACCCGCATCGTCCTGGGTGAGCGTATGCCAGCTTTCGGCGCGGGCGACCGGCGCTGTGGCAGCCTCATCGAGGTAAGGGCAGAAGAAGACGTGCTCCAGGGTGGGCAGCGCATCAATGATGCGGCGGGCTTCTTCACGCCGATCGAAAGGCTTGCCGCCGTAGCGATAGCCGTCAACCGTGAACAGGGCCTTGGGTTCAATCTGCTGAAAACGGTCCAGCACGCTGGCCGCACCGAAATCCGTGGAACAGCTTGACCACACGGCGCCGATGGAGGTCGCCGCCAGACAGGCAATCATGGTCTGCGGGATGTTCGGCATGAACGCGACCACCCGATCTCCCGGCCCCAGCCCGCGTGCCCTCATCGCATTCGCCAGGCGACGCACCTCCTCGCGCAAGGCGTCCCAGGTCAGCGTCTCCAGCGGCCGGCCTTCAGCCGCGAAATACATGGCGATCTCGCCTGGCTGTCCGCGACGCAGAACGTGCTCGGCAAAATTCAGCCGCGCCCCGCTGAACCAGCGCGCGCCGGGCATCACGTGTCGGTCCAGCACCTCGGTGTAGGGAGCCGTCGACTGGATGTCATAGAAATCCCATACCGCAGCCCAGAAGTCCTCCAGCCGCTCGACAGACCAGCGGTACAGCTCATCGTAGCTGGTGACCTGAACCCCGCGACTTTCATCGAGCCAGCGCATGAAACGTGTGATCTCCGCGGCATCTGTCCGCGCCTGACCAGGCGTCCAGAGCAGATCGCCCTCTTGCAGCATGATGAACCCTCCAGGTGGTAAGCAAAGCGCCCTGATGACGCCTCTAGCGGCGCGCGAGTATAGCAGCGCCGGATCCGGGCAGGGCGGCGGGCTAAAATCTTCCGCACAATCCGGATCTAGAAATTACTTTAAGTTTTCTTTTAATATTATTTTCATTAGTTTGTTGATTATTTATAAATTACTTTATTAGATTGAATCGGCCCACTGTCCGCGCGCGCTCGCAAGCGGCCTCCGGGGAGAAATGAGATGAACAGGACGTTTCAAGGCAGGCTCCGGACAGCGCTGGTGCTGAGCCTGGCCGCTACGCTGACAGGTCCGGCCTATGCAGGCACGACCAGCGATATGTTTTCAAAGTTCGACCGCGCGATGGCCGGATTCGACCCGATCGGCAAACACATACGCCAGCCGATCGAGCGCGCGGTGCCTAGACTCACGTTCCGGGGTTTCTATCGGAACTGGACCGACATCATGCTGGATGATGACGGCGTCGTCGGGACACGCGACAAGGACTTCCGCTTCGCCCAGATGCAGAACCTGTTCGAGCTTGAAACCAACTACCACCTTGCCGAGGGCCTCGACGTTAAAGGCGTGGCGCATATGCTCTATGACGGCGTTTACGAGTGGCAGGACTCCCAGGGTCTATACGCCGACCGGATAGACCGCGAAGCAGAGCTCTACAACACCAGCGAGCGCGTTCTGCGCGAACTCTATGTGAGCCTGCGCCGCCCTGGATTCGATCTGCTGGTCGGCAAGCAGCAGGTCGCCTGGGGCAAGATGGACGGCCGGTTCATTGACATCGTGAACGCGATAGACCGCCGTGAATCCGTGCAGCTGGAAAGCGAGGACTATGAGTGGCGACGCCTGCCGACCTGGATGGCGAACGCCACCTTTCATCTTGGGCAGAACACGGTCCAGCTGATGTACATTTTTGACTTCGAACATGACCGGCAGCCGGTGTCAGGGTCACCCTGGGCGTCCCCCCTCATCCCGGCAACCACTACCGATGTGATCCTGCCGACGGTCAGGCCCGAAGCCGGGAACTTCGATGATCACCAGTACGGTATCCGGATTGATCGTTCCGCGGGCGCGCTGACCTACGGTTTCGTCTACATGTACGCGTGGGACAAAAATCCCGTGGAGCGCGTGCTGGGCACCGCGGTGAACAACGGCCAGACCGTGCTGCAGCTTCAGGGACGCCATGAGCGCTTGCATCACGCGGGGGTCACCGCGGACTACGCCATGACGTTTCAGAATGTCCCGATTGTCGGCAGTCTGCCAGCGGTGTTCCGCATCGAGGCGCTGTATACCAACGGCGTCCGCTTCGTTGACTACGAGAAACGCGCGGAGGCCCTGGCCGGCAGACAGACGGACGGCACGACCAAGCGGGACACTCTGCGCGCGGCAATCGCCGCCGAGTTCGCGCTGCCCGCGCGCACCACGCTGATTTTCCAGCCCTCCTGGTACCAGACTATCGATTACAAGGAGGGTCTGGGCCCTGGCTTCGGGGGCGGCTTCGGCGCCGAGTGGACGTTCGTGCCGGTGGTCTACTTTTCGCGGCCCTTTGCGTTCTCGCGGGACCGTCTGTCGATGGAGTTCACGGCTTTCCCCATGGTCAGTGGTCAGGATGCCGGCTGGGGCGGTTTCAAATCCAAGCTGCGCATGAACTACAAGTTCTCGCAATTTGTTAAAGGCGCCCTGATCTACACAGGCTATGACACTGGCTCAAGCACCGATGTCTATGGTCAGTACAATCAGTGGGACAACATCGGCTGGGAGCTGAGCTATGAATTCTAGAGCTTTGCTGCGCAATCACGGACGGAGCGCACGCGTCGGTGCGCTGGCGACAGGGCTTCTGCTGTGCGCCACGGTCGCACTTGCCGAGGAGCGCAGCTGGCGCAGCGTCGAGGAAATGGCCGACACGGACAAGGCTCTTTTCGACCCCGCTCGCGACACGCCGCGCAGCAGTGCCATCGCCTACATGCCCGCCGAGCCCTACCCTTTTGAGGCACCCTTTACCGCTGAAGAGATGGGCTATCGCTCGGCGGAATTTGTCCACATCTCGCGCTGGTCATACGCGCTGGTTGACGTTTTCGGTGTGGTCACCAGCTCCGGCTACATCAACCAGGGCGCGTCGGTCGGCTACATCGCAACCGGTGGGCGCCCGGGTCTGCTGGGCTATATCGAGGACACCAAGCCCGGCGAAAACTACACCAAGTGGACCATGTACGACGTGTTCCCTCCGGAGAACGAGGGCGCGCAGCAGCTGTGGCTCCCTAATCGGACGGATATGGAACACCGCACCAAGATGGACTTCTTCGTGTACTCCCCGCAGATGCGACGGGTACGGCGCCAGCCCGAGCCGCGTCGGGACCAGCGTTTCCCGGACAATTCACAGACGTTTGACGACGTCATCGGCCGCGACCCGTGGGAGTTCGAGTGGGAACTCCTTGGCACCGACGTGATCTACCAGACGCTGCGGTTTCCGCCGACCCGTCCCACCATTACGCTGAACGTCGCCGGGCAGGGCTTTGTTGAGCGACAGGGCAATGCCATCAAGCCGATGGGCGAAAATTTCGAGCACTATCGCGCCGATGGCGGCGTTGATTGCTGGGTCGTGAAGGCCACGGCGAAAAGCGACTGGCTGCCCGACTACAGCGAGAAATTCCTCGTCCTGTGGCTCGAGAAAAATACGTTTTATCCACTCCGTCGGGAAAAGTACGCGACCGACGGACACCTGATGATGGTGGAGGAGCGCCTGGCTGAAAAACAGAATCCCGCGCTCGGCGATTTTGGATACTCGGCGATGGCGACCACCTACTGGAACGTCGATCACGATCTGGTCGGCTACAGCCAGCACGACGCCCACACTCTGCGCGAGTGGACCGAAGAAGAGAAAGCGATGCTGTTCACAGCCGAATTCATGCGCCGCCAGTGGTTGTTCGAGCCACTCAAAAGCCAGACGGTTATCGGCTCGCCCGAGCAGTTCTACCTCCGCCCCTACCTGTATCCGGAGAAATTTCCTGGGCACCGCAATATGACGCTGCCCCCGGACGTGCAGGCGCGCTACGACGCGCAGGAGCAGGCCGGACAGCTGGTTTTCGAAACCAGCGGGGGCGCCGCGCCGCAGTGAGCCATTGACTAGGACACGCCGCGCCGAGCTTATGCCCGTGCTTATGCTGATAAGCGCGGCGCTGACCCAAGCTTGCAGCGAGCCTCACGAGCTGCAGCTTGAAGGCCGACCGGGCGGTCCCTACCGGGCCACGCTATCGGTCAGTCCGGCACCGGTCGCCCCGCAGCAGCAGACTACGCTCTCGACCTCGCTCACCCGCCGCGCGGACAACGCTCCGCTGACGGGACTTCGGATCCTGCACGAGCGCGCTGTGCATAACTTCATCGTCGCGCTCGACTTCAGCAGCTTTGCCCATATCCATCACGAAGATTTCGCACCGCTCGCAGCAGACGATCTGGCTGCGGCCACGTTCAGCTTTCCCTATACATTCCCCAGGGAAGGCAGCTACCGCATGGTCAGTGAATTTACCTACCGCGATCGCAGCTGGCTCAAGCAGTTCGAAATCAAAGTAGGCCAGCCAACGCCGCCGCCCCGCGTCACCATCGATCTGTCTCGGCAGAAGCGGATCGGGGCTTTTGACGCCCGCCTCGGCTCGTCGCCTGCGTTACCGGTCGCGGGCTTCGAAGCCGAGCTGGTGCTCGAGCTCAGCCGCGGCGGGCAACCGGTGCAGGACCTGGAAATCATCCTTGGATCGGAAATGCACGTTGCCATCTGGCGCGTTGACGGGGCGCATTTTGGCCATGCACACAGCTATACCCCGGCTATGGCGGCAATGATGGCGTCGATGCATGACCCGAGCAGCGACCCCGCCGAGCGGGCTGCCCACAATGCGGACATGATGCTTGCCATGATGGCGCTGCCTGCAAAGCTGGCCTATCCCGGCCCGCGGATCCCGTTCAGACATGTGTTTCCCGCGGCGGGCACCTATGCGCTGTTTCTGCAGTGCGCGCCCGCAGGGTTACCGCAGGTGTTCAATTTCATGGTCGAGGTGGCGGACTACGCAGCAGGCATGGAGACACGCATCGAATCCATGGTCTCACCCGCTCACCCTCACGGGCACGGCCCATCCTGATGCGACGCCGCCTGCTCTTGCTGCCGCTCCTGTTCTTATTGCCACCCGCGTGGGCCGGTCACGGGCTGCTCAATGCTTTTGCCGACATCGAATGGCTGCCGCCACCGGGGCGCACACCCGACCAGACGGGCTACGCGCTGGACCGGCTCGCCGAGCAGGCCGGTCTGATTTTCTGCAGCGATGTCGCATGTGTTCAAACCATCGAGCGCTATGCGCGCGAGAAACTGGCCGAGCTTGACGCCATGGTCCGCGCAGACCTGCCCGAACCAGCCGCGATTGCGGCTGAAGAATATGAGCTTTACCTCTCCCGGGCGCAGGAGGCGATCGAAGCGCTGCCCGCGGAGACAGCGCAGCATGCTCGTGAAAAGCTCGTGCTGGAGCTGTTGGCACATCAGTACATCATGTCCGTCGACTATCTCGACCTGCCGCGCGTCTCACGGACCGTCATCGCGACAGCCATGGCCGCGGCGCAGACTCTGACTGAACGCCTGCTCAGTCCACTGCCGGCGGCTTTCAGGAAGAGTCTTTTTTTTAAAGAAGAGGAAATCCGCTGGTCCTGGGAAATGGCGCAGCGCGCCGACGAACAGGGCCTTTGAAGTCGCTCTAAGGGAAAATCCAGTGCAAAAACGCTCACGCTGCGCCAGCTTCCTCGATTACCATTCCCGTCCTGTCACTGTGGCAGATGCCGCCACTCATTCCCCGCCGGAGATCAAGTGTCTGATACCGTTCTAACCGACGTCTGTTTCGAAAACTTCACCCTGCATCCCGTCCTGCTTCAGGGACTTGAGGAAGCGGGCTTCATCCGCTGCACACCCATCCAGGCTCTCACCCTCCCGCTGACGTTGGAAGGTCGTGACGTTGCCGGCCAGGCACAGACCGGGACGGGCAAGACCGCCGCGTTCCTGGTGGCCCTGTTCAATCGTCTGCTGAACAACCCTGCCAGTCCCCAGAGACGGGCCCAGGATCCCCGGGCAGTGGTGCTTGCACCAACCCGTGAGCTGGCGGTCCAGATCGACAAAGACGCCCGTCAGATCGGCGCCCAGCTGGATCTGCGCATCGCCCTGATTTACGGCGGGGTCGATTACGACAAGCAGCGCGCAAAGCTTGAGGCAGGTGTCGATGTGATCATCGCGACCCCGGGTCGTCTGATCGACTATCTCAAGCAGGACGTCGTCAGCTTCCGCGCCATCGAGGTGATGGTCATGGACGAGGCCGACCGCATGTTCGAGCTCGGCTTTATCAAAGACATCCGCTTCCTTCTGCGGCGCATGCCGGGCCCCAGCGAGCGTCAGAACCTCCTGTTTTCCGCAACTCTGAGTCACCGTGTGCTGGAACTCGCCTACGAGCACATGAACGACCCGGAAAAAATTGTCGTCGAGTCCGACACGATCACCGCGACTAACGTACGCCAGAGCGTCTACTTTCCGGCAACAGAGGAAAAACTGCCGTTGCTACTCGGACTCCTCGCGGGCACCGAGGCTGAGCGCAGTATCGTATTCGTCAATACCAAGTGGGCCTGTGAACGGGTGGCGCTGACCCTGGAACGGGCGGGCTACCGCGTAGGCGTCCTGTCCGGAGATGTGCCACAGAAAAAGCGCGAAGCGCTCCTCGGGCGCTTCGTACGCGGCGAGCTGAGCCTGCTCGTCGCCACCGATGTCGCCGCGCGCGGGTTACACATTCCCGCCGTCAGTCATGTCTATAACTTTGACCTGCCTTTCGACGCAGAAGACTACGTCCACCGCATTGGCCGGACCGCACGGCTCGGCGCGGAGGGAGACGCGATAAGTTTTGCATGTGACGAATACGCCATGGGCCTACCGGACATCGAAGCCTTCATCGGCCAGAAGATCCCGGTTGAGGGCATCAAAAATGAACTGCTCCTGCCGCTGCCCTCCCGCGCATCTGCGCAGGAGCGCGCGTCCGCAGAGCCGAGCGTCATCGAGGACGCCATGGCCGACGCGGCCGAGACCCGTCGCAAGCGCCGCGAGCGCGACGCGCAGGACGGTCGCCGCCCGCGCCGGGAAAGCCGGGGGCGCTCGACGGGACCGAGAGGTTCGGAATCGCGTCAAACCAACAGCCGACCCCAGCGCGAAGACGCAGCCGCCAGGACGGCGCCATCTGATCTCAACCAGCAGCAGGATCGCCCGAAGAGGCGTCGGCGGCGCGGACGCGGAAAAGATCAGTCGCCCAACTCAGCAGGAGCCGGCAGCGCCCAGAAGACTGCGGATGGGGGCGCCAAGGGACGCGTAGACGGCGCGCCGACACCAAAACTGACGGCACGTATCAAGCAGACTTTCCGCGCCCTGGCGCGACGCATCAGCGGCGCTCCGCGCGCTTGAGTCTGCCGCAAGACACGACTGCTATAGTGGCTGCCGCGCTCGAAGGGCGTGTTCCAGCCATTCAGCAAAAGGAGAGATCGTGATGAGCCTGCCCCAAATCGGGACAACTGCGCCCGCTTTCAGCCTGCCCGACGATACCGGCGAGACCGTCAGCCTTACCGGGCTCACCGGACGCCGCGTTCTGCTCTGGTGGTATCCCAAAGCCGATACGCCTGGCTGAACCATCGAAGGCAACGGGTTCCGTGATCGAATCCAAGACTTCGCTGCACACAACACCACCGTACTCGGCGTCAGCACGGACCCGGTGAGCGACAACCATGCTTTTCGACAGAAATTCGGCTTTCCCTATGCGCTGCTAAGCGATACCGACGGCGCCATGTCACGGGACTACGGCGCTATGGGCGAAGGAGCGGCGCGCGCCAGCCGGGTGTCTGTTCTCATCAGCGACGACGGCACCGTGCTGAAAACCTACGCCAAAGTCACGCCGGCCGAGCATCCGGCAGAGGTGCTGGCAGATCTGGCGGCACTGGCCCAGACAGATAGCTGACAGAACGCGTCTCGGCTGCTTCAGTGGCGCGCTGCTATTCATGGCGGAAAAGGCTCGGGGCGATGGCCCCTTCCACTCCGGCCGAAACAGATCGGGCAGGCGATCTTGAGCTTGGAATCTGACGGCGCCGGCGAGGTTCTGCCAGCAGACGCGCCACCCTCCGAGTGGCTGCGTCTCGTCGGCCTCCGCCTGGAACAGCAGCAGCCCTTCCTCGCCTTTGATATTGCCCGCGCTGGCGCCGCCCATTATCCGAACGAGGACGCCCTGCCCCTTGCCGCAGCGCGGGCGCTCATGCAGGCGCAGTCCTACCGTGCCGCACGTAAGCTGATTGGCGACTATCCCGAGAGCATCGACCTATCTTTATCGGTTCCTGCTCGCGAACAGCTGGCAGAGATCCTCCGTCTCGGAGCTCTGCACGAGGCAGATGCAGACAGCATCCGGCGAGGTCACCGCCTCTACGACAGCCTGTTTCAAGAAACGGGCCGTCCCCGTTACGCTCTGCAGGCCGCCATGATGGCGCTGCAGCAGGGTTCCGCTGAGCAGGCACGTCACCATGCCGCGATGCTCGAAACCACGTGCGGGCCGGATGATGACTTTGAGACGCTACTGCTCTGCGGCCACGCGGGACTGCTGCTCGGCGCCATAGATGACGCAGGCCGCGCCTACGCACAGGCTAGCAAAGCAGCGGGTTCCAATTACCAGGCAGTTCTAAGCGCGCGCCGGGATCTCCGTCACATTACGCACGCGGGCCTTTCGACGCCCGCGGATTTCCTGGATCTTTTTCGCCCTCCCGTCATCGTCGTCTGCGGGGGACAACCTCTCGATCCCCCGGACGTCGAGACCGCAATCCTACCAGCGAGCAAAGAGGCGGCCCTCAAAGCCGCGATTGCCACGCAGCTGGAACGCCTCGACGCCCGCATCGGCTACGCAGGGGCCGCCTGCGGCTCCGATATCCTCTTCGCCGAGGCATTGCTCGAACGCGGCGGGGAACTGCACGTCGTCCTCCCCTGCGCGCTGAACGACTTCATCGACGCGCGCGTTTCCTACGGCGGCATACCGTGGGTAGAGCGACTGCACCAGGTACTGGCGCAGGCCACGACAGTCAGTTTCGCAACCACCGAACGCTACCTGGGCCACAAAGCGCTACTGCGCTATGCCAACCACATGACCGCAGGCAACGGCTGGCTGCGCGGGCAGCTGCTGGACAGCCCGCCGCATCTGCTCGCCGTGTGGGACTACCGGGCACCCAATATCCCTGGCAGCAGTTCCGATTTCATCGATCACTGGCCTGACGCCAGCCGCCTGCACCTCATTGAACTGGACCAGTTAAGCACCGAAACGGAAGCGAGCCCTGCGGCTTGTGCAGCGCCAGTCGTCGTCACACCCCCGGTGCAAAGCTCGGGCAGCGAACGAGTCATTCGCACAATGCTGTTCGCGGACGTTGTTGGCTACAGCAAACTCGGCGAGGAATTTCTCCCCCAGTGGTTTCAATTCCTGCGACATATCCAGGATTCCTGCACCGCGCTGGGACTCGAGCCCGCGCTGGTCGAAGCCTGGGGCGATGCTTTCTATGTGGTGATGCCCGACGCACGCTCCATTGTGCGCTACGCGTTCGCGCTCAGACGGGCGTTCACCGGCGTTGACCATAGTCAGTTCGGGCTACCGTATCAGCTCAACATCAGGATCGGACTTCATGCAGGGCCGGTCTACCGCGAAATTCATCCGCTCAGCGGACGCGTTGTCTTCATGGGCCGCCAGGTAAACCGCGCTGCGCGCATAGAGCCAATCACTATCCCTGGAGAAGTTTATGCCTCGCAGGAGCTCGTGGCCCTGCTGACAGTTGAGGACAACTCCGACCGCAATGAGCAGGCCTTTTCCGGAGAGCCCTACGCGCCCTGGTTCCAGTGCGAGTATCTCGGGTTCATCGATCTGCCCAAAGGCCATGGGCAGCAGCAGGTCTATCACCTGCTGCCGGCTGTCGACGAACAGGATAGCGAGTCACAGGCGCCGGCGGGCGCGCGGCAGGTCCTGCATCTCAGCCTCCGAAACGACCTGCAGGAGCTCACACGTCTGGCGGAAATCGTTGAGCGTTTTGCGATAAAAAACCAGCTCAGCGAGACCGACGGCCACAACCTGGGCCTCGCACTCGATGAGATCGTGACCAACATCATGCGCACCGGCTTTACGAAAGGCAGTGAAAGCGAGCGGATCGAAGTTGTGCTGCGCGCCGACGAGGACTGGTTACGCGCAGAAATTGTCGACGACGGCCGTCCGTTCAATCCCCTGACCGACAGCCCCATGCCCGAGCTTGATGACACCTTGAGCGAGCTTTCGATCGAGGGTCTGGGCCTGCACCTGGTCCGCTCCGTGATGGAAGAGATGGACTACCGCCGCGAGGGCGGCTTCAACCGCCTGCGGCTGGCCCGGCGACGGCATCCGCAGCAGGAGTAAGCTGACGCGCGTCGCCCCCGTTTCTGCCTGACCCCAGCTTGCCTGCAGGTGCTGTCCGTGACAGCATCCAGCGGCGTTTTACCAGCAGCCAGCGCAGGCATCATCAACCCGGGAAACGCGCCGACCTTTCGATCTGAACGACCAGAGCATCCGAACAGCGTCCTTATGAACCAGAACAAAATCGCTCCCGTCTACGTCTTCGCCTCCAGTCTCTCCGGCATTCAGGATTCGGAGAGCGCGCGCTTCGCCAGCCACTATCTGGGCGCCGAGGCCGGGATCAGCAGCGGACCGAACGGTCAGACTTACGCCCTTCCCTGTCAGGGGGCGCACGGCCAGCCGCTGTCTCTGACCGACCTCACTGGTCATGTGAATGCCTTTCTGGACTATGCCTCGCAGCATCCGGAACAGGCGTTCCAGATCGCCCGCCTTGCCTGTGGCGCTGACGGATATGACGACCTCCAGGTAGCGAAGCTCTTTGCTCAGGCTCCATCGAACTGCTCTCTTCCCGGCTTGTGGGTCCAGGTCCTGGGCAGCCGCGTGCCGGCGCGGGTGCTGGTCTACGACCCGGGGCTCCATCTTAAAGACCGGGAGTGGCAGAAAAGCGTGCGCCAGTATCTGCGGGCCAATCTGCCCCTATGGGACACAGACGAGGCTGAAATAGTGACCGTCGGCACAGCGGAAATGCAGACGGAGTACGCAGCAGCGGTAGATGCGCTCAGGCTTC
>Ga0181594_10004051_pt1 | contig 13156 bp, 12 predicted proteins | sample 071ome_18_FD_145603 | JGI IMG/M metagenome (GOLD analysis project Ga0181594, IMG submission 145603) | Coastal salt marsh microbial communities from the Groves Creek Marsh, Skidaway Island, Georgia - 071413BT metaG (spades assembly) | ecosystem: Environmental > Aquatic > Marine > Intertidal zone... | reverse complement strand
CAGCACAATCATGGCCAACAGCAGGCCCACCAGTACGGCGTCTTCTGCGCGCCGTACCCAGGTAATCATTGCCTTCATTAACCGGTGCTCGTTATGGGTTCTGACGCAGTTCGTTCAGACGCTCTTGTAAGCGCTTGAAGACATCCACTGGGTAAACGTTTTTATCTGCCAGCTCAGCCACGACGCCGGTCGCCAATGCTTCCCAGGCTTGTTTGTCGGCATCAGACAGCTCAACAAACTCGATGCCGTTCTGTGCCAGTGCATCACGAGCACCCGCTTCATCCAGTTCGTTCTGGGCATCCATCTTGGCGAAAGCATCGCCCATGATGCGACGCACGGTTTCCTGATCATCCGCAGACAGACGCTTAAAGGCTTTCTTGTCGACGATGATGGCGCCGGTCAAAAACAGCAGCGGGAAGTCAGTCACGTACTTCACTTTGGTGTGCCACTGCAGTGCGATGGCCGAGGAGGCATTCACCACGATGGTGTCGATCAGACCGGTCTGCAGGCTGGTGTAAACGTCAGACAGCGGCAGGGAGATTGGTTCAACACCGCCTTTTTCAAACGTCGTGGCACCGATCAGGTCACCTTCCGGTACCCAGACTTTCTGTTTGCGAGCGTCGTCTGAGGTGCGGATCGCTTCGCCAGACATCATGTAGGCAAAACCGGCTTCGGAAATACCCAGCAGTTCGTATCCTTTTTTGCCCATCTCCTCGCGGATGTAAGGGTCAAATTCTTCACGAATGGCGCGTACCTCTTCCAGTGTGCGGAAAGTGAACGGCAGGTTGTACAGCTGAGTGGCCGGTGACAGGTCAATCAGTGAACCCGTGGCAACGGCGCCACCTTGCAGCTGACCAATGCGCATTTTACGCAGCACGCTCTTGTCGCTGCCCTGTACGCCGCCCGGGAAAAACTTAATTTTTACGCGGCCTTCGGTCTCGGCTTTAACGTCTTTGGCGGCGGCGCGCATGACCTTCATCCAGGCGGTGCCATCCGGTGCCAGTGTGGCGATTTTCAGGGTGGCAGCAGACGCCGTTGGGGCGATCAGGGCGGCAGCAAACAGTAAACAGGCAACAATTCTCATGGGACATCTCACTCAAAGTAATCGGCAGATTCAGCTAACAGCATGGCCGCCTGGCGCTGGGCGAGGCGATTAATCAGTGTCAGGCTTTCAGCGTATGGGTCGGCATCCAGGACTTCCTGTAGCAGACGATCGTGCAGTTCTTGCTCAAACATCAGTCGTGCATACTGTTTGGCATACAAGACTTTCGCCATCAGGTGCTGGTCGTTACTCAGTTCGATGGCTTTTTCAAAATGGGCCTGTCCAATTTCTGGCTTGCCACCCACGGATGGTGGCAACTGGCTTTCCAGTACGCCCAGATACACCTGCACGGTGGCGTTGTCGTAGGCCGGATCGTAGTCGGCGACCCAGGACATCAGGGTTTTCACTTTGCCGACCTGCGCAATGGCGTTCCAATCGCCGGTATTGGCCTGAACCCAGCCTGCCCAGGCGGCACCGTAAGCGTAGAAAATATCGAGATCGTCTTCGGTGTAGTGACGTTTGAGCCCCGGTGCCAGATCATCGGCCGGGCCATCCATCAGTTCGCAGGCATCGATGTCGTGTTCACACAACGCGCGACGGGCGTAGCCCATGGCTTTGTCGGCCATGGATTTGGCCTGATCTTCGTCTTGAGCAAAGACCCCCGCATACGCACCATATAGCTGCGCGCCGGCGAGCAGGAAACGCTCGTTTTCGGGGTAGGTCAGAATCAAGGCATCCAGCATCAGCAGGTAAGCTGGTGCGCCGGCGGCCACGACTTCAGGATCGTCCTGATTCAGCATGGCGCGGGACAGATTATCGGGCAGGCGGGTTACGGAGCAGGCGCTCAGCGCCAGACACAGCGCGAGCAATGTAATACGTTTCATAACTTACTCAGGAATTTAGCGTCGGGCGATTGTACAACGCTATGAGGGCGGTTTCATCCGCCCTGCATCACACCTCAGTCAGTTCTGGCAGAGCCGTTGCCTGTTTCAGTGAGCGGGTTCCGAAATCGATTCCAATTCCGCGCAAAATATCCCATACGGCGTCGTTATCACTGAACTCGGCGATGGTTTTCTTCGCCATGAACTGAGCGATTTCCTGAATGGATTTAATCAGGGCGTAGTCGGCGGAGCTGGAGTGCAGGCCGTCGATAAAGTTGTGGTCGATTTTCACAAAGTCGACTGGCAAGGCTTTCAGATAGTTGTACGACGACTGGCCAGTCCCGAAGTCAGACAAGACAAAGCGGCTGCCCAGCTTGCGGACTTCATGCATAAACTCAGCAGCGTCACTGAGGTCGTGAATGGTGGCCGTTTCGTTCAGCTCGAAGCAGAGCTTCTGCAACGGAATGTCCTTGTCGTGGGCTTGTTCCGTCAGGTACTCAAGCAACGCTTCGTCGGTAATCGCACGGCCAGATAAACGCACAATAAAGCGCTGAATCGCTTCGGCTTCATCGCGGTGGCTATCGAGCCAGCGGATTAACTCATCGATTACCCAACGGTCGAGACTGTACATGCGACTGATGTTTTCAGCGGCCTGTAGGAATTCCAGTGGCGGTACTTCTGGGCCATCGGGGCCTGGCACGCCAATCACTACTTCGTATTGCAGGACGCCTTTATAGCGACTCTGAATCGGATCAACCGGAACGCACAATGCCATCAGCTCGCCATTCTCCTGAGCGGTACTGAGGCGGTTGCTCCAGTCCATAAAGAGTTCGTGGCGCTCGCGCGAAGCATCGTCGTATTCGTAACGGACAATGCGGTGGTTGCCGCGTTCTTTGGCTAACTGGCTGGCAATCTCAGCTTGCTCGAGTAAGTCGGCGGCATCGCTGGTATCCACCGAGAAGGCCGCCAGACCGATGCTGACGGTCATTGAAACACTGGTGTCTTTACTGTCGATGCGCAGTTGCTCAATCTTGCGTGCCAGCAGACGCGCACTGGCTTCCCCTTGCTCGATGTCCTGTTCAGGAAGCAGCAGAGCAAATTCGTTACTGCCTACGCGTGAGCATAAGGAGTCTGGAAAGGCCTCTTGCAACACCACGGCAATGGTCTGCAAACAAGCATCGCCGGTATCGACGCCGTGGTTTTTATTGATCAGTTTGAACTGATCGACATCGATCATGCACAGGGTCTGGGCTTCGTTCGCTTTACGGGCTTCGTTCAGGCGGCTGTCCAGCAGCGACAGGAAATGCTGACGGTTCGTCAGGCCAGTAAGGGCATCGGTATTGGCTTGTTGGGACAGGTCGGTGTAAATCTGCTGTACCAACTGATCGATACTCTGATCGACCGGTGTTTCTTCCTGCTCGTACAGGCGTTTAATGTCACCGGCTTCCATGGCCTGAGCCAGCTCATTAAAGGTGTACTCGTGTACGCTCATGCCAGCATGATTCACGCAGGCGTATCGCGACTGGTCGGCGGCAATCCAGGCAATGGATACCGTCTTCTGCGCATCAACCAGTAACAGCAGATCACCCACTTGCAGGCTCAATACTCGACGTGCACCTTTGCCTTGCAGTGGCGATTCTTCTTCCGGTTCGTGATAGGTCGGCAAATCCACCACGTCATCCATCTCACCGTCGTTCAGGTGTTGCAGGGCGGCTTCACGAATGTCCTGATGCCAGCGCTCGTGTTCGGGCAGAGAGCCGTTCAGCAGATCCAGCTCAGTACGGGCGAGATCCAACAGCGGAATGAATTTATTAATCAGTTCGCTACGACCGGCGTTGTTACCGTTAAATAAAATCAGTACCTGACGGTAGAGTTTCACCGCACCACGGAAACGGGCGCTGTCGGGGCCTTCACGCAGTAACAAGAGACACAGCAGCTGTTGCCAGCCCTGTTGTAGCCACTCCACAACGCATGGTGGCAGCGTACGGCCTGAGGTGTCTTTGCCGATCAGGGCGTTTACTCGTTTTTGCGCCATGCGCAGGCGATAAGCGCCTTCGGCGGCCTCAGCAGCGCGCTCGGTATTTTGCTTCACCTTACGCTCAGCGGAGCCGACCAGTACCTGTAGATTCTCAACCAGTTCTTCCATCTGGCGTGGATCCGAGGTGGGGGCATCGACCAGCGGGGTAATCATTTCATTCAGCGCTTCTTTTAAGCGCTTCTGACCAGACGTGGTAATGCGTCCGAGACGCCCCAGCAGGTTGAAAATCAGACGCCCCGGGTGCTGCGGGTTAAACAGCAAAGAGGGATCTTCGAGCATCAGACGCAGCAGAGGCCAGCCCAGTTGCTCGACGGTTGGCTTTACAAAATCCGCCATGTTCGGGTTGTCCAGCAGGTTGCGGGTCACTTGCTCGACGGTATCAATGGCATGACGGGTATCTTCTGGCAGGCGACTTTCCTGCTCGGCCAGTTGTTGCTCCAGCTCATCCAGAATGTTCTGGGTGCTGAGCGGCTGCGTCATGTCGAGATTATCAACCAGCTCGGTCACGATTTCTGGAGCGGCTTCTGGCAGTGCGGCGCCTTGCTGCCCTTCGGTTTCTTTCTGATAACGCAGGGTCAGCAGATGCTGAATGTTGGCATATGCTTGTTGAGCTTCACTCTGATGGCGCTGGAAATCGAACAGCGAATTATCTTTGCGCGACGGGTCGGAGCGGCGATTGTGCACTTCCGTCGGCTCACCGGACGTCGCCACGGAATCCATGGCTGGTGAGCTCGAGGAAGGCCCTTGAGTGCGCTCTGTCTGAGCTTGGTTCTGGATCTGGGCCTGCGCAGCGGCCGCTAAATCAGCATCGACGGAGACTTGCTGAGCGGCCTTTTGTTTGCGATAGCGGAAGGTCAGCGGAATATTGATCTGACGGATGCAGGTTTGATACGTACTTTTTAGTAGGGGAACGGCGACTTTTTCAAAAATCTTGAACGCCAGATCACGGGCTTCGTGCGGCAGGCCCAGTGTGTCGATGCAGTCACGGAACGACTCGGTGACTGTGTTGGGGCCGACGGGGTTAAAGCAATCCTGTGTACTGGCCGTTGAAAGAGTATCGAGCAGTTGGCGCAACTCGAAACTTTCCTGACTGAGGAACGACTGCAAGTGCGATGCAGTGACTTTGGCTTTCAGCCAATCTTCAAAATCTGCCTGATGTACCAGCGAGAGAGCAATGGCGCCATCAAACTCATCGCTTTCATCGGATAATTTGGCTTCACCGGCGAGCCAGCGTTGCAGCTGGTGGGTCAGGATTTGCGATAGCCGCCCACTGAATTCTTCTGATTTTGCTCGTACCTGCTTTTCGAGTTTCATCCACAGCTGTTGTTCTGCGGTGTTGCGGGCCACATCGGCCTCAGCATAGGTCGCCTCAATAAACTCCGGTACCCATTGGCGTGGCAAACGTTCGATCAGGCTATTCGCCTCAGTGACAAACACGTCACGAAAACGCGCCCGAGCCTCAGCTGGCAGGCCGGCGCCCGAGCGGGTTTGATTGAATTCCTGCATTTCAAGGAAGAGCTGGCCATCCGCCTCATGAATACGAACGCCGATGGCGCCTTCGCCCTGATGAACCAGATCGACTTCGGCCTTGATGGGCTTTTCCAGTTGGATTTCCAGCAGCATTGGGCCCTGCTGCTCAGGGATGGCGCCGTGATGCCAAAGAATGCGCATACCGGTATGTGAGTAATCCTGCACCAGACATTCATAACCACTGCCATCGGTGAGAACCAGCCTGGCGTTGAGTTGGCTGGAGAAGCGCGGGTGCTTCCTGAGTTCGCTGGTCATGTATTAATCCTTATCCGGCGTGCGCGGCATTGCTCAGTCTAACGCCATCAAGGTGAAAAAGTAATACAACCACCGGGTGCGTATTCGCTGACCTGCATCAAGATATGGCGGAAATGTCCCGATTATTATCTTTGTCTCGTAATGACTGATCTTAGATTGATTTACATATTCTTATGTAGTTATATTTAATGGCGGCATCGGAATCACCGGTAGGGATTGAAAATGCATCGAGACTCACTGTTATCCATCCCCTTGGTTCGGGAGCTGTTCATCGTCCTGCTGGCGAAGTTGTTACTTATTTTCGTCATCGCACATTTTTTCTTTTCTGACCCCGTTGAGATCGACGACGAGGGGCAGCGTCTGCAGGAGCATTTTGGTCTGCGGGCATCAACATTACCGTCCGGATCCTTATCTGAACCCTTATTTGAATCTAAGGAGAGTCCTCATGATCAGTGAAAGTCTGGTTGATCTGTCGCGACTGCAATTTGCAATTACTGCGTTTTACCATTTTCTCTTTGTGCCCCTGACGCTGGGCTTGGCGTTTATTCTGGCGATTATGGAATCTGCCTATGTCATGACCGGTAAGCAGGTCTACAAGGACATGGTGAAGTTCTGGGGCAAGCTGTTTGGTATTAACTTCGCCCTAGGGGTAACCACGGGCCTGACCATGGAGTTCCAGTTTGGAACCAATTGGGCGTATTACTCCCACTACGTCGGTGACATTTTTGGTGCACCTCTGGCCATTGAAGGCTTAATGGCGTTCTTTCTTGAATCGACCTTTATCGGTCTGTTTTTCTTTGGCTGGGATCGTCTTAGCAAAATACAGCATCTCGTTGTTACCTGGTTGGTGGCCATCGGTTCAAACATGTCCGCGCTGTGGATTCTGATTGCCAACGGCTGGATGCAAAATCCTGTGGGATCCGAGTTTAATTTTGAGACCATGCGGATGGAGATGGTCAGCTTCTCCGAGGTGATTTTTAACCCGGTGGCTCAGGTGAAATTCGTACACACGGTGTCTGCTGGCTACGTTACGGGTGCCATGTTTGTGCTGGCAATCTCGGCCTTTTACATGCTCAAAAAGCGTGATCTGCCGTTTGCTCGCCGTTCATTTGCGATTGCCGCAAGCTTTGGTTTGGCGTCGATTATTTCAGTCATTATTTTAGGTGACGAGTCAGGCTACGAAATCGGCGATGTTCAGAAAGTAAAACTGGCGGCGATCGAGGCTGAGTGGGAAACCCATGAGCCACCGGCCGCGTTTACCTTGTTTGGTATCCCCGATCAGGAGCGTATGGAAACGGACTATGCGATTAAGATTCCCTACGCCTTAGGATTGATTGCAACGCGCTCGGTCACCGAAGAAGTCACCGGGATTAAAGATCTGATTGCAGAGCATGAGGTCCGCATTCGTAACGGCATGCTTGCCTACGGATTGCTGACGCAGCTCAAGGCTGGTGATACTTCCCCAGAAACGCTGGCCGCATTCAAGGAGAAGGTGGACGACCTGGGCTATGGCCTGCTCCTGAAAAAATACATTGAGGATCCTACTCAAGCGACTGAGGAGCAGATTAAGCTGGCGGCGCAGAATTCTATTCCTCGGGTTGCTCCTATGTTCTGGACGTTCCGAATTATGGTGGGCTTAGGCTTCCTGATGCTGCTTCTGATTGGCTTGTCTTTCTACTACAGCGCGAAAGGAACGGCAGAACACCAGACTTATCTTTTACGTGCACTCATTATCGCGCTGCCTGCGCCTTGGATCGCCTGTGAGATGGGCTGGTTTGTGGCGGAGTTTGGGCGCCAGCCATGGTCGATTGGTGAAATTCTACCGACCCACTTATCTGTATCTACGCGTTCAGTACAAGACATTTATATGAGTCTGGCTGGTTTCATTGGTTTCTACACCCTGCTGTTGGTGGTGGAGCTGTATCTGATGTTCCGTTTTGCCCGGTTGGGTCCTTCATCGCTGCATACCGGGCGATACCACTGGGAGCAACAAACCAGTAACGGGCCGGGTGCGGATGCATCCAACAACGAACCGCAAGCGGCGCATTGAGGAGACCACGATGGAATATGAACTGTTAAAAATTATCTGGTGGGTACTGATCGGTGTATTACTGATTGGTTTTGCGGTGACCGACGGTTTCGACATGGGCGTGGGTGCATTGTTAAAAGTGATCGGTAAAACGGATACAGAACGTCGGGTGATGATGAATACCATCGGCCCGCACTGGGACGGTAATCAGGTGTGGTTTATTACCGCGGGTGGTGCCATTTTTGCGGCTTGGCCGGTGGTGTACGCCGTCGCGTTTTCGGGATTTTATTGGGCGTTATTGCTGGTGCTGTTTGCCATGTTTTTCCGCCCCGTTGGATTTGAGTATCGTTCTAAAATTCAGGACGCTCGCTGGCGGAACGCTTGGGACTGGGGACTCACTGCCGGTGGCGCGATTCCAGCGTTGGTGTTTGGTGTTGCCTTCGGTAACTTGTTACTTGGCGTGCCCTTTACGCTGGATGAGTTTATGCGCTCGACCTACACAGGTTCGTTCTGGGCATTGTTGAATCCATTCGCGCTGCTGTGTGGTGTGGTCAGCTTATTGATGCTGGCCATGCATGGTGGCACATACTTACAGATGCGCACCGCGGGTGACCTGCATCAGCGCGCCCGCAAAGTAACGCTGCTGCTGGCGATCATTGTTGCGGTGGCCTTTGCTGTGGGTGGTGTCTGGGTGAGCCAGCTGTCGGGTTATGTGATTCAAAGTGCGACGGATCTGGCCGGTGTGACGACCCCACTGAATAAAACCGTGGCATTAGAAAGCGCGGGTTGGCTCGACAATTATGGTCGTTATCCATGGATGCTGAGTGCCCCGGTCATTGCTTTTATTGGGCTGGCGCTGACGGCGCTGATGACGATCGCCAATCGTGGCGGGCTGGCATTCATTAGCAGTTCGTTTGCGGTCACCGGCATTATCTGCACGGCGGGTTTCAGCCTGTTTCCATTCCTGATGCCGTCGAGTACGGAGCCTTCGCATTCTCTGACCATGTGGGATGTGACGTCCAGTCAGATGACGCTCAATATCATGTTCTGGGTCGCGATGTTTTTTGTACCCATTATTCTCAGTTACACCGTATGGGGCTATTACAAAATGTGGGGTCGTCTGACCACTGAGTTTATCGAAGAAAACCAATATTCAACGTATTAAACGGAGGCTGATTATTATGTGGTATTTCGCATGGATTCTTGGCGTACTGCTCGCCTGTTCGTTTGGACTGATTAATGCTCTTTGGCTTGAGGTGAATGAAAACCTCGACCGCGAACCTGACCCGGACGATGCTCAATGAGCGAGCTAGTGAATTATCAAACGTATGGCCCGCTGTATGCGGGCTGGGCGCGGCTGGTGTCTTTTTTGTTGGCCTCCGGACTCTCTGTTGCTCTGTTGGCGATGCCGCATCTGGTAGCGAGCGACTTACGCGAGTTGGACCATGGCCCCTTATCGTTAGGCTTGCTGGGGATCAGTGCCGGTTTTGTTCACGGGGTCGGTTACGTCCCCTTGATGGCCATCTGGCGTTGGTTATTCAGCCCTTACCTGGCCTGGCCGCTTATGATCTGGTGCGGCTGGTGGTGGGCTCAGTCGTTACTGTGACGCCATGATGGTTGTTTGAATCTGTATATCAAATTTCTTATGTGGTTATATGGGTGTCATCACTGATAAGGACGATGCAATGACTGATGCAATGAAGAAAGAAGACCTGCTGGCCGAGGCTCGCGCCTCGGTGAATCCCGTTGATGCCGAGGCCGCTCAGGCGTTGCTGGACCAGGGAGCCCTGGTGCTGGATGTCCGTGAACCCGCGGAATTTATGATGGGCCACTTACCGGGTGCGCAAAACGTCCCGCGCGGCGTGCTGGAATTTAAAGTGGGTGACCATCCGGTATTAAAAGAGACTGACGCGACCATTCTGCTCTATTGCAAGAACGGCGGGCGCAGCACACTGGCGTCGCACACACTGAAGCGCATGGGCTTTACCAATGTGCAGATGCTGGTCGGTGGTTTTGATGGCTGGGCCGGTGCGGTGCATCAGGTCGAAACCGATCCGAGCGTGTATAAGTAATCGCGCTTCGCCTGACTGTGCTCAGGCGCAATCAATGCAACGAACGGCGTACGGGATGGCCGTTAGCCGTTCGGGCGAGATTGCGCGATCGCACTCAACGCAGAGGCCGTACCGGCCTTGATCCAGCTGCTCTAATGCGGCCCGAATCTGAAGCCCCTCCAACGTACTCTGGTCACTGATTGCTTCCAGCACGTCATCATTCTCCCGCTCATTCGCCTGCTCGGCAAAGTCGGCACTGAGAGGGGCTTGTCGATGACTGGCATCCCTATCGCAACGCTCGGCGCGTTGGTGTAACTGAGCCAACCGCAGTAATAACTGGTCTCGTATCTGATCGGTGTTCATACCTATCTCCTCCTGGCGTTGTCTGTGCTTTTCTAACCAAGTTTCTTGAGCAGAGTAAAACGAGACGCAAGGAGTGGAATTGATCCAACTCAGGAAATCGCTGATGAGGATGAATCACCACAGAAACATCGGTTCAAAAAAATCTGCATCCAATTCGTTATCCGCTGCGTATATCTAATACAGCATGTCGCTGTGACTGATTTTTGAGATAACGATTGAGAGGCAGCTATGAAACACCGCATGACCCTTTTAATGGGTGCCCTGGTGGCACTGAGCAGTACGCAGGTGCAGGCATCGAGCCACCGAGAAGCGCCGAACGTTACCCGACTTCCAACCATTGACTCCACGGACTTCTACGCGTTTCGCAGCTACGAAGACGGCCGTGCCGGTTACGTCACCCTGATCGCAAACTACATTCCTCTGCAGGATGCCTACGGCGGCCCGAACTATTTCGCCATGGACCCGAACGCCCTGTATGAAATCCACATTGATAATGACGGCGACGCGGTGGAAGACATTACTTTCCAGTTCCGTTTTCAGCAGGCGCTGGGTAATGAGGGCGCGGGTGTCGCACTGGCGATCGGTGACAAACAAGTTGCGATTCCTCTGAAAAACTTTGGTGGCGTGGACGCAGAGACGCCAGCGGTTAACTTTGCAGAAAGCTACACCGTCACTAAAGTGATGGGTGATCGTCGTTCAGGCATGGGAATGGCACTCACCGGTGATAACGGTGAAACCTTTGCCAAACCACTGGACTACATCGGTGACAAATCCTTTGCGGATTACGCCGCTTACGCCGACGGCTTCGTGCACACGGCCAGCATCCCGGGTTGTGGTGACGGCAAAGTGTTTGTGGGTCAGCGTAAAGACCCATTCGTTGTCAATCTGGGTGCCACGTTCGACTTGGTGAATTACGTTCCACTGGACGCCGATGGTTCAGCGCAAAGCGACAGTAATGATGATCTGGCGGACAAGAATGTCACTACTATTGCACTGGAAGTGCCAATTGCCTGTGTTACGGGTAACGGTAATGGTGTGATCGGTACCTGGACAACCGCCAGCCTGCCACAGGGTCGTATCCTGAATCCGGCCGCGACCTTCGATAAGCCAGAACTGAACGGCGGTGCCTGGACTCAGGTCTCTCGTCTGGGAAGCCCGCTGGTGAATGAGGTCGTGATTGGTCTGCCCGATAAAGATCGTTTCTCATCCTCTGAGCCAAAAGACGATGGTCAGTTTGCCGATTACGTAACGAATCCAACCCTGCCAGCACTATTGAACGTACTGTTCGGTGATGCGGCCGAGCCACCGACTAACCTGCCCCGTACTGACCTGGTCACCGCCTTTCTGACTGGTTTTGCCGGTGTTAACCAGCTGGAGAATGTTACGGCCTCTGAAATGCTACGTCTGAATACTGGCATTGCACCTACTACTCAGGCTGAGCAAAGCAACTTTGGTGTGGTGGCCGGTGACCTGGCTGGTTTCCCGAATGGTCGTCGCCCGGGTGACGATGTCGTCGACATTGCACTGCGTGCAGTCATGGGGGCACTGTGTCATCCGATTGCGGTAGACCTGAATGGTGATGGCACCGCAAGCGACAATCTGGGTATCTGTGCCGAGTCCGACGCACCGGATGGTGATCAGCCTTATTCAGACCTCGCACCCGTGAATGCGATGTACACCAACGCGACCTTCCCTTACCTGAAAACCCCACTGGCGGGTGCCGTCAGTAGCGTGGAATAAGGGGAGATGGCTATGGACGTTAATACCAACTCACTGAAAAAACTGGGTGTACTTGCCTTGTTACTGGGGGGCTTGACGGCTTGTTCAGATAACGATGTCGCACGCTCAGAGCAGATCGACGAAAACTCATTCGTCGGCTTGATGGATCGTGTGTTCTTGCAGGGTGAGAACGACGAGCCAGTACCGGTGAATGATCTGACCATTGAAGACGATGCGGATGAAAACTCATTCAGCTCACGTCTTCAGGGGTACTGATCGCAGGTACTAATCGGGTGCGCCCGGTACTGACTCGGCATTGTTATCAAGGCTGAGTGACGTATCTGGCGTTACCCTCCGAGGCAGTGTGTCGGGTTCTTACCCGGTTGTACTGTCTTCCAAATATTCAGCTCGTAGATGATTCCTTTTAACGGAAAGTCTGCGACGACCAAGAGGGCAGTTTCATGGCTCATCATCTTCAAAAACGGCGCGTTCTTTCTGTATTCAGACCTTCTGGTTTGAAGGGGCGATGGTTACATGGCTGCTTATTGTCATTGGGCATGGCAACGATCAGTGTTAACGCTAGTACCGAGTGGAGCCAGCCTGAGGCAGAGCGAGTGGTCGCTCGTTGGGACATTGCCGCGTTAAAACCCATGACTGCCACGGCCGAGGAGACGCTTGCGCAACTTCAAATCACGCTACGTGATGCCGAGCTGCCGGGAGAAAGTTGGCGCTATGACCAGGCCCACAGTTTATTGCAGCGTTTAACGGGGCACAGTGTCGATTCATCTTCAGAGCCTGAGACCGCCTCCGCCAGCAACTCAGTAGCGCTGACCCGCAGTCAACAACAGCAGTTGCGGTACTACCGTGCGCTGGTGTTACAGCATGGCCATCGCTTTGAGGCCGCTGCGTCGCTGTTAGCGCAAGTGCCCGCCACCTCTGAGCGTTATCTCGCGGCGCAATTAATGCTGGCACAAGTACTGGCCGAACAAGGCCAGACCGACGCGGCGCGTGGCACTTGCTTCTCGTTGGTGACGATTCAGGCGGATCTGGCGTTGGCTTGCACTGCCGCCACGCACGGTACGCACGGTACGAAAGAAACGAAAGACACGCTCAGCGACACCCTTCAATCTGCACTTGAACAACAGCTTCAGCGCTCAGAGCCGGGTGTCATTCGTGACTGGATGCTGCATCAGCAGATGAAGGGATATCTGAACAGCAATCAACCGGAGCAGGCGTTGGCGGCTGCGC
>Ga0181594_10004049_pt1 | contig 13162 bp, 15 predicted proteins | sample 071ome_18_FD_145603 | JGI IMG/M metagenome (GOLD analysis project Ga0181594, IMG submission 145603) | Coastal salt marsh microbial communities from the Groves Creek Marsh, Skidaway Island, Georgia - 071413BT metaG (spades assembly) | ecosystem: Environmental > Aquatic > Marine > Intertidal zone... | reverse complement strand
TATAAGATGTTTCTGCGGTTGTAGTTTCAGACCCTAAATATTGATTTGCCCCTCTAACTGTATCAAATAATCCATGTCCAAATGCGTTACTTCTGCTTTTTATCCATACTAAATCAGGTGAGAATCCAACACCAGTAATAGACTGTGTTCCACCATTACCTTCATATATAACTGTATTAAATCCAGTTGCTTGTTGTGTTTCTTTGAATGGTAGATAGAAACCATTAGTACCATAAGTACCTAGATATTCTTTAGGTTTCCATACACCAGTTGTGCCATCGTATTCACCGAAGTCTGATGGTGTGAGTGCTTGTCCGTCTACAAAGTTGTATTCTGTTAAATATCCGTCAAAATTATTAGCCACTGCATACGAATCAGATCCAATTCGCATTGTGTCTGTTGAACTTACTACTGTAGATTCGCCTTGTGTACCATTATTAAGGGTGCTATAAGTTATTGTTTGTCGTTCACCATTTACATAAATTCTTAGTCGATCATTTTGTGTTGCATTTGGGGTGTCTAAAACACATACTAAATGATACCATGCAGAAGGATCTACAAATTTAGGACCATCTAATGTGCCATTATCATTAGTTATGATTTGTCTATAAGAACCACTGATACCATATCCAAATTGGATCGATCCTGGATAAGTACTTCCATTTCCTCTAAAAAATATAAAGATCCTATCATTAGAATCAAGGCCTTGTTCAAACAAAACACCTATTTCATTATTTTGAACTTGAGCTAATTTTACCCACATAGACCAAGTTGCTTGCGATGAAGAAGTACCTGAAGAAGATGGCGTTCTTTCTAAATATCCAGATGCAGACCTACGAAAGCGTAGACTCGATTCTAGGTTATATCCACCAGAAGAGATAGAATTACTGTTCTGTAATAGACTCAAGAAAGATCTCCGCTAATTGTACAATAAGCATTAGTACCATTATCAAAGTATGAAACAAGATAGGTACCAGCAACGCTTAGTGTTCCGAGATCAGCGGCAGATATTTTAGTTGTTGCGGCGGCAGCAATCGCGTGACCACCACTGTTATCTAATAATATATACCCTGACTGGCCAGCCGTGTGATTTGTGAAAGTGAGTGTACCACCAGAAGTTGGTGTACATTGAAAGTTATTTGAAGCATTCTGATCGAATGATAGATCATTATCAGTTGTTACTGTGCCTCTTTGTGATGCTGTATAAGTTTGTGCAACATCTATCTTGGCAGTATCAGCGTCATATGCTTGTACATCTGTACCAATAACTAGACCAGCAACTCGATCTCCTGATTGTAATTCTTGTATACTTGTTCCGTCTAAGACTAAAGGATATTTGTCTGCCATTTTTTATTCCTATGTTACCGATACATTAATTGTTGAACCTGCTCTATTTGTAACAGGTAAAATTGCATTTGCGATTGTTACATCAGATGTTGTTGTATCTCTTTTTGTAACAATAACTTTACTTGGTATAGCACCTGCCGCTATTTTAGGCGCAGTCACTGCTCCGTTTGCTAGATCATCAGTTATAATACTACCGTCAGCAATATTTGCAGATGTAGTAAGAGGTGCAGGTGTTGATCCTAAGAATGGCATTATGCTTTCTCCATGATACCGAGTACAACATCGATTGAAGTTGCAGTATCTGTTTGAACTTTAAGTATATCACCAGCTTCTAAGATATATTTTTGTCCGGCTAAAGTTTCAAGTGTTGTATTCCCTGGTATGGCAACATCTTCGAGTAACTGGTATGTTGCATTTGAATTACTTGAATCAGTAAACTGTACTTTTACTTTAACTTCTTGTGTATTCTTATTTGCAATAGCAAGACCTAATACCACAGTTTGTGTTGCTGATGGTACTGTATACAGTGTATCATAAGATCCACTTGCTACGTCTGCTAATGCTGCATTCTTAAAAGTATTTGCCATATGTTTATCCTAATGCTATAGCCACAGCAGTTGCATCATCTTCTGCTTCTGCCTGTGATAAAATTGTTGGTTTATCGATTAAATCATCATAATCACCTGATGTAGCAACTGTTGCTAATGTTGGAGATCCAGATAAATCTGTATATAAACCTGATGTTGCTACTGTAGCAAGTGATGATGTATCTGCTTTTGTAGCAATTGAGTTTGTTAAGGTTGTATAAACGTTAGCATCATCATTAATTGCCGCTGCTAATTCATTTAAAGTATCAAGTGCACCTGGCGCAGAGTCAATAATATTATCAAGTGCTGCAACTTCTACATCACCTGATGAATTAATTAATCTTGCAAATAACCGTGCTTTACTCATACTATTATTTATATCCTTATTGTTCTTCTACGTTTTCCCATTTAGTTGGGTCTTCTCCCCATTTACCAATTGGACACCATGCAAATTGAAACCGCGTCTTTGCCGGCATAAAACAATTACATTCTTTACAAATTTTTAATATATTATTAAATCTATCACAAGATTTACAAATTTCATAACGCTCCTTTGACATTGAAGTCTCTGGAGGTGTATCATTACCATCCACCATATGTATATCTCACATATCCTCGTTTAGTTGTACCGCCACAAGGATCACCCCATGTTCCATTGTTTGCAACAAATGTCCACGATGTTACCACTCCTGGATTCCAATTATTAGATGCGCTTGAATTACATCCACCATTGCTAAAGTTAGGACATGAACCATTTGGTGTACCGTATGCACTAAAGTCTTTACGATTATATACTAATCCTGCTGGAGCTGTTGCACTTAATGTAGAACCTTCACCGCCGGTTCGACATGTATATCCACGATATCTTGACCATTGAACAATACTAAATGCACGATCTACGTATTTACCTTGTGCATTCTGTGCTCGTATTGTAAATGATCTTGTTGCGCTTGTATAATCACCTAGACCACTTGCATTACCAGATATAACACCTGTAGATGAATTAACAGAATATCCTGTTGGTAGTGTACCAGATACATGAGAGTATGTTAATCCTGTACCAGTTGTAGAAGCAGAAACAGTTTTTGATTCTACACGTCCTTGGTTAATTGTACCAAGAGAACCAGATGCTGTTGTCCAAGTGACAGTAGATGCAGTTGATGATAAACTAAATGCTTGATCTGCAGTATTACCAGCATTATCTGTTGCTCGTATTGTAAAGTTATATGTTGTTGTATTTGTAATAGCAGGCAGTGAGCCACTTATGATACCATCATTAGCACCAATTGATAATCCACTCGGTAATGCTCCTGAACTTACACTATATGTAACAGTACCACCTACATCAGAATCAGTTGCTTCTACTGTAATGTTAACTAATTCACCTTCAAGGAATGAACCAAGAGATCCTGCTGAAGTAACCCATGTTGGAGCTCCACCAGTTTGAATAACATCATTCATAACTGAAGCGATACCATTTGGTCCTACAATTTGTAAACTTAATGGTCCATCAGCAACAGTAAAATCTTGAGGAGTTACTGCTTCAATTTCTGTTGCACTGTTAACTGTAACTGTAGACGCAGCATATCTTCTATTATCTGATCCAATAAAAAATACATTTGTTCCTGTACCAAATCCGGCACCAGTAATAGTAAATGATGTTCCTGATTCACCATTATATGACGATGGAGAAACTGTAGATGTTTCCACTGCATCTAAAGCCCCTGCAGCTTCTTCCCATTGGTTTCCAGTCCATATTTTTAATTTTCTATTATTAGAAATAAATGCCATATCACCTTCATTATTATCTAATACTGGTAAATATGAATCATATGAATAAACTTTAATTGATGAAACAGCTGCACTACCATCTGCTGCTACAAGTGTAGCTGTACCTGCAACATTTTGAATTTTACGTTTAAATGTTGGGGTACGTTCAATGTATGTTGCCATATCTTGTGGTACAAATTTACTATTTGTTGAATCATAAACCAAACACATTTGATCTACCATACTTGGAATTGGTCTTATTTCAACTGGTGTAGAATGTCCATCTTGTGTATGTTGTAAATAAATAATATAATTACCATCAGCATTAGTTTCTACTGCAAGATCTTTAACACGTATTGTACCATTCATTGCAGAATGATTACCACATTGATAATATAACGTATCAGGAGCATCTGAAGGAACTGTTATAGTTACAGTACCAGAATCTGTTCTTGATCCTGTAACACCATCTGTATATTCACCAACATATGAACCAGCAACAAATCCTGTGCCATTATCTGTAGTAAGATAGAATGGATGACCAGTAGCGGAAACATTAAATGTATATGTACCACCTCTATAGAATGGTCCGATATCTGGATTATCTCCATGTGCATTACCACTAAATGTATATGCACCACTTCCACTATTTGTTACAGTATATGAAATACTTGGAGCAGTTAATGTTGGTAATGTAATTGATGATGGTACGCTAAATGATAAACGATCTACACCAGTACTTGCTCCACCATTAATTTCTGGATGTGAATCAGTTGTTGTAGTAGTTGTTACCCAATTAACTAAGTTATCAGTACCTGCACCTTCAAGCCATTTAAGATATAGCTCATGTGTTTGTGACATGCCAGAATGAGTTTCAACCCCAGCATAATTGTTTATTGTATATGTACCTTGTTTATATAAAGGAATAGATGTTTGTGTTTCATTGGTGATTTCTACTCGAGAATATGGTAAAGAAGATGTTGTCCATGTCCATCGCCATGCTGCATTTTGACCAGATTCCGTAACATTTGCTTGAATTTCTAATACTTCTGGTGCAATTGCTAAATCAATTTTAGGTAATTCAGCACCACCTAATTTAACACCTTCAGGTAAATCAGTAGTTGGATCAATGTTTGTGCCTTTAATTCGTGTTACCATTGTTTACCTTACTAATATTAATTAAGTCTATTTTCTAATTCATTTACTTTTGCAGTTAACTCTTGAATAGATTTAACAAGAACTGGTATTAATTTACCATATGCTGCTTCGAGTTTTTCTGGGTTTGTATCATATACTAAACCTGGAATATCTACACCTGTATTTTCTTGAACACTTTGTAAATCTTGAGCAATAAAACCAGTATCAGGTTCATTAACCTTAGCACCATCTCTCATATTCCATGTAAATTTAACAGGGCGTAATTCATTTACAAAATCTAATCCTGCAGGCAAATCTTCAATATCTGTTTTATCTCTTGCATCAGATAAAGATGTAATAGAAGTTACTTGACAACGTAATGCAGATATTGAACTATTACCTAATGTAATTTCATTACTTACAGATAATGCTGAGATACCTGCTTGATATCCAAGACATGTATTATTATCTCCAGTAGCTGCATTACCACTTGAAGCTCCTCCACTATCTGAACCAATAATAGTACAATATGAGGATTGTTCAAAATAAGTACCGGCGTAACTTCCTACATAAACATTTTTCTGTGGAGCATATCCAGCTGTTCCAGCAGCAAAACCAGCTCGTCCACCAACATATGTATTATATTGCGCAGCTCCAGTAACACTATTACCAGTATATGATCCAACTGCAACATTATAGTCACCTGTAATATTTCCACCTAAAGCACTTGCTCCAACACCAACATTATTTTCACCATTATTAGACACCATTGCTGCATTTCCAACAGCTGTACATGCATTTGAACTAGATGAAAAGGCTAAAGCAAATCTACCAACACCAACATTTCCATATCTAGTTGTGATAGTTTTTAGTGCGCCGGCTCCTAAAGCAATATTATCATTACCTGAGGTAATTGCATTACCTGCTTCATCTCCCATCACAATATTGCCACTACCACCACTTATAGTATTTCCAAAATTAGTAAGATTTGAACTATATAAATTATCTGGACTGGCTAATGCTATTTCTCCACCACCACCACCACCGCCTTGTGCAACCCATGCGTAATCACTACCATTCCAGCTTAATACATAACCGGAGGTAGGATTTGATTGATTTAAATGTGTATCTACATCTGAGTTTGTGTAACTAGAAATCGTAATATCACCAGAACCTAGTAATGAAGTACCATTAATTGTTTTAATACTTGTACCAGAAACTAATTCTGATTGAAGTGGGTGACCACCGTTTGTTGAACCGTCCATAACAACCAAAGTATTTTTGGTTGTATCCATGAAAAATTCACCGATAGCTCCTGCCTCAGAGGCTAGATTGGTTGTGGTATCTCTTCTGTGTTGTAATGTCTTTGCCATTTTCTTTAACCTAAATTGATTATTATATATTTATACTATTATTAATTTAAATCTTCACTTCCAGAACCTGATCCTAAATCTTCAGATCCAGATAATGATTGCATATCACCAGATGAAGTTGGTGCTGTTCTTGCCACCAATAATGTTCTTACTAAATCAAATGTTGTATTAGTATTTGCTGGTGTTGCTATTAGTTCTAATGTTGATCCATTTAATTGTGCACTCACTGTAAATAAACTTGCATTAGAATATATTGTTGCATATTCAGTAATGAATACATCAGTTCCATCATGATTTAATAATATTTCTGTTGAGTGTACATCTGAACCATTTACTGCTTGTAAAATATACTTAGCTGTTCTATATGTAGTAGCAGACCATGAATCAATAACCTGATTTGCTGTTGTTGTAGTTGTATTAGCAGTATTTTCATCGATATTATTTGTAGTTAATATTGGAACTTGTGCGCCAGTACTTATAACTTCAACTGTATCAGTATTTAATACAGCATCAGTAAATGAAATGCTAATACCATCTGTTGCAGTAAAGTCATCACCATTAACTAATTTAATACCATTTTGATATACTTCAACACTATTTGGATCATACGATAAAGTCTCACCATTATCATCTACACCTGATAGTGTAGATTCTGTTGATGTAATAGAAAATACAAATCTTGTGTAATTAACATTGACTTGTGAAGCTGAACCACTTGAAATAATACGAACATCAATATTATCATTTAATGCTGGAGCTGTTGCAAATGTAAGAGTATTTGCAGATAATGAATATTCTCCTGGATCTTGTACAACACCATTAAGAGAAACAATAGCATAACCATCATCAAGTGCACCACGTGTTAATGTAAAATCTACTGTACTATTATCGCCAGTAAAAGTATCTGTAGTGACTGTAACACCATATGAATAATTTGTTCCAGAACCACCAGATTGATCTACAAATGAAAGATTACCTGAACCGTCTGTAGTAATAACTTGTCCGTTAGTACCATCGGCTGTAGGAAGAGTGTAAAGGCTATCAATGGTCAAACCACCAACAGTAATCGAATTTGTTGTCGTACTACCGTTAGTTGTTACGTCATCAAGAGTTGAAGCTGTACTGAGCTGTGAACTCTCAAGAAAATATTTAATATTATTTGAAGAATCTTTGTAATAGAGTCGACCGTCTGCATAGTTAATTGCTATTTCACCATACTCGAGATCACTCGTAGTAGGTATACGACTCGCTACCGAAGATTTCTTCAGTAAGACACGTGTGTTTGCCATGTTCTATTTGCCTAAAAAGGTTTCAAAAAGGTATAAAAATACCTATTTAATTCTATTTATTAATATGTACCGCCGTCAACGTCACCCCAAATAGGCACGCCAGAAGCATTAATTTGTAATACTTTACCTTCAGTACTTGCTGCTAATGTAGTTAATGTATTAGAAGCTGAAGCATATAAAAGATCACCAGTATTATAACTATTTACACCGGTACCACCGTATGTTTCATCAATAACTGTAGCATTCCAAGTACCAGTAGTAATTGTACCAAGAGTTGTGATTGATGTTTGACCGACATATGTAGATGCAATATCAATATCATCAGCATTAACTGTAATACGATTTGCTGTACCAACAATATCAATAACACCGTTAGAGAATGTTGTACCGGCACCAGCAATTGTTGATGCAACTTGTAATTCATCAGAAGATATTGCTAAACCAGAATTTGTAGCAAGGTTAATATCAAATTCTGTACCAGTTAATGTTAAACCTGCACCAGCAGTATATGTACCAGCACCAGAGAATTGTTGCCATGTAATATCATCAGTACCTACATCGAATGCACCTGGATCATCAACAAGAGCAACCCAACCTGTACCACCGTAAGTTGTACCTTCTTGTACAAATACGTATGCTGATGGAATTTCAGAAGCTTCATCACAGTATCCGCATCGTGTTAAGATCCAATCTGTAGAAGCATCACCAACTTGTGATACATAGTAACGACCATTTTCGTAAGCATTTGTTTGGTCTTTAACTAAAACACCATCAAATTGAGCTGTTAAACTAACACCATCAATAACAAGTGTAGCTGATGGACCAAGATTTAATGTGGCTCCAACACCTAAAGTACCATTACTGTATGTTGCTGTTAAGTTAGCAGTTGTTGCAGCTCTTACTGCAGGTTTTGCTGAGATACCTTGTGCTACATCATCAACATATCGTTTGTTAGCAGCATCTGTATCATTAATAGGATCAGCAACATCTTGAATATTTGCGTTATTAACTGAAACATGAGAACCAGATTGTGGGTTAATTGATACACCACCGGATGTAGCTGATAGTTCATTACCATCTAATCTTAAGTTATCTACATCTAATTGTAATAGACCAGCAAGAACTGTTGTTGTACCACCAAGAGATACTGTTGTTGAACCAACTGTAACTGTATTATTTTCTAACTGCGCATTACCGATACCAGCAGTTTTAATTGTAACAACACCGCCAGTAACTGCAAAGTCTCCTGAATCAAAAGATGCTACACCTTTATTTGTTGTAGAAGCATCTTCACCAGAAACTGTAATCTGATTATTTGTAACTGCAACATCAATACCTTCACCACCAGCAATTGTCAATGTATCATTGAGTAAGTCAACAGTATCTGTACCAGTATCGCCAGCGATACTTAATTGTGTTGCAACTGAAACTGTAGAAGCAGCAGTTAATCGACCTTGAGCATCAACAGTAAATGTAGGGATAGCTGTTTGTGAACCATAAGAGCCTGCTGTAACACCAGTATTTGTAAGGGATAAATCAATACCGTCGCCAGCGTCGTCATATGAAACTGAGATACCTGAATGTGTACCGTTTGTAGTTAATGCTAAACCAATGATGTCTTCAATACGTTCATCATTTAATACAACATTACCTGAAGTAACAGTAAAGTCTGTACTATCAAAAGATGCTACACCTCGATTAGATGTTGTAGCAACTTCAGCAGCTACAGTGTAAGTACCAGCAGTATCATCATATGTAAGATCAATTCCTTCACCTTCTTGTAAGGTTAAGTTAACTGAGTCTTGAATGTATTCTGTAATTGAAGTAGATGAATCACCAATATAAAGGTTTGAAATGATCGTTTTACCAGAACCAGCTGGTGTAATATTGATATCACCGTTAGTATTTGTAGATGTAAGATCATTGCCATTTAATGTTAAGTTATCAACATTTAATACATCAATCTTATTATTTGAGTCTGTAATTAATGCAGAATCTGCAGTTAGAACACCATGAGTGTGATCTAACATATCGGTGAAATACTTACCACCGATAACTATATGGTTAGCGGCGTTACCTGCTGTTTCAGTACCAAAACCAATATATAACCGATCACCGCCGTTTGATCCGTTATCAGCTAACGCAGAATAAGCTAATTCACCTGCTCCTAGCGTATTAGGATTTCCTGAAACCCCTGATCGTTTAATTCTTATGATTGATGCCATCTTTTAATCCCTTATTTAAAATTCGCCCGCTTCTACTTCTTGTTTTTCTAGTAGTTTACTTGCAACCCATTTTGAAGATAATGTACTATATATTAGTAAAGATCCATCTTGTAAACCGTTTGTTATTGTATCTACGTTCGGAATATCTTCTACATTACCGGTAGTTGAAGATAGGCCTTGCTCGCCTACAGTAGTCACTGTCGTACTGTCTTCTTGTTCAACCGTTACGTAAATATCGTCTGCCATAGTTTTATATCTGTGTTATTTCTGGTGTAACGATTATTATACCTTCAAGCACTCTTCGTTTTTCACCGATTGCTGATGTAATTTCTACATCATATAAGTATCTACCAGGTTTTATTGCACTCGTTTGTGCTGCTGTTAATAACAATCTTATTTTTCCTGCAACTTCTGAATAAACTGTTGCTGTAAAATCATAAGCTGTTGACGATGCATAAGATTTTCTTATTTGAGACTTAACTGTATAGCCTGTTAAGTTTAGAGGATCACCATTACTTTGATTTGCTGTAACAATGATACTATAATCTGCTCCCGCATCTATGTATAAGTTTGTTATCGTTGCCATTTACTTATTCTTTATATTATTTATAAAAGTTAATTATCGTAATTACAGTTTCATAATATAAGCTAATGCATAATATGGTGGTAAATTAGCATTAGTAACACTAGAACCTGTAGTAGATACTGATGCTGAATCAATTTTACCGTTAAGTCTAATACCTCTGTTTCCACCATCATCACGACCTGTAGTCATATAGCCAGACCATGAACCTGATGAACTATATGGAATTGTTCTTAAACTACTAAATGATTGTGATGTTGCTTGTTGCATTTGATCAATATATTTATCGTCATATGTGTGAGAGTGGCTTGGAACAATAGCATTTGCACTACCACCTGTTGCACCAACTGCATATGTATTTCCTGCACCAACTACAAATTTATCTTCTAAATTAGGTGTTCCATTTGTGCCGTCACATAGAGCCCATCCACTTGGAATATTTGCTACCGATCCAGACCATAGTATAATTCCACCACTAGGAATTGTATATGGATTAACTTCATCTATTGCATCTTGAACATTAGTACTTGTAAGTGTTCCTGATGGAGAGTATGATACTTCAGATGCTGCTGTGTCATATTCAATATATCCATCAACTTCAGCTAATACAACTGTTCCAGCTGATACACCTGTTAATAAAGTAAATGATGTTGTAGATGTTTCTGTATATTCACTATCAAACTGTCTAACACCATCAATATAAACTCTTAATTGATTAGCACCCGCAACGTAAGTTGGTGCTGTAAATAATGTTTGTCCTGCTGTTGCAGTTGTAATAACTCTTGTAGAATCAACACGTGTTCCGGCTGTTGTTACATTACCAGTCTGTGCTCCCCAAAAGTATGAACCTGCACCAGATGTTTTAAGAACATAGCCTGCTTGTTCACCAGCTGGTAAAAGATTATCTAATGCAGTTGTTACATTATTAGCTCCAGTACCGCCTTTAGTTATTGATAAAATGCTTGTAATATCAGAAGATGTTCCTGAAACATTACCAGTAACATCACCTGTTAAATCACCAATAAATGAATTAGAAGTAATAGACCCTGCAGAATCTCGTACTACAATAGAATTAGCTGTAGATGATGTAGATGGACTTAAACCATCAAGTAAATCAGCATCTAAACCAGAAGAGGCACCATCGACAGTTTTTAATTTTGTAAGGATATCTGATGCAGTATAAGATGTTATGTCTAACTTTGTTCCTAATTCAGTATTAACATTAGAAAAGTTATCATCCATCTCAGTGATGGTTAATGGTGATCCTTTTAAACTTCTGAGTGTAATTGATGCCATTTATCTTACCTTTAAACGTTCCATAAATTATCGAGATGCATTACGCATGCCCATAATGTACCTGATTCTGTTTTAGTTATTCCGTGTGGTGTGCTTAATTGAAATGTAATACCTTGTCCTTCAGGTACAATAATTTCAGTACCATCAAGTGTAATATTACCTGCACCTTTTAAATTATAACTTGTAACCCATGCAGCAGAAGGTTCATTCACCCAAGTTTTAGTTAAATCAATTTGACCGGTAGCTGCCGGCAATTTTAAAAACCATTTAGCCACAGCTTTTTCGTCTGCTGGATTTGGAAATGCATCCATAAACTGTTTACGTTGTGCACGATTCCATTTGTCTAGATATTTACTAAAGCTATATACGCTTAAATTATTAGGACCATTTACACCTACACGTCTTCTATATGAAGTTGCTTCCTTCATTGGGACGTTAGATTGTAAATCCAATAAACTAGCCTTAGCTTCTTCTGTCAAATTATCCAAAATTTTATGCATATTATCCTCTTTCATAGAGATATATCAAAGTATACCTAGTATTTATTACTGGTGGTACTGAATGAGTTACACCTATACCTTTAAAAATTACAGCTCTACCTATTTCATCTGGGTAGAATTTGTCTTCTATCTTTATACCATCCTCACCATCTTGTAAACTAATTAAAAGATTATGAGTGTATAATGTTTTATCTTTATGACTAGGTAAGTAATCTCCTGGTTCATACCTATTCACAACAACTTCTGCTAACTTACTTCCTTCAAATTCAGGAGCCATATCAGTTAGCTTTTGTAAGCATTCTTTTCCTAATGCTTTATTTAATGCTATACTATAACTACAACTTAAATCATCACCATCAGCTCTTATATACTCCATCTTGTCTCGTTTTAACCACCGTGCAGGATGAAGTTTCTTTATTTCTTCTAATGCTTCCTTACACTTCTGGGGTGGCCAGAATTGTTGGGTTAAGCTGACGAGGTCCGATGAGTTCATGTAATCCACCTTCAAGTTGATTTTCTAATGTATTAACTTCTTCAGCTAATGTAACATAATTATAAGCTGGGTCATTTATTAATGATTCTTTAATTAAATTATTATTAGATTTAACTTCAGCAATAAAGTCTCTCATTTCTAAGAATGCATCATCTTCTACATTAAGAGCTGTAGCTAATTTTTCTAATAAATTTTCTTGTATTTCTAAACGTTGGTAAATACCATATGTTTTATCAATTTTAAACTGTGCTGCATTGTTTAATGCAGTTTCTGTCATTAATAATGGCTGATCTTGTAAGTTTACAATTTCAAAATTATCATATGTACCTTTGAGTGTTTGCTTTTCTAAATTTATTTCAACTTTTTTATAATTAAAAAAGTCTTGATTTAGTGTTTCTAAATCTACTAATTGTAATGTTGAAATAAATTCACCAGTAATTTTATTAAACTGGGCCCAACATTCTACCGTTTCATCTTCAGGTACAGTTTCTGTATATAATTTTTTTAATTCACTCATGTATTATCCCTTATCGTGTAGCAATTAATTGCCAACTATTTGACG
>Ga0181594_10004045_pt1 | contig 13170 bp, 7 predicted proteins | sample 071ome_18_FD_145603 | JGI IMG/M metagenome (GOLD analysis project Ga0181594, IMG submission 145603) | Coastal salt marsh microbial communities from the Groves Creek Marsh, Skidaway Island, Georgia - 071413BT metaG (spades assembly) | ecosystem: Environmental > Aquatic > Marine > Intertidal zone... | reverse complement strand
TGTGATCGGTCCTGGCCAGGTCGAGTTGAAGGCGTTCGAGTTGAGCGTCCGTCCACAGGCCGCGGCGAAGCCCTTCCTCGATGAGGCTGGTTCTCGAGTTGTCGATGGCGACGCCCGCCATGGCGGCGACCAGGGTGAGATAGGACTGGCAGGTCCGGTGGAGGCGCTGGAGGACCCGCAATCCCTCCCGCGCGGTCTCCCGATCATCCCGCTCCAGGGCGTATAGGGTCCTGATCCGGAAAGCGTTTGCAACGGCGCCGATGCGCGCGAATTGGGGGAGGGGTTGGCGGATGAGTGAGGTTTCTCGTTCCAGGGGAAACCGGGCGTGGGGCCGTCGTGCGGCGGCGGCGATTTCATCGAACGTGTCCGCGTGTTCCTTCAGCCAGACGCCGACGGGGTCCGAGGCGCCGGCGGGGACATCCCTGTCGGCCGCGAGGCTTGCAGCCACCGCAGCGAGGTCGGAATGTGCTCCGCTGGTGAAGGGCCGACGGTTCGCGGAGGGCGCCGAGGAAAACGGAAACTCCTTTTCAGGCCGGACGATGCGAGCGCCAACGAGGGCAAACCGGGGCTGTCGCACGAATGTCTCCTGATCGAGCGCGAGGAAGAAGTTGTCCTCGTCGGGAACCGGCGGAGAGAGATGCTGACTCCAGTCCAGCTCGATCCCGGCTTCGGCAATCCTGGTTGCAACCGCGCGCCAAACGCGTTCTCCGCGGAAATTCTCCACGAGATGAAAACCCACGAACAGCGCCGCCAGCAGGGCGAACGACTCCAGGGCGATCCGAACTGCGGAAGAGACGGGCTCCTTGGCCGTCGCCTTTGCAGGGCGGGAGATCCGTGTCCCGTTGTCCGTCCGCGGCGAAAGAGGTTTCCTCGCGCGGGCCAGCATGACCCCGATCGCCACGAGGAAGCCGCTGGCGATCCAGCCCGCAATCAGCGAAAGTATGGCATGGGTGAAGGCCGCCGCCACAACGGCGCTGAGGAAGAAGCCCGCGATCATCGGGAACCAGAACCGCCGGAGGCCTGCGAGATTCGGTCGACGCCGTCGCCGCCACGCACCGACCGCCCCGACGGGCATGAGCGCGCCGAGCGCGAAAATCGTTCCGAAAGTCTTCGGCAATCGCAGACTGGTGTTGAACGCCAGGTTGAGAATCAGCGCGATCAGAACCAATGCGGCGATTCCACTGCCCGTGAACATCAGCAGGTGTGACAACTTCCAACGCCGGGCGGCCTCAATTTGAAATTCCCGTTCCAGTCGTTCGCTGACCCGGGATTTGAACACGGCGCTGTCGTGGCTTCCCAGAGCTTCCCAGAGCGCGCTCAATCCGATCCAGGCGAGGGTGAAACAGGCTGCGGTCGCGGCGAGATCGAGTCCGAAGAACACTCCGGCGCGGGTCCCGCCTGCCGGCAGCCAGACCCAGAAGCGGATCTGTTGGAGGAGAAAGGTCATGGCCGACAGAAAGACGGCCGCGCCGCAAAACGCATGAACCGGCAGGGCGACGGATTGGAAGATCTCCCGCGATCCGGTCTTCCGAAGCTGCCGACGGAACGATCTGCCGGTGAGGAAGATCAGGACCATCCAGGCAGGCAGCGCGCTCAGGAAGACGAGTGCGGGCGAGCGCTCGAAGGGGCTGAGAAACGTGCGGACATCCTCCCCCGGGAATTGGAGCTGAACTTCCGCCAGTTGGCTTCGTTCCCACAGGGCGGTGATGAAGCCGACCATGACCAGGGTGGTCACGCCCATCAGGCCTACGAGTTTCCAGGGCTTCTTCTGCCACCAGGTCCATGTCTTGCGCATGGCTCCGGCCGGCCGGGCCTTGACCGGTTCGTAGTTCAGGAATCGCTCCAGATCTTCCGCGAGTTCCCCGGCGGTGGCGTAGCGTTCCAATGGGCTCTTGGCCAGGCACTTCAGGCAGACCGTCTCCAGATCCTGCGCGACCTTTGGATTCAGCTTCCGCGGGGAAATCGGATCCTCTTCGGACACGCGGCGAATGGTGTTGGCGACGTTGTCCCCCTGGATCGGAGCCCGTCCGGTCAACATCGCATAGAGCAGGGCTCCCAGGCCGTAGACATCGGTGCGAACATCGATCTTGTCGCGGTCCCCTTCGGCCTGTTCGGGCGCCATGAAGCCGGGACTGCCCATGATGCTGCCGCTGAGCGTGAGCTGCGTGCCGGACTCCAGTTTCTTGGCGAGGCCAAAGTCGGTGATATGGGGTTGGCCATGTGAATCGAGCAGAATGTTCTGCGGTTTGAGATCGCGGTGAAGGATTCCCTGTTCATTGGCGTAGGCGAAGGCTTCAGCGACCACCTTCAGGCATTTGGCCGCTTCGCCGGGCGACATCGGTTCCTCGCGGATGCGATCCTCCAGGTTGCCGCCCTCGACGAGATCCATGGAGTAGTAGTGCTGCCCTTCATGGACGCCGACCTCGTGAATGCCGACGATGTTGGGATGCTTGAGATTGGCTGCGGCTTCGGCCTCGGTGCGGAAGCGTTTCACCTCGTTTTCGTCGGCGAGATTGCCGCTGAGGATCATCTTGATGGCAACCGATCGATCGAGGCTGGTCTGACGGGCCTGGTAGATGACGCCCATGCCGCCCCGGCCGATCTCCTTCTCCACCTCGTAGTCCCCGAAATAGCGCATCACGTCGCCGGGCTTCTGCAGGATGACGGTATCAGACTGCGTCTCTCCGAACATGGAGGCCGGATCCTTGAAGAACGCCTCCGCCTCCTCGGCGGCTTCCAACAGTTCGTCGATGGTCTTCCGGCGCGCGCGGTCCCCCTTGCACGCGACACGGAGGTACTCGTTGCGCTTGTCGGGATCGGTCAACGCACGGGCGGCGTTGAAGATGGCTTCCTCCTCGGGCGGCATTGTGCTCATGATTTCAGAGTCGAGTCTTGTGGTTTCAACTCTTCATGCGTTGTTTTCTTCCGCCAGCCTTCAGCCAATCTTGAACTTCTTCGGCGCCTCGGTCTTCTGCCGGATCTCCTTCATCAGCCAGGCCTTGGAATAGGCCCAGTAGCGTTCGACCGAACTGAGCGAAATTCCCAGGGCCTCGGCCGCCTCCTTGTTCTCCAGGCCGATGAAGTATTTCAGTTTCACCAGCTTCGCCTTGAGCGGGTCCACGGCCTCCAGGGCATCGAGCGCGTCGTGAACGGCAATGATGCGTTCGTCCGGCACAACGCTTTCGATGAGATCGAGGTCCTGATCGACCTTTTCCATGTCGCCGCCGTGGCGCAACCTTTGGCGTCGGCGGGCGCGGTCGACCAGGATGCGCCGCATGGCCTCGGCGGCGGCGAAGAAGAAGTGACGCCGGTTCTCGAACTGCGGGCCGTCGTCCCCGGCTATTCTTAGCCAGGCCTCATGGACGAGGGCGGTGGGTTGCAAGGTCTGGCCGGGCGATTCCCTGGCCATCTTGGCGGCGGCGAGCTTGCGAAGTTCGCCGTAGACCTCGCGCATGAGGGATTCAGCGGCGTCGGCCTCGCCGGCCTGGATACGCTGGAGGATTTCGGTGATCTGCGTCATGAGGCGGTCTACAGGAAAGGTGTCGAATGCGGCGGCCGGGGGCAATGCCCGGATTTCCACAGATTTGCTTCCGGCGCGGCGTTCGATGGACCCATCCCATCGCGAGCACGGGCCAAACTCATCAACTTGTGCCAGGCGCCGCCGCCGCGGAGGCGGACGTGAGGATCAAGCGCCGACGAATGTTGTCTCTCATGTCTTCGTTGTGATTCCGGGCGTCACCGCACGTGGATGCGCGCAAAGCGGCAGGGGACGTGAAAGGTCGCAGCTTGCTTGGCAGACCGCATTGAGCGACCCGCGATGGTCAAGACTCCAGAGAACGAGCTGCTTGTCATGGTCGCGGCAAAGACTGCGGCCAATCGGGTTCACCCATGGCTTCCCGGCAAGCTTCCTCCACGCCGCCTCTTTCTCGCGCGCCCAAGGTTCGCGCGGTTCGAATTCCTGGTCGTTGCCCACGAGCGCCAGCCAAGTCTTTCCGGACACCATGTGAAACGCGTCCCGCTTGAGGCCGTCAGATGTTACTCCGGCCTGGCGTGCATGGCCGCTGTCGCCGACGTAGATCTTGATCGGACGGCCTGCCGTCGGCGTGGAGACAATTCCCAACCGGGCGCCGGAGATCTTCTCAAGGCAAGCCTGCAGTTCCAACGCGCCGAACCCGGCGGCGCGGGGCGGTTCCTCGGCAATGACAATCTCGGCGTTGGGCCGGCCTTCCGTGACAACAAACGCATCGCCGTTGGCCGGGGCGATCAACGCTGCGAGGCAGGCGGTGACGAGCAGATGCTTCATTGGGGGCTTGGGGTTGCTGATGTCTTTCGCACGAGGATGACGCGATCACAGACGACGAGGTCCTCCCCCTGCCCCCCCCAGGATTCGCCAGCGAACTTCAGGTTGAGCCAGGCTTCCCAGCGACTGATCTCGCCGGGAAAGTGAAGACGGGAACCGATGGAGACGGAAGTCTGCCAACTGCGACCGAACCAGATGAGGCTGTCGTCGGTGGCGACATTGAATTCGCCGAGGCGGTGCAGTTGGAATTCGCCGGGCTTGATCTCCTCGGGGGTGAGCTCGAGATCAGGACCGCGCAGGACGTCGGACGGCGTGCGGGATTTCCATTCGGCAAAGCCGCAACGAAAGGGTTGACCGGGTTGATCGATGATGGCGGCGAGTCCGAATGCGGCCTTGGGATCACGGATGGCGCGGGGGGCGTCTCCGCGGCGGCTGTTGACCGGGAGGTAACTGCGAACGCGATCCGGGGGCAGCTTGGCAAATTGGGCGGGCAATGGCTTTTCCCCTCCGGCCTCGATGCGGGTGACAAAATCCGCCACGACGCCCTCGCCAAGTTTCCAGGCAGCTTTGAGCCCCGAGGCGGATTGGGCGATGTCGGCCCCGGCGATGCGTTCAGCGACTGAGCGATGATCGGTGTAGGCGCTTGGGAAGGCCTCCTTCAACGCGAACCATTTCCAGAGAGTGGCGACATCGAGTTCCCGGCGAAGAACTCCGATATTGGAACGATGACGCGGCGAGTCGGCCGTCCGCTCCAACATCCGTTGGAAGGACTGCTGCCAATGGTGGATGTTGGTCGCGGTGAGATAGGGAAACGTGCGGTCATCGAAGTTGCGGGACTTGTAACTGACGCCGGGGGCGAAGGTCTTCATGGCCTTGCGGGCGTTTTCCAATTCGGTCAGATACCGGCGGACCAGGGGCGCCGCCGCCCCGTAGACATGATCCGTAAAATCCCGGATCAAGGCATCGGTGTCGGCGGTGATATCCTGCGAGAGTTTCAGCGCGAGGTAGGCCTGCAATTCGCTCCAACCGCTGCGTGAGTTTACGCCATTGTGATCGAGGAAGATGCCGGCCACGCCGAGTGCGTGCATCAGGCGCAGGTTGGTGATGACGCGTTCGACGTTGCCGACGGGCAGAAGATGTCCGCTGCCCCAGGGATTGGGATACATCCACGCCCAGAGATTGCCCGGCGCGGTGATGGCGGCCCATTGCTCGAGGTGTCGCAGCGTCTCCTGGATTCGTGGATCCGGATGAGACCAATCGGCGAAGTAGGCGTCTTCGATCGGCGCGAAGTCGATGATGAGATTGTCCGGCAAGCGTTCACCCGCGGACAGCGTTGGCGGGATCTGCGTCTGGCTGCGGCGATAGGCAAGCGTCTTCACCCGCGTTTGCGGATGCTCGCGCCGCAGCGTGTTCGACAATTCGATCAGGTAGTCGAACAAGGGGCCGCCGGGCGTCCTGTGCTTTTTCTCCAAGCCGATGCATCCCTCGCAATGACAGAACCGGCCGGGCCGATCCGCCGCGTCCACCATGATGATCTGGCGCTCGCCCGAAAGGGCGAGCAGCCGTTTGACCTGCTTGGTGAATTCTTCGCGCAGCCCCCGGTTGCTGAAACAAAGTTGCAGGTTGGGGACACGCTTGCCGGATCGGTTGAGCGAGAAGAAATCGGGATTCGTCGCAAAGTAATCGCGTTTCGTCTGCCAGGCGAAATCCTTTCCGTATCTGTCCTGTGGCGTGGGAGGAATGTAGGAGAACGAGGCATGCACAAAATTCCGATTCGGCATCCAGGAGCGCAGATGGTCGGGAACGGGTTGCCCGCGTTCGAGGAGCTTCGTCTCCAGGCCCATGTTGACGCCGAGTTGCTGAAAGAACTCGGCATTGTAGCGCAGGGCCAGATGACGCCTGCGAAAACCGAAACCACGATTCCGATGAAAGGGCTGCAGGGTGAGCGACTCGCGCTTGGGAACCTGCGGCTTCTCGAACGGCGAATACCAGCGCCATCCGATTGAATTCTCGAGGAACTCCATCACGGCATAGAGGCTCGCCCGATGCCCGCTGCCGTACAGGAATATGTTCTTTCCTTTGCTGCGCGCCACATGCTCTTGATCCAGCAGCGCACTTTCCTGACCTCCACCCAACAACTGCCGGGCAGCTCGCCCCATTCCCACATGGATGGCGGGCGCATTCTGTGATTCACCGGTTGAGACGATCTCAAAGCGGGCGCCCGTGGATTGCTTCAGATACGCAGCCAGAGTCTCTGCGGCATAGCGGTCCGTGCCCTCGGGTTGAACGGGAATCACGATGCGGTAGTCGGTTCGACCGTTGGAGGCAAGCCGCAGTTCGGCGCCACCGGCGACCACCGGCGCCAACACCGCCAGAATCATGCGCAGCGCGTTCAATTCTGATCGAGGTCCTTGACCTTGTCGGATTTCCAATTGGGGTTGGGTGGAAGGCCGCGCCTGCGCGCGGCGGCCGGGCGAACGCCAAGCACGAAACCGCGCCCCCCCAGGGACTGGGTGAATGCAATGGCGAGAAGGCCGACCAGGTCGAACCTTTTCATAACGCGGTTTGAAGGCGCCATTGTCTAAGGGTCACGAAAGGCGGGAGTCCGGGGCGACATGGAGAAGTCACTTCACACAAAAGAGGCTCTTGGCCGTGCGGATGAGAAGACGTCCGTCAAACGGGACGGGAGTCGCGAGAATCTGCTCGCCCATGTCGTTCTCGCCGAGGAGTTGGAAGTTCTCACCCACGCGGGCGGCAAAGACCATGCCATCCTCACGCGCCGCGTAGAGAATTCCGCCGGCGATGACCGGCGAGGCGTAGTAGGCGGCGGCGGCTTTGGGAAACGCGGTTTCCCAAAAGGGTTTGCCGGTCTTCGGGTCGAGGCAGACCACCCCGCCCTTGTTGCGAAGAAGGTAGACCCGCCCTTCGTGGGCAATGAGGCTGGCCGCGAACACCCCGAAGTCATCGCGCTCCCACAAGCGATGCGTACCCGTGACATTGCCGTTGCCGCCCAAGCGGACCGCGTGAACTTCCGCCTGCTTGCGGTCGTCCCGACCGACCGGAATCACCGCGATGTCGCCGGAAACGACCGGGGTGGCGATCGGCGGCCAGAGCTTGTTGCCCTTTGGGTTGAATCCGGCGCATTGCCAAAGCAGCGAGCCGTCGTCCGCAGCGTAGGTCGTCACGCGATCCGAGCACCAGACCAACACGGCGTCCCGGTCGCCATGCCGCACGGGGATGGGCGTCGTGTAGCCATTGTCGTTCTCGGCCGGGCACTCGTAGTTGCGCTTGGTCTGCCAACGGATCTCTCCCGTTGCCTTGTCAAATCCGGCGATCCAGGAGTCGCCCGCGTGCAGGCGGGGAAGAATGACAAGGTCACCCATGACGACCGGCGAACTGCCCTGGTCCCAATACAACTTCTGCTTGCCGAACTCCTTCGCCAGGTTTCGTTTCCAGCGCACCTTGCCGTTCATCTCCAAGGCCGCAAAAGCGCCGCTCTTGAAGTAGACGAAGAGGCCCGTTCCATCGGTGACCGGGGACGCATTGCTGCTGGTGCCGAGCTCGCGATGTTTTGGAGGGGTCTCCTGGCCCAGCGTCGTCTTCCAAACCTGTCCCCCTTCCAGGTCGAAGGCCAACACGGCATCCGAGCCGTTGTCGGGCGAGGTCAGGAAGATGCGGTTCTTCCACACGATGGGGCAGGATGCGCCCTTGCCGGGCAGGTCCACCTTCCAGGCAACGCCGTCCGGGCTCCATCGGGTGGGATAGCTCTCTCCGGGCCGGCTGCCATTATGCGAGGGCCCTCGCCAGGACGGCCAGTCCTCTGCGACCAAGTTGACAAAGGCAAACAGGAAAGCGCTGGCTCCTAGTGCGTATCGGTGTCGGTTCGGTTTCATAAGTGCGGGATTGTTTCATGCATGCTGGTTGTCCACCCCCGCTTTTTCAATCTCGATTCGCGCGAATGTGTCGCGGCGGGCCCTGCCGCGAACCGTGACGAAGAAGACGGGCCAATCGGTCAACGAAAGGCAGGAAAGGGCCGCTATCTATCTTTCTCCTTATTCGCTTGGAGGATTCTTCTCATGATGATTTTGCCAAGATCATCCACCGGGACCTGGCTGTTGCTGAGGATCACCATTCCAATCGGCTGACCTTCAATGATTCCAATAAAGGATCGCTGGCCGGTGGAGCGACCTTCATGTTGGAGAAGGATGCCCCCATTGAATTTCAGTCTGAACCAGTTGATCCCGAGACTGTAGTAGTCCGTCCATTTGTAACGATGCGCTTGCGCCTGTCTCATGGCCGCCCCCAGATCGGGGTGATCAAGCTTCGCATTGGCTTTGAGAAATTTCAGCATGTCATTGGCCGTGGAGAGAATGCCTCCTTCAGGAACCCTGGCATCGGGAACCACCCAGGGTTCAGCGGCCAGGCCAAGCAGCAGAGGTCCCGCGCTCATGACCGAACGATAACCGCCGGCTCGTCGAGATTCCTGATCCGGTGAGAGAACGGCTGTGGTGTCATTCATATTCAATGGATCACAGATGCGTTCCTGGACCAGTTCTTCGAAAGACGTCCTGTTCCGGTTTGCAAGGATGGCGCCCACCAGACTGGTTCCGAAATTGGAGTAGCGGAACTCCTTGCCCGGGCTGCTTTCCAGCTGGACGGAACGAACATCATCCCAATACGCCTCCTGACTGTAGCCAAGATATGGGTTTCTTCCCCTGATCAGGCTCAGCAGCCCGGTCTGCGACTTGAGGTTCTCTCCACGGCTCGGAAAGCCGGACGTGTGAGTCGCCAGATGTTCGAAAGTAAGCGACCGGGAAACCGGGTCCGGCATGGCCACCCTCTCCGGCAGTTGCTCGGCAACGAGGTTGGTCAATGCGAGGGCGCCGCTCCGGACTTCCTGCGCCAGGAGAATGCCGGTGAAGAGCTTCGAGATTGAGGCGAGCTCGAAAACCGTATCTCCATCAGGAGGCAGATCAGAGGACAGGTCCCGCCTGCCCAATCCCATGACAAACTCTTCCTCACCGTTGATCATGGCGATCGCCATTCCCACGATGGGCTCCTGGCGCATGTATTGTTGAGCTTCGCGGAGCGCCATTGCCCGCAACGAAGAATCCGATTCCTGGATTGTTGCGGCCTTATGGCGCAGTCCCACGTTTACGTCCAGGAAGATGAGCGCCGTGACCCAGATCACCAAACCGAGGCCGCCTCGAATACGCTCCCGCCGGATCGCTTCGTCGGAGAAGTTCAGCCCCGCCAACTCTTTGGATTCAGCAGCGGGAGAAGACTTCTCAACGGACTTGCCCTTCGCTTTTCTTTTCTTTCGCTTTTCCCGTTGCGTCAGGACCGCGGATGGGAACGCCAGACTCACGCAACTGGTCCAGCAGAAGAAGAGCACGATAAAAAAAACGACATTGTGATAGATTGGCTCCATCCACGAGTTGGAATACCAACTGGCGCGCCTGTAGCTCAACCATGAAAGGAATCAGAATGAGGATTCGGCCTTTCCTGCGACCTTTTTCCTGTGAAGGAGAGGGAGGCAAGCCGCTGTCGCAGTCGGGTTCTGACATCGACTGCAGGCCACATCCGGCCACCGGCTTTCGCCAAGATTGAGAGCAGCATGACAAGTTGGCGACGCCTCGAACACCAATCGTCGTCGAACCGCGATCACGGCGCGACGCCTTTCCGTTTTGTGCCAAGTTCCGGCCCAACAGGCCAACCCTATGTCAGCCCAGCCCAACGGCCTGGGTAGTCGACGAGTAAAGCGAACTGAGCCCCAAAGGGGCGGCCCTATCGCCCACCGACAATGCCATCGCCCCCCTTTGGGGCTCAAGCTTTGTTGAACCGGTTCCCTTGGGCGATGCCCTGGGCTGACATGGGACCACCCCTTGGGCTTCGTTCTGCGCCATCGTGACCTGCGCCCGGCGACCACTTCCCGGCACAATTCATTCTCGTCTTGAAGCCCGTTTGATGCAAAATGCCGGGCAAGCCATGCGCCCGATTGTGTTCCTAATCCTCGCTCTGCTGGGTCTCGAGGCTCCGGCGGCGCATTGGGCGTTCGAGCCGCTCAAGGAACCCACGATCGGCAGCCCCTCGATCGACGCCTTCATCGCCCGCAAGCTGAAGCGCAACGGCCTGACTCCGGCTCCCGAAGCGGACTCGCGCACGCTGATCCGGCGGCTCCACTACACCCTGATGGGGCTGCCTCCCGACCCCGCGCGCGTCGAGCAGGCTCCGGACTACCACGCCTTGGTCGACGAGCTGCTCGCCTCCCCGCACTACGGCGAACATTGGGGGCGGCATTGGCTCGACGTCGCGCGCTACTCCGACACCAAGGGCTATGTCTACGGTCGCGAGGAACGCTTCTGGACCCACGCCTGGGCCTATCGCGACTGGGTCGTCCAGGCATTGAATCAGGACCTGCCCTACGACCGGTTTCTCCTGCTGCAGATCGCGGCCGATCAGGTCGAAGATCGCGAGAAGGGCGACGAGGCGGCGATGGGCTTCCTGACCCTCGGCCGTCGGTTCCTCGGCGTGAAGCGGGACATCATTGACGACCGGATCGATGTCGTGACCCGCGGAACCATGGGGCTGACGGTCAGTTGCGCCCGTTGCCACGACCACAAGTATGACCCGATACCCACCCGGGACTACTACTCGCTCTTCAGCATCTTCGACAGCAGCGCGGAAAGGACGGTCACGCTTGGCGATCCGGATATCGGGGACGCGGCGTATCGGAAGAAACTCCGGGAGCTTCGCGACGCCTACGACAGCTTGTTCGCCAAACTTCGAAAGACCGCCGCCGATCGGGCCCGTCAACGCCTGGCGGACTACCTGTTCGCCCAGACCGAGTTGCACAAGTATCCCGCCGCCGGATTCGACCAGATCTTCGAGACCACGGACATCTTTCCCGCTTTCGTCCACCGTTGGCAGGAGTTTCTGCGCGGGGCGAAAGAAACGAATGATCCCGTCTTCCTTCATTGGCGCGTCTACGCGGCGGCGAAGAATCTTGTCCAGGCGACTCGCGAACTTGCGCTCCGCCAAGAAGCGGACCCGCGAGTGGCGGCCGCATTCAAGACGCCGCCCACATCCACGCGCGATGTGGCTGAGCGTTACGCCAAAGTCCTGCAGCACGAGTCGTTCGCGCAGATCACGAACGGCCCGGATTCACCATTCGAGATTCCTGATCTACCCGTGGTTCATTGCGACATCTTCTTTGCCTCCGGTGAGATCACCCGCCTCTTCAAGGCGCAGGGCGAGATCGACCGCTGGATTGTGAAGTCAAAGGTTGAGTCGCCGCAGGCGTTGATGCTGGTGGATCGGCCGCGCCCCGTCCGGACCCGCGTCTACCTGCGGGGGAATCCGCGCACACTCGGACACGAGGCGCCCAGGAAGTTTCTGGACCTGCTGGGCGGCTCGCCTCTCACGCATGGCAGCGGACGCCTGGAACTCGCGACGGCGATTGTCGACCCGGGCAATCCCCTCACCGCTCGCGTGATCGTCAACCGCGTCTGGATGCATCACTTCGGACGAGGCCTCGTGGAGACCCCCAGCGACTTCGGTCTGCGCGCGAAGGAGCCGTCGCATCCGGAGTTGTTGGATTGGCTCGCCTCAGAGTTCATCCGGGACGGCTGGAGTCTCAAGAAGCTCCATCGTCGGATCCTGACCTCGAGCGCCTTCCGCCGATCCTCCGCCGGCAATGCCCTCGCAATCCAGCAGGACCCGGAAAACCGGTTGCTCTGGCGAATGAGTCCGAGACGGCTCAGCTTCGAGGAGCTTCGGGATTCCATGATCGCCGCCTCCGGTGATCTCGACCGCAGAATGGGCGGCAAGCCGACGGACATGTTCAAACCGCCGTATCCAATGCGACGCACAATCTATGGACTGATCGACCGGCAGTTCTTCCCCGCCACCATGAGGGTCTTCGATGTGGCCACGCCGGATCTTCACGTGCCTCAACGCCCGGAGACAAGCGTGCCGCAACAGGCCCTGTTCTTTCTCAATGACCCGATGGTCCTTGATCGCCTCAAGAGAGTAGCCTCCTCCGCGGAGCAGGATCCGAAGGCGCGCGTTGGCGAGTTGTTCCAGCGTCTCGTCCAGCGCCAACCTTCCCAACGGGAGATCGCGGAATCGCTCGCCTTGGTCAACGGGATTGCCGAACCGGCCAACATGAAGACGCCCTCCACGAGTCAGGATTGGCAATACGGCTACGGCAAGCTGGACGAAACCAACCGCCAGGTGAACGGCTTCACCCGTCTACCACACTTCGCCGGTGAAGCCTGGCAAGGCGGACCAGAATGGCCGGACCCCAAACTGGGTTGGGTGCAGCTGCACGCCAGCGGCGGCCATCCGGGCAACACCCGCGAGTTTGCAGCCATAAGACGTTGGACGGCCCCACGCAGCATGCGCGTGCGGGTTGAATCCCACATCAGGCATGAGGCCAGGCCGGGAGATGGAATCCGGGCGTTTATCGTGAGTCCGGCGACCGATGTGTTCCTCGCCGCAACGCTTCATCAAGGCAGTCACAAGCATCAGATCGATGAGTTGACGGTCGCTCAGGGAGACACGATTGATTTTGTCGTGGATATCGACAAGGTCCTGAACAGCGACCAATACCACCGCTGGTCCACGATCACAGAGATCAGCGGCGGCGCCGTTTGGAATTCCGAGTCGGACTTCACCCCGAATGCAGCGCAACGTCTCAATGGTTGGGAGCAACTCGCCCAGGCGCTCCTTTGCTCCAATGAGTTCCTGTTCGTGGATTGATGAGAGACCTTCGATTAAACCGCCGCGAAGTCCTGCGCCAGTCCGCGCTGGGAATGGGAATGCTGGGATTGTTCGGCGTCATGGCCGACGCGTCGGATCCGCTCGCG
>Ga0181594_10004042_pt1 | contig 13176 bp, 9 predicted proteins | sample 071ome_18_FD_145603 | JGI IMG/M metagenome (GOLD analysis project Ga0181594, IMG submission 145603) | Coastal salt marsh microbial communities from the Groves Creek Marsh, Skidaway Island, Georgia - 071413BT metaG (spades assembly) | ecosystem: Environmental > Aquatic > Marine > Intertidal zone... | reverse complement strand
GAGCTGACTCTCGATATGCAAGATCCCACCGAGCAGGTCACAGAGCGACCAGACGGTAGAGAGCCCTAAGCCGTGCCCGCCTTGATCGAGGCGCGTGCTCACATAAGGCTCTAGGATCTTATTCCTCATCTCCTCCGGGATCCCGACCCCAGTGTCGCGCACCTCAATCGTCACGGCCTCATCACCGAGGTGATATGTAGCCCGCTCCGCGTCGGAGAGCGGGCGGAGGGAGACCGTGAGGCCCTCTCCTTCAAGCGGGCGAGCTGTGGCCTCGATCGCCTGTCGGCCGTTCACCGATAAGTTAAGGAGCATCCGCTCCACCCAGAGCTCTTGACCCCATAGGGTGACCCCCTCGAGCTCAGCCTCGATGATGAGAGAGAAGGACACAGGGCTGACGCTCCGTTTAAGGGTGCCCTCCATCGACCTCAACAGCGCTGAGAGGTCGAGCGCCTCTCGCCTTGGCTCCTCGGTCAGCTTAAAGTCGAGCAGGCTCCGTACGAGCCGGTCCCCGCTGTCACAGGCGACGATCCCGTCGGCGATTAATGCGCGGTCCTCGGGCTCAAGGCGGTCCTCATCAGCCTGCATCAGGTCTAGCGTCCCACGCAGGACCATTAAAATATTCTTCAGGTCGTGTGTCACCCGTTGCGCCATCTCTCCAAGCGCGCTCAGGGTTCGGCTTCGAGTGATCCGGCGCTCCATCTCTTGACGCTCAGTGAGGTCAGAGATCTGCGCGAGCACCGCGTGTGGGTCCCCCTGCTCGGTGTAGAGCATCGAGATCGACAAGAGCCCTACCCGTAGCTCACCCTGTTTGGAGAGGTAGCGCTTCTCCATCTGAAAGCCCCCTCGCCCCTTGGAGAGGAGCCGGTTCCCTTGAGCGACCTCAGCCTTATGATCGTCAGGGTGACTTAAGGCGCCCACCGTCATTCCAATCACCTCAGCTCGCTCATAGCCAAGAAAATCACAGAAGGCCTGGTTGACGTACGTGATCCTGCCTCCCAGGTCCGAGAGGGCCGTAGGGATCGGGGCGTGGTCAACCAGCTCAAAGTACAGCGCCCGCTGTGCGCGCTCCCCGCTCACCTCTTCACGTGAGCTCCAGACGAGCTCTCGGATCACCTTACGCAGGGGCTTAGGCTCCGAACGCTCACCCGCCTTAAGGGCTTGGTCGCTTGTATAGCGCCCCTCCTCAAACCCCGCTAACAGCTCTGAGGCGCTCACGGTCTCCCAGCCTGTGTCTTTTCGGATGAGCCACCGCTGAGCGAGGGGGGGTGTGTGGGGTTGATCTGACATGATCCTCATTTAAGGCAAGGGAGTCACGAGTAAAGCTTAACCTGCTTGACACGTGAACACCACTCAGAGTCGCTCAAGAACCGACACGCTCACCAAGCAGGCGCGCTCCCAATCGCGATCACAACCACAGAGGCAGAGCTCGTTATATACGTGAGGGCTTAAGCGCACCTCCCAGCGTTGAAAGCGTTGAGGGGCGATGAGCGTCTTTAGATTCATGTAACCCTCATGGTATGAGGTCGTCTCACTCAACACATATCAGGAGACCGTATGAGCTGTCACACCTTAGCCCGCATAGGGCTCATCTGCTCGCTCTTTCTCACATGCTTCGCTTGCACGACCGCCTATAACGTCAGCCGTGTCTATATTCCCAAGCACAGCGCGGAACAGCAGCTTGAGGTCGAGGTGTCACCCTCCCAAAGTCACATCGCTTACTCTGTGACGGACAAGCTCGCTGTGCACCTCGGGGGGTTTTATTACTCCTCGAAGGAGAGCGAGTTCGACTTCTATACGAACACCCGAGAAAATATGAGCCAATTTGGTGGTGAGCTGGGCGTCCACTACACACACCCTTTGGCCTCCATGCTCAATCTGTCGCTTGGAGTAAGCAGCACCTTGGAGCAGTGGAGCGCACAGCATGAGAGACAGTGGTATAACTCTAACTCTGGTCGAAGCCCGATACAGAGCACTCATAAGTCATCAAGGGTGATCCGCCCTGCCGCTCAGCTAGCAGTGACCTTGTTTTTAAACCAAAAGAGCCCTACCGAGAGCAGGAGCGCCTTGACTCTGTTCACGAGGCTTCACAACCCGCTCTTTGGGTCACGAGAGATGAGCGAGGCGATCCCAGACCCTCTCTGGCTTGATGTGGGAGCTCACCTAGACCTCAAGCTGTCACAGCGGTTCGGGTTTTATCTTCAGCTACTTCAGGTTAACCCACTGAGAGCAGAGCTCCCGTCAGATGAGTTTGACCAACAACCGTTTGGGGCTGATCTATACAACATCGTACCCGTTCAGGGTTCTGTTGGCCTCAGCTACAGGTGGGGCGCCGAGGTGTACACTGAGTAGGGCGCCTGTAGAAGGCTGTGACCCCCTCTACATATACAGACTTCGCGACACAAGCGCCCCCACCCAAGCCAGCCAGGCTCAGAGCGGTGCGCCCCCCTCACTCGCGCCACCCATCGGAGCATCCGTGCCACCAGCTGGCTCAGTTACGCCCCCCTCAGCGCCACCGGGCTCGCTAGGCTGATAGGGTTGGCTACACTCCTCCTCCGTACCACTCCACACGTTCGGGTTACTGTCGTTGCAGTCCTCGAAGGCACAGTATCCATCCAAGTCTCCGTCAGAACAATCAGGATACATCTCCCCCCCGCCATAACAGGCGGTGAGCGTCATAGACATCGCGACGAGGCCCGCGGCCTTGACGATCCCCTTCGTGAGCGAGGGGCGCTCAGGGGCATGAGAGAGGGTCGCCTCACAGTTGAGGCACACGGTCACGCTGGTAGGGTTAAGGCTTGAGCAGCTAGGGCAACTCTGTAAGTGACTCATGGTGAGCTCCTTTTGATTAAGTAGAGACTTTAACTTGAGGCTCTCCTACCGACAAAGTCAAGCGCAAAGATCGCGCTGATCGTGAGCTCTCAAGAGGCGAGATGTGTTGCTTACTAACGATTTTATTGATTTAACAGCCCTACACTCGATTAAGAGCTCAGCGCTCAGGAGCACAGCATGCGCCAAACGACCCTTATGTACCTCTTTAGCCTCACCTTGAGCGCCTTAGCCTTTGTCGCCTGTGGTGACAGCGCTACCTCAGGGAACAACACGAGCTGCGCGGGTGATGACACCTGTGATCAAGACTGCTCCTATGACACGGCGCAGTGCAACATGAGCTGCGCTGACAGCTCAAGCTGCAGCGCGACCTGTCAGGCGGGGCAGAGCTGTAACTTCGCCTGTGAGGGCCAAGCGACCTGTGACTTTGACTGCACTCAAGGCGCGTGCAACATCTCCAGCGCCAGCGCGGCGAGCTGTATGGCGACCGGTGACTTTATTGGGGTGTGTGGGGCCAGCGGGGAGGTCATGGGCGGTGGGACAAGTGACGCCGACCCCGCGGCCTGCGTGACGGCCTGTGGCTCGGATGTCGCTTGTATCGCGGCCTGTGACGTCTAAGGTCGTCCTATTTCTGCGCTTGTCTTGTGGGCCGAGGTGTTTATCTTAAACCTGCACGCCACGCAGGGTATGTGAGCTCAAGGTGGCGTGAGCACCCTCTTTAAGGAGCCTACGTCACATGAGCCCCTCCCAACAGCCGCCTCGTGGTGGCCCACCTCGCGGGACCCCACAGGACCCCTATGACATTGATGACCTGCTCAAGGCGATCAACATAAACGCCAAGGCCCCCTTCGCCATCATCGGCCTCGGGCTACTGCTCATCCTGTCGCTGAAGTCGTTCTACACCGTCCCCGCTGAGTCTGAGGGGGTAGTCCTCAGGTTTGGTCGCTTCCACGGCAAGGTCGAGTCCGGGCTCCGCTTCAAGGTCCCGCTCGTCGATGAGGTCATCATCCTCCCCACCAAGCGCCAGCTGAAGCAGGAGTTCGGCTTCAGCTCAGGGAGCGACCGGCTCCGCCTCAGCTCAAAGCGACGCTCTTATTACCGTGAGAGCAACAGCGCCCACGAGCGCGAGAGCAACATGGTCACGGGTGACCTAAATTCCGCTGAGGTCGAGTGGGTCGTCCAGTACCGCATCACCGACGCCCGTAAGCTCCTCTTTGATGTCCGTGACCCCGAGAACACCCTCCATGACCTGTCGGAGTCCGCGATGCGTGAGGTGGTGGGTGACCGCACTGTGGATGAGGTCATCACCATCGGCCGTCAGGAGATCGAGTCCGAGGTCCTCGCTAAGCTCCAGGCCCGCTGTAATGAGTATGGGCTCGGGCTCACGATCGACCAGGTCCAGCTCAAGAACGTCAACCCCCCTAAGCCGGTCCAGCCGAGCTTTAATGAGGTGAATCAAGCCCAGCAGGAGCGTGAGAAGTCGATCAACGTCGCCAACGGTGAATACAACCGCGCGGTCCCGCGCGCTAAGGGTGAGGCTGACCAGCGTATTCAGGCCGCGCAGGGCTACCTCGATAAGCGCGTCAACGAGGCCCAAGGGGACGTCAACCGCTTCAACGCCCTCCTCGCGGAGTACCTGAAGGCCCCAGAGGTCACCAAGAGCCGGATCTACTTCGAGACCATGGGTGAGGTCCTGCCCCGCTTAAAGGGCAAGATGATCCTCGATGACGGGCTCAAGTCCATCCTCCCTCACCTCAACCTCAACCGCGCCTCTGGCGCCAAGCCATAAGGAGGCGCGTCATGGCTTTCACTAAGATCGCGACCACGGTCGCCCTCCTTGGAGGGGTGGCCCTCGCCTACTCCTCAGCCTATATCGTCAAAGAGACCGAGCAGGTCATCATCACCGAGTTTGGTAAGCCGATCGGTGAGCCGATCACCGAGGCGGGGCTCTATTTTAAGAACCCCTTCACTCAGGTCGCCAACCGCATTGAGCGACGTATCCTCGAGTGGGATGGCCAGCCAACAGAGATGCCGACCAAGGACAAGACCTATATCCGCGTCGACACCTTCGCGCGCTGGTCGATCCGTGACCCGAAGCAGTATTTCTTGCGCCTACGTGACGAGAGCAGCGCCCAGTCTCGCCTCGAGGACATCCTCGGCTCCGAGACCCGCAACGCGATCGCTCGCCAAGAGCTGATCGAGGTCGTGCGCTCCGACCCTAAGCGCTCTATCGCCAAGATCGATGACGGGCTCAACGTCGGGACCCTCTACCCGATTAAGCTCGGCCACTACGCGATCGAGCAACAGATCCTCAAGGAGGCGAAGCCCAAGCTCAAAGAGTTCGGCATCGAGCTCCTCGACGTCCGCTTTAAGCGCATCAACTACAACCCCACCGTCCAGCAACGCATCTACGAGCGCATGATCTCCGAGCGTCAGCAGATCGCAGACCGCTTCCGCTCTGAGGGGGCCGGTGAGGCGGCGCGCATCCGCGGTAAGAAAGAGCGTGACCTCCAACGGATCGAGTCCGAGGCCTACCGCTCGATCCTCGAGCTGCGTGGTCAGGCGGACGCGAAGGCCGCCGAGATCTACGCTAACGCGTACAACCAGAGCCCCGAGGCGAGGGAGTTCTACCACTTCCTTAAGGCCATGGAGACCTACAAGTCGGTGCTGACCGAGGACACGAGCCTCGTGCTCTCTACCGACAGCGCGCTGTGGCGCTTCCTCAAGCCGTAAGTTGACAGGAGAGGCTCACAGCCTCTCTGAAGCTCACTTCTTGGTCGCTGGTGTAGCTGGCGCTACTGGCGCAGCTGGCGCCGTTGGTGTGGCTGGCGCTTGGAGGTTCGGGAAGGGTGAGCGCTTGGGCGCGGGCTGAGGTGCGCCGTGGCCCTGTTGCATGCTCATCATGAGCATCATCGCCATCATCTGGAGCTGCTTCACCTCTTGGTTGCTGAGGGGGATGTCAACGACAAGCGTCGAGGCCTTCGCGCTTACGCTCGCCTTGTTAATAATCCCACCAAGCATCGCCGCCTGTGGGGAGCTCTTCGCTTGGGCGAGCTGGGCGTTTGCCAAATCTGAGATCTGCTTTGCGCTCTCTGGAGTCCCTTGACCCTCAACATGGAGGTGGAGGCCCTTTGAGAGGTCGAGGGAGATGTCCCACGCGCTGAAAGAGGCCATCATCGGGTTTTGAGCTCTCATGTCATTGAGCATCTCGGCGCTCGGCTGGAAGCTCGCCCAGAGGTCTTTGCCTGCGGTAAACTTAGCGCTCGCGGTCTTGAGAGCCCCACCCAGCCCGGCTCCATTTAAGACAGCCTTGAGGACCGCGTCGCCCTTCACCTCACCCCCGGGGCTCTTCTGTGAGTTGGCCGCGAGGACCCCACCCTTCACGAAGGCGAAAGCAGAGCTGTCATTCTTCGCGATCAACAGGTCATGACCCATCACCTGCTCGGTGTTAAAGTCCGCGCCCTCTTTCTTGAACCCCGCTTTAATCTGCTCAGGCTTGAAGTTGCCCGCGACATACACTGATGTCTCAGGAGGCGCCCCCTTGCTTGGCGCGTTTAAGGCGACCGTCACGCCCTTTACGTCCGTGAGCAGGTCGACGCCAAAGCGCTGCTTGAACTCCTCGAGCTTACCTTTCGCTTGTGGGTTGCCGGTCGCCATCCCATAGAGGTCTTTGAAGGTCTGGCTCTGCGTGAGACGCTCGACGTCAATGTGCACCAAGACCTGACCTGCAGGGATGCTGTAGCGCGCAGAGTATTCGTTAAATGGGTTCGCGAGGGCGGGCGTCGCTATGAGGCTCGTGAGCGCGATCAGGGAGAGGAACTTCTTCATGGATGAGAACCTTTTGTTGTGAGGTGGCGCGTCTAGTGTTCTAGTAAAAGGACGCTCCAAAAAAACAGACATACTGCTCGCATAGTCCTGTGACAAAAATCAAGGCAGACCGAGCGAGAGAGCGCAATGTAAGGTGGGAGACACAGCTCACCTGTCCGTTTCTTCCATCTCCTTAATTCATATGGAGGGCTTCATCGATGGGGACGTCACAGAAAACAGCGTTAGAAGAGCGAGTGTTCACGCTTGGTAAAGAGCTCGTAAAGCTGACGAGAGGCCAGCGCCCGAGCATATTCAATAAGGCTTGGTGGCAAGGGCAAGTGATGGAGTGGTCCATGAAGGACGACGGCTTTAAGACCGAGATGTTCCGCTTCGTCGACGTCTTCCCTGTGCTGAAGGACCCTGATGAGGTCTATCGTCACCTCAACGAGTACCTCCTCAGGCCTGGGATCAACACCCCTGGCTTTATTAAGGCCGCGCTCAAGGGCTCTAGCCTCGGTAGCTTCATGCGCTCAACCGCGACAAAGCAGATCATGAAGCAGATGGAGGGGATGGCGAAGAGCTTTATCACCGGAGAGGACGGCGTTGACGCGCTTAAGGCGCTCAAGCTCCTCCGTAAGCAGAGGCAAGCCTTCACCGTCGACCTCCTCGGTGAGGCGACCGTCTCTGAGGGTGAGGCAGACCAGTACGCGACCCGCTATCAAGAGCTCATCGAATCGCTCGCAGATGAGGCCTCCTCTTGGGCAGACGACCCGATCCTTGACTTCGATGACAAGGGTCGAATCCCACGCGTGAACGTCTCTGTGAAGGTCAGCGCTCTTTACAGCCAGTTCGACCCGCTCGCCTTTGATGAGAGCGTCGAGCGGGCCGCCGAGCGCCTCATCCCGCTCCTCCAGCTCGCTCAACGCCGTGGGGTGTTCGTGAACCTTGACATGGAGCACTACGCGCTCAAGGACCTCACCTATGGGCTCTTTAAGCGGGTCGCCTCTGATCCGTCTCTCGATGGATATGAGCATCTGGGGGTGGTCGTGCAGGCTTATCTCCGTGACTCAGAGGGTGACCTTAAGGGGCTCATTGAGTGGGCGAAGCGCCATAAAAAGCGGATCACGATCCGGCTCGTTAAGGGCGCCTACTGGGACTATGAGACGATCCACGCCGCCCAAGAGGGCTGGCCTGCGCCCGTCTGGCTAGATAAGGCGGACTCTGACGCCCACTTCGAGAGGCTCACCGATCTGATGCTCCAAAACCATGACGCGATCCGGTCTGCGATCGCGAGCCACAACTTAAGGAGCATCGCCTTCGCGCTCGCCTGCGCTGAGCGCTACACCGTCCCCCAGAATGGCTTTGAGATCCAGTGCCTCTATGGGATGGCGGAGCCGGTTAAGAGCGCCTGCGCTGAGCTTGGACTACGGGTGCGCACCTATGCGCCTGTAGGCGAGCTGATCCCAGGGATGGCCTACCTTGTCCGACGCCTGCTCGAGAACACGAGCAACGAGGGCTGGCTCAGGCAGAGCTTCGAGGAGGGCGCTGACATCGAGGCCCTGCTCGCCCCTCCCCAAGCGAAGCGCAGGTCACCTGAGCTCCGCGCGGTCCCTCCTGCGCTCTCTCTGGTCGAGGAGCTCGCTCCGTTCTGTAATGAGCCTCTGAGGGACTTCGCCAACACAGCCCAGCGCGAAGCCTTCTCCGCGACGCTTAAGGAGGTCTCCCGTACCCTCGGCGGGCGGGTACACTCTCACATCGCGGGGGTGCCCTTTACTGCGGGAGAGGTGATGGGTAGCTATAACCCCTCTCACCCCGCTGAGCTGATCGCAGAGGCGACCCTCTGTGGGCAGGCGGATGTCGAGCGGGCAGTGTCCAGCGCCTATGAGGCGTGGGGGGAGTGGTCACGGCGCTCCACGGAGGAGCGCGTGGGCTGGCTTCTCAAGCTCGCCTCTCTCCTCCGCGCTCGGCGGGATGAGCTCTCTGCGGTGATGGTGTGTGAGGTCGGTAAACCGTGGCGTGAGGCGGACGCGGACGTCGCTGAGGCGATTGACTTCTGTGAGTATTACGCTCGTGAGGCGCTCCGGCTCTCTCAGCCGATCCTCATGCAACGCCTCCCAGGCGAGCTCAACCACCTCCTGTACACCTCCCGTGGGGTGTGCGCGGTCATCTCACCATGGAACTTCCCGCTCGCGATCCTCACGGGGATGGCGACGGCCGCAGCCGTGACAGGGAACAGCGTGATCCTCAAACCCGCCGAGCAGTCGATGCTGATCGCCTCACGGCTCGTTGAGCTCGCCTATGAAGCGGGCATCCCCCCCGCCTCCTTCCAGCTTATGTTTGGGCGGGGTGAGGTCGTCGGCGCTGCGCTCTGCCGTCACCCTAAGGTGCAGACGATCGCCTTCACGGGTAGCCGAGCGGTCGGCCTCTCGATTTATCAAGAGGCGGGGATCACCCACCCTGGTCAGCCTGGCTTAAAGCGCGTCATCTGCGAGATGGGCGGGAAGAACGCTATTATCGTCGACAGCGACGCGGACCTAGATGAGGCGGTCTTAGGGACCCTCCGCTCCGCCTTTAGCTTCGCTGGACAAAAATGTAGCGCCTGCTCACGGGTGATTGTGGTCGCTCCGCTCTACCAAGAGTTCGTCACCCGCTTTAAAGAGGCGGTAGAGAGCGTGATGGTCGGTGACGCGCGTGACCCTAAGGTCAGCTATGGGCCTGTCATAGAGGAGGAGGCCTTCACTCGGCTCTCAAAGGTCATTCAAGAGGGCGCAGAGAGGGGGACGCTCTTAACGGGGGGGGTCATCGCGGGGGCAGATGGGTACTTGATTCGTCCAACCCTCATCGAGGGGTTAGGCTGGGAGGACCCGATCGTCCAACAAGAGCACTTTGGGCCCATCGTGACCCTACATCAGGCTACGAGCTTTGAGGAGGCGCTCCGCTACGCACAAGGGACAGAGTACGCCCTCACAGGGGGGCTCTTTAGTCGCTCTCCTGAGCACATTAAGCTCGCACGGGAGCAGCTCATCGTAGGGAACTTATATATCAACCGCACCATCACCGGCGCGGTCGTTGGCCGACAGCCCTTCGGGGGCTTTAAGATGAGCGGAGGGGGCACAAAGGCAGGAGGCCCAGACTACCTGCTCCAGTTCCTCAATGGTCGCACCATCACCGAGAACACCCAGCGTCGAGGCTTCGCGCCAGAGATCTAAGCGTGAGGTGGGAATAATCAAGAGGTTTAGGTGGTCAAGCTAGCTCAAGACAGTGACCTCGCCCACCTAGGAGCACCTCATGTTTCCCTGCTCGCTCACCTCTCTACTGAGTTTTTCATTGAGGAGGGGCGCCCGTTGGGTCGCCCTCTCGACGCTCGTCACCCTTGGAGCGACCTATGCCCCTTCGATGAGCGAGGCGACCCCTAGGCCGTACAGCGCTAGTGAGATCATCAGCAAGAGCCTTCGCCCTGCAGATCACGCTCATGTGAGGCTCCAGAGCGCTCCGGTTTATCGGCTCCAAGTCGCGCTTGACCTTGACCTCAAGGTCTATGAAGGCGCGCTGACCCTTGAGCTCCGCCATGAGGAGCGACACGCGCTCAATGAGCTCAACTTCCTGCTCTACCCTAACAGCGCTGAGCTGTCGTCAGAGCATGAGCGTCGGTTAATCATCACACACGCGACGCTCGACGGTGAGGCGCTCAGCTATGACCCCCTCGCGACAGAGGTCTTACAGCTCAAGCTCCCACGACCGATCGCCCCTGGTGAGCTCGCGACGATCAAGCTTGGCTTTAAAGGGACCCTCTACCCGCTCACCTCATCAGACACAGACGTCAGCCAAATGGGGTTAGAGCAGCTCTTAGCGACCTTGACACACACACAGGAGCCGCGGGGTGGCTACGGCGTGTTCAGCTTTGGTGAGGGGGTCGCGAGCATGGCGCTCTGGTACCCGATCTTAGTCGCCTATGATGAGCGTGGCTGGGACATCAGCCCCTCGAAGCAGGTGGGTGACCGGAGCTACTTTGACGTCGCTCACTTTGATGTCACCTTGATCACTGATGAGGACGTGGTCGTCGCGACGACAGGCGTCGAGGTTGAGTCTAAGAGGCTCCCCGCTGACCCAAATCGACCTCACCTCAAGCCACAACGTGAACGGCGTTACCTCGCAGGTGGCGCGCGCGAATTCACACTCCAAGCCTCACGCGACTACATTAAGACCAGCGCGAGCTACAGAGATGTGATGGTCAACAGCTATGCCCTTAAAGGGGAGACGCGCAGTGGGCAAGCGGCGCTACAGGAGGCCTTGAGCGCGCTTGAGAGCTTTGAGGAGCTGTTCGGTCCGTATCCTTACACTGAGCTCGACATCGCTCAGGCTCCGCTGATTGGTGGTGCAGGCGGGGTCGAGTTCCCTGGGCTCATCACCATCGGGAGCTTCCTGTATCACGCCGCAGATCAAGGGGTCGCCCGCCAAGATGAGCCTCGTAGCAAGAGGCGGAGGCGACCTCGAGACACACAGGCTGAGGCGCTCAATATCAGCGGTCGCTTCTTAGATGAGTCGCGTGACTTTGTCATCGCCCACGAGGTCGCGCATCAGTGGTGGAGCGCGCTTGTAGGGAATGACAGCCGGGCTCACCCCTTTATCGATGAGGCGCTCGCGAACTACAGCGCAGCCTCACACTTCCATCGCACGAGAGGTCCTCAAGCGACCCGTCGCCAGATGGACATGATGATGCGACTGAACTACCACCTCGCCCGCCTCTCAGGGATGGCTGACCAGCCGGTAGATCAGCCCACCGAGGCCTTTAAAGACGCCCTGTCTTATGGAGCGATCGTCTATGGCAAGGGCGCTTTATACTTTTGGAGCTTGAGGTCCACCTTTGGCGCTGAGGCGCTTGAGCGCGGGCTCAAGAGCTACGTGCGAGGGTTGCGCTTTGGTGTCGCCGAGCCCGGCCAGCTCTTGAGCACGCTCCGTGAGGCGAGCGGTGACCCTGCGCGCTTTGATGCGCTCACCGCTCGTTGGTTAGAGGGTCGCTTTGGGGATGAGGACATCGAGGGGGTGAGCCTCTACCAGACGCTGAAGCTCTTGATGGGGGACCAGGCCCTCGCCCAGCTTGACCCCAAGCTCCGTCGATGGGCGAGCCACCGAGGTGTAGACGCCCTCGCTGAGCTCCTCGAGGGGACCCTGAGGGGGGAGGTTGATCATGACAAGGTAGACTACGAAGCGATCATCACCCTCCTTGAGGACGTCATGGAGGAGGAGCCCGAGGTCGCCCGCTGGGTAGGGGTGCTAGGTAAGGCCCTCAGCGACCCTGACGCGACCCCCTCCGACGCGCTCCATGACCTCGGGCGGGAGCTGTCCCGTGATGACCCACGGCTTGGCTTAGCGGTGCAAGGAATGGGGCTCATCTTCGAGGCGCTCACCCTGCCTCCTCCCGAGGCCCCAAGGGCAAAGCGCCCCGCGCGACGTGCGCCCCCCTCACCTAAGCGTACCCCTCAGCGACGTCATCGAGGGTCGAGGCCAAGTGATCGAGCGCCTCAGCGGAGCGCCCCTCTTCGCTCGCCCGCCCCTGCGCCCGCTGAACCTAAGCCCGCTCACTGATCCGCCTCAAGCGCGCCGCGCAAGAGATCGCCTCTCGAAGCCCCCCCTCAATCGACGCCAACGCCTCTCGCTCTGTTGGGTGACGGAGCGCCTCTGGCTCACTCCCAACCACCAGCCTCTCAGGGCTCGGCATCCCCAACGCGCTCAGCTGAGACATGAGCATCTGGAGGAGGCGGGAGGAGGCCTCGATCAGCGCCTTGAGCGCGTCATGTTGTCCGCTACGTAGCCCTGAGACAGCCTTCTCAAGCGAGAGGAGCGCCTGATGGTGTGCATGAAGCGCGTGTAGCGCTCGCTCAAAAGGCTGACGCCCGACCGCGCCTGTGAGCTCTAGGTTGAGGCTCATGAGCCGTGACGCGGAGGGGAGTGGAGAGCCAGGAGGTAGGGATTGGTAGACGAGGTAGAGGCGAGCGAGGTCATACAAGGGCGCGGTGAGCTGTCTCACCTGTTCAGCGCTGAGGTCGGTCACTCGCTCACGCGCTGACCTTCGCCTCGCCTTGTGTTGCGCGACCGCGTCACAGAGCGCCGGGATAGAGGAGGCGAGGCGCCACGCGCGCTCTTGAGGGACATAGACCTCATCGCTTAGCGCGACCTTTCCTGCGCGCGCCCACTCACAGATTAACGACAGCTCATGGGCCTTAAAGACCCGCTCACCACGCCTGACCATATGGCACTCTTGATATGGGAAGAGCGCCTTAAGCGAGGGCTCATCTTCAAATCGACGCCATGGTGCCTCAGCGGGCTCATGTGGTCGAACCTCATCATCTAACCTCACTCGCCCCTGATGGATCCACGCGATCAGCGAGGCCCGGTTCGGAGCGAGGTAGAGCTGACCTCGACGTCGGATCTGATAGGCTTGGCTCATTGTGTTTACATCTCCCAACACCGCACTATACTCCACGGAGGATGTCGCGTAGAACAGTCAGCGGTCACCACACAGGGCGTGCATACAGACCTAGG
>Ga0181594_10004038_pt1 | contig 13181 bp, 12 predicted proteins | sample 071ome_18_FD_145603 | JGI IMG/M metagenome (GOLD analysis project Ga0181594, IMG submission 145603) | Coastal salt marsh microbial communities from the Groves Creek Marsh, Skidaway Island, Georgia - 071413BT metaG (spades assembly) | ecosystem: Environmental > Aquatic > Marine > Intertidal zone... | reverse complement strand
AAAAAGGCTTGTTTGGCTTCCCTCAAGAGGTGGAGGCCAATCCCTCCTTGTAACGCAGCAAGCAGCGCTCACGGGCGGCCTTGTGTTCCACGATAGGCTGGGCATAGCTAGCCGTTCCATATTCTGGAACCCAGCGCTTCACATAGGCGAGCTGCTTGTCAAACTTTTCCAACTGACTTTCGGGGTTGAAAATGCGGAAATAGGGCGCAGCATCGCAGCCAGAGCCGCTCGCCCACTGCCATCCGCCCACATTGGAGGCCAAGTCAAAATCTAAGAGCTTGGCAGCAAAGTAAGCTTCGCCTAGGCGCCAATCCAGGAGCAGATGCTTGGTGAGAAAGCTCGCTACCACCATCCGAACGCGGTTGTGCATAAAGCCTGTGGCATTGAGTTCGCGCATTCCGGCGTCGACCAAGGGGTAGCCGGTTTGACCTTGGCACCAGGCCTCAAAGTGCTTCTCATTCCGCTCCCAGACAATGCGGTCGTACGCGGGCTTGATAGCCTTCTGAGGGCTCTCAGGATAGAAGTAGAGAATCATCTGGTAGAAGTCGCGCCAAATGAGCTCCGTCAGGAATTTGCTGTGTTCGGGATAGGCCGAGCGTGCCAAGGCCCGGATGGAAAGCGTGCCAAAGCGCAAATGCACCCCTAGACGGGTGGTGCTCGTCGGCAAGGCGGGGAAGTTTCGCTTGGCCTCGTACTGGGCCAAGGTCGCAGCGGGAATGCTGCGTTCGGGTACCTGCCGATGATTGCGTTGGAAGCCCATGTCCTCCAAACTGGGCCACGTGTAGGGCGAAGGCGCTGAATTCCAACCGCCGGTGGGTGTTGGAAACGCATCGATTTGACTCGGTGTGAAGAGGCTGCGCCACTTCCTCGAATAAGGCGTAAAAACAGTGTATGGATTGCCGTCGTCTTTGAGCACCTCTTTGGGTTCCATCATCACGTGGTCCTTGCACCACTTGGATTCTTTGCCCGCTGCTTGGTAGAGTGCGTGCACCGCCGTATCGCGCTGACCCGCATAGGGTTCATAATCGCGGTTGGCAAATAGTCCCGTGATGGAAGGGTCTGCGGCCCATTTCTTATGCCAGGCCAACGGGTCCCCATAAACGACCCAAAGCTGACCTCCCTGGGCGGAAATTTCAGTCTGTAAGCGCTCCAATTCCCCGTAAATAAAGGAAACCCGGGCATCCTGCTCGTCTTCCAGCCGGTCGAGAATAGCGGAATCAAAGATGAAAACAGGCTGAACAGGCGGTCCACTCCCATGCGCTTTAGCCAATGCGGCGTTGTCCTCCAGCCGGAGGTCGCGTCGAAACCAATGAAGTACCATGGAAAAAGCTAGGAATTACCCTTTGAGCGCTCCCAGGAACTCGGCCCGGACACTTGGTTCCGTAAAGCGACCGCTGTAGTGGCTGGTCACCGTCGATGAACCACAGTCCTCTACCCCACGCGTTTTAACGCATAGGTGCTCTGCGTCGATGTAGACGGCCACATCTTCGGTGTGTAGTACACGCTTCAGGTCTTGCGCAATCTGTTCCGTCAAACGTTCTTGCACTTGAGGGCGTTTGGCCCAATACTTCACTATGCGGTTAAGCTTTGAAAGTCCAACGACCTTACCGGTCGCGAAGTAAGCCACGTGGCAAACCCCTAAAATGGGTACAAAATGGTGCTCACAGGTGCTGTGCAAGGTGATATTACGCTCTACCAGCATCTCCTGGTAGTGGTAGCCGTTTTCAAACAAGGTCACCTCGGGCTTATTCAAGGGGTTCAGCCCTTGGAAGGTTTCATGCACGTACATTTTGGCCACGCGCGCAGGGGTGTCTTTCAGCGAGTCGTCGGTGAGGTCTAGACCCAAAATCTCCATGATGTCAGCGAACTTTTCGGTGATAAGCTCCACCTTTTCCGCATCGGTAAGCACATTGGGAAGTGTGGGCTTTGCTGCTTTGATAGCCGCGACACCTACGCCATTGCTGTGGCCATTTGCATGGGCCTTAATCACTGAATTCGACATAGTTGCGAGGGGTTTCATACAAGGTTACTTTAAGTTTTAATGCGGCGTCAATGTGGGGACGCAACCATCCGTGAATGACCACGGCAATATTCTCCGCACTGGGGTTCAGCGTGGCAAAAACCGGAACTTCTTCGTTCAGATTTTTATGGTCCAACGCTTCCTCCACTTCCGACTTGATCAAGTCCCCGAGGACTTTCATGTCGTAGACATACCCCGTCACCGGGTCGATCTCACCGGTTAAGGTGACTATGAGTTCGTAGTTGTGGCCGTGGTAGCGCGGATTGTTGCAGGCCCCAAAGAAGGCGGCATTCTCCTGTTCCGACCACTGAGGGACATGCAATCTGTGGGCTGCATTGAAGTGCGCGTGACGACTGACGGAAGCGATCATGACTGTGGGAGGTGTTTGGCGTATTCTGCGAGGATGATTTTAAACCAAGCCGTATACTGCTCAGGTTGGGCCTCCACATCGGCAAAAAGCGCCTCCATGGAAATCCACTTAACGGCTGCCACTTCCTCGGGGTTGAGAACGCAGCTTCCATCAAATTGCCCCACTAAAACATGGTCTAATTCGTGCTCAATCAAGCCGTTATCAAATTCAGCTCGGTACACGAAGTGAAAGTCTGAATGCAAATCTGTGATTTCCGTAGGTGCAATGCCCAATTCCTCAAAGACGCGACGATTTGCGGCATCTACCACGCTTTCCCCCTCTCGAGGATGGCTGCAGCAGGTGTTGGTCCAAAGTAAAGGGCTGTGGTATTTCTCCGCAGCGCGCTGTTGAAGAAGAGTCTCTCCCTTCTCGTTGAATAAAAAGACGGAGAAGGCGCGGTGCAACACACCTTTTTCGTGTGCTTCCATTTTCTCCATCCGTCCCACCGGTTGATCGTCCGGGGTGACGAGGATAACGTATTCTGGCATGTTACAATAGGTTGAGCGCGTGTCGCACGTAACTACTTACAAAGAGACGGTACTTTTTTGGGTTATTAATGCGAATGCGCGAATTGAAAATAGCGGCTGAAGGTGTGCGCATAATTTTCTGGAAAAGAGCGTAGTAGTACATGTACGCGATGTACACACCAAAGCGCGAGCCCTTAGGAAGGCGTAAAATACCCTCGTAGCCCATGCGAAAATCGACGGCAATGTCTTGCTCAATCGCGCGCTTGGCGTCGTCGTCAAAGGCAGTAAGGTCAACGTTCGGGAAGTAGGTTCGCCCCAACGTATTGAAATCCGCACTGACGTCCCGGAGGAAGTTGATTTTCTGGAAGGCCGAACCCAGCTTCATCGCAAAGGGCGTAAGCGCTTCGTACTTCTTTTGGTCCCCGTTGACAAAGACTTTAAGGCACATCAAGCCCACGACTTCCGCGCTACCTAGGATGTATTTCTCATATTCCGACTGGCTGTATTCGCGGTCCTCTAAATCCATTTCCATGGACGTCAAGAAGGTGTCGATTAAGGAGCGGTCAATCTGGTAGGTGTTGACCACGTTTTGGAAGCTGTGCAGGACAGGATTGGTACTTATGCCTTCATCCAGAGCCAAATGCGTTTCCGCCCAAAAGCGCTTCAATAAAGCGCGCTGGTCATGGCCGTGGAAGGTGTCCACGATTTCATCCGCTACACGTACAAAGCCGTATATGCCATAAATAGGGTCGCGTAGCTCCTTGTTCAAGCCCAAGATTCCGAGGGAAAAAGAGGTGCTGTACGCACGCGTGATCAGTTTGTTCACACGGTCGGAGCTGCGGTGGTAGAGGTCCATCATAACGCTAGGGGGTATTCTTTTTCGATTTCTGCAGAAACAACCTCGCCGCTGATGATGCAGGGAGGTACACCTGGTCCCGGAACAGTAAGCTGGCCGGTATAGTAGAGATTTGGCACTTTAGACTTCAAGCTGGGCTTGAAGATGGCCGTTTGGTCCAAGGTGTTTGCCAAACCGTAGGCATTCCCCTTGTGCGCGTGGTAGTCTTTGACAAAATCCCGGTAAGCATAGGTACGTCTGAAGACCACATGGTCCCGGATGTCCATACCGAGGTGGTCTTTCATGCGATCCGCTACGAGATCGAAGTACGTTTCCAATACCTCATCCGTATCGGGCAAGCCAGGTGCCGTTGGAATGAGAATAACCAGGGCCTCTCCCCCTTCTGGTGCCGCTCCCGCATCCGTCTTAGATGCCGCAGACAAATAGAACAAGGGCTTTTCGGGCCAACGGGGCTCTGTGTAAATCGCATCTGCGTGCACGTCAAAAGGCGCATCGAAGAACAAGCTGTGGTGCTCAATGCCCGGAATTTTAGCATCCAGCCCTACATAGTACAGGAAGGAAGAGGGAGCCATTTTCCGGCGGTCCCAGTAGCGCTGAGAGTACTTCCGGTATTGTGGAGCCAAAAGCTTTTGATCGACGTGGGCGTAATCTGCACTTGCAACCACCACATCGGCGTCGAACGAATGTTCGCCTGCCAGGACGCTGGAAATTCGGCCCTTCTCATAGGTAAAGCCCGTCACTTCTGCTTCAAACACAAACGACGCGCCTTGCTCCAAAGCCACCTTGTAAAACGCTTCCACTACCGCATACATACCTCCCTGAGGGTACCAGGTGCCCAATACCATGTCCGAATAGTTCATGAGGGAGTACAGAGCAGGCGTATTGCTTGGTGTCGCTCCTAAAAACAGAACCGGAAATTCCAAGAGCTGCTGCAGCTGGGGGTTTTTCACCACCTTCTTGATGCTGCTGCGGATATTGTTCAGCAAATCCAGCTGAAACAAGCCCTTTAGAACGCGGAAATCCGCAAATTCGAATACGGAGCGCGACGGCTTGCGAACCAAGTCGTTGATGCCCACTTCATACTTGTAGGCTGCATCCGATAGAAATTTTCGTAAACGGAGGGCAGAACCTGGCTCAACGCGTTCAAACAGGGCCTCCAATTCCTCCATGTTGGCTGGAATTTCCATGGGGCCTTCTTCAAAGAACACACTGTAAGAAGGGTCTAGACGATCGAGCTGGTAGTAATCGCTGGGCTTTTTGCCAAAGTCTGCAAAGAACTTCTCAAAAACATCGGGCATCCAGTACCAACTGGGCCCCATGTCAAAGGTGTAGCCGTCTTTTTTCCATTGGCGACCTCGACCGCCGGGACCATCGTGCTTTTCAAGCACGGTGACCTCGTAGCCTTGTTTGGCTAAATAAGCGGCGGTACTGAGACCGGAAAAACCTGCGCCAATAATTACGGCTTTCATTGGGGGATGTATTGTTAGTGGGATTTTAACGGAAATCCTTGAGTTTCTCCATCATTTTCTTCCTTGCCAAGAAGATACGGCTTTTCACTGTGCCCAAGGGAATGTTCATCTCCTGGGCAATCTCTTCGTATTTGTAACCATTGAAGTACATCATGAAGGCGTCCAAGTAGGATTTCTCCACACTTTCAATGTTCTCAAGAATGGTAGACAACTCCGCGGGGCTATCCGCTTCCGTGGCACGATCCGACGCCATACTTCCCAAAATAAATTGGTTCTCCGTATCGTCCGTATACGTATTCTGGTTGCGCTTCTTTCGGTAGTTGTTAATGAAGGTATTCTTCAAGATGGTGTAGAGCCAGCCTTTCAAATTGGTCCCCTCTTGGTAGCGATCGCGGTTTTTGATCGCTTTGTAAAAGGTTTCCTGAATCAGGTCCTCGGCATCTTCCGAATGGTGCGTCAGTTTTAAAGCCAGCGTGCGCAAGAAAGCGGTGTGCTGGTAGATTTCATATCCAAAAGCGTCTGAAGCATTCATAGCATCTTGTTTAACGATTCTGTTTCAAAGTTAAACAAGTGAAGTGCCCACACAAGGGTTTTGTGAAACTTTTTTCACAAAAGTTTTAACAAAATATATATCAAGCTGATTTTTAGACAGTTGCTGAAGGCTCGAGCAAGCCCTCGCACAAGCTTCTGAGGTCTGGAAAGACCAGTGCATCATCGTGGACGCCTTTGCCCGACCATTCATGGCTGCCAATTCCAGTCACCCAAAAGGGTACTCCAGCCAAAATGGGCTCCAATTGTTCCCAGTACGATTCTCTGCGATCCGTATCTGGGTTAGTGGTCCAAATAGACACCACAGACTTCCACCGGCCTTTTTCGCGCAGAAGAGGCTCCAAGTACTCAAGCGGAACGCTCTGCCCCAGGTACACCACAGATTCTCCTTTTGCTTTGAGAATGTAATGCACATAAAGAAGTCCCAACTCGTGCATTTCTTGGTCCGGCAAGTACACGAGGTAGCCTGGATTCTTGGTAGTTGCTACAAAGGCCGGGAGTCGGTCTAGCGCGGTGTAGAGTTTTTGCTTAATGAGGTTGCTCGCAAAATGCTCGTGCGCTACCCCGATGGCATCCGTCTGCCAAAGAACACCCACTTGGTGGATAAAGCCACCGACAATCTTGGTGAATGTTTCATTCTCCCCCATTTCATGGATGCAGGCATCGAGGATAGCCGTAAACGTTGGCTCGTCCAAGTCTATAGTTGCCTGGAGGAGGCGGGTGATTTGCGAGGGAAAATGGCCATCGTTCAGGGCGAGGTTGAGGACTTCTTTATTGAGGTCTTCTCGGCTCAAATCCGCCACCTTGCTGATGCGCCATCCTTTTTGAATCAAGACCGCCACATTGAGGAGCGTTTTCAAATCCTCATCCGTATAGTACCGAATATTGGTATCCGTGCGTTGAGGCACCACAATACCGTAACGCTGCTCCCAAATACGAAGCGTGTGCGCCTTGATTCCGGTCAAATGCTCGAGGTCTTTGATGCTGTAGGTCGATCCCATCCGATGTTTAACAAACGTTGTTGCAAAAGGTTCACGCAAGGTTCCGCAAAAGGTTCACCGTTGCAAACGCTACCTTTGCCCGCGAAAATACTAAAGCGTGAAAATTCAAGACGAAATCGCCCGCCGGAGAACCTTTGGCATTGTGTCCCACCCGGATGCCGGCAAGACCACATTGACGGAAAAACTTCTGCTTTTTGGAGGTGCCATTCAGGAGGCCGGTGCGGTAAAGTCCAATAAAATCAAGAAGGCGGCTACGTCCGACTTCATGGAAATTGAGAAGCAGCGCGGTATTTCGGTGGCGACGTCTGTCATGGCCTTTGAGTACAAGGACCGCCACATCAACATTTTGGATACGCCGGGTCACCAGGATTTTGCCGAAGACACGTTCCGAACGCTCACCGCCGTCGATTCCGCCATCGTAGTCGTCGACGTCGCCAAGGGCGTCGAAACCCAAACGGAAAAATTGGTGGAGGTGTGCCGCATGCGCGCCACGCCCATCATGGTCTTTATCAACAAATTGGACCGAGAAGGCCGCGACGGATTTGACCTCTTGGATGAAATTGAAGGCAAATTGGGTCTTCGCCTCTCTCCGCTTTCCTGGCCCGTAGGCATGGGTGCACGCTTTCAAGGTGTGTACAACATATGGGACAAATCCCTCCTGTTGTACGAAGAGGCCAACAAGCAAAAGATTTCCAAGTCCATGGCCTTCAAGGACTTGAACGACCCATCCTTGGACAGCCGCATTGGCTCGGATGCGGCCAACACCCTCCGCGAAGAGATTGAATTGATCCAAGGTGTGTATCCAGAGTTTGACCGAGACGCCTACTTACGCGGGGAAATTTGCCCAGTGTTCTTTGGTTCTGCGCTCAACAACTTTGGCGTAAAGGAATTGCTGGACTGCTTTGTCGAAATTGCCCCAAGCCCCCAACCCAAACGCGCCGAAGAACGCGAAGTCATTCCCGGGGAAAATCAATTCAGCGGATTTGTTTTTAAAATCCACGCCAACATTGACCCCAACCACCGTAGCCGCATTGCCTTTGTGAAAGTGGTGAGCGGCCTTTTTGAGCGCAACAAGAACTACCTCCACGTACGCGAAGGAAAGTCCTTGAAGTTTAGCTCTCCCCTCACCTTCCTAGCAAGTAAAAAAGAAGTGGTCGATTACGCCGTGCCCGGCGACATCGTCGGTCTCCCCGATACGGGCAACTTCCGCATTGGCGACAGCTTGACCGGTGGAGAAGCCTTACACTTCACGGGCATCCCCTCCTTCTCGCCTGAACACTTCCGCTTCATCAACAATGCAGACCCCTTGAAGTCCAAGCAATTAGCCAAGGGTATCGATCAATTGATGGACGAGGGCGTCGCACAGCTCTTCACGCTAACCGCCAACGGCCGCAAGATCATTGGCACGGTTGGAGCCTTGCAATACGAAGTCATCCAATACCGCTTGGAGCACGAATACGGCGCCAAATGCAGCTACGAACCCTTCCAAGCCCACAAGGCCCTCTGGATCGAATCTCAGGACCCTGCGCAACTCGAAGAATTTAAAAAATTCAAAGCGCGCTACCTCGCGGAGGACAAGTACGGCCGTCTGGTCTTCCTCGCGGATTCCGCCTTCTCCTTGCAGATGTCACAAGAGAAGTTTGACAAGCTACGCTTCCACGCCAAGTCCGAGTTCTAGGGATATCTGGCCCCAGAAGCAGGAAAGCCCGCCTCCATCCGGAGGCGGGCTTTCTCTTTTTGGTCGGCGCCGATGCGAGGCTTATTCTTCGCCCTCGAGGTAGCGGTCCAAGACGTCTTGGCTCACACCCATCATGCTGAAACCGCCATCGTTGTAAAGGTTCTGCATGGTTACGCGCTTGGTCAAGTCCGAGAACATCGCCACACAGTAGTTGGCGCAATCTTCGGCCGTAGCGTTGCCCAAGGGACTCATTTTTTCTGCAAAGTTCAAAAAGCCCATAAAGCCTTTGACACCGCTGCCCGCGGTCGTCAAGGTGGGGGACTGCGAAATCGTGTTGACACGAACCTTGCGCTTCAAGCCGTAGTGGTACCCAAAGCTGCGCGCGATAGACTCTAAGTAGGCTTTGTTCTCCGCCATGTCATTGTAGTCAGGGAAGGTGCGCTGGGCGGCCATGTAGCTCAATGCGAGGACAGAACCCCATTCGTTGATGCAGTCCTTCTGGAAGGCCGTTTGGAGCAATTTGTGAAAGCTGACGGCAGAGACGTCCCAGCCCTTGTGGAGGAAGTCGTAATTGAGATCCGTGTAGTGGCGGTTTTTACGCACGTTGACGCTCATGCCAATGCTGTGCAAGATGAAGTCGATTTTTCCACCGAAGTGCTCCACGCTCTGGTCGAGCAAGTTGGTCAAGTCCTCCAAGCTGGTTGCGTCGGCGCCAATCACAGGGGCGTTGATGGCTTCGGCCAGTTGGTTGATTTCGCCCATGCGCATAGCCATGGGGGCGTTGGTCAAAACGATCTGCGCACCCTGGGCGTGGCACAATTCGGCCACTTTCCATGCAATGGATTCGCTGTTTAGCGCACCGAAGATGATGCCTTTTTTACCTGCGAGTAATTGATTCATGAGATGGATTTAAGAAGTACAAATATCGGCTAAGATTTTAAAAGGCTTAAGGCCTGTGCGCGAGCGGTTTCCGTGATGACTTCACCGGCCAAAAGACGGGCCACTTCGTCTACACGTTCGGCGGATTCAAGGGCTCTCAGACCCGTAAAGGTTTTACCGGCGGCCTGCCCTTTTTCCACGCGCCAATGCGCGCTTCCAGCCGCAGCCACTTGCGGCAAGTGCGTAATGGCAATGACCTGCACGTGCTGGCTCATGGACTGAAAGAGCTCGGCTACCTTGGCCGCTGTTCCGCCCGATACGCCCGCATCAATTTCATCAAAAAGCAAGGTTTGCAGGCCTTTGCCCTGAGCGAAAAGCGCCTTCAGGGCCAGCATAAGCCGGTTGCGCTCTCCCCCACTCGCCACTTTACCCAAAGGCAGAGGCGCTGCGCCCGGATTGGCGGAGAAGAGCACGTGGTAGCGATGCCCCCCTTTAGCCGTAGGAGCCTCGAGGGCTTCCACGTCAATCGCTAGACGGGCGTCCGCAAGGTTGAGGTGCTTGAGGAGGGAATGGGCTTCTTCCAAGACGCGGGGTAGCACGGCCATTCGGGCATCGTGCCAGAGCGTAGCGGCCTGAATGACGGATTTGTCTGCAGCGGCGCGTGCCTTTTCAGCGGCGGTGATGCGTTCTTCTACCGAGGAGAAATCGTCTAACTGCATCCCGAGTTCCGCTTGAAGGGCTAAAAGTTCTTCGACCGTCTGCAGGCGATGCTTGCGCTGCAACTGGTCTATCAACGCTAAGCGTTCTTCCAAATACTGCTGACGCCCTGGATCCACATCCAGGCTGTCCGCGAGGGACTCGAGCGCCCGAAGCAAGGCTTGGCCTTGCTCATCCAGCAGGCGCGCTTCTTCTTGCAGGGGCGCAAAGCGGTCCGAATGCTTCGCCAAGCGGTCCATGACGGACTTGAGCTGACCGATGGCATGAACCACCGCGCGTTCCTCCCCGTCCAGCAAGCCTCGCGCCTCAGCGTAGGCCTCTTGAATAGCTTCGGCATGCGTGAAGGAACGCAATTCTTCCTGGCACACCTCCTCCTCGCCTGCTTTGAGTTGGGCCGCTTGGAGTTCCTCAAAAAGAAATTGGGTGTACGAAGGATCGAAATCAGATCCAAAGGCGGATTTAGCTGAGCGCAGTTCTTTTTCGGCCTGTTGCAAATGCCCCCACGCAGCGGCATAGGCTGTCCGAACGTCCTGCAGCCCCCCGTATTCATCCAGAAATTCCGGAAAGAACGAGGGATTGGTCAAAAAGGCCGTGTCGCGCTGCGAATGGATATCAATGAGCTGCTCGGAAAGCGTTTTAAGGGTTTCCAGGCGGACCGGCGTGTCGTTGATGAAGGCGCGCGATTTTCCGGCAGCCGAAATCTCCCGACGCAGCGTGGACAGGGCCTGAAAGTCTAAATCTTCGGCGTCAAAGAAGGGCTTCCAGGCCTCGTTCAGGTGAAAATCCGCTTCTACCACACATTTTTCGCCGTCTAAGGCCAGCGCTTGAACGTCTGCTCGCCCGCCCAAGGCCAGCTGCAAGGCGCCCAAAAGAATGGACTTGCCCGCGCCTGTTTCACCAGTTATAACCGTAAAACCCGCTGGTACAGCGAGGTCTAGCTGATCGATCAGGGCAAAGTTTTGGATTCGGAGCGCGCTTAGCATAGCAGTCCGAAAATTACATCACAGCGCCTTAGCGCCCCATGTTTAAATACTTACTGGCGTTTGTTGCATCCATGGCTTTCAAGGCCGTGATCAACTCTTCGTTTTGGTAGCGGGGACCGTCGCCGTAGACCTGCTGAATTTCATCGGTTTTGGTGTCAAAAAACCAGCGCAACACGAAAATATTCGGCTGACGGGTGTGGATGGCCTTGAGAGACAAGAGCGCAGTGGCGATGGCTTCTTTGGCGGCCATTTGCTGCTTGGGGTCGTACATCCGGTCCATGCCTTTGCGGTGGTAGTCGTACCACGCCGTGAGGAAGTCCGCATTGGCGGGATTGGTGAGGTCTTCAATGAGCCAGAATCGATTTCGGCTCGAAGTAAAGCGGTCCCAACCGCCCCCCGCACCGGCAGAAGCGGCATTGGCGGCTACAATTTGGGCCTGTGAGAAGTAGTTGTTCTGCTGGGTGCTGAAAGAAGCGGCATCCAGGCCAAGCGCCACGTAGCAGTAGAAGGCCACGATGGAAGTCAGGTTGTTGCTGTGACGGCCCGGGCTAAAATCCAAAACTTCGTTGCTTCGGTACGTAAAGCTGATATCCCCGTCCTGAAAAAACAGGGTGGGCGATTGGTAGTCCGTCATGTACACGGGGCGGGCAAACTGGCACTGCATGTTGCCCTTCATCAAACCTGTACCGGGCTCGTAGTCCGAAATAGTAAACACCATGGAGCCGCGCAGCTTTTCCTTTTCCTCGAACGATACTTGCGTCCACGCTTGCTGATTCACAAAGTTCCGGAGGCTGGACTCCAGGTTAGTAAAGACCTGACGGTCATTGGTTTGAACCTGGGGAGCCTGAACTTTGACGTCCACAAAAAACTCTTGAGCCAAGAGGCTGGACGGGAGCACAAGGGCCAATAAAAGTGCAAGTGCGTAACGCATACTTAAGAGTTCCAATTCGATTCCATCCAGTGCAACAGGGCCCATGCCACATCCTCTTTGGACTGCACGGGCAAGGCGGTTGAACCGGTTCGTGAAATTAACGCCACGCGGTTGGTTTCCGTATGCATGCCACCTTGTGGATCCCCCGCTTGGTTGAGTACGATGGCATCCGCATTTTTGGATTCGCATTTGCGCAGGGCTTCGGCTTCGTTCCATTCGGATTCCAGGGCAAAGCCTAGGACGCGTTGATGGTGCTTTTTGGCCTGCCCCAGCGTTTTCAGGATGTCGGGGTTTTCGACCCATTCCAGCTCCAAGGGCCCGTCTGCCTTTTTCCATTTGCCCGAATGCAGCTTCGCCGGCTTGTAGTCCGCCACCGCAGCGGAAAACACCATAATGTCTTGCGCATCGGCCACAGCGGCACAGGCCTCCAACATTTCATCGGCGCTCTGAACAGGCATGTACTGCACTCCGGGAAGGTCGGCGGTCTGGACGGCGGAGGGGCCGTAGACCCACGTCAGTTCAGCACCCAAAGCACTTAAGGCTTTCGCAAAAGCGTCCCCCATGCGGCCGGAGGACCCATTGGTGATGTAGCGAACGGCATCCAGCGCTTCTTGGGTGGGGCCGGAGGTGAGTAGCACCTTCTTCCCTTTCCAGTAGTCGGATGCGAGGAGGATGCGGCGTGCGTGGTGGAAAATGGTCTCGGGTTCGGCCATTCGGCCCGCGCCGTTTAGGCCGGAAGCCAATGGACCCGCAGGACTGTCCAGCACGTACTGTCCCCAATCCGAAAGCGTTTTCAAATTCTGGCGGACCGCTGGATGCTGGTACATGTCCAAATCCATAGCGGGTGCCAAGAGGACCGGGCATTTCGCACTGAGGAAGGTGGCCATGACGAGGTTGTCACAGAGGCCTTGCACCGCCTTGGCCAGGGTATTGGCCGTAGCCGGCGCGATGATGAGCAAATCGGCCCATTCCGCATGAGCCACGTGGTTGTTCCAAGCCGTTTGATCCGCACGGCGATCCACCAAATGGTGGTGCACGGGCTGACCGGATAGTGCCGCCAACGTGAGGGGCGTGACAAAGTCCTCCGCTGCGGGTGTCATTAAAATGCGAACTTCCGCTTCCTGAGCGCGAAGTAGGCGCACAAGAAACGGAAGTTTATAGGCGGCAATGCCCCCTGTTATCCCAATAAGGACGTGTTTACCCGCGAGGGAGTTCATGCATT
>Ga0181594_10004034_pt1 | contig 13189 bp, 7 predicted proteins | sample 071ome_18_FD_145603 | JGI IMG/M metagenome (GOLD analysis project Ga0181594, IMG submission 145603) | Coastal salt marsh microbial communities from the Groves Creek Marsh, Skidaway Island, Georgia - 071413BT metaG (spades assembly) | ecosystem: Environmental > Aquatic > Marine > Intertidal zone... | reverse complement strand
TTGTCGACGCCGGTATATCCGTCGGCTTCCCCGGCTCGAGCGTAAAATATTTCGCAGTATCGGTAACTTCCTCTTCGGATGACGGTACTTCCGATGCATCCTGTTTTGTGACGAGAAATCCGGAGGTCCACGGCACACCCTCGCCGCGATCCCACGCAGAAATTTTAGATGGAGATGCCGTAGAATTAAACCCACCTTCCATGGACCTTTTCAACCAGCACGAATGGAATGCGAAATCTACGCAATCCCCTACGCAGTACACCCATATGTCGCAGTTTTCCGTCTCGGCGCACGCATCGCAGCACGCCGCCGCTGAAGAAAGAATGTTCTTGTTACCATCGTTGAGTAAAATGCCCTTGAAGTTGGTGTTGGCTTGAGCGTTACACGCGTATCGATTCGGGAGCCTACGGACACTCGGCACAGACGCTTCTTCTTCGGACGCCTCGATTTCTTCTTCTTCCGGAGTAGTAATCGCCGAAGTTTCTGATGCCACCAATTCGACAGCTGGAACGAGAGCACCTTTGGGAGCTGAGCACTCCAGCCTCTCTGCTATAGTCGGCCCAACAAAATCGAACGTATACGAAGAACTACCGATGTCATCATCTACAACATCTTCCGAAATGATTTCGTTGTTTGGAAAGACGCTGAAGAGAATATCGTCGTCGACATACAAAGGTTTCAGATAACATCCTTCGCATAATGTGACGCCAAAGTCGACTTCAACTAACACAACATACGCCGGGGGGATACTATCACCCCCACTTCCTTCTTGTTGCGAGTTGGTACCTTCTGATCCACTATCGCCGCCGCCGGATAAGCTCACGGGCGCGTTCAACGACGCATAGAATTGAACATTTTCGCATCGAGGATTAGAAAGCTGTACAATCTCGTCGCCTCGCTCGTTGTACGATACTATTTTATAACCATAGCATGTGAATTTGAGTTCTCGGGACGGATCGTTGATTCTTCTCCACGCCCCGTACGCGCCTTCGCCAAGATTCTCGCGAAGCCATGGCGAGAGCGCGATTAGCGTCAGAGCGTTCTTCAAACTCACCGCGCTGTCTTTATTCGAATTTCGTATGTCACCGGCGAACGCGTACGATTCGTATTGCTCGGTAAAACTATTACCTCCGTTTGTTGACGAAGAGATTGCACCACGGTCGTCTTTCCAGTAAATGCTACTTTCGATAACGTTTAAAGCCTCTTCTGAGCAGAGCGTCGTCGACGGAGGGCCTTGACTCACGTTCACCGTGCTGGAAGGAAAGAGAGCATCGCTACCCGCTCCGGAGTTTCCAGCCGCAAACTGATTGTTGGCGCCTCCTGGCATTCGTCCAGCCATTTGGTTGGACGGGTTGATCACTCGAGGCGATTGAAAGAACGGGACGCCTCCAAAGAATTGTAGCAAATTTCTTCTTCTGCGTCTTTGTTGCTCCGTCGCGGCTTCTTCAAAATCGTCAAGATCGCAAAATGGACGTCGAATGAAAGGTTCGGAAACGGCTAAAGCGTTGGAGTCATCACCATCGCCGTGTGAGACTTCGAACAAGGCACCGTCAGATTCTCTACCCGTTAACGCACACTCTCTGCACATTTTCACGTCCGATATGGTAAATTGCACGCCGAACGAAGTTGTTTCGCTCCTCGTTCGCGCGCAAAGATCCTCGTCGGAATACCTACGACCAAAACCATCGATGATTTGAAGACCTAAGCACGTTCCAACGCCAGGTGTTAACGGATCTACGAACGATGACTCGTCGTAGAAACTACTCGTGGACTCCGTTTCTACTTCGCCGCCTCTTGGGACGTAATAAATCGGAATTTTAATCTCCGGCACGAGGATTGTTTCCTTGTTGGTATCGTCGGCGACGGTGAGTGCACCTACGACGGAGTATTTTTTCGACAGCGTAGGACTTTCAAGCGCAATCGCGAGGAAATTCTTCACGCTTCGTGCGTCTGAACATATGCCACCATCTTCTGCTTTGGGAATGATGACTCCAGATCTCTTTACTACGCCTCGACGAATATCTATAGGGGTTGTTGTTATCGTCGTCGTCGTCGGCGGCGTTTCTTCCACCGCGAGGGTTTCATTTGCGATGAGAATTGCAGACGTACGAACGAGTGGAAATAGCATTGATTCGTTGAAATATTCCACGCGTATGATTTTTGCAACCGTACCGTCTGGTAAAGTCACTTCGTCACCTTCAACTTCAATGCCTTCCGGAGACTCGAACGTTCTCAAGAAAAGTTTTCCGCTGGACGCCACCGTGAGCGCGGATTCAGACGCGCCAATCGTAGTGCTCGTTGCGCTAGAGAACAATCCAGCTTCGAAATCAGCTGTGCCGTCACCTATGCGCACAAACTGCGTTGTTGAATCTAGAAAAAAAGTCCCGGGTGCATCACTCAGATCAGCGAGAACTCGATATGTGCTTGAAGTATTCCATGTGGTGTATTCGAAAGATATTTGTCCATCCGCGGCGTCTCGAAGTACGGTAACGCCTTGATTTTTCAAACGCGGTGGCGACACGATAACTAAACTTGCCTCGCGACCTGTTTCGCCGCCAATAATATCAAGTTCGGAAATGAGCATGCCGCCGTTTGAGAGCATGAGTCCTCGAATCATCGTATTCGGGTCTTCGCTGTAGAACATTCGCGCCGAAATGTACACCAACGGAGAGTAATCTAACTCATTCTTTTGAGCGTAAAATGTCTCCACGTCAACAAGTTCTCGAGAGTCTACGGTGAGTGGTTCTTCCACCGTTTGTGTGAATTCAGCCGCAGGGCATGCACGGCCGTACGTTGGTACGAAACCACACGCCGATGGCGCTTCAGAAAGTACCGCGGCGTGAATTTTCGAGACGATATCTCCATCTGAGCCACTCGCGTTGATAGGAGAATCCGCCGTGAGAAGAAGAGATACGAAACCGTCGCAGAAGCACTTCGCATTTTCGACGACGCGGAGTCGCCTACAACACATTTGCCAGTCGAGGTCCTGAAAGAATATTTCTGAAGCACCGGCAAGATTCGGCACGCACGAATCTTCAGCGGCTCGCACGGCGGCGTAACACGTCGAAGCAGAAGGAATAGCCACCGATACGTTCGTTTGAAACGACGACAACGACGACGGTATCCACCATGCCGTGGAGTTTGTGAATGCCTCGAAATTGAAACCAACTCCAAAGCCACCAATTGTTGAACCACCTTCAACCAAGAATATATTCTGAAAATCACTCGGCTTCGTGGCGCTGTACTTTTCGGAGACCCACGATTCGGCGTCTTCGATGATCCTCCAATCAAATCTAGCGTCGATATCGCTCTCGACGAAACCTTCGAGCGTTTCAGATAAATCGTTAACGCAAACGCCTTCGTTGTCGTTTGGAATCTCGTTCATCGAAAAACCGCAAGCTTCTGGTGCAATCTTGGATAGAGACAAGTAGAGGTTGGTCGACAGCAACTGCTCAGCGAACGGTGGACAAATACACCCGCGGGTCCAGAGCGAATACAAAACACCGCAGCACGCCGTGACATCGTAAGTGGTTGTGTCGATATCGTTATCTTCTACAGCTCCATCGCTTACAACGACTCTTGCGCACGTTTGTTCGATGGCGTCTGTATAATTCAAACAGTTTCGATAGTTTGCCCTATCGAAGAACTCTCTGAACATTACATCGCGAATTTGATTCCCGCGTTGATCGATGGCGGATAATCCTCCACTGAGTTGCTCTAAAACGCCTTTTTCGATTACTTCAACTCCAGATATTTCGTCCTCGCCAACCAATAAAGGAACACCGACGGCAACTGGAATCAAACGAGTTTCGTTGATAAACCTTGTGACGTTTCGAACCGTCTCGGTGACCGGAACGCCAATGCGCTCACGAATTTCCGGACATTGCTCGGAGATGTCGAATCCACATCCCAAAGGCGTAAAGCCAACCAGCTTGCGCAAGAATGATTTCGCTCCTGCCGTTTCCTCGAAGAGCTCTTTACCTTTTCGTTCGTCTATGACGGCATCACAAAGGCAATTCGAGCGGTTCAGAGCGATCGCCGCGTCGCAACACGGGGCGATATCTGCAATCACCGGCGTGATGCTGTCGCTCGAGGTGACTTTGCGGCATATGTAACGAGTCGCTTGCACGGTTTCACCGCACGTCAAGTCTTCTTTCAATCGACCAGAGTCTTCATCGATGACACGTTTCCACGCGTTCGATCTATCGCGCACGTCCCGTTCAGCAGGAAGTCTCAAGAACGCCGAAAGCGCGTCGCGATCTTCGCAAATTTCATCGCCGTACTTGATTCGGAACCCGCAAGCGAGCGGAACAAAGTCAGCGAGCTTTTCGACAAACGTGTCGTCGCGCTTTGCAAACGTATCGAGCACTTCGTCGTCACAGAAACACGAAGCACTATCCATATCTGAAACCGCCAAACAGCATCCCGGGAAACTGGCTGGATTCGGATTCTCGTTTCCAACGTCGCACAGCTGATCGACTCGGTTGACCCGTCTTCTGCACGCAACGAGAATATCAGCAGCATCAGAAGTTGGGACGAGCGCAATGACTCTCACAAATCTAGTCTCAGTGACTTCGCACCCGTTCGAATCGACGATTCGATATGATACCGGGTAAATACCTGGAGTTGACGTGTCGACGGATGAGTTGTCGATATCAATCTGCGAGGTGATATCGCCATCTTCTTCGTCGAACGCAGTCGCACCTTGTTCAACGTATACGCCAGAAACCAATATTTCATTTTGTGTCGCAGCAGAACCACCAAGAACTGTCAGTGATGGACACACATTCGGCGGTGGAGGAGAGGGAAAAGGAGGTGGCGGTGATGGACTCGGCGGCGGAGGGAATGGACTTGGCGGTGGTGGTGATGGATTTGGTGGAGGCGGGAATGGACTTGGCGGCGGCGGCGATGGTTCTGCTGGAACCGGAGGTGGCGGTAGAGGTGCTTCCGGAGGCGGAGGAAATGGTGGCGGTGGTGAAGGTGGCGGCGGTGAAGGCGAAACCGGAATCGGAGGAGGAGGTGGTGACGGAGATACCGGGAGCGGAGGTGGAGGAGGTGAGGGTGAAACTGGTGGAGGAGGAAATGGTGGTGGTGATGGTGCAGTCGGAGGAGATTGCGGTGGAAGAGTTGGGGGAGACGGAGGTGGAGACTCTTCGTAATCGTCCGGAAATTCGTCGAGTGGTGTTGGCGGTGGAGATAGCGGCGGTGGTGCAAGTGGAGGAGGACTCGGCGGCGGCGGCAACGGAGAAGAAGGAGAAGGTGGAGGCGAAGCCACAACAACAACTTCCACGGGAGCTTTCGGTGAGAGCGGTGGTGGAGGTTGCGGACTCGAGGGAGGTGGTGGCACGATCACTTCGACTGGCGCTTGCGGTGATAACGGAAGCGGAGGTGGTAGATGAGGAGGAGGAGGAGGAGGAGGAGGAGGTGGTGGTGATGGTGGTGACGCTTCAACAATCTCAACCGCGGGCGATTGCGGCAACGGCGGTGGAGGTGAGGGAATGGATGGAGCAGTCGGAGGCAGAGGCGGAGGCGGTGAAATTTCAACCACGATCGGCGGCTTTTCTTCGACGCACTCCTCTACCGTTGTGCGGATGCGTAAATCCGTTCCACACAAGAACGGCCCGACTAATCGAATCGTCTCGATTTTAGACGGCCCCAAAATATTTTGAACGTCCCCGTCGCAAAAGCACCGATCGTTGTTTGCCGTCTGTATCAGACTACAGCAAGTCTGCGATATTGTGCTTTGCTGACCATTTTCCACAAACAGAGCGCTACAATCCGTATTTATTGACTCGATGAGAAGAACACACGGCGAGCGAGGAATCGGTGGAGGAGCGAACGGCGGAGGAGGAGAAGGCTGCTGTGGTGCCAACGGAGACAGAGGAGTCGGGGGGAACGGCAATGGCGGAGGAGATGCGGGAGCAAAAGGTGGTGGACTGGGACTGAGTGGTGGAGGAGGATTTGGAATAGGTGGCGGTGGTTGCGGAGACAAAGGAGGTGCCATCGGTGGTGGAGGATCCGGCATCGGCGGCGGTGGATTGGGAGCCGCGGTTTGAAGCAGTGGCGGTGAAGCGACGACTAAAACCGGTGAAGGTGGTGGTGGTGGTGGTGGTGGTGGCGAGGGAAATGTAGGAGGAGGCGACGCGACCACCAATGGAGGCGGTGGCATTGGATTTAGAGGTGGGGAAAATGGTGTTGGTGGAGGTGGTGGAGACTCAACCGAAACAACTGCGAACGGTGCGCGCGGCGGCGGCGGCGACGGCTGCGACACAGAAGGAGGCGGGGGAGAAATTTCAACAGTAATCACTTCCTTCACGGGAACACACTTCTCTCCAATCAAAAGTGGACCGGTCAAATCGCAAACGGCTTCAGCAACCAACAGCGCATCTTCTCGGTCGCCAAGTTCTGCTAAAGCGTCGCTTTCGCAGAAGCAGCGATCCGCGTTTGAAGCTTCCATTAACTGGCAGCACTTAGTCGTGTCGCCAGATCTGGCCTCTGGTTCCGCAAGCAAAGGAGTGCACGCATCTCTCAACGCGTTCGTTTTGGAAACGCAAGATTTTGGAATCTCAAAGGGTCCGATCGGTTTAGGAGAAACACGCCCAGACGTCCACGGAACGCCCTCGCCGCGTTCCCAAGCTGGGAATTCTTCAGAGATTAAAAATTCAGCGGGAGCTTTCTTAAGCCAACATTCGCCGAAACCGTAATCGAAATAGGCGTTGGAGCAACCGTTTTCGTTTTCGCAAAAAACGTAAACGTTACAATCAGATCTTTTTTTGCACTCGATGCAGCACGATTCAGCGGAATCTACGATCAAATTAGTGCCAACGTTGAGAGGATCGCCTTTGAAATTCGCGCGTTGCTCAATCTCGCAGCTCGCGCTGGTCGGTTCGGGCAACTCGCCAACATCAATGCGAGAGGTGACAACGCCAGAAGTCCAGTTGACGTTAGGACCTCTGGCGTATGCGGCAGGAGATTCTAAAGATGCCTCTGCTATGTTCAAAGGAAACGTTTTCAAAGTGCACGTGCGATAGGAGTACTCGTCGCAACCGCCTTCCGAATCGCAAAATACCCAAATCTCGCAGTTTGCGTTGGCTAAACATGCCGCGCAACACGCCCCAGCATTTACCGCAAGGTCTACCGTCACGTTTGCAATGACATCGCCGATATAATTGGCGTTCATCTCTGCGTTGCATGGTGGGAACTTCACGTCGCTCGTATCTCTCGCGATCGGTTCGACGATTTTATCGAGCAAAATTCCAGATGTGTATGTGACTTCTTCGCCTCGAGATCCCGGAATCCCGGTGTCGGCGCTCGCAGAAATTATCGCTTGGTCCAAGACCTTCAAAGTACACTGCGAATACGATGACACGTACTCATTCAAACCACATCCGCCAGCATCGTCTGTGCAATACGTCCAAACGTTACAGTTTGGATTTTCTTGGCACGCCACGCAGCAAGCGTCTGCTGAAGAGGCGAGGAAGACACCTTCGGTAATATCCTCGCCGTTGTAGTTTGCTTTATCTTCGGCGTTGCACGCACGAATCGGAGGTGCGAGTTCCACGTCGCCACTGCAGTACAGCGAAGAAGATGGAAAAGACAAAGAAGGAGAAGATGGAGATACTTCTTCAGTTGTCGTTCCAGTCGTCGTCGTCGTCGTCGCCATCGTCGTCGTCGTCGTGGTCTCATACCTAGCCCAGACGTTGTCGATACCGCCGACGATGAAGCAACCGGGACATAACTTGACGTTCTCGTTAAAGAGAACTCGAAGCTTTGTCCCGTCGAGCGAGACTTCAAATCTCGCGTCTTCGCACGAAAAGTTTGTGATTTGTTCTCGCATATCGAGCATTTCTGGAGGCGTCGCGATTGATAAACCTTCGCATGTAATTGACGTGGCGGTAGTTGACACGTCTTCGCCTTCAAGTAAATCAATTTCGAGCACTAAATCAGTGAGATCCAAAGTGAGACACGTTCTCTGACCGAGAACTCCAGATAGTGCCAACGATGAAGCGTCACCAGTAGTCGTCAATCGTCGCGGCTTTACCGTCGTAAACGCAACGTCTACGAGTGACGGACATGCGTTCAAATCCAAACCGACGTTTGGGTTCCACCCGAACACCATATTCGGACTCACCACCGCAACCGACGAAGAGAGCGTATTCATCGCTTCAACGTCACAAACGGGCGCTCGTAGCGTCATCGACGATTCGATTTTCTTACTCTCGACGTGCTTAAAAGAAAAAAGAAAGTTTGAGTACCCGCCGACGAGAAACTCGCCGGGGAGCAAAACGACGTTTGCGCCGAAAGTAACTCTCGGTCCAACGTCGTCCATCGTGAGCGATATCTCTTCGCATGATACATCGTTCCTGCCTTCGTCAGACGACAAAGAGGAGGCAGAAGAGAAACGTTTCGGAAGAATTTGCCCACCCCAACACGCGAAGACGAACTCCTCTTTTGGTCTCGGTTCGTACGTCGTCTCGCCGGAAACGTCATCCTCCACTGCGACCGCTCTCGACCACTCAAAAGGCAACGTAACTCCAGCCAACGATACTGGATCGTTCACGTTTGCTCCACTCGTTCTCGTCACGACGATCGAAACGTACGTCTCTCTCGCCGCGTCCACGACGTTCCCGGCAATGGCACCGAGTCGCAACACCTCTTCCGAAGGCGACGACGACCACGTGTGCACGCTAAACGCGAGGTTTCCATTGGCGAGATCGGCGCACGCGCTCGCATCCTCGCCAACATTCGGATCCTGTTTTATGGTTTATGAAACAAGCAAAAAGAAGGTTAGTCATTCATTTCGATGTGTAAACCGCGGTTTTGGAAATTCCAAGAGAAAAAACATTTTGATACGAACGTGTGGGTTGTTAACAACAAAAAGAAAGAGCGAGATGAGAAGAGAAAACGCTCATCGAAACGCGCTCTCTTTTCTTGCGCGTACCTGCAACGCCCTCCTCGGCGCGAACCAGTTGTTGCTCATCCCACCAACGTCCGCCTCGGGCACGTCTTTCGCGCTCACGTCCCCGAACGGCGCGTCGAAACCGTTCACCTCTCCTTCTTTCTCCTCTCCTCTTCGATACAAAAACTTTTTTGTATCTTCCTCCTCCTCCTCTTCCTTCCCAAAGCGCTCGTCGACAAGGACGCGACCACCCGTCGCGCCCGAAACCACCCGCGATGCGAACAAAACCATCGCGATCGCGCAAACCATCGCGAATCGCGACGGTTTCGCACCAACCGCGTTTCTCCGACCGCGCGAAAACGACGACATTTTTCTTCCTTCTTCTTTCCGCGTATTCAAAAAAATACACTTTTCAAAAGAAGAAGAGGAAGAAACAGCGAAAGAAAAAAAGTTCCAACAACAGCGCGAGAACGAGAACAACAACAACAACAATTCGAGGACCCCCACGCGCGAATCCAACGCGAGTATCTCCGCGAGAATTTCGCGCGGTGGTTTGTTCGGTATTTGAGTATTACTGCGTGTGTTATTTTACGCTTATTATTAGTATTATTTTTTTTTTCTGAGGAGTTTTCGCTCGCTCGCTCGCGCGTCACTTTTTTCAAGTACGCGTAGAGTAAAAATAAAATGGAAAACCGAGGGTCTGCTACTTCCGCATCTTCTCTGCTGACCTCGTTCGCGTGCGCCTGCCTCGGCGCGTTCGCGACGATCAAAATCACCCAAAGATTTTTTAGGAAAGAGAAAGAGTTCCCGCTTCTCGCGTGGGGGACGAGCAAAAATAACGGCGCGAAATTGAACGAATCTTCGGTTCGATTTCAACAAACGAGAGACCGATTCGACGACGTGATGGAAAACGAAAGACGCGAAGGAGGAGGTCAGGCTGGTTCTTCTTCTTCTACTACTACTACTAGAACTACTACCGCACGAAAAGATTTAGAAGCCATTGCGGGGTTTGAAGCGGCGGCGGCGTACGCGGCGACGAGGATTGCCGAAGGCGCCGTTCCGGAAGATTGCATCTTAGAACTGTACGGCATCTATAAGCAAGCGACGAAAGGCGATTGCGACGTGAAGGTGAGACCGACTCGGTTGGACGTGAAAAAGTACGCGAAGTTTACCGAGTGGATGAAGCATAAAGGTATGACGAAAGTGGACGCGTGTAGGATGTACGTGCAGGTTTTGGAGAGTCGATTGGACGATTTGGAGTTGTTGCCGAGTCCGAAGAAGAGCGACGGTAGTGCAAGTAAAAGCGGAGGAGGTGCGTTTGGGAGGAGTCAATCGACGATGAGACGATTAAAAGGCGAAGATGGGGAAATAGATGAGGAAGAGGAGACGAGTTTGATTAAAGCCGCGAAAGAGGGTGATTTTGATAAGTTGCTGAAATGTTTGCGAGCCGGAGCGGATGCAAATCAACGGGACGCGAAGGGGCGAACACCCCTAATGTTTGCCGCCGATACCGGCGACGTGGCGATCGCGATTCAGCTCATGCAATTGGATGCAGATATAGGGGCAGCAGATGAGAAAGGAAAAACAGCGTTGCATTACGCGGCGATTTGCGAGCAAGTAGACGTGGCAGAAGTTTTGCTGGAAGCAGGGGCGGACCCAGAGGTGAGGGACGCGAACGGTACGTCGGCGAGCGATTTGGGCGTGTACGAGTTAGTGAAAAAGAAAGCGAACGGCGAGTTAGCATCGTTAGACAATAATAGTAATAATAATTCAGAGGGAGATAAAGAAGCGAGCGAGGAAGAAGATGAGGATTTTGACTTGGAGGAAATAGAGCGCCAGGCTTTGGAGAAGATGGCGGCGGAAAGCATCGCTTAAACGCGCTCACAACTTCCGAAACAAAAAAATGTGCTGTGTGTATAGAACCTAAAATTCACTACGTGTACTTTTACTAAATGACTTGCTATTGCTATGTAACTAACTAGATTTTCTTTCTGTCGTCGTCCCCGCTGTCGTTGTCGATGCTACTGTTGACTTACTGCTGAGAATTGCGGACGATTTTGCCGCTTTCGAGGAACGCCAAAACGCCCACGCGAGCTTGCCTCTCGTGAAGAATAATTGCGCGGGTAATAGCATCACCATGACGTTGTCGTATCCGCGATCTTTCACTGTTCGTGCCCACTCTTTGGTTCGATAACCTAACCCTTTCTTTCTCGCGCTGCTGATTTCCAACTCTCGTTCGGCGTCGTTCTTCATCCGTTCGCGTTTCTCGAGGCCATTCTTCGCGCTTCGAGCGATGATGCGATATCGATTCACCGGCGATCCGAGTTGTTCGTTGACGTATCGAAGTAAATTGTTCGCCTTGAGCACCATGAGCAAATCTCTAGGAAGCGACTCGAATAGTTTACTCTGGTCTTCCAATTTCACTTTGAGTACCGTTCTGAAAATCTCGCGTTTGTCGCTCATGGATAAACTATCATTGTTCGTTTCTTTCTCTCGAGTCGTCGTCGGCTCGGTCGAGGCTCGCTTATTCTCCGTCACGACAACTTCATCGGCACGAGAAGAAGAAGAAGAAGGTGAAGAAGAATCTGCTTTCTTGAACCGGTCTTCAATCACTCTGGCTGGCGCTAAAGCCAAGATAATCCCGAAAAACTTGTGCATTTCTGGATTAATACCTAACTTTTCCACGGCGTTTCGCATCTCGTTTTCGTCGTTTCGAATCAACGCCAACCACACTTGGCACCACGTTTCCCTCGTCGGTTCGTCTAATCGTCTCACGACGCCGTGATCCAATATCGTCACTTTTCCGTTCTTATCGACTAACAAATTTCCTGGATGAGGATCGCCGTGTGCAAATCCGTGTTCAAACGTCAACGTCGCGAACGCTTCCTGAATCGTCTTGGCGACTTTATACGCGTCCACTTTATTTTCTCGCATTTTCTCCACGTTATCGACTCTCGTTCCGTCCGCGAACTCCATCGTCAACACTCGTTTCGTGCTCAAACTATCTTGTATTTTTGGTACCGTCACTTCCTCCTCCTTAAAACCGCACTCCTCTTTCAATAATCTCCCCATATCTTTACAATTCTTTGCCTCTAATCGAAAATCTAACTCCTCCGTCATGTGCCTGCGCGTCTCCTTCGCCAGCCACGCGAAGCGTAAACCTGGAATCAAGTACCCCAAAACAGCGTAATACGTTTCAATCGTCGCCAGATCGACCCACAAAAACCTCGCCACAGGTCTTTGCTGTATCTTAACCGCCACGTCTTCCCCCATTTTCGTCTTTGCTTTATACACCTGCGCCAAACTCGCGCTCGCAATCGGTTTCTCGTCAAACTCTAAAAACACGTCTCTCGGCTTCAAACCGTCAAACTCTTCGCTAAACGTCTTCTCGTCTTCCTCGAACGGCCTCGAACTCGCGTCGTCCATCAACACCCGCAAAATCTGCCGAAACGGCAGCGGCGCCACCGGCTGCACGCACAGATGCTGCCCGGCTTTCACGTAAATGCCTCCGTTTTCTCTCGCCAAGTCTCGCAAGCGCACCGCGACGTCGCTCCACAGCTCCTGCCTCGATTCGCGCTGCAACTCTTCCAATAACGACGACGATTGTGTCATTGCAGGAGAAGAAGATGATGATGAAGAAGAAGAAGAAGAAGAAGAAGAAGAAGAAGAATCCAACTCGCTCTTGATCTTATTCACCCTCGCCACGTGCCTTCGATAATCGAAATACACAGGCACCAAGTGTTTCGTCGCCGTCATCACCCTCCGAACCGCGTGGACGCTATCGTCGTCCGAATAATGATACGCCAAAGTGGCGCACGACGTCGTGGCGGCAACCGCGGCGGCGGCGAGAGAAGGAGAAGATGATCGTCCAACCAGTCGACGCAGCAGTCTCTGAGAAGAAGAAGACATGATAGCGTTTTGTGTTAGTGTAAGTGTGTCTCTCTCACTCTCTTTCCCAATAATCAGAAAAATCCGATGCTCGCGATTTGTGTGGATCCAAAACGCCGCAGAAGAGAGAGAGAGAGAGAGAAAATCGGAGAAAAACAACCGCTCTTCTCTCTCTCTCTCGCGCGCGCTTCTTCTCCCTCTTCTTTTCGAGACGTTCTCTCTTCTCTTTTCGTCTTTTTTAATAGCGCGGCGCAGGGGCAGAGTGCTCTCCAAAACGTCCTTTTTTTCCCGGGAAAAAAAAAGGTTTAGGGTTTATCATAAACCCTAAACAAAAACGTGTTCGTTACTTCTTATAAGAGAGAGAGAGAGAGAGAAAAAGAGAGAGAGAGCCGCGCGCGCGCA
>Ga0181594_10004033_pt1 | contig 13190 bp, 13 predicted proteins | sample 071ome_18_FD_145603 | JGI IMG/M metagenome (GOLD analysis project Ga0181594, IMG submission 145603) | Coastal salt marsh microbial communities from the Groves Creek Marsh, Skidaway Island, Georgia - 071413BT metaG (spades assembly) | ecosystem: Environmental > Aquatic > Marine > Intertidal zone... | reverse complement strand
CGCCGAAGGTCGCAAGATTGCTTCGATGGCCGAGGCCTTCGGAGCTCAGATCGCTCCGCATTGCTACAACGGTCCAGTGGGACTGGCCGCCAACGCAAACATTGCCGCCGTCTCACCCAACTTCTTGATTCTCGAGACGATCCGCGACTGTGGAGGCTTCCACGCCGAATTGTTGGAGGAACCCCACGATTGGCGCAACGGTCGGCTGCACCTGAGCGACCGACCCGGACTCGGTGTCGAGGTGAACGAGAAAGTTCTGATGGCGAATCTCTACACGGGCTCAGCACTCCACTTGACGATGGCTCCCGATCCGATCGACGTCGCCGATCCGTACCGACGAACCTGAGGAGGTAGACCACGATGGATGACGATCTGGTCAGACTTCTCGTCGATCTTCACGGCGACAACGACCGACAGGGGCCCGGAAGCTGAGAGGCGACCCTCGAAGCGATCGAACGAGCGGGTCTGTCGACGGAGCGCGGTCTCCGAGTTGTCGATCTCGGATCGGGAACCGGAGCGGCGACGCTAGTTCTGGCCGCCGAACTCGACGCTCACGTGACAGCGGTCGACCTGGTTCCGGAGTTTCTCGATCGCCTTCGTCGACACGCCGACACCCAAGGCTTGGGCGATCGAATCTCGACCTTGGTTGCGTCGATCGACGATCTCCCCCTACCCGATGAATCGTTCGACGTGGTGTGGTCCGAAGGGGCGGTCTACAACATCGGTTTCGCCCATGGTGTGTCGTCTTGGAAACGGCTGCTCGCACCCGGCGGAACTCTGGTCGTCTCCGAACCCACCTGGCTCACGGATGAGCGACCCGCCGAACTCGACGCGCACTGGAACGAGGAGTATCCCGAAGTCGGTACCACCAACCAAAAGGTCGAGGCCTTGCGAGTCGCCGGCTACGGCGTCGTCGATCACTTCGCTCTGGGCGAGGAATGCTGAATCGACAACTACTACCGGCCCCTGCTCGACGGCCTCGATGCATTCCTCGAACGTCACGATCGAAGCGCCGAGGCATTGGCAATCGCCGAGGCCGAACGCTTCGAGGCCGACCTCTACCAACGCTTCAGCAACTACATGAGCTATGGGGTCTACATAGTTCGACACCCCTGAAGAGGCCATCGAGGTGGCGAACAGCAATCCTGTGCACGACATGAAGTGCGACTGCGGGATCTACCGAATGCACCCATCGGCACACTGCGCCTGCGTTGGAGCCCAACGCATCGAACGTCCTCGACCTCCGGCTTACCCGAGCGCGCACTGCACACCGGGACGATCTGTGAGCCAACGACGCCACGGATCTCGAACTGGGGTGCGCAGGTGATGCTCAGCCGGGCATGGCAGAATGCCGGCGTGCCTCAGCGACCGCCGTCCCACTCCCACCTACCGCCGGACAAAAGGGCTGACCCGTGACCCGACCCCGCAGCGGACGCTGGTTCGATGATCTCATTCCCGGCACCGTCATCGAACACGCCATCCGCCGCACCATCACCGAGTCGGACAACGTCATGTTCACCTCGATGACCATGAACCCAGCGTGGCTGCACCTCGACTTCGACTACGCCGCCAATGAAACCGAATTTGGTCGGCCAGTCGTCAACTCGATGCTCACAATCGCGATGGTGATCGGCATCAGCGTGCACGAGACCACCCTCGGCACCACTGTTGCCAACCTCGGCTTCTCTGAGGTTGTCTTCCCCGCCCCGCTGTTTCACGGTGACACGATCCGCGTTGAGACCGAAGTGAGAGCCGCTCGCGAGTCGAAGTCACGCCCTAATCAGGGTGTCGTCACCTTCGAGCACCGCGCCCACAACCAGCACGACACGCTCGTGTGCAGAGCCGTGCGCGACGCACTGATGCTGAAGTGCCCAGTCGACTGACGAGCCGCCTAATCGGCGAGAGCGATCACCCGCCGCGCTTGAGCAGCGAGCGGCTCATCGACCATTTGCCCTTCGAAATCGATCGCCGCGACCCCACGATCCACGGCCTCCTCGTAGGCCGCGAGTACCGCCCGAGCGCGAGCCACCTCAGCCTCCGAGGGCGTGAACCCGTCGTTGGCGACGGCGACTTGACCTGGGTGGATGCAGAGCTTGCCTGAATAGCCGAGGGCTCGGGCCGACGCGCACTCCAGCGAGAACCGATGGAGATCTCGGAAGTCGGTGACTATCTGGTCGAGCACCGGAACCCCGGCCAAGCGGCCAGCGAGAGCGACCATCGATCGAGCGGTCGCCACCTCGTCATTGGACGCGGTGCGAACCCCACCCATATCAGCGATGAAGTCCTCCGCCCCGAAGTAGCCGGCCACCACGCGCGGGTGCGCCAACAGCTGCCGCGAGTCAGCGACACCAAGGGCGGTCTCGAGCCCGGCCATCACCCCGAGGTCACCGAGCCCGGCGTCAGAGAGCGCGGCATCTACCGCATCGAGACCTGCGAGCGACTCGACCTTAGGCACCACTACCATGGTTAGCGAATCGCTCAGACCCTCGCGGACATCGTCGGCGAACCACGCGGTCGGCTGGGCGTTGACTCGCACCGCCACCGTCACTCCGGACGCGGCCAGCACGGGCGTGAGCCGAGCGGCGTTCGCTCGACCCTCCGCCTTGGCGTTCGCCGGGGTCGCGTCCTCACAATCGATGACGACTGCATGGGCTCCCCGCTCGCCGAGCCGTTCCACGAAATCGGGGCGAACTGCCGGAGCGAAGAGCAGCGAGCAAAGGCGCGGCACCGGACGCATTCCGCAACCGATCAGGCCGAGACCATCGAGCGTTTGGCGACCTCCTCGAGCATCACCTCGGTCGCCCCACCCCCGATCGGCAGGATGCGGGCGTCGCGGTACATGCGCTCCACCGGGGTTTCGCGCATGTAGCCCATGCCGCCGTGGAACTGGACGCAGTCGTACATGATCTGCATGATCGTCTCGGCGCCGAAAGCCTTTACCCCCGACATCTCCTTCACGTTCTCGCCTCCCTCATCACCGATCCAAGCAGCGTGGTACATCGCCGCACGCACCGCGTCGAGGCGCGCCTGATTCATCGCCATCCGCTGGCGTATCGCTCCGAGGTCATAGAGATGACCGCCGAAGGCCGGACGCTGCTGCACATAGGCGAGGGTCTGATCGATCGCCGTCTGGGCCGCACCGACGCCCATACCGATGAGCACCATCCGCTCGTTCTGAAAGTTCTTCATCGTCTCGTAAAATCCGCGGTGCAAAGTGCCGAGCACCTGTGAGTCGGGCACCCACACGTCGTTCAACACCAACTCGGCGGTGTCGGAGCACCGCCACCCGTGCTTTTCGAGCTTCTTTGCGACCGAGAACCCCTCGGTGCCCTTCGGCACCAGGAACATCGTGATGCCGTAGCGGTTCTCCGGATCGGTCTTTGCCGCCACGATCGTCATGTCGCCGTAGACGGCATTCGTGATGAACGTCTTCGTGCCGTTGATGCGCCACCCATCGCCGTCGCGCACTGCCGAGGTGCGCATACCGGCCACGTCGGAACCGGCGTCGGGCTCGCTCACGCCGATCGACAGGATCGTCTCCCCCGACAGAACCCCTGGCATCCACTGCTCGAGCTGCTCAGGTGAGCCTGAGTTCATCAGGTGCGGTGCCGCCATATCGGTGTGCACCAGTACCGTCACATCGAACCCGGCGAAGGTGGACGCGCCGAGCGCCTCGGAGAACGTGGCCGAGGCCAACATGCCAAGGCCGAGACCTCCGTACTCCTCCGGGGCGCGCAGGCCGAACATGCCGAGTGCGCCCATCTTTCGGAGCACCTCCCGGGGCACCTTTCCTTCGGTCTCCCACTCGTCGCCGTGCGGCGTGACCTCAGCCCTGACGAACTCGACCGTCTGGTCGTAGATGGCCTCCAACTCGTCGGTCATGTAGATGTTGCGATGAGCCATGTTCCCTCCCTGTCAATCAAACTTCATCAGCCGCGACAAAGGTGACGAGCACCTGATTCGACACGACCTGGTCGCCGACGGCGACCCGGACCTCCTCCACCGTCCCGGGACCATCGGCCGTCAACGTGTGGAGCATCTTCATGGCCTCGATGACCACCACCGGATCGCCGGCGACGACCTCGAATCCGATCGAGACCGCGACCTCGGTGACGGCGCCCGGGAACGGCGCAACAACCGCCCCGGCCGAGCCGTAACCTCCCGAACCGGCCGGCGCCCAACGCTCGGTGCGCGACGGCACCGAGAAGGTGCAGGTGTGACCAGTCACGTTGACCGCCACCGACCTCGCCGACAGCGACACACTCGCCACCGGCTCGGGAGCCGCTAAAGCGTCCGCCCGCGACACTTCGTGGCGCCCCCCCACTCCGTCGACCACCACTATCGGAGTCGACCGACGATGCGGGGTGAGCGAGAACGCTCCCGTCGCCGACCACACAGACTCGGCCGCAACAGCGTCCGAGAGAGCGTCGAGCCAAGCCCGCGCAGCGAGCACCACGCCGGAGTCAGCCGGGGCCGGAAACTCCACCTCGTCGAGGAAACGTGTAGTAACACACCCCTCGATCACCGGTCGCTGCTCGACGAGCCAGCGGTGCAAACAGGTATTCGTCACCAACCCTCCCACGATGAGCGAGTCAAGGGCGCGACCGAGGCGACGCAGCGCCGTCGCGCGATCCGAGCCGTCGACGATCAGCTTGGCGACCATCGAGTCGTAATGTGGCGTGATCACGCTGCCCGCCACGACCGCTGAATCCCAGCGAACCCCATCGGGCACCACGAGATGCGTCACCTCACCGATCTGCGGCGCGAAACCGTTCGCCGGATCCTCGGCGTTCACCCTGGCCTCAACGGCATGACCGGAGAACGAAATGTCTTCTTGACGAAACGGTAGTTCCTCACCGGCTGCGACGCGGATCATCAGCTCCACGAGATCGAGACCGGTGACCGCTTCGGTAACCGGATGCTCCACCTGCAGGCGGGTGTTCATCTCGAGGAAGAAGAATTCGCCGGTGTCGTCGTCGACGATGAATTCGACGGTGCCAGCCGAGTCGTATCCGATAGATGTCGCGAGAGCCACGGCGACCGAATGAAGACCGTCGCGGGTCTCATCGGGAAGGTTCGGCGCGGGCGCCTCCTCCAGCACCTTCTGAAAGCGACGCTGCACAGAACACTCGCGGGTGCCGAGATGCACTACTGAACCGTGCCGATCGCCGAGCACTTGCACTTCGACATGTCGAGGCCGCTGGATGAACCGCTCGACGATCATCGATCCATCGCCGAAAGAGCGCTTCGCCTCGGTGGCCGCCTCGATGAGAGCAGCGGCGAACTCCGACGGGGCCTTAACGATGCGGATCCCCTTGCCCCCGCCACCGGCTGCGGCCTTCACCAACACCGGGTAACCGATCCGATCGGCAGCTTCAGCAAGATCCGATGGATCCTGTGACTCGTCAAATCCCGGGATGATCGGCACACCGACCGATGCGGCTAGCCGGCGCGCTTCGATTTTCGACCCCATCATCTCGATCACCTCGGGGCGCGGCCCGATCCAGTGGCACCTCGCGTCGACGACAGCTCGCGCGAAGGCAGCGTTCTCCGAGAGGAACCCGTAGCCCGGATGCACGGCGTCGGCCCGGGTTTCGGCGATCGCGGTCAGCAGACGATCGGCGGAAAGATAACTCGAAGCAAGGTCCGCCGGGCCGAGGCGGAGCGCCACGTCAGCCTCGGCGACGAACGGTGCCGAGGCATCCGGATCGGCGAAGACGGCGATTGTGGTGTGACCGAGAGCGCTAGCCGTTCGGATCACGCGACGGGCAATCTCCCCGCGATTGGCGATCAGGATCCTCACGACATCACATCCGATAGACGAGTCCGGGGCCGGGGGCCGGGGCGTCCTGACGCGCGGCCAACGCGAGACAGAGTCCGAGAGCATCGCGGGTGTCGACCGGGTCAATCAGACCATCATCCCAGAGCCTCGAGGTGGCGTAGTAGGGGTCGCTCTGCGTGAGATACTGCTCGGCTACCTCGGCTCGCAATGCCTCCACCTGCTCGGGTGTCGTCTCCTCGCCTTTCAAACCGGCGAGACGAATATCGACCAGCACCGTCTGCGCGGTCTCAGCCGACATGGTCGCGATACGAGAGTTCGGCCAGGCGAACAGGAAACGCGGGCGGAACCCGCGGCCGCACATCCCGTAGTTGCCGGCACCATAGGAACCACCGATCAGCACTGTGTACTTCGGCACGGTTGCGTTGGCCACAGCTGAGACCATCTTCGCGCCGTGCTTGGCGATGCCCGCCGCCTCGGAGTCACGCCCCACCATGTAGCCAGAGGTGTTCTGCAGGAACAGAAGTGGGATTCGGCGCTGCTCGCAGAGTTCGATGAAGTGCGTCGCCTTCAGTGCAGCGTCGGAGAAGATGATCCCGTTGTTGGCGATGATGCCGACCATGTGCCCCCAGATGCGGGCGAACCCCGTGATGATCGAGGTGCCCCACTCGGGTTTGAACGCGGCGAAGCGTGACCCGTCGACCATGCGAGCGATGATCTCGGTGGCGTCGAAGGGGATGCGATCGTCGGCCGAGATGATCCCGTAGATCTCCTCGGGGTCAAGCAGCGGTGATTCGGGAGGCACCCAATCGAGCCAACCCTGACGGTCGTCGACGCGACGTTGGGCGGTCGTCTCGCAGATCTCGCGCAACCGCCCGTACGCCTCGGACTCGGTGGCGGCCATGTAGTCGCTGACACCCGAGGTGCGAGTGTGCAATTCGGCTCCGCCGAGGTCGTCGGGTTCGACGATCTCGCCGAGGGCGGCCTTCACGATCGGAGGACCTCCTAGGAAGATTCGACCGATGCCCGCCACCATGATCACCTCATCGGAGAGGGCCGGCACGTAGGCACCACCGGCGGTGCAGCCACCGAGCACGACCGACAGTTGCGGAAGACCCATTGCGGACAGACGGGCTTGCCGGTAAAAGGAGCCGCCGAAGTGATCCTTGTCGGGAAAGATCTCGTCCTGCAATGGCAGGAACGCCCCACCCGAGTCGACCAGATAGATGACACCGAGGCCGTTCTCCTCTGCGATCTCCTGAGCGCGAACATGCTTCTTGATCGCGATCGGCACGAGCGAGCCACCCTTGACGGTGGCGTCATTCGCGATGAATACATACGGCACGCTGTGGACAACGCCGATTCCGGTGACGATGCCGCCGCCGGGTACCTCGTCTCCGTATTGACCCCATCCAGACAGCGTGGAAAACTCGAGGAACGGAGTGTTCTCATCGGTGACCATGTCGATGCGATCGCGCACTAAGACCTTGCCTCGAGCCAAGTGACGCTCTATTGAGCGCTCACGACCGGGACCGCCGTCGATCGCCCAACGCATGCGTTCGCGCAAGGTGTCGACGAGGGCTCGATACGCGTCGCAGTTCTCGCCGAAGACTCCCGAACCCGTGTCGACACGCGTCTCGACAACCCTCATGCCGCGACCCCGTGCCAGAACTGGTCGGTGATCGCCTCGGCGAACCGGTCGAGATTGCCACGGTCGGTCTCGAACCATTCGACCGAGGCGTTCATAGCGCCGAAGAGGACGAGGCGGATGACGTTCAGATCGACGGTTGGCTTGATTACGCCGTCTGCCTGAAGCAGCCGAAGTATGTCGGTCCATCGCGCTTCATAGGCATCGCGAAGCGGCACCACGACCTCGCGGACCGTCTCGGGAGCGGTGCGGAACGTCATGACATGCGCTGCCGTATACGGGCCGTTCTCAAAGAGAGCCGACAGGTGTGCGCGCACATGGGCCCCCACGCGGGCGACGGGCCGGGCCTCGGCGCTTGCCTCCTCGGCCTCGTTGAAGGCGGTCTGCATGACGTCGATACCGCGGCGGAGAATCTCGGTGAGGAGATCGTCCTTGGAGGCGAAGTGGTAATAGAGCGAACCGGCCTTCATGCCGACGGTCTCGGCCAGTTGACGCAGTGAGGCGCCCTCGTAACCATGACGAAGGAACAGCGCGGCAGCCTCGTCGAGGATGCGGTCGCGCCCTGATTCGACCAGCACTGAGTTCGCTGTGCTTTGAGCCATTGCGGAACCCTACCTAACGTTCGTTAGGTGTCAAGGGGCGGGGGTGGGATTCCAATCCAGTCGATTATCCACAAAACCCCTGTTCAGAGCCCATGCTCGGGAAGGAACTCGAACCCGAACTCCGTTGTAGGGAGGGGATGAAGTTCCCTGAAATTGTGTTCACCAGTCCCGCCCGTATTAACCAGTGCCGTTCACAAGATGTGCACGAGCCGGGCCGCTATGAAGGCTGACCTGTGGACCATGAAGTATCGAAGTTGCCGCACTACGACTTCGAGTCGGCAGGTCGGCTGTGTTTCGCGCGGCACTCACGACTCTCGACTCGGGCGAGCCCTCCGATCCCCAGGCCGTCGCCGATGCGATCACGCGCGCAGTGACCGATCCCGAGGCGCCTTTCCGAACTCCCGTTGGGGCGGACGCCAACGTGATATTCGCCGCCAAGTCCTCGATGTCGTTCGAGGACTTCGAGCGCGCCATGCGCTCCACCATCGACTGGTACGAGTGACGAACCGGTGCCCGGGGTGGGGCTCGAACCCACACTCCCCGTGAGGGGAAGGGGGGTTTAAGCCCCCCGCGTCTGCCAATTCCGCCACCCGGGCCTACGGCCCAGGCTACGGAGCGTGCGACCACTCGTCGTCAAAGCGGTTCGCACTCCCCCTCCGATGAGATCGCCATACCGGTCGCCTCCACGACCGTTCGTGCCGAGGAGCCATCGACGAGGGCTGGATTCGTGTGATTGAGGTGGACGAATCGCACCCGTGCTGCGAGAGAAGTGTCGAGGTCGGCCACACGGCGAACCGTGTCGACGATCCGCGGATGCGGGATGGCCGACATATCACGCTCGAGTTCGCCGTCGTCGAAGAAGGTTCCATCCACGTACGCCACGTCGACGCTGGCGATCAGTTCGACGATGTCGACGTCCCAACCGTCCCACGAGTCGATATCGGGCAGCCACAGCACCCTGTGGTTCGGTCCCTCGATCACGAAGCACACGGTGTCGGACAACTCGTCACGATGCGGAACCGGTATCGCTCGCACCGAGATCGACGGAGTCAGCTGGAAGGTCGTGTCGAACTGCACGATCTCGACGTGCCCATGGTCGACCAACTCCTTCCACGGCGAATTGCCGAGGAGAAAGGTGGCCATTCGTTCGCTTGTGTGCACCGGAACCCCCGGCAAAGCGAGCGCCTCACGCCCGAGATGAACGAGCCCCGTGTAGTGCCCCATGTGGGCATGAGTGAGCAACACGCCGTCGAGCACTCGTCCGGCGCCGACTCGAGGAGCGATGCGATCGAGCATCGCGAGTTGAGCGCCGATGTCGGGAGTGGCGTCGATCAAGAAACGCTGATCGGCGATCGGATCGACGATGGCCAGACAGGCCGGCGACAGACGAGGTTGATCGACGCAACAGGCACGTCGACAGCCGGCCTGGGGACGCCCTCCATCCTGAGCAATTCCGAGCACCGCGACGAAGGGTTGCGACGAATCCATCCACGTCGAGCGTAATCAGGCCGCGTGATCTCGACCGACGACGACGTCGACTGGCGAGGACAGCGCAACATGAGGAGACGACACGGCCTCCCAGAGTTCACGTCGCAGACGATCGGCCACCGGTGGCACCAATCGATTGACCACCACCACACCTTCGATCATGTCGGCCACCACAGCGACGAGCGGACGACCCTTCACTCGCACCGCGACGGTGGCGAAATCACCACTTCGTCGCAACGACCGGTCGACACCCACGATGCGCGGCGGGCAACGGAACCCTGGAGCGTGCAGACCGCGAGCCCGCGCCTCGTGACCGAGCACTCGCGCCACTTGGGCAAAATCGAGGGTGCTGGCCCCGGGGCGTTCGACGTGCTCTTTCATGGAAAGTCGACTTTGCCATGGGGGTGTAACACGGTCCCCCGACGCTGCAACACCCTCGTCCTAATCTCGTCCCATGAGCGACGATCCCGTGTACACGCCGGCCCAGGAGCGGGTCATCGCCACCATCGGCAAAGATCCGGCCCCGCACGGAGCTCCGCTCCCCTCCGATCTGGCCGACGAACTGAAGGCCGATCTCGAGACGGCACTCGTGCCCTTCCACGACGTTCTCCCCGACGGCAAGAGCTACGAGAACCGTTTCTTCATCAGCAAACAAGCGCTCACCGACGTGCACTCGTGCGAGGCCTACTTCGTCGACGGCAAGGGCGACTTCGAATGGAACCTCGCCAACTCGCGCGGCACCATCGTGCACAAGGCCATCGAAGTGTCCATTCACACGCGCGGCACCATCAACCCCACCGACCTCGTCGAGGAATCGATCTCCCGTCTCGCCAACGACGCCAACAAATCGATCGCCGACTTTCTCGTCACGCTCGATGAGTTCAGTCGGGCCGAACTCGTGGGCGACTGCTCATCGTTGCTCACCCGTTTTCTCGAGGGGTTCCCGGGCATCAAGAAGCAGTGGTATCCACAGGTAGAGAGCGCCCTCACCGTCAATCTCGCCAAAGGTCGTGTGCGTGTGTCGGGCAAGGTCGATCTCGCCCTCGGTCGCCCGCCCGACAAAGTGATCATCGACCTGAAGACCGGCAGCGTCTTCGGAGCGCACCGCGACGATCTACGCCTCTACGCATTGCTCGATCTCCTGTCGATCGGGCAATCCCCTCGCAAGGTCGCCAGCTTCTACATCGATTCGGCCGAAATCCATCCCGAAGACATCACCGAAGGCACGCTGCGATCAGCTGCCAAACGACTCGAATCGGGTCTCGTGCGCGCCATCGAACTCAAGTTGCACAAAGCAACAGCCGAGCGTCGCCCCGGATCGAACTGCCGCTGGTGTGTTCATCTCGATTCGTGCGAGGCGGGTCAGGCCTACATGACACAACGAGAAGAAGACGAAGGCTGGTGACTCACCCGGTCACACGTGTCAGGACGTCATGAAAGCGACCGGCACACCAAGGCCGGCGCTCGCGGTGACTGTGGCGATCTTGCGCCCGGGCTGAACGGCGTCCTTCACCGGTCCGAGCGCGCCGGCACCGACATGACCGGCCAGCGCATCGAGGTCGTTCACCACGAACACCACACCCCACAGGCTCGCCGGTTCGTCCGCCGAGATATCGGGGCGTTCGACGACTTCGAGAATCACCGACCCAGCACGGTGAAAACCCTGGCGGACTCCCCCGCCCACCTCTCGGATGCGCTTCAGGGGTAGACCCAACGACGTTTCGATGGCACCGCACGTGCGATCGAGCGACGGAGTCATGACCACCACGTGATCGATCGATGTCACGTCGAGACCATGATCGAATTTTTCGGTTGGAGCGACAGCGATCGATGTGGGAATGCCGTCGATCGACTCGACGGAATCATTGTCCGAGTCAAACCCCCAACCCGTCAGACCACGCGATCTGGTCCCAGAAAAGACGAACCGCACTCCGGCGATCACCGTGTGGTGGTGATCCGAGTGCGGTGCGGTGACGAATCCGAGGTCACGCCACGGCGCAACGGGAACGTCGAGAAAGAGTTCGGTGAGCAACAACCTCAGCCGCGGCCCATGTTGGGACGCTTGCCGTGGTTGGCCTTCGAGCGGCGGAGCCGGGCCTTGCGCTTCTTGGTCTTCTTCGACATAGGTTTCGCAGGCTAGCGGGAGAACCCCCGAGGTTCCTCGGTCGACCGCCGAACTCCGAGGGAGACCGTTCCGACACCGAGCGACACGACCAAGAGCGCAATCAGGGTCAGATCGAGGGCCCGCCCGGTGGCAGGGAGCGGCGCCTCTAGGCCTCGGTCACTCACCGGATCGACTGGCACGTCCACCAGCACGACCGGAGTGTCACCCGGGGCCAGATCGGGGCAGTCGCCGACGGCCGCGCTCTCGGCTCGGAACGACACACCGATGGCCCCCACTGGCAACAGAATCGAGACGCGACCATCGGCATCGGTCAGGGTGTCGACCGGTGCGATCGGAGCAACGCCGTCGGCCATCTGAAACACTGCGATCACGCGATGGCCAGCGAGCGGTTGATCACCCTCGTGCAAATACGCCGTGGCCGAGATCTCGAGATCGGCCGCCATCGGATCGAGCCGTGAGGAAATCGGCATCGAATCGAGTGAACCTTCGATGCTGTATGCCGCGCACGAGGGTTCCGACTCGACGGGAACGGCATCAACAGGAACGGTCTCGACGGGAACAGGAACGAGCGGGACGACTGATGCGAGAAGAGAAAGAAGTATCACGACCGCGATGTGGGAACCGGACTCACCATCGAGGCGACAGGTAGTCTCGACACCTTCATGGAACGTTTCGGTCTGGTGGGCCTCCCCAACGCAGGAAAGAGCTCCCTCTACAACGCACTCACTGGTGGCGGCGCGCTGGCCGCGCCATACGCCTTCGCCACCAAGGACCCCAACATCGGCGTGGCCAAGGTGCCCGATGATCGTCTCGATCGTCTGGCCGAGATGTCGAAGAGCAAGAACGTCGTGCACGCCTCGGTGCAGGTGGTCGACATCGGCGGACTCGTGGAGGGTGCGAGCAAAGGCGAAGGCCTCGGCAACAAGTTCCTGGCCAACATTCGCGAAGTGGACGCCATCGTGCTCGTGTTACGAGCTTTCGTCGATGACGACGTGCCCGGGCCATCCGATCCGCTCGAGCATCTCCGCGTGGTCGAGATCGAACTTGCCCTCGCCGATCTCGAGACCGTCGAAAAGCGACTCGCCCAGGCGCAGCGCCAGTCGAAGCTCGATCGCAATCTTCTTCCCGAGGTCGAGGCGCTCGAGCTCGCGCAGGCCGCTCTGTCGGACGGTCGTCCGCTCTATCGAGCAGGCCTCTCGGTCGACCAACGCGAGATTCTCGAGCCCCACTTCCTCCTCACGAATCGTCGTGTGCTCGTGGTGGCCAACGTCGGCGAGAACGAACTCGACACCATTCCAGCGGTCGAAGCGCGCATCGCCGCAGAGTTCAACGACGCCGGCGACAACGTCGAGATCATCGGCATGTGTGTTCAGCTCGAAGCCGAAGCGGCCACGATCGAAGATCCGGACGAGCGCGCCGAGATGCTCGAGGGATTCGGGCTCGGCGAAGGGGCACTGTTCCGCATGGTGCGAAGCGCCTATCACCTGCTCGGTCTGCGCACGTTCTTCACCACCGGCGAGAAAGAATCTCGAGCCTGGACGTTCCGGG
>Ga0181594_10004032_pt1 | contig 13191 bp, 11 predicted proteins | sample 071ome_18_FD_145603 | JGI IMG/M metagenome (GOLD analysis project Ga0181594, IMG submission 145603) | Coastal salt marsh microbial communities from the Groves Creek Marsh, Skidaway Island, Georgia - 071413BT metaG (spades assembly) | ecosystem: Environmental > Aquatic > Marine > Intertidal zone... | reverse complement strand
ATAGTGACACCGGGCGGCTGCTTCTAAATAGAAAGTGGCCGCCCCAGCCCCCAGAGTTTTGTTACTCCATCAAGAGTCCCGCCAAGATCTACCGGCATCTCGCGCTGACCCAGGCGGATCTCGCCCACACAGAAGCCGCCATTCGAACAGCGGCCACAGTGCTGTCTCATTGATGGATTGACTCTGTCGTTTAGCGTGTTTTGTCGGTTTAGAAAGATCAGGCAAATTGAACCCAGCGGGCGTCTTTAGAAATGATGGCTAGGTCTATGGTGGACGGGTTCGAATGACACGCTCAAATCTGTGAACAGATTTTTCGGATCAATATACGGGTAGTGCGACAAGTCATCGGGTCCAGTCGACACAACCAGTGAGGATGTGTACTCTCATTTGGTCGTTAGTATTTCCTATCATTACGTAACGCGTAGATAGAGTAGACTTTTAGCTGAGCCGATCCGGGGCGTTTCCTGATGAGTAAGCCGTGGCGCCGTTACAGCACGGGGCATTTTTTTGATGAATTGATGACCGAGCAAGGCAGTCCGCGGGTTGCGGCACGGCGTGCAGTGAATTTCTTCAAGAGTCTGTCGGTTGGTGAGATGCAGGCACGGCGAACGGCGGCTGCACTGGCCATCAAGGAGATGGGGATCTCCTTTACCGTCTACACGGAGGGAGGAAACATCGATCGGGCTTGGCCCTTCGACATGATCCCTCGAGTTATCTCTGCGCGTGAATGGTCCCGGGTAAGCCAAGGTTTGGTGCAGCGGACACGAGCACTCAACTGTTTCATCGATGACATTTACAACCGGCAGCGGATTCTGGCCGACGGTCTTGTGCCCGCAGAGATTGTGTTGGGGTCGGATAATTACAAAGCCGAGTGTGAAGGCGTGAGCCCTCGCTTTGGTGCCTGGGCACATATTTGCGGCAGTGATTTAGTGCGTGACCACAGAGGTCGTTTTTTTGTGTTGGAAGATAATCTGCGTGTGCCTTCAGGCGTGTCTTACATGGTGGAGAACCGCGAAATCACCAAGCGCGTAGTACCCGAATTATTCAAAAACTACAGTATTCTACCGGTCGATGATTATCCGCTAAAACTCTACGAGATGCTGTCAGCGCTCTCTCCGAGAGCGGTCAAACGCCCTAACATTGTTGTACTGACACCGGGCATCCATAACTCGGCGTACTTCGAACATGCCTTTCTGGCCCATGGCATGGGAGCCGAACTTGTCGAAGGCACTGACCTAACCGTGGGTGATGATGACGTTGTCTACATGCGCACAGTGGACGGGCCGGTTCGAGTCGACGTGATTTATCGGCGCATTGACGAGAACTTTATGGACCCGGAGGTGTTCCGCCCCGAATCGGTGTTGGGTGTGCCCGGGCTTATGCGCGCATGGCGCAGTGGCAAAGTAGCGATCGCAAATGCGCCTGGCTCAGGGGTTGCCGACGATAAAGTGATTTACGCCTTTGTGCCCGACATGATTCGGTATTACTTGAGAGAAAATCCTTTGCTGGATAACGTGCCGACCTATCTGTGCATGCGCGAACGCGATCGAGACTATGTACTGAAAAACATTGCCAAATTAGTGGTGAAGCCAGCCAATGAATCCGGTGGGTATGGGATCATGGTAGGACCGCATAGTAGTGCCACAGAGCACCGCAAGTTTGCGCGGCTCATTGAGAAAGACCCGCGAAACTACATAGCCCAGCCCACGCTGTCTCTCTCTACGGCGCCAACCTATGTTGACGGCGAGATCCAGCCTAGGCACCTCGATCTGCGGCCTTTTATCTTGCAGAGCAAGGACAGCTGGGTGACCCCGGGTGGACTAACGCGCGTGGCACTCAAAAAAGGTTCTCTGGTCGTCAATTCCTCACAGGGCGGTGGCAGTAAAGATACCTGGATTGTCGAGGGTAAAGCGTGAGCATGCTCTCGAGCGTCGCCGAGCGGCTGTATTGGATGGCGCGCTACTTGGAGCGGACGCAGGATACCGCGCGGCTGATTCAGGCTTACAGTCATTTGATTATGGATATTCCAAAGGGAGCAGAGCCTCCTTGGGACATCATGATCGATATTCTTGATGCACGGCCGTTGTTCCGCGCCCGCTTCAAGGCCGGCAGCGAGCAAAATGTGCTCAAGTTTCTGATTGCTGACAACAAGTCGAGCTGCGGCATTCCTTTTGCGGTCAGAGCTGCAAGAGAAAACGTTCGTACCACACGGGACGTGCTGCCAGAAGAGGCGTGGGAGCTCGTGAATGAGCTCCATTTGTTCGTCGAGGACCACGCCGGAAATGCATCAGGGCGGCGTAACCGCCATAATTTCCTGTCTGAAGTAATTTCGCGATGCCAGATGATCAACGGTCTGTTTACGGCATCGCTGCCGCGTGATCATGCCTACGGTTTTATTAAGTTAGGGCGATTGGTTGAATGCGCTGATATGACGACGCGGATCATGGATGTGGGTGCCCGGGATATCATGGAGCGGGCAGGGCGCTTCGGTGCGATTGACCCACTGCTATGGGGGGCGCTACTACAAGCGTTATCAGCAGCAGCGGCTTATCGCCGGGAAGTAGGACCTATCATTGAAAAAGATGCAGCGCTGAATTTCATTTTTCTCAGTAGTACCTTTCCCAGATCCATCAAATATTTTGTCCGCGAGACTCGCAAAGAGCTTATGCGGCTGAATAATCATGATCTGGCTATCCGCGCAGTCGAACGACTACGCCGGCGACTGACCCGGCTCGATGCCGAGCACTTTGCGAGTGGGGAGCTTCATGAATATATCGACGATTTCCAGTTGCAGTTAATCAGCCTCGACGCAGCAATTCAGGCCACTTGGTTCAGTTGGGATAATGCATGAAGCGCTTTCAATGTAGCTGCGGTGCCCCCATTTTTTTTGATAACCACCAGTGCTTGCAATGTGGTGCCCGAGTCGGTTTCGAGCTCGAAAGCATGAGTATGGTGCCTGTAGAGCAGCATGCTGATCTCGCTTACTGTGGCAATCACGCCCACGGCGTGTGCAATTGGCTAAGGCCTTCACAGTCAGAGCACGACTTATGCAGGGCATGTCAGTTCAATCGCACCATTCCTAACCTCGATCTTTTATACAATACCGAGCGCTGGGCGGCTTTGGAGCGCGCCAAGAAGCGACTGTTTTATTCGCTTTACCAATTGAATTTACCAATGATTGATGGCTGGCAGGCTGGCGACAATGGACTATTGTTTGATTTTTTGGATGACGCGCGCACTCAACCCGATACCTATCCAGACACTTTCATCACCTCGGGCTTTGCTGAGGGCGTGATCACTATCAATGTGCTTGAAGCTGACGACGCTGCCCGCACCGCTGCTCAAACCGAATTACGGGAGCGTTATCGAACCTTGTTGGGACATTTTCGGCATGAGTCGGGCCACTACTTTTGGTCACTACTGTCGGTAGATGAGATAGCGACCAGTCGGTTTAACGAGGTATTTGGCGATGCGAGCGCTGAGTATCGGTCGTCACTGGATGGTTACTACCGCGAAGGGCCGCCGGCTAATTGGGAGGAGCGATATATCAGCGCCTACGCCAGCTCGCACCCCCTTGAGGACTGGGCTGAGACGTGGAGTCACTACCTGCTCATGCACGATGCTTTGGAGACAGCCCATGCGCATCATTTGATCGATATAGCTCCATCGTCCAGCACGTTTGGCGAGCGGATCTCTCAGTGGCAAGCGGTGAGCGTGGGTTTGAACGAGATGAACCTGAGTGTTGGTCGCGAGGATGCTTATCCCTTTGTGATCAGCCCGCAGGTGCATGACAAGCTGGTCTATGTGGACGCTATGATCAGTCGGCTTCAAACACTTCAGTAAGACTGGGTAGCTGTTGAAACGCTGATCGAATGCTCTCATCCCAGGTATGACGTATACGCGTCAGATAGGGGTGACTTTCTTCCAGTTTGCAGTAGTGCTGGAAGCCATCAAGGCTGTCGTTCCGATAGAACAGACATTCCAACGGCGGGCCTACCGTGGCGTTTGAGCGCATCGTCGAGTCGATCGATAGCAGGCCGCAACGCATTGCAACTTCGGGTGATGTGTTGGGCTGAATAATACGATCCAGAATCGGCTTGCCGTATTTGGTCTCACCAATCTGGAGATAGGGGTGCTGCTCTGAGGCAGTAATGTGATTACCCTCGGGGTAGATAAGATAGAGCTCGCTGGGTTGACCTTTAACTTGACCACCCAAGATGAAAGAAGCGGTAGCGTTAAAAGCCTCTGCATCGGGTCCCTCGGGGCGCCGATGCTTTTCTTGCTCGGCGACATTGATCTGACCGATATAGTCGGCGATGTCCGATACATACTTCGCATCTGAAATATTGAATTCGGCGTTTTCCTGAAGGTCTCGCTGTATCTGCGTTACAACCGCTTGACTCGTCGCCAAGTTACCGGCGGTCAACAGAATCAGTGAGCGGTCTCCTTGGACGGCAAACCGGTGCATTTTGCTGTAGGTGCTAACCCGATCGGCGCCAGCGTTAGTGCGCGAGTCAGAGCAAAAGACGAGTCCCTCGTCCAATTTAATGGCCAGACAGTAGGTCATGTACGGATGGTTACCGCCAAAACAAAAAGATTGAATGCCCACAATATAAGACGCCGTGAATGATCCTGACAAGGGATTGTCTTAACCTCGTCACTGTTTTACCGCGACTGCCCGTATCCGGAGGGTCGCCATCAAAATTGCGCTAATCTCTGGATGAAACCAATAGAACTAGGCGGATTGACTTCAATCGCCATTGCCTCTGGAGATTGAACCCTTGGGGTGCCTCCGCGCGCGACCTGCAGCGGACCAAACGGTCCGTTGGGCGCGTTTGTCGAACAGCGGCTCTCACCCAAACCTAACCCTCCAAACGAAAAACCCCCGCCGATGGCGAGGGTTTGTCATTTGGTAGGACCAGGCGGATTGCCCGAAACAGGCGCACGCCTGTTTCGTCCTCGCGGGCTGCGCGCCAAAGGCGCTCGGTGCCAAATGCTCCTAGGGTTGCATTTGCTCGAACTTCCAGTTCGAACCCCCAGCTAGCGCTGAGCCAAATACGACAAACCCGGCACAAGGCCGGGTTTGTCGTATTTGGTAGGACCAGCCAGATTCGAACTGGCGACCTCTACCATGTCAAGGCCGATGGGCCGCACCAAGACACGCGTGGAAGCATTAAAACCAATAGATGAATTTGCTTGTGGAAAGCGATGAGGAGCGGAGTTGCCTTTTATCCGTCGCGTCGATTGCCGTCAGTCAGTTTGTAGTGGCGTGGTTGCGCTGCCATCGCAGGTAATCGCTGGCCAGGGAGCGCCCGAAAACACGGTTTAGCCGACGGTAGATGGCGGTTGCCAGCCTTAATTTCAGCGGACCTGCAGCGACCTCTTTTGCAAAGGTAGGGCGTGCTTTGATCCGATCGAAATAGTTTGCCAGCCTGGGGAGATCCTCGAGTGGATAGCCGGCTAGATGCAATCTATAGAGCGTGATGAACCAGCTGATATCGAGCAGGGTCAGGCGATCCCCCAGTAAAAAGGGACGGCTTTGAAGCCGCTGGTTTAGCATCTCCAATGCGCTGTTGAAGCGACCGATGAAGTCAAGAGAGTCCTTTGCATCGCCAACTCGATTTTTCACATCAGGTGCCAAGTACCTAAAGGTAAGGGTTCTAAGGTCTTGATGAAGCTCATTCTCAAGGTCCATCAAATCCTGCATATCTTGACGTTCGGAATCTGATGAAGGGAGGAACGAACGCTCTGGTTGAGCAAAGTGCAAATCAATGTACTGAATGATGTCGTTGCTTTCCGTATGGACTGCTCCGTCATGCACGAGTACCGGCACCTCACCGCGCGGGTTAATCCCGAGGTACCAGTCGCTGTGCTGTTCGTCGCGCATCAGGTTAATGGGATGAGACTCAAAGCCTATTCCCAGCTCGTTAAACAGAATCCGGACTTTTTGTGAGCAGGACGACAGGTCAAAATGAAACAGATGGAGCCCCTGCCAATCGGTAACCTCCCGCGTGGTTACCAATGAATCGTCAAGTAGCATCGCGAATGGTGTTTATCTGCGTACCAAAGTCCTGCGTTCCATCTCGGCTACAGAGGCTGAGCGTTAGCTGGTCGCCGGGCTGCATATATCGCACGCCAGCCTGGCTCTTAATGAGCTTCTCTCGGCGCTTTTTGTCATTGGTGAAGTTCATAACGATGGCCAGTCCCACTTTTGGGCTGGCATTTAAGATAACGCCGCCAGGTGTTCCGGTTAGCAGCATGTCGCCTTTTTTGAGGTCGGTAAAACTTGCCAGTTCGGTGAGCGTCTCGTCCGGTTTAAAGATGAGTTGATCAGTGGTTGCGTCTTGCCGGATCTCTCCATTTAAGCTGAGGGAGAGTCTCAGATTGGATAAAAGCTCCAGCTCGTTTCCGTCCATGAGATAAAGGATAGGGCCGGTCGGGCAGAAGGTGCGATGTCCTTTGCCTTTGAACCACTGCAGCATGGGCGCGCCAAAACAGAGGTCGCGTGCTGACACGTCATTCGCCAATGTAAAACCGCCTACATAGTCCAGCAGATTGTCGTTGGTGACTTCGCTGTTGGCGGGCACATCGCGCTTCAATACCAAGGCCAACTCCACCTCATAGTCCAGGAGCTGGCAGCCGGGTGGCCTGACGATATCGTCATGAGGCCCGCAAATCGCTGATGGAGGCTTGCTAAAAATCAGGTTTTGGCCTTTCCCGGTTTTAACACCGCCCTCGGCCTGATGAGAAGCGTAGTTCAGGCCCTGACAAAAGATTTGGACGTCTGCGGTAATCGGCGACAGCAGCTCTAATTCATCTAGCTGCAGGCTTTCATCGTCTCTGACCTCGAAGTCCCCGGGTTGGGTGCTCCAACCGTCCATCAACTCGCGATGCGATGTGTAGTTATGCGGCAGCACAGCAACTTGCTTGCCCTTAACAATGCCCCAGCGAATCTCTTGCTGGTCGGTCTTGAACCGGATGACGCAAATGCCCAATGCGTGTCACTCCCTAAGCGCTGGTGCGGGATCTCGCCTTCAGAATCCGCACCAAGTTTTTGATAACTTTAAAGTTCCAACGGGACACCAGAAATGCAGGTGTTGGTTCTGGGCCCCAGTAGTCTCGCATCTTCCCGATAGCGCAATCGCCAGCTTGGTGTTGATCATTGAGGAGATCCGTATCTGTCCAATGCTCATGAATGAGTCCAAAGGGACTTTTCCAGTAATCGAAGATCTGGCCTCCCAAAAGATGTCGTCCGATACCCCAGACGTTTTTATATTTGCGTCGCTTCAGGTACTCGTGCCCAGCCATTAAGTCGTCCAGGTTGCCTACCTCAAAGGCAACATGCTGAACCCGTGTGCCTTCATCCAGTGCGAACTGAAATCCAATGACATGGTGATCAACATAGTCCTCTCCGCGATCGAGCCGGGAGAAGATCATTTGTGGTGGGCCCTCTGGTAAGACCACGGCGTCGGATTTTGTGAGGCCAAAGTGCTCGTGATACCAACTGTAAAGTAAGGGTGGATCGGCACTCTCCAGGACGAGGTGGCCAAGTCGGCGCACATGGGATGGCCCGTGGGAAACAGCGGGGAGCTCGCCCACACGCTCGCGTCGACCGTCCATATTAAATGCGTGGGAGGGCGCGGCGTCCATTGCCGCCAGCGATTGCCGGCCGTGAACGATTTCAACGGTCATGCCCAGCGGGTCAGTCAGCCGAACAACCTGACCACCAGAGGGTTCATCCAGTGCCTCTATGTCGGAAACATGGGGCAGTGCGGCCAGTTTTTTAAGGTCTTCAAGGCTGTCGGCCTCAAACGCGATGGTGGTGACTGACCGATTGCCCTGCGACAGGATATAGCAGGGAGCCTGAGCATCGGTGCCCCGTAAATAGGTGCTGTCTTTGGTGCGCTCAACGATCTGCAGACCAAATTCCTCGAGAAATTTTTCGGCTTTAGTGCGGTCAGTAGCCTCCACTCTCACATAGGCCAGCTGCTTGGCGCGAATTATGGACTCAGGCATCACGGTGCTCCAGATGGGTTTTGAATACCCTGGTGACCAAATTGGCTGCTTTATTTGAAGAGAGCCCCAGCAATCTCAGCAGGGCTTCACAGGTACGTTGAATGGTCACGTCACTCATCTGTGGATCGACGATGGCGGCGGTTCGAATGAGGGACAAGATCTGGTTCACCAGCAACAGATTAATCTCGATGGTGAAGTGACCCTGTTCGATACCCAGTTTAAGGTCTTGCCGAAGATATTTGACCGCGGCGGACTGCATCTCTGGCACCACAAATAGGCTTTCCAGCAAAACACGCAGCCATTCCGGCTTTTGACGAGCGATCTGTAGGCAACGAGCCGTCGCCAACACCACCCGGGTCGGGGCATGAATCAGTGCCTGCAGTTCCGCATCGATCCCGCTGGTGATTTCAACCGCCAGTCCAATTGCCACATCATGCAGTAGTGCGTCTTTGTCGTCGTAGTAGTTATAAAACGTGCCATTTGCAAGTTCGGCGTGGTTTGTGATGTCGGTGATCTTTGTGGCCGCATACCCTTTGGAGGCGAAAACGCTTATCGCGCTATCGAGCAGCGCGCCTCGTGTTCGCTCCCGTTTCTTTTTGCCCGCGGTTTGCTCTCGAAACAGGTGATGTACGGATGAATTCATGTCGTTCGTCGCAGTTAATTTAAGAGCAACTTATCGAAAGATTTGACAACAGGCAAGAAAAATGAGGACTATCTCAAAAATGAGGCTAATTTCAGTCTTTGTGTTTTCGGAGTGGTAGATCAGTGACACCAGAGCTAGGTAAAGCAAGTGTTCTCATCGTCGGTGCGGGTCCTGTGGGGAAAATGGCGGCGCTATTGCTTGCTCACCACGGTATTAACTCCTGCCTAATTGATAGGCGAACGGAGCTGATGACAGCCCCCAAAGCACATGCCGTGAATGCAAGAACATTGGAGATATGTGAAAGCATCGGAATTAGCGCGGCGCGGCTACGCGCATTGGGCGCCAGTCCCGAGGAGGCTGGCGAAGTACGATTTGTGGGCACCATGTCTGGCCCTGAATTTGGCTCATTACCTTACGAGCGCCAAGACCACGCGGCGCTGGCGTTCACGCCATTTCCTCTCAGCAATGTAGCACAACCGGTTTTTGAGCAAGAGTTGCAGCGTCATGTTGCTCAGAGTGCCCGCATTGAGTTTTTGCAGGGTGTTGAGTGCATTGACTTGCGGGATGAGGGAGAGCGGGTCGAGGCTACACTCCGTGAGGTGGCAACCGCAGATCAACAGCCCCGATCATTTGACTATGTAATCGCAGCAGATGGCGCCAACTCAAAAATGAGGGACCTCCTGGGCATCGAAATGGATGGGCCCGATGCCTTGGCAAACTACCTGATGATTCATTTTCAAGCGGACCTGCGCGCTATCACAGAAGGTAAGCGGGGGCTGCTCTACTTCTTATTCCAACCGGGCGTCAGCGGCACACTCATTGCTTATGATCAGGCCAAAACCTGGGTCTTGATGCAAGACTGGAACCCTGACCTCGAGAGTCGAGAGGACTACACGGAAGAGAGATGCCTTTCGCTCATTGAAGCGGCAGTCGGGCAGCCACTACCCGAGACAACTATAGAAAATATCAGTCCCTGGGTTATGACCGCACAGGTGGCTAAACAGTATCGTAAGGGCAGGGTATTTCTCGCAGGCGATTCAGCCCATCGTATCCCGCCAGCCGGTGGTCTCGGTTTGAACTCGGGCATCGGCGATGTTCAGAACCTCGCCTGGAAGATGGCAGCGGTGCTGCAGGGTGCCGCCGGCGAGGCGCTGCTGGATACTTACGAGGTTGAGCGACAGCCGATCGCGCTGACTAACAACGAGCAGAGCATGACCAATGCGCTGAAGTTGTTTGATCTGCTTTTCGTAATTCACGGCATGGACCCCGAGAAGACGGCCGAGAGATATGCTGCTGTAGCGGCAAACCCTGACGCGTTTCCCGAATTGGCTGACGCAGTCGCGGCCCAAAAGCCCCACTTTGATAGCTTCGACCTGCAAATTGGCTATCGATATAATAGCGAGGCAATCGTCGATCCCGCACCGATCCCTGAAGTCGGTGATATCTCCGATTACCAGCCTTCTTGGGACGCCGGTGCCCATTTCCCACATCGGTGGGTGACTCACAACGGCGAAACCCGCCCGCTACAGTCTCTTATATCGCCTAGTACTTTCACGCTGCTTCGCGGCCCCGAGTCGGAATCGCTGCAGGGCCATGCAAAAGTGAATCAACTGATCTTTGGTGTTGATTTTAAAGATAGCGAAGACTGGGAAGTGTTGACTGGTCTGCCCGTCGGCGGGGCAATGCTGATAAGACCCGACGGCCACATTGCAGCACGGTTTGATCGCGTCAACGAAGAATGTTTCATGTCAGCAGTCAGACAGATATTGGCAAGAGGTCATTGAAATGGATTTAGGGCTCGACGGAAAAAAAGCGATTGTCTGTGCATCTTCCCGAGGTTTGGGTAAAGCCTGTGCCATCTCACTCGCAAGAGAAGGTGTCGACGTGATCATTAACGGACTCACGGAGGAACGACTGGCTGCAGCGGAAGCGGAGATCACCGCTTTGGGCGCAGGGAGGGTTTCCGCGGTATTGGCAGACATCAACACTGAAGCCGGCCGGGCGGCGCTCATTGCCGCGTGTCCGGATGCCGACATATTGGTAAACAACAATGATGGTCCTCCGCCTGGTGCTTTTAGTAATTGGCAGCAGGCGGATTTTCAGGCGGCAATTGATGCAAACTTCATGGCCCCAGTCTTCATGATTCAAGGGTTGATTGAGGGCATGAAAGCGCGTGCCTTTGGCCGCATTGTCAATATCACCTCCGCCATGGTTAAAGCTCCCCGAGCGCCCATGGGTCTCTCGACCTCAGCGCGATCTGGTCTCACCGCGTTCTGTAAAGGCCTTTCAGCAGAGGTTGCGCCTTTCAACGTGACGATTAACAACATGTTACCGGAGCGCTTCGACACTGACCGGCAAAAGTTCATGGTCGAGATGGTGGTGAAATTCAGAGGCATTACACAAGAAGAGGCGATTGCCGAAATTCACGAATCCATTGCTGCAAAGCGTATGGGTCAGCCCCACGAATTTGGCGATGCCTGTGCTTTTCTTTGTAGCGCTCAGGCGGGGTTTATTTCCGGACAGAACCTGCAGCTCGATGGCGGTTCCTACCCGGGGTTAATTTAGGAGTGAGCATGCTGAAAAGACTGGCCGCGGCACTTGTGGTTTTGGCGCTGATCTTCGTTGGCGCCAGTTATTACGTGTCGATGCCGGTGGTGGAGGGCACGCGGGGCGACAGCACATTTGTGATTGCGGATCCGGCTGCAGCGCTCACTTTTGCGCGCACATCGGAGGGGCTTATTTTGGTCGCCGCTCATCAGGGTGATGCGATTACGGGGACCAATCTGACGACGATCTATGGTGAGGCTGCGACAGCAGATCTTTCCACCTTTATTGCGTCACAGGCCGAAGCCTCAATCGCCGCCGTCTCGGGAACACAGGAGCGTTTCCCCCTCGATGAGCTGATCAACCCCATTGCATTCTCTTACCCCAGCGTGGCCGCGGGCACCAATTTCCGTGAGCACGCGGATGAGGTCTACTCCGACGACCCGCCGTTTCTGTTTCCAAAGCTGACCCCCCCGGGATTTTGGACTGACGCGGTGCCGTTTGTGCCGCGCCTCGATTTTGAGGCGGAGGTCTGCGCCTTTCCGCTAACAGATATCCGAGCAGACGAACCGCTACCTGCACTCGGCTGGGTGTTGTGTAACGACTTCACCGATCGCTTGACACTGATTAAAGAGATCGACCTCGGCGCGCCTCTGGGTCAGACGGGGTTTGCCTCGGGGAAGGGCTGCGCTGGCTGTTTGCCCACCGGATATCTGGTCGTGGTGCCGCAAAGCCCCGATTTTTATCGCGGGGTGTCGGTGTCACTGTATGTTAACGACCAGCTTCGACAGCGGTTTGATCTGACCGAGATGATTCTCTCGATTGAGGAGATTGTGGCCAAAGCGCTTACTGATGCCGAGGTGCCTTATCAAAAGGGCACGGATATCGTGCCGCTGCTTCCCGGTAACGAGATTCGGCAGAACTCACTCGTCCTCACGGGCACCGGTGCGGGCGTGCTGTTCAAGCCCCTCAATATCTGGGGCCAACACTTTTATCTGCAACGAGGTGATGTGGTGCGCACGGAAGCCACCTACCTCGGCCATCTGGTCAATCAAATTGACTAGGGTGAAAGGCGTGTTGGGTGGGATCAGATGCATGCATCTGGCGCTGTTTATCACACTCATTGCGACCGCCTCCGGATGGGCGCAGGCATCAGAAACGCCGCCTAACATTGTCATTATTCTGGCCGACGATTTGGGGTGGAACGATGTGGGCTATCACGGTAGCGAGATTCTCACTCCCCATATCGATCAGCTTGCGGCCGAGGGGCTGGTGCTTGAGCGCTTTTATGCGCAGACCAGCTGCACTCCCACGCGAGCGGCGCTATTAACGGGCAAGTCACCGCAGGCGCTCGGCATTTACTCCCCCTTCTCTAAGCACATCACAACGGGCCTGCCACTGAGTGAAAAGTTGTTGCCGGAATACTTGCAGGGCTTGGGTTATCAAACCGCCATGGTGGGTAAGTGGCACCTTGGATTTCGGCAGCCCGCATATCATCCGCTGGCGCGCGGGTTTGAGCATTTTTACGGGAATCTGACAGGTGGCATTGGCTACTGGGACCATGTACATGGTGGAGGCCTGGATTGGCAGCGCAATGGCGTCACGGTAAGAGAAGCGGGTTACGCAACGCATCTCTCTATTGATGAAATCGAGCAACTGATCTCAGAGCGCGATCCTGTCAAGCCGCTCTTTTTGTATGCGGCATTCAATGCGCCTCATTTACCGAACGAGGCACCCGCTGACGCGGTTGCTCGGTACTCACACATTGAAGATGGTAATCGGCGGCGGCACGCGGCAATGGTGTCAGAGCTGGACGCCGCTATTGGGCGGCTAATTGCGCGCCTAGAGCGTGAGGGAATGCTCGACAATACGCTGATTTGGTTTATGAGTGATAACGGCGGGCTCAACCCGAGTGCTGTTTCCCCAGCCTTCGTTAGCTTCTCGCAGTTTTTGGAGCGCTGGTTTGAGACACCTTTTGTACCCGGCAC
>Ga0181594_10004030_pt1 | contig 13194 bp, 13 predicted proteins | sample 071ome_18_FD_145603 | JGI IMG/M metagenome (GOLD analysis project Ga0181594, IMG submission 145603) | Coastal salt marsh microbial communities from the Groves Creek Marsh, Skidaway Island, Georgia - 071413BT metaG (spades assembly) | ecosystem: Environmental > Aquatic > Marine > Intertidal zone... | reverse complement strand
TTCCGGTCAGCCAAGAATTCGGCCTGTCACGGGCAGACGTCAACACCGGCTTCGCATTCATGAACATTGGCGGCGCGTTCATTGCACCGTTGGTCGGGCGCGCGGCAGATACCTTCTCGATCCGCGCGGTGATGGCCGCGGGCGCCTTTTGCTATGCGATTGCGAGTATCACGATCGGGCTATCCCACAATATGTGGCTCAGCGCGGCGGCGATCGGGCTGGTGCTGCCGGTAACTATCGGCGGAATGACATCCTTCGGCGTGATGGCGATGGTGACTCGATGGTTCGAAGCGCAGAGGGCAAGGGCTTTGGCGCTCGCTACAATCGGCATGTCGCTTGGCTCGGTGGTGATGGCGCCCATTGTTGGATGGATGCTTGAAACCGTCGGCTGGCGGCACATGCTTGTGGGGCAAGGGGTGGTTCTGGGCTCTCTGTTTCTCGTGCTGATCTTCATTTTGCGCGACCGGCCTGGCGCAAACGATGTCGAGCCCAGGCCGGCCGGTTCCGATGAAACTTCACCGAGTCAATCAATCGCTGCGGCGGACCATAAACCACTTTCGACGCGCGAAATTCTTGGCAGGCCGAAGTTTTACCTGATCGCCCTGACAATGGCTTTCGGGATGTCGACGATGCAAGCGGTGACCATTACGCTTATTCCCATGGTGCAAGAGATCGGCGTCACGGTGACCGTGGCGGCTGGCATCATTTCGATCATGGGAATTGCCGGGATCGTTGGGAGGCTGTTCATTGCGGCGATTGGCGACAGGGTGAACAAGCCGATCACACTCGCCGTTTCACTGATACTGTTTGGCGTTCTCGTCGCGTTTTTGCCGGTGCCGGGCAGCTATTGGCCAGTCGCAGTGATCGCAGCAGTCATAGGCTTTATCGGCGGCGCGGTGCTGCCATTATGCCTTGCGATCCTTGCCGAAGTTGTCGGTCCTTCGTCGTTTGCCTCGGCCAACGGCCTTGCATCGTTAATGATGGCTTTGTTCGGTGCCGTTGCAATCCGTGTAAGCGGCGACCTGTTCGATGCGACCGGAACCTATCATGCCGTGTTCATGGTGCTGGGAGGCGCATTTGTCGTCGGCGCCGTGCTGATGCTGATCTATGGGCGGATGTCGAGGCAGCTACCGGTGGCGGTCTGACTATTTCGCCAGCTTGACGAAACTGTCGATCACGCGCTTGCGCCCGCTCGTCTCGAAATCGATTTCGAGCTTGTTTCCTTCTTGCGCTGCGACGATCCCATAGCCGAACTTGTCGTGGAACACCCGTGCACCGGGCGAAACATCGCTGCGCGGCTTGGCGGCGAAGCTCGCGGCGGAGCGGGTTGCTTCCTTGACGCGTTTGGGGGCGGGATCGTAATTTTGCGCCGCCGCCCGCTGCCAGCCGGGTCCCCGCGTCATAGTCCGCGCGGGCTGGGTCCGGGCGACATCGGCGAAGGGATCTGAATGCTCGGACCATTGCGCCCGCCACAATGACGCGCCGCCAGTCAGCGTGGTTTCCTGCTCGATGTGTTCATCAGGCAATTCTTCGATGAAGCGGCTGGGGATCGAACTGGTCCACTGGCCGTAGATGCGTCGGTTGGCGGCATGCAGGATTGTGCAGCGTTTGCGCGCCCGCGTGATCGCGACATAGGCAAGACGGCGTTCCTCTTCCAGGCTGGCCAGCCCGCCTTCGTCGAGCGAGCGCTGTGAAGGAAAGACGCCTTCCTCCCAACCTGGCAGGAACACGTGCTCGAATTCCAGGCCCTTGGCTGCGTGCATGGTCATTATGGTGACCTTTTCTTCGTCGTCCGCCGCATCGTTATCCATGATCAGGCTGACATGTTCGAGGAAATCGCCAAGCGTTTCGTATTCCTCCATGGCGCGCGCCAGTTCGGAGAGGTTTTCGAGGCGACCAGCTGCCTCGGCACTCTTTTCCGCCTGGAGCATGGCAGTATAGCCTGATTCGTCGAGCACTGTCCGGGCGAGCTCAGCCGGGCTGGCTTCGCTTTCCAGATCGCGCCAGCGGGCGAAATCACGCATCAGCGTCAATAGGGTATTGCGCGCGCGGGCAGGGAACTCAACGGTATCGGCCAGTTCCAGCGCAGCGGCGGCAAGCGGTATGCCGCGCCTGCGCGCATGGACATGCAGCTTTTCCAGGGCCTTGGAGCCAAGCCCGCGCTTGGGCTGGTTGTAGATACGCTCAAAGGCGAGGTCGTCGGCGGGTTGGGCAATGACCCTGAGATAGGCGAGGGCATCGCGGATCTCAGCGCGCTCGTAGAACCTGAAGCCGCCGACAATCCGGTAATTGAGGCCGATGGTGACGAATCGGTCCTCGAATTCGCGAGTCTGATACTGCGCCCGCACGAGGATCGCGATGCTGTCCAACGCCGCGCCTTCACTCTCGAGCCGCTCGATCTCCTCGCCAACCCGCCGTGCTTCCTCCGGAGCGTCCCACACGCCGATGACACGCACTTTGTCGCCCGCGTGCCGCTCGGTCCACAAGGTCTTGCCAAGCCGTTGGCTGTTTTCGCTGATGAGGCCAGAAGCAGCGGCGAGGATCTGTGGGGTCGAGCGGTAATTCTGTTCCAGCCGGATTACCTTCGAACCTGGAAAATCCTTCTCGAATCTCAGTATATTGGCGACTTCCGCCCCGCGCCAGGAATAGATCGACTGGTCGTCATCGCCGACCACGCAGATGTTCTGGCGCTGCTGGGCGAGCAAACGCAGCCAAAGGTACTGGACCTGGTTGGTGTCCTGGTATTCGTCGACGAGGATATATTTGAAGCGATTTTGGTATTGCTCGAGCACGTCGCGATGGCTGCGCAGGATATTGAGCATATGGAGCAGCAGGTCGCCAAAATCGCAGGCGTTCAGCGCTTTCAACCGATCCTGATAGAGCTGGTAGAATTGCTGTCCGCGCCCGTTGGCGTACATCTCATTTTCGGCGGTATCGAGGTCGCCGGGATTCAGTCCCCGGTTCTTCCAACGGTCGATCAGTCCGGCCAGTTGTCGCGCCGGCCAGCGCTTCTCATCAAGGTCCTGTGCCTGAATGAGCTGCTTCAATAGCCGCAGCTGATCGTCGGTATCGATGATCGTATAGTTTGACTGCAGTCCGACCAGTTCGGCGTGACGGCGTAGCATCCTCGCGCCAATCGAGTGGAATGTACCGAGCCAGGGCATGCCTTCGACCGCCTCACCGATCAGATTGCCGACCCGTTCGCGCATCTCGCGCGCCGCCTTGTTGGTGAAGGTCACGCACAAGATTTCAGATGGCCAGGCCATGCGGTTCTGAATCAGCCAGGCGAGCCGCGTGGTGAGAGCAGCGGTCTTACCCGTGCCCGCACCCGCGAGCATCAGTACCGGGCCTTCGGTGGTCAGCACGGCCTCGCGCTGCGGCTCGTTGAGGCCCGAAATCAGGGCTTCGCGCGGATCGGCGGGAGCAGGCACGGAAGGTTGGGGCACGCGTGAACAGTTAGGGAACGCAGGCGAAGCGCGCAAGCGGTGCTGTTCAGCTCATCCGCAGCAAATGCAGCTTCGCCTTGCCGACAACGCGCACGGCATCGAGCGTGAAACCTTTCACCGTAATTTCCTCGTCGCGTGCCGTTTCCACGCTCACCCAGGTCGCCGGGCCGATCCAGCCCAGCCGCTTGAGTCGGTCGAGCGCAACCGCGCCGGCGCCGGTGCCGTAAGGCGGATCCATCACGAGGAGGTCAACCGGCCGCGGTGCGGCGCCCAGCGCCATGACCGACGAAGCGCGCACGTCGCACTGCGCCTGCGCGCGCAGGTTTGCGATATTGCTGCGCAGAGCGCGCAAGGCTGTCGCATCCTGTTCGACGAATATTGCCTTGTCCGCGCCACGAGAGAGGACCTCCAACCCAAGTGCGCCGGACCCGGCGAACAGGTCGGCGACTGTGAGGCCCTCAAACGAACCAATTCGGCTTGCCAGCATCGAAAACAGCGTCTCGCGAGTACGATCCGCTGTCGGGCGCGTGGTGTCGCCCTTGGGCGCGACCAGCGGACGGCTGCGCCATTCTCCGGCAATGATCCTCATTTTGCGTGCTTGCCGAGAGACTTCTCGAACCGCTCGAAGTCCCTTCCGGTGATTTCTACGGCCGCACCGCGAGGCAGGTCGCCGAGCGCCAGCTCGCCATAACCGGTTCGGATCAGTCGGCTGACTTCGAGGCCGAGGTGTTCAAGCACACGGCGTACTTCGCGGTTCTTGCCTTCGGTGATGGTCATCACGATCCACTGGTTGCGACCGGTGCGCCGCTCGAGATTGGCGTCGATCCGGCCATAGCGCATGCCATCGATGGTCACGCCGTCGATCAGGTCTTCGAGCTGCTGCTGCGTCACTTCGCCATAAGCCCTCGCGCGATAGGTGCGAGGCACGTTTGACGAAGGTAATTCAAGTTTGCGTTTCAGTTCGCCGTCATTGGTTAGCAGCAAGAGGCCCTCCGTATTTAGGTCAAGCCTGCCGACGGGCATCAGCCGCGGCGTTCCCCTCGGTAAGGCATTGCGCAACGCGGTATAAATCGTCGGGCGGCCTTTGGGATCGCGTTCCGCGGTCAGCAGTCCCTGCGGCTTGTGGAAGGCGAACAGCCGGGTCGGCTGAGGGGCAGCGACGGGCTTCCCATCGACGGAGACCTCCTTGAGGTTTTCGAGGATCGTCGCTGGCGTGGTCAGCACCTCGTCGCCGATTTTCACACGGCCGTCTGCGATCATGCGCTCCGCCTCACGGCGGCTCGCAACGCCTGCACGCGCCAGCAATTTGGCGATTCGCTCGCCCTTGGGTCTTTCAGTCTCCGACATCGCCCGGCAATAGCCCGGAGTGCACGTTCGCGAAAGCGTCAGACTTGCGCTTTGGGGTGGGGCGTGCGGCGCAAGTCGGAGCCAACTTCCTCCCCATATGTACGCCAGCCGGCGACATCGCGGATCATGGCTGTCCCACATCGATCGCAACTGGTGCGGTGATGCAGGCCATCGAACCACACGCGGTTGCGATTGATCCTGTGGGACCTGAGGCGGCAAAAGGAAGAGGACATGATCAGCGTTCTATTGGCATGGCCGACAGACATCCTCTCGATACGAACTCATACCATCCCAGGGCCGGTTCTTCAAACCGCGGTGTGGCCAATTTCCAACTGCAGGCGCGCCTGAACCTGTTGATCTTTGGAGCAGCCGCGCTTCCTTTTGCGCCCTTCAAGCCTTAACCATTGCAGCGAAATATGCCGGGAGATGCGCATGACCTTGGGAATGGATACGCTGATCCTGTTCGCGGTGATTGCCGCGATCGTCGCGCTTGCCTTCGTCGTTCCGAGTTTTGCGCCATATCGCCGGAAGATGCCGTTCGTGGCCTTCCTGCTGGGCATTTCCAGCGGCTTTCCGCTAACCCTGCTCCTTGCGACGATGACCTTCTGGCTATCCAAGGTGGGCATCGACAAGCAGACCATTGGTTTCGCTATCGGCCTGACAACGCCCTACACGCTCAAGTTCCTGTGGGCGCCGCTGGTCGACAAGGTGCAGCTTCCGATATTGCACGGCCTGTTCGGGCAGCGGCGCTCATGGCTATTTTTCATTCAGGCCTTGCTGTTCGCAGCGCTCTGGCAACTGGGCGCCAGCAACCCATCCAACGAGAATATCGCGCCTTTTGCGTTCTGGGCAATCGTCGTAGCCTTCCTATCGGCGACACAGGACATCGTCATCGATGCTTATCGTATCGAGATTCTGTCAGACGAGGAAATCGCACACGGCACCGCAATGAACCAGTTCGGCTATCGCACTGGCAATCTGCTGGCCGGGGCGGGTACGGTGTGGCTGGCCTCGACCGAAGGGATCGGTGCGGGCTGGGCGGCGGCCTACGGGCTGACCGCCGTTCTCGTGCTTCCGGCCGCGATCGGCGCGCTATGGGCCGGGGCGGGGCGCTACGATCCATCGACAGCACGCGCGGCTGGCCAGAGCTTTGGCAAGTGGCTGAAGGAAACCGTGGTCAATCCTTTCGCCGAATTCCTTGGTCGCAAGGGTGCGGTCCTGATCTTGCTGTTCGTGCTTATCTACAAGGTCGGCGATGCGATGGGGCAGGGTATGCTCAACCCGATGATCGTCGAGCTGGGATTTTCCGACACCGAATTCATTGCGGTGAACAAGTTCGTCGGGTTTGCCGCGCTGATCGTCGGCTCGGCGCTGGGCGGCCCGTTCATCGCCTGGCTCGGTATGGGCCGCGCGCTGTGGATTTCCGGGCTGCTGATGATGTTCAGCAACCTGCTGTTCTGCGTGCTGGCCATCGTCGGGCATTCGCCGCTGATGCTGGGTATCGCTGTTGGCACCGAGAACCTGACCAGCGGTATCGGGCTGACGGTCTTTGTCACCTATCTTTCGGGTTTGTCGAGCCTGGCTTACACCGCGACGCAATTCGCCTTGCTGTCGAGCTTCGCGGCAGTGGGGCGGACCTGGCTTGCCGCGCCATCGGGCTATGTTGCGACGGCGCTTGGCTGGGTCGGCTTCTGGGCATTTACCGTCGCGGTCGCTCTGCCGGGGATGATCCTTCTGTGGATCCTGTGGCGCAAGGGTTTTGTGGTCGAGACGGTGCGCCAGCCGAGCACCGAGGATGACGGGCACGCGGCGGCGAAACCGGCCTAGTCGGGTAGTTCCTCGTTGAGCCGCAGCATGTCGCCTGCAAGATAGAGCGAGCCGCAGATCAGCACAGGCATGCCGTCATCCGGCAGAGCGGCGAGCGCATCTTGCACAGTTGCAACGGCCTGTGATGCTGGACCGAAGGCTTCGGGACCATGATGCTCGTGACCGGGAATGGGCACGACCTGAAGGCTGACGATCTGGCCTTGGAGCGGCCCCGTAATCGCATGCGGGTCTTTATTGGAAAGCATGCCAAGGATCAGGTGAAGACGCTGGTCGGCAAAATGCGCTGCAATTGCTGCACCGGCATCGGCATTGTGCCCGCCGTCGAGCCAGACTTCGCGCCCCGGCACGAAATTGGTGAGCGAGCCGGGTCCAAGCTTTTGCAGTCGGGCTGGCCAACGGACATTCCGCAGGCCCACTCCAATCGCGGTTGCATCGACCTGGACCGCGTCCTGGTGCATCAGCATTGCAACAGCAAGCATTGCGTTGTCTATCTGGTGCGCGCCGGGCAGGGCGGGGGACGGGAATTCGAGTTCGACCCTCTCGTCGCGGTAGGTGAACCCGGATGCACCGCAGTTTGCCGACCATTCATGGCCGCGCATGAACAGCGGCGCGCCGACGCGCCTTGCCATCGCAACGATCTCGCGGTTCGCTTCGGACGGATAGGCTTGTGTCACCAGCGGGACGCTGCTTTTGGCGATTGCGGCCTTCTCCCAAGCAATGCGCGCCAGCGGTTCTTCCGGTGCGCCTGGCTCGGGCGCGAGAAGGAACCGCTCGTGATCGATGCCGAGCGTAGCGATGCCGCACACGGCAGACCGCGCGATGACATTGGTGGCGTCGAGCCGCCCCCCAAGCCCGACCTCGACCACGCAGGCGTCGGCTGGATGGCGTGAGAAGGCGAGGAAGGCCGTGGCGATGGTTGTCTCAAAGAAACTGACCTCAAGACCTTCCGCAGTATCAAGAACTTCTTGGAGTAGTGCGGCCAGCTTGGCGTCCTCGATCTGCTCTCCGGCGATGCGGATTCGCTCGTTGTAACGCACTAGATGCGGGCTGGTGGTGGCGTGGACCTTGAAGCCCTGAGCCTCAAGCATGGCGCGCAGGAAGGCGCAGGTGGAGCCTTTGCCGTTGGTGCCGGCGACGTGGAACACTGGCGGCAGACGGTCCTGCGGATCGCCGAGCCGCGCTAGCAGTTCGCGCACCGCGACGATGCCGATGCGCCCTTGCGGTTGGGAGAGCGAGGCGAGCCGATCCAGCTGGGCCTGGACCGCTGGGTTATCGGATGTGCCGAAGTCGCGCACTGTCAGCGCGCCGAATGCACGGCCTCCGCCAATGCGGCGGTTAGCTCGCGGATGGGGCCAGCGGCATTGGCACCATGCTCGCCAACCAGGTCGACCAGCGCCGATCCGACAACGACGCCATCAGCGACTTGTGCGATCTCGCGCGCCTGTTCTGGAGTGCGCACGCCGAAACCTACCGCGACGGGAAGCTCAGTCGATTGCTTGATGCGGCTGACATTCGCCTCGATCGATTCGATCGCAGCCTGTTGCATGCCGGTGATCCCGGCGACCGAGACATAGTAGAGGAAGCCTGACGAGCCATCGAGAACGGCGGGCAGCCGCGCATGGTCGGTGGTTGGGGTGGACAGCCGGATTGGCGACACGCCAGCCGCGCGCAGGGCGGGGCCGAGCTCGGAATCTTCTTCGGGTGGAATATCGACGCAGATCACGCCATCGACGCCTGCCTTGGCGCATTCTCCGGCGAACCATTCCGGCCCGCGAATCGTCATGGGGTTGGCATAGCCCATCAGCACCAGCGGCGTGTCCGGATGGCGCGCGCGGAAATCGGCGGCCAGTTTCAAGATGTCGGCTGTCGTCGTGCCCGCACCAAGTGAACGCAGGTTGGCCTTCTGGATCGCCGGGCCGTCCGCCATCGGATCGGTGAACGGCATGCCCAGCTCGATCACGTCCGCTCCGCCTGAGACGAGCGCATCGAGATTGGCTGCAGTGTCGCCGTCACCCGCCGTGACAAAGCAGACAAGCGCGGGGCCGCGTCCGAAAGCTGACTCGAAGCGGCTCAAATTTTCACTCCGAGAGCGTCGGCTACCGTGAAGATGTCCTTGTCACCCCGGCCCGAGACATTGACGAGAATGATTTTGTCCTTGCCCATCTTGGGCGCGATTTTCGGCAAGGCGGCGAGAGCGTGCGCGCTTTCAAGCGCCGGGATGATGCCTTCAAGCTTGGTGCAGAGCTGGAAGGCTTCAAGCGCTTCGTCGTCAGTAATCGGCATGTAGGTGACCCGCCCGCTTTCGTGCAGCCATGAATGCTCCGGTCCGATGCCGGGGTAGTCGAGCCCGGCCGAGATCGAGTGCGCTTCTGTGATCTGGCCGTCCTCGTCCTGAAGCAGGTAGGTCTTGTTGCCGTGAAGAATGCCGGGCTTTCCGCCGGTCAGGCTTGCGGCATGCTCGCCGCTTTCGATGCCATGGCCCGCAGCCTCGACCCCGACCATCTGCACGCCGGGATCGTCGAGGAAGGGATGGAACAGGCCGATCGCGTTCGAGCCGCCGCCGACCGCCGCCAGCAGCATGTCGGGCAGCTTACCAGTGCGAGCCAGAATCTGTTCGCGCGATTCCCGGCCGATCACCGACTGGAAATCGCGGACCAGCTCGGGATAGGGGTGGGGGCCTGCCGCCGTGCCGATAATGTAGAACGTGTCATGTACGTTTGCGACCCAGTCGCGCAGCGCCTCATTCATCGCGTCCTTGAGGGTCTTGGCGCCGCTGGTCACCGGCACGACTTCAGCACCGAGCAACTTCATGCGGAACACGTTGGGTTGCTGGCGGGCAACGTCAGTCTCGCCCATGTAGATTACGCAGGGCAGGCCGAAGCGCGCGCAGACCGTGGCGGTGGCGACGCCATGCTGGCCCGCGCCGGTCTCGGCGATGATCCGGGTCTTGCCCATGCGGATTGCGAGCAGGATTTGGCCGATGCAATTGTTGATCTTGTGCGCGCCGGTGTGATTGAGCTCCTCGCGCTTGAACCAGATTTGCGCGCCGCCAAATTCTTCGGTCAGGCGCGGCGCGAAATAGAGCGGGCTGGGGCGTCCGACATAGTGTTCGAGAAGATCGTCGAACTCCGCCTGAAACAAGGGGTCTGCCTTGGCCTTTCGGTATTCCTTCTCCAGATCGAGGATCAGCGGCATCAGCGTTTCGGCGACATAGCGTCCGCCGAACTGGCCGAAATGCCCGCGCTCGTCGGGTTGATTTCGGTAGGTGTTGGGCAAGAGTGTGGAGTCAGTCATGATCGTCTCAATAGTTCGCAAATGAAGGAGCTGTCGCTTGAATGTTAAGCGATCAGCGCCATCGCGCTGCGATGCGTGGAGCTTGGACGGTCAGGTTCAACATTGCCGAATCGCTTGGCAGAACGCGGCGATCTTGTCCATGTCCTTGACGCCGGGTGCGCGTTCCACGCCAGATGAGGTGTCGACCAGCGGCGCACCGGTGAGACGCGCAGCCTCGGCGACGTTGGAGGCTGTCAATCCGCCCGCAAGTCCCCAGGGCAGCGCACCTTTGTAAGCTTTGAGCAATGTCCAGTCGAAGGTCAGCCCCATGCCGCCCGGCAAGGTTCCCTTAGGCGTCTTGGCGTCGAACAGGATGAAATCGGCGGCATCGCGATAAGCGTCGGCGCGCGCAAGATCGCTCGCGCCCGCCACCGCGATTACCTTCCAGACCGGCAGGCCGAAGCGGGATCGAAGCTGCGCTGTGCGCTCCGGGCTTTCCTCGCCGTGCAGCTGGATGGCGTCGAGAGAGGCGGCTCCCACAGCGTCGCCAATCTCAGCATCGCCGCCATCAACGAAGACTCCGACCCGTTTGATTCGTCCATCTGCACGGGAGCCCAGTTCGGCAGCTTGCCGCGCATCGACGAAGCGCGGCGATGGAGGGTAAAAATTCAATCCTGCAAAATCGGCGCGCGCGGCCACCGACGCTTCAAGCGCATCGGCAGTCGTGATCCCGCAAATCTTGATTTTCCGCGTCGTCATGGCGCGCGAGGTATAGCGCGTCCCTGCGAATTCAAGGCATCAGTTCGAACATCACCGAGACATTTATCTGCAATTCCACTTCGCCAGCGGCGACGGGCGTCGATTCGGCCACGTCCATCGCCACCGTGCGTGCCATCATCGGGCGCGGCGAATAGCCACCGCTTTCGCTGATCGTGACGATCCGCTTGACGCGCAGGCCGGAAGCGCTTGCGAAGAGATCGGCGCGTTTGCGGGCCTCTGCCATGGCTTCGCGGCGAGCGCTGTCGAGCGCAGTATCCATGTCCTCGACCTTAAACGACGGGCCATTGACCTGGTTGGCGCCCGCGGAAACCAGTGTATCGATCACCTTGCCGAAATCGCCGAGCTTGCGTTGCTTGACGATCACCTAATTGTTGGCGCGGTACCCGATAATTGGCGGGACCTGTTGTTCAAGCTCGTTCAACTGACGATTGCGATTGGCGTAGACCGGTTCGATCGAAAGATTGCTCGTCTGGATGTCGCGCTCGGCGATTCCCGATGCGCGCAACGCCCGGATCGCCCGGTTCATTGCAGCAGAATTGGCGGACAGGGCTTCTCGAGCGGTCTTGCCGGTGGTGGCGACACCCGCGGAAAACTGTGCGAGGTCGGGCTTTTGGCTCGATTTGCCTGACGCGCTGATATTGAGGATCGTGCTGTTAGGGGCGACTTGCGGCTGGTTCCCACTGTCGTGCGCAAGAACTGCATGCGGTGGGGTGAGCAATAGTGCGGCGGTGAAAAGGGCCTTGCGGATCATTACGTTACTCCGTGGGACGAATCTGTCCCTTGTGTGGCCCAGTGCGCCTTGCAGCAGACTGAACCCGGGCCTTGGCGTCAAAGAGTCGCTTCGATCGCCCTGGCTGCGGCAACCGGATCCTCCGCGCTTCGGATCGGCCGACCAATCACCAGCACACTTGCCCCAGCATCGCGCGCTTCTCGCGGAGTGACGATACGTTTTTGATCGCCTTTCTTGCCATTGGGCAGTCGAAGTCCCGGAACGACAAAAAAGCCATCCTTCCATTGTTTGTGGATGTCTGCGACCTCGTGACCCGAACAGACGATCCCGTCGAGGCCGGCGGTGTGCGCCAGCTCAGCGAGCCGCAGAGCAGCGTGATGCGGGCTATCTGGGATGCCGATGCGCGACAGGTCCTTGTCGTCGAAACTGGTCAGCACCGTGACGCCTACGACCTTCGTGCCTTCGCCCGCCGCAGCCTTGGCGTCTTCCATCATCGCCCGGCCGCCGCTGGCGTGCACGGTGACGATGGCCGGTTCAAGCACGTGGATGGCCTGCATCGCGGCTGCGACGGTGTTGGGAATGTCGTGCAGCTTGAGATCGAGGAAAATCGGCAGGCCGAGCTTGTGGAGTTCGTGAACTCCGTGGTGCCCGTGCGCGCAGAAGAACTCGAGGCCGAGCTTGAGCCCGCCGATGTGGCCTTTGACCTTGCGAGCAAGCTCCTGCGCGGCTTCTAGGCGCGGGACATCGAGGGCAAGGAATAGCGGGTTACGATACATCGGACCGGTTGGATTCCTGTGGTTCTGAAATCTGAGGCCCTGCTGCAGTGCCCGGTGCTGTTTCGATTGCCGGTGCTGGCTCGGGCGGCTCGACCGATGCGACCGCTGCCGCCGCTCTCAGGCTGTTCTCAAGCGAGGAAATCCGCCGCTTCAGTCGCCACACCAGCGCACGTTGCAGCAGCCACATGGGTAAGAACCCGAGCAGGAAAAAGCCGAGCGCGAAGGCCCACATCGGCCCGGAGATAATCACCGGCGGTTCCTCGCCAACCTTCGGCCAGACATTGAGGTCAGCCGGATTGCCGGCATTGAACAGAATGAACAGCAAGATCAGAATCAATATCGTGACCCAGACGATCGTCCGCATGACCTGCAAGGGCTGCCTCCTCTAGTCCGTTTTATCTCACTGCCGATGCTAGGCGCGTTGTTACGTCAAGGGAAGTCCCGGATCGGAGACTGTAATCACGATATTCCGAACACCCGTTCGAATACGGTGTCGACATGTTTGAAATGATAGTCGAGGTTGAAACGCTCCTCTATCTCTTCCTCGCTTAGTGCTGCAGAAACTTCGGGGTCGGCCTTGAGCAGGTCCATCAGCGACAGCTTGCCATCGCTCTCCCAAACCTTCATCGCGTTGCGCTGGACCAGGCGATAGGACTCGTCACGAGTCAGCCCGGCCTGGGTGAGCGCCAGCAGCACACGCTGCGAATGGATGAGGCCGCCCATGCGATCCATGTTGGCCTGCATCCGCTCGGGATAGATCACCAGCTTGTCGACGACACCGGTCAGGCGGGCCAGCGCGAAATCGAGTGTGATCGTCGCATCTGGCCCGATGAACCGCTCGACCGATGAATGCGAGATGTCACGCTCGTGCCACAGTGCCACGTTTTCGAGCGCGGGCAGCGACCAGGCGCGAATCATGCGCGCCTGTCCGGTCAGATTCTCTGTGAGTACCGGGTTGCGCTTGTGCGGCATCGCCGACGAACCCTTCTGGCCGGGGGAGAAATATTCTTCCGCC
>Ga0181594_10004021_pt1 | contig 13210 bp, 9 predicted proteins | sample 071ome_18_FD_145603 | JGI IMG/M metagenome (GOLD analysis project Ga0181594, IMG submission 145603) | Coastal salt marsh microbial communities from the Groves Creek Marsh, Skidaway Island, Georgia - 071413BT metaG (spades assembly) | ecosystem: Environmental > Aquatic > Marine > Intertidal zone... | reverse complement strand
GGAGTATTGATTACCCACATTCATCCATTCATCTCGACTGCTATGATAAAAAACCATTTGATCACGATCTCTTGACCCAAGATCTAGGCGTCTAGTAGTACCGACTGGATTAGACCAAGACCCACAATTTGTAATGAGGTCTTTGACCCTGAAATGCCATTCTTCAGAGCAATTACGGCAGCCTGACGCAGGCTCTCGATTACGGGCAGACAGTTGACCTACAGAGAAGCAATGTTGGTACTCTCCTCGATCGGGGATAAAGCCATAGGTTCTAAAACGATAACCTGTTGCGGGATTCTGGCCTGGCAAGCAGTCTTCTGAGCATGAAAAGTCTCCATAATCACAGTAAGAGTCACCACATGAGACAGATTCTTTTTCCCAGGTTAATCCAACAAATTGAGTGCTCGTGTATACATCTCCAGCTCGGCCGCTAGTTGGCCCGTAGGGGTCTCTCTCAAAGACTGTTAATGAAGCGGACTTATTACTCAGCGAAGCTTGGGCATTTTCTCCTCCAAAAACACCCCAAGTCCCATTGACCTTAATCATTACCTGACGATTGATCATATCAATCCCCATAGGCATATCAAAGCTTCGAGTGACCTCATCTATATCACATGAATTGTAAACCAAGTTGAAAGAAATATCCCATGCATATGAGCAAGTTTCACAGCCCCCATCTGTGTCGGCTAATCCATAATTTGTAGGCATGTAGATGATATGGCAGCTGACAATGTCTGAGCTCCCTTGGATATTATACATTTCACTATAAGTGCCCAATAGGTTTGGCGCCTCTGCATAAGAGATCTCATTACAAGTGGGTGGTGCTCCATATCTCTCAACACAGAAGAAACGGTCAGGATCTCCACAGTCGCCGTTATTGACTTCACACTCTTCAATATCGATACAAGTGATGTTTCCTTCGGATTCTTCTATGCACATAGTATAATAAGGGTCTCCACAGCCTCCATTATTGTTTGAGCATTCAGATGTCTCGAGACAAGCATATCCTCCATAGTCATCCGTAGTACAGATTTCATTGGAAGGGCATCCCAAAAGTCTACAATCGTCGGGTTGATCAGCTTCGCCAGCAATGCTCCCCGCTGACATCCACCCAGCAGAGGGCTCTATACCACCAACATCGCTGTCTCCTGGTGGTCGTGTCGTCGATGATCGAATACAGGTAAACTCACCTGATCCTATGGGTTCGCAAGTGAAGCCTTCAGCGCACTGATAGGTGGCGACCCGACAATCAAAATTTGGCTCAGCTGTGCCCATGTCATGTACAGGGTCAGACGGACACCCAATCATCAAGAGACTAATGGTGATCGTTGCTAAAAATGATCCTCTCATTATAATCACTCCAAACAAATTAAGGAATTAAGCTGTTTAATATTTATATGGCAATAGGTAAAAGCCGATCACAGAAGGTGAGCGTCTAGGCGATTCAACCATGAAGTCTGTTACATATTTTAACATCTTAGACAAGGTGTATCTTTATCGAAGTGACACAAGGTAAAGGGTTATGATTTGACCCTTAATCTCTTTAAACTCAAGGATCCGAAGGTCTCTCTCAAGCTCCGAAATGAGTTGTCGTTTCTGAGCTCCCTTCCCCCAACTCCTGATCGTCTGTGCCGTAGGCTCATACTCTTAGCGAGCAAGTCAGGTGTTCGCCTCTGAGCGATCAGCGCTGTGAGCTAGCGTCTGAGGGCGTCGAGGGACCAGTCACTGATCGATCTATGCTCATGCTGTAAGCGGGGCTATGCTATCGTTCGAGCACGTAGCACAGGAGGCCGTGATGGGTGAGCTCAAGCGTGAGCGTTTAAGACATGTAGATGAGCAAGAGTGGTCAAGCTGGCGACCAGGGGTCCGAGCGACCTTGGTCCTCGTCCGAAGAGGGGGTGAGGTGCTGTTGATCCATAAGAAAACAGGGCTCGGCGAGGGGAAGGTGAACGGCCCTGGCGGGAAGTTAGAAGAGGGGGAGCGCTGGGAGGAGTGCGCTCGACGTGAGGTGATGGAGGAGCTCAGCCTCTCTCTAGGTGAGCTTTGGTGGTGTGGGGAGCTCAGGTTTCTGATGTCGGACTACCCCGATATTCACTGTCACGCCTTTATCACACATGAGCACACGGGGGTCCCGACGGAGTCGCGCGAGGCGGCCCCTTTTTGGTGCCCTGTCACCTCGATCCCTTGGGAGCAGATGTGGGAGGATGACCGTTATTGGCTACCGCGCGCTCTTCTCGGCGAGCGCGTGTTAGGGAGCTTCTCATTTGAGGGGGACGCGCTGAGGTCGCTCCGTGTGGTCAACCACCCTACCCAGACGCGTGACGCGCTCCCTCCTCCTTATGTGAAGGAGGCTTGAGGTGCCGATCTGGATGACGCTCGCCTTCTTAAGCGTGGTCAGCGGGGTGGCCTATGGGCTTAACAGCTACGCGCTCAGCAGGCTCAACCTCGCGCTGGGTACTGACCTAGGCTCGCTCCCCTCGCTCAAGCTAGGGTTCGTCGCGCTTACCGTATGTTATTTCGTGATCGGGAGGTGGCTCACGCCCCGGCGCCCGCTCGTGCGCCTGCTCGCGTGGTGCTCTGGGCTCTGGATTGGCCTCCTGATCTACCTCGTGCTCTTTGGCGCGCTGAGCCACCTCGGGCTGTGGGTAGGGCTCCTCGGCCCACGCGCTGAGTTTACAGCGTTGGGCTTGCCTCCCTCTTGGTGGGTGACCTTAGCTGTTGGCGTCACGCTGTATGGCGTTTTCCGCGTGACACGAGGCCCTGTCGTGAGGCAGGTGAGCGTCGAGGTGAAGGGGCTCCCGAGCGCGCTTGAGGGCCTGAGGATCGCTCAGCTCTCAGACATCCACATCGGGCCGACCCTAGGGGAGCGCTTCGCCCGCAGGCTGACCCAGATGACCCGCGCGCTCAACCCTGACCTGGTCGTGATCACAGGGGACCTCGTCGACGGGAGCGTCGAGCGACTTAAAGAGGACGTCGCCCCCTTCTTTGAGCTCAGCGCTCCGCTTGGCGTGTACTTTGTGACCGGAAACCATGAGCTGATCTCCGAGGCTGACCCTTGGGTCGCGCATCTCAAAGCGAATGGGCTCACGGTCTTGGAGAACCAAGGGCTGACCCTCACATACAAGGGCGCCTCTCTCAACCTCGCTGGCGTAGAGGACTGGGAGGGCTCAAGGTTCCCTCCCCCTCGCCCCCCCTCGCTCACCTCGGCGCTCAGAGGGCTCGATCTAAGCGTCCCCACTGTCCTCCTCGCGCACCAGCCCAAGGTGGCCAAAGAGGCGAGCGAGGCCGGCGTCGACCTCCAGCTGTCAGGGCACACCCATGGCGGTCAGCTCACCCCATTCTCATGGCTGATCTACCTCGATCAACCTTATCGAGCGGGGCTCTACAAAGTCGGTGAGATGAGCTTATATGTGAGCGAGGGGACGGGGTATTGGGGTCCCCCTGTTCGGGTCGGCACTCAAAGCGAGCTCACGCTGGTCACGCTCACCGCTCAAGTGGGCTGAGTCGCGCCTCGATCATCTGGTAGACGGCCTTCGCTTCAGGCGTGAAGGTGACCGCCATAAAGTCGTGAAAGGCGCCCGCCGTGACGTGCTCTCTCACCTCAACCCCTGCGCGCTCCATCACCGAGGCTAAGGCGAGCCCGTCTGGGGTGAGCATGTCGTCCTCGCCAAGGAAAAGATCGGTTGGAGGGAGCCCGCTCAGGTTCGCATACAGTGGGCTCACGAGCGGGTCGGTCATCGACCGCTCTCCTGCCCACCAGCGCCCCCACTCCTCAAGCGTGGAGCGCGTGAGCATTGGGTCACGCGTCGCGTAGTCATCGACCTCAGGGTTGCTCATGCTGAGGTCGACCCAAGGGCAGAATAAGATCAACCTCCGTAGCGGTGCCCCCACCACTTGAAGGGCTTGGAGGGCGAGGCACAGCGCTAGGTTCCCACCCGCGGAGTCACCCGCGATGATGAGCTCCTCCACGCCTGAGCCCTGAGCGAGCGATGTGTAGAGGCTCAACAGGTGCTCGTGGCACTCCTCTAAGCTGTGCTCAGGGCACAGCGGGTAGGTTGGGAGCGTCACCTGCGCGCCCGTCGCTCGCGCGAGCGAGGCGCAGGCGTCCCAGTGCGCCCAGTGCAGAGGCTCAACGAAGCCACCACCGTGTAGATAAAGGAGCCTCCGTTGAGCAGGAGGCTGGCCCCTCAAGCGGAGCTCAAAGGTCGGGTGACCTTGATACGCGCTCATGTGAACCTCAAGCGCTCTGCGCGCGCGCCAGGTTGGCGGAGCGGGCGATGGGTACGCGCGTCGACCATAGACGCGCTGTAAGACGTCAGCGGGGAGCGATGGGCCCCTCCCAAGGCGCACCACCTGCCTCGCCACCCATAAGCTTAGTGAGCTCACAGCGACAGCTTATGTCTGGGCTCGACTAGTGATGCCCCAGCATGACCTGCGCCCACTCTACATAGTAGCGCTCTTCGGTCTCATTGATGACCTCAATGACCCACTCACCCTCAACCGACGAGCCCGCGAAGGCCTCCGTGCTCGCGGTCCAGCGACCATAGGGGAGGTCCTTAGGGTGCGTCATGACCTCAACGCTCTGCCCGTCGTGATGAAGCAGGACGCGGAGCCCTCGAGAGTCCCTCGCCCCTGCGTTGAGGTGCACGGTCGCGACGTCTACCGTGCCCTCCTCATCAAAGGTGAAGCTGTGACGTGAGCCGGTTGAGTCGTCGTTCGAGACGACCGCGTGGCGCTCAATCAACTTGAGATCCTCGCGCGTGAACACCCTGAGCGGGTCTACACGGAGGACGTGGTTCCCAAAACAGCCCCGCGCGCTCCCGACCGCTTCACAGACCTTAGACTGGTTGCACTGCCCCCCCGCTCCATCTGAGACGAGCTCAAAGCTGTTCCCGCCCGACCCTCGGATCGCGATCCCATGCGCGCGACCGTCCTCTGCACCAAACACCACGCTCCCCGAGTTGCCCTTGTAGATGTCGAGGTTCGTGTTAAAGTAACGCTCCTTGCTGTCCACGACCACCGAGCCCTCGGTGACCTTCATCGGTAAGCCACTCGGGTGGCCGATCATGACGACCCCCTCGCTACGCGCTAAGCGCTCATCTTTAGGGGTCAACACAACGGGTTTGTGGTCTGTCACGGGGCGGTCAAGCTTGATCACCGCCCAGTCATACCAATACTCTTGCGCGTCGATCGCGTCCTGCTCCTCAAAGGGGTTATAGACGCGTCCGACGAGGGACTCACAGCGATAGAACTGATCACGTGGGACGGAGTTGGGTACCTCGTCAGGGCGCTCAAGCGCGTAGCCGAACGCGAAGCCCATCTGCTCACAGCGGGTGTGACCGTTCACACAGTGCCCTGCGGTGGCGATCAGCTGAGGGGTGATCAAGAAGGCGCTACAATAGCCAGGGCTGATCTGCTTAGCGAAGGCCTCCGACTCACAGAGCGGGTGCCCTGACACAGCCTGTTGCTTATCGCTCATGTGCTTTGTGCTGAAGATGACTGAGTCCTCTGTGACATCGATAAGCGTAGGGGTCTGAAACACCATCGCTACGGAGTCACTCAGCGCCCTGTGCTCCTCTGAGACGCTCGGGTCATTGAGCTCTCTCCTAGAGTCCTCACCATAGATGTCAGCCTTCCCTGGGTAGGCAGTTGACCAGCTTGACGCTTCACCTGAGCGCTCGGGGAGCTCGGTCGCGCAGGACATCGCTCCGAGGGCGACCGTTGCTAAGCTGACCCCGACCAGCTGATTTGTGCTCATTAAGTTAGCTAGAGAAGACATAACGCACACCTGAATATCCATATAAGCGCGCAAAATGTAACACAACTGAGCTGTGTTGTCTGCTTTTTCGCTCACCCTGATCACCGTGAGCGCCTCGTGTCCCCTCGCGTCCACTCGTTAGATGTATATATGCCTCGCTAGATGTGCATATGTACGGTGAGTAGCCCGCTCATCCCTGACTTCATCGGGAGCTCGCTCACCTCTGTATCCTCGATCGTCGCGCGCATTAAGTGTAGCCCTAAGCGGAGCTTATAGTCATCTATGAAGAGCTGAACGCCCGCGTCCCAGAGCGCGCCACTGCCCGCGAACAGGTTGAGCGCCGAGCGCTCACCTCGCCACGCGTCCTCGCTGACCTGAGCTCCCGAGAGCGCGCTGTAGAGGGCGAAGGGGGTTAAGGTGTGCGCGCCTAGCTGAATGTTGTACGCCACTCGGGCGTGCCAGGCTTGATTGCTGACGACGACGCCATCGCGATTGAAGCGCTTAGCGTTCACCCACTCGCCATCGAGCAGGGCCCCCCCGAGGTGGGCGCTCGCGAAGGCGGTGACCACCTGGCTCTCACGGAAGCGGTCTGTTGCCCCCTGGTACGCCCCGCTCGCCCCGACGTGCACGGCGCGCCCCTCTTGGGTTGGGCTCGTAAAGAACAAAAGGTTCCCGTTCTTGAGCTGGTCTCGTTTGCCCCACACGAGCCTCATCGCGCCACTGATCAGCGCGCTCCGCTGAGTCCCGACGCTCTGCTGATAGCTGAGGTCATCTAGGCTCCCGCTGACGGTAGGCATAAACATCCCAAGGTGAAGCTGGAGGCTCAGCTCACCGAGGTCAATCCGTGACCCGAGGTTCGCCCCTGCTGACCTGCCATGCCCCTGCTCGACTGTCCCACGACGGACGAGCGTCGAGGTGAGCGCGGGCTCCAACGTCACGGTCTTAATGACGACGGTGTTGTTTTCTTGACCAACGGTGGGCCTAAAGAAGCCCGTCGTCAGGATCAGGCGTTGCTTGGGGAGCACGTTGAGGTGCAGGATAATGTCTTGAACAGCGGGGCTTCGGGCGCTCGACAGAGGCTTACCCTGTAGTAAAGCGAATTCATCAGCGCCAAGCCGGTCATAGGCGAAGTGCACCATGTAGCTCGCCCTCTGCTCCCAGGCGCCTTGAACCCAAAAACGGGCACGGTATACCGAGGTGAGTGGCCTCGCGTCGACGTTGGTGTCATCGAGCTTCGTGACCCCTGTCGCGGTCTGAACGAGCCCGCTGAGCTGGGCTGTGGGGGGCGTAGCGCGCGCCTCGTTTGTGCTGTCGAGCACGACACAGAGGAGCGCGACCGTGGAGATCGCCACTAGGCTGTATCGGAGTGACCCCATAGCGCTCAAGGCGCGCTTAAGGGTGAGCTTAATGTCTTCTGTGGACTCCGTGACTACTGCGTCTTGACTCATGGTCTTCATCCTCCATCGCTGTGTGAGTGTGGCCTAGGCTCCCTGATCAACAGTATGCATGAACATGACGCATGAACCATGATGATCTGCTCCACCCAGTGAAGATGCCCCCTCTCTGAGCTCCTTGCTCGCGCCTTGATTTTGGTGATCATCCGGTCGACATACCCTCTATCAATCATGTAGCGTGTGCCAGCTTATGAGGAAGAGGGCTAGGACATAAGATGAGGGCTCCCTTGACACATGACCCGCTACGCTCCCAACAGCTTAAGGCTGTGGGACACCTAAACTACATACGCTGTGCGCTCTGCGTGCTAATGGTCATTGGCGTGCGCTTCGCTCACGCTGAGCCGAGCGAGGCCTCAGAGCGACCGAAGGTGAGGCGCTCGCTTCGACTCACGAAGGAGTCACAGGGTCAACGGGTGAAGATCCTCGCTCAGGACGGAGACAAAGAGGCCCTCTTGAGCGCCTTAAACAAGCTCGTGACGCTCTTGTTGGTGGACGTCCGCGCGGAGCTCTCAGCGGGTCGATCACCGCTCACGATCAAGGGGGTTGGAGTGCGGGCCCCGCTGTCATCGAGCGTCGCCGACTGGCTCGACGCGAGGGTCATCGCGTCACTCCACCAGTCAGGGATCCCCACCGTCGTCTGTGTGCCCTGTCGAGCTCAGGTGACGACCCTCACCGAGGAGGCGTGGCGACTCAAGCAGGGGCTGAGTGGCCCTCAAGACATCCAGCGCGCGGCCAAGCGCTCAGGGGCGAAGAGCCTCCTTGACCTCCTGGTCGGGTGGGACGCGCTACGGAACCGTGTCCAGCTCCGGGCTCGGCTCTACAGCGCGGAGGGCACAGCGCTGTGGGCTCGAGATTACCAAAGCCGTGGAGACGGCGCTCCACAGCGGGTCGCGCGCGACCCTAAGATGACAGGTGACTCATCCCGTCGCTATCAGGCCCTCGCCGAGATGTACGAGCCTCGCGCCAGCGACAACGTGATCAGCGCCGTGTTGGGTGGCGGGTTTACCCCTAGCGCGTCAGGCGGAGATTCGGCAGGGGTCACGGCGCTTGGAGTGGGCTGGGGTGAGCGCTTTGGGGAGGGGCTGAGCTATCGCTATGCGTTGACAATGGACCTCGGCGTTAACCCTACTCAAGGGGAGTTTAACACTCACCTGGGTGGCGAGCTGATGGCGCGCCTCGGTGCTCCCCCTGAGCCCAAACTGGGCTCCGTGGACACGAGCGGGTTCTGGCTCGGAGGGGGCGCGTCGCTCAACTATGTGATCATCCGACAGGGGGTCGGGGCCTTTGTCAACGCCGACTGGGTCTCAAGCGTTGGGCTCGGCGGACGAGTGAAGGCGGGCTACCAGCTCGCTTTTGGCGACAGCGAGCCCGACCTCTCTGGCTTCTACATGGTGTTCTCGATCCTCTTCCTGATGTAGCGCTTAAGTGCGAGCGTAGGCGAGCGCATGGGCAGGTGAGAGAAAAAACTGAGGCAAACAAAAGAGGGCTCATGTATGCTCTCTCGCCTCTCTCATCTTGGAGTTTTGACATGTCGCACGTCTCACACCTCCCACAGGGCGCTGACCACCTCGCTCACCCAGATCGCTTCTCACACCGTCACATTGGCCCCTCTGAGGCTGACATAAGCGGGATGCTCGAGGCGATCGGCTTTGAGAGCTTAGAGGCCCTCGCTGACCAGGTTGTCCCTGAAGCGATCAGGATGCGTAGACCGCTCGGGCTGGAGGCGACGATGAGCGAGCAAGAGGCGCTCGCTCACCTCAGGGGGCTCGCGGATCAAAACAAGGTCTTAAAAAGTTATCTCGGGATGGGATATTACGGCACATATACACCGAGCGTCATCCTCAGAAATATCTTAGAGAACCCAGGCTGGTACACTCAGTACACCCCCTATCAGGCAGAGATCTCACAGGGCCGGCTCGAGGCCCTCGTCAACTTCCAGACCATGATCTGTGACCTAACAGGACTCCCGCTCGCGAACTCCTCGCTCCTTGATGAGGGGACCGCGGCTGCGGAGGCGATGGCGATGGCCTGGGCGCTCGGTCGTCAGAAGGGGACAACCCTCCTCGTAGACGAGGCCTGCCACCCGCAGACCATCGCGGTGGTCGCGACCCGCGCGGAGCCCCTTGGCATTAAGCTCGTGCTCAGCGACCGAGCGTCGATGGACATGAGCGTTGAGGGCGCCTTTGGCGTCCTGCTTCAGTACCCTGACACCTATGGCGTGATTGAGGAGGACCTAGCGAACCTCTCCGCGCGGGCACACGAGCAGAAGCTTCAGGTGATCGTCGCTACAGACCTCCTCAGCCTGACCCTCTTGACCCCACCGGGTGAGCTTGGCGCGGACATGGTCGTGGGCTCCTCACAGCGCTTTGGCGTCCCCATGGGGGCAGGTGGTCCGCACGCCGCCTTTCTCGCGACCTCTGAGAAAAATAAGCGCGTCATGCCAGGGCGCATCATTGGGCTCTCGGTCGACGCGGAGGGTAAGCCAGCCTACCGCCTCGCGCTCCAGACACGCGAACAGCACATCCGCAGAGACAAGGCGACCAGCAACATCTGCACCGCTCAGGTCTTGCTCGCGGTCATGGCGGGGATGTATGGCGTCTACCACGGCGCTACGGGCCTCACGAAGATCGCCTCTCGCGTCAAGCGACTCACCGATGGCCTCGCGACCACGCTCCGCGAGCTAGGCCTCACGGTCGCAGAGGGGGCGCGCTTTGACACGATCCGCGTCTACAGCGGGCAGGCGGAGGAGCTGATCAGCTATGCGCTCAGCCAAGGGATCAACCTCCGTGGCGTCGAGGGAGGGGTGTGCCTGTCCTTGGATGAGACCACGAGCCTCGAGGACCTCGAGGCCCTCTTACCCTGCCTCGCCCCACAACTACGTGGCGCAGAGCTAGACGCGTCCTCGCTACGCGCACACTGCGAGCAGGCGAGCGGTCGCTTTGAGGGCGACGCTCAGCGACAGAGCGCCTTCCTGACACACCCGACCTTCGAGCGCTATCACAGCGAGCATGAGCTCTTGCGTTATATGCACAGGCTTCAAGCGAAGGACCTCTCCCTAACCCACTCGATGATCCCGCTTGGCTCATGCACCATGAAGCTGAACGCGACCACTGAGATGATCCCCGTCACTTGGCCTGAGTTCGCACAGCTTCACCCCTTCGCGCCTGAAGAGCAAGCGCGAGGATATACAGAGCTCGCGCTTCGACTTGAGCGCTGGCTGTCTGAGATCACGGGCTTCGCGGCGGTCTCACTCCAGCCTAACGCGGGCTCACAAGGTGAGTACGCTGGGCTCCTTGTCATCCGCGCATACCACGCCTCAAGAGGTGAGGGGCACCGAGACATCTGCTTGATCCCGACCTCAGCCCACGGCACCAACCCCGCGAGCGCGGTCATGGCGGGCTTTAAGGTCGTGCCTGTACGCTGTGATGACCAGGGGAACATCGACCTTGAAGACCTCTCGGCTCAAGCGGAGAAGCACCGAGCTCAGCTCGCGGCTTTAATGATCACCTACCCCTCTACTCACGGGGTGTTTGAGGAGGGGGTCGCGCGGGCCTGCGCGATGATCCACGAGGCGGGCGGTCAGGTCTACATGGACGGCGCGAACATGAACGCCCAGGTCGCCTTGTGTCGCCCGGGGGACATCGGCGCTGACGTGTGCCACCTCAACCTCCACAAGACCTTTTGTATCCCGCACGGAGGTGGAGGCCCAGGCGTTGGCCCGATTGGGGTCGCGTCACACCTCGCCCCTCACCTCCCAAGTCACCCGCTCCGCCCAGTTGGTGGAGATTTAGAGGCGGGCGAGGGTCAAGCGATCGGTCCGATCTCCGCGGCCCCATATGGAAGCTCAGCGATCCTGCCTATCTCATACGCTTATATCGCGATGATGGGTACCGAGGGCCTCAAGGCCGCCACAGAGGTCGCGATCTTGAACGCGAACTACATGGCCAAGCGCCTCTCTGAGCACTATGACGTCCTCTACACCGGCAAGGGGGGGCTGGTGGCGCATGAGTTTATCCTAGACTGCCGAGGCTTTAAGGAGGAGGCGGGCGTCAGCATAGATGACATCGCTAAGCGACTCATGGATTATGGCTTCCACGCCCCAACCATGTCTTGGCCCGTCGCCGGCACCTTGATGATCGAGCCGACCGAGAGCGAATCTAAAGAGGAGCTCGACCGCTTCGTGGACGCCATGATCTCGATCCGCGAAGAGATTAAGGCGATCGCGAGGGGTGAGCTACCACAAGGGGATAACCCGCTCACCCATGCGCCACACACCGTTGAGGTGGTGACCGCAGATGAGTGGGCTCGCCCTTACCCTCGCTCTCAAGCGGCATACCCACGCCCTTGGATCAAGGAGCGGAAGTTCTGGCCGAGCGTCAGCCGAGTGGACAACGCCTATGGTGACCGCAACCTGATGTGCCTCTGTCCCCCTGTAGAGGCCTTCACTCAGGACAGCTGAGCTCCGCTTAGAGGGTGTGCATCCAGAGGGGCTCAAAGGTCGAGCCGTTCAAGGTGCCGACCGCGACCTCAAAGGCTCGCTTGCTGTAAAAGATCCCACGACCCGCGGTGGATGATGAGCCAGGGTAGCCACCCATAAAGCGCTCAGACCACGCGCCAGCAGGGTCATTGACGTAGTAGCCGTCTGAGGTGTAGCCCGTGACGACCACCACGTGCCCCGCGGCGGTGAACATCCCGTGAATGATCACAGGGCTCCCGCTGTCAAGCGCCGCCTTGAGCGCTCCAAAGCTCCCTTGGCTGGTCGAGCTCAGCTGGCGAGCCCCGTACTCTCGAGCGTAGGTGTTGAAGACCTGCTTCAGACCACCAACAGACTGCGCTAGGTCCTTTCCAAAGCGTCGTGTGATGTCATCAGGTGTTACGTTCACACCGACGAAGTTGAGGAGCATCGCGACAGAGGTGTTCTGACATGAGCTAGAGGGAGCGTACTGGTTGTGGAACTGGTAGTAGTACGGCACGTTCAGCGGGCCACTCGGCGCAGGCATAGAGGGCTCCACTCGGGTGTCCTCATCTGGGGGGAGCTGGCCGTTACGGTCATCCATCTCACAGCGCCCATTTTCAGCGGACGCGAACAGGTCTACTCGCTTGTGCTGGATCTCGATCGACTTGTGTGCGCCAAGCTGTACGAGGCGCAGGGTCACGTTCCCGTCGCTGAAGGTGTCTGTGTCTACCTTCGATAAGGTCACGTACCCAAAGTCATCCGTGTCACGCGTGACGTGGACGCTCACGCTCCCCATCAGGTTCATGACCTCCTTCGTGTGGTAGCTCCACTGGGCGCCATCAGGGGAGCGGGTTGAGGTTTTGCAGTCGTAGTAGATGTTGGCAGACGCGCCAAAAGACTTCGTCTCAAATGGGTCTCCCTCATCCACGCCCCCAATGTCAGCACAGCCGAAGGTGAGGCTGAAGATGACCGCAGAGATGAGCGCAGAGCTGAGCGGGCGCTGTGTGCGTCGGGCTTGGGGAGGGGTGTAGCTTCTGTTCGCGCTCATCTTTGGCTCCTGTATGGCTGTGGGTGGGGCGACGCTAAGATCAATGCACACTTCGGGCCAACCTAGGCTTTACTGTGGATTAAATATGACTCTTCATAAGGAAGATGCATGAGCTTTGTTATTAAATATATATACTTAGGCGAATCAACGCAGCTGTCTGACCAGTCGTTCATTAATGTATTCATGTCACCTAAGGTCTTTTGACTACCCTTTAAACAGCCTTATTTGATCCCAAAATGTCCGCAAGATGTCCTCAAAGTAAGCCCATACATTGAGCCTGAGTAGAATAGACCCCACCCTAAAAGCAAATGATCACAGTATGATAGAGGGGTGGTGACAGCTCTCCCCTGCATACACATGATTGAACAAGCGTTACGTGGGGGGCGTAGACCCCACATCGGGCTTGAGCTCAGCTCAGATCTAGGGCGATGATCATCGCTCTAGGTCGCTTAAAGCGGGCCCTTTTAACTTATTTTTCATAACTCATGCGTATG
>Ga0181594_10004016_pt1 | contig 13219 bp, 11 predicted proteins | sample 071ome_18_FD_145603 | JGI IMG/M metagenome (GOLD analysis project Ga0181594, IMG submission 145603) | Coastal salt marsh microbial communities from the Groves Creek Marsh, Skidaway Island, Georgia - 071413BT metaG (spades assembly) | ecosystem: Environmental > Aquatic > Marine > Intertidal zone... | reverse complement strand
GCCGCAATGCGCTGTTTACGGGAACCCTTGATTACCGCGGGAAACTGGCGCTCGTGCGGCGTCATGGAATCGATGATCGCGGCAAGCCTGCCAAGCTCTTTATCATTGACGCGCTCACGTGCCGCCTCAGGTAGCGCGCTCATCCCGGGCAATTTGCCCAATAGCGCAGACATTCCTCCCATGTTGCGCATCTGCTCCAGCTGGTCCCTGAAATCCTGCAGGTCGAATCCTTTACCTTTTTTTAACTTCTCTGCGACCTTGAGCGCCTTCTCCTGGTCGACTTTCTGCTCGACTTCCTCAATGAGTGAGAGCACGTCGCCCATCCCGAGAATGCGCGAAGCCATGCGGTCAGGGTAGAAGGGCTCAAGGGCCTCAGTCTTTTCGCCAGTCCCGAGAAATTTGATCGGCTTTCCCGTTACGCGTCTAACTGACAGAGCTGCACCACCCCGCGCGTCACCGTCACTCTTGGTGAGGATCACCCCGGTCAACGGCAAGGTTTCGCCAAACGCACGAGCGGTCTGGACGGCGTCCTGCCCCATCATGCTGTCGACGACAAAAAGCGTTTCCGTGGGCTGGACGGCAGCATGAATGCGCTGCACTTCGGCCATCATTTCTTCGTCGATAGTCAACCGACCCGCTGTATCCACGATGAGCACATCGTCAAATGCGGTCCGCGCGGCCGCCAGCGCTTTTTGCGCAATATCCTCCGGCCGGCTATCTGACTCACTCGGGTAAAAGTTGACACCAACGTCCTCAGCCAGAACCCTTAGCTGCTCGATAGCAGCAGGCCGGTAAACGTCGCAGCTGACAACACCGACACGCTTACGTTCCTGTTCTTTCAGCCTTCGGGCCAGTTTCGCAACGCTCGTGGTCTTGCCAGAACCCTGCAGCCCCGCCATAAGCACAACTACGGGTGGCTGCGCCTGGAGCGCCAGTCCGCTGTTTTCTGCCCCCATCAGGGCCACTAATTCATCGCGCACCACCCCGATGAGAGCCTGACCGGGGGTCAAATCCCTGAGTACCTCCTGCCCAACGGCCCGCGATTTGACCGCTACTAGAAACTCCTTCACAACGTCCATACCGACGTCAGCATCAAGCAGAGCCATACGCACTTCGCGCAAGGTATCCTCGATGTTTTCTTCAGTCAGCCTGGCACGTCCGCTCAGGTTCCTGACGACGGTTCCAAGTTTCTCGGTTAAATTCTGGAACATGTTGTATTTACTCAAGATTTCTTTTTTCTAAGAAGCTGGAAAACGGGCACAGTCGAGCTTCATAAGACAGGGCAATTATGCCATCATCGTAAACACTCAAGGCCCTTTGGAAGATATATGCACACGATGGTGCCAGGGGTCGCGGCGATTGCGCTCTACCTCTTCGTGGCAATCCAATCCTCTAGGAGGATCGCCCTAACCGGCGGCACAGTTTCTTTCAGAACCATGACCGGAGGGCTTGCGCTGCTTGCGCTGGTCGGCCACGCCGTGACGCTCTATCCAATGGCCGTCACGAACTCCGGAATCAATCTCGGAATCTTCTCAGCGGCTTCATTGGTAGCATGGCTTATAGCCGGTCTCACTGTTGTCGCTACCAGCAGACGTGCGCTAGCCAGTTTGCTGGTCGTAATTTTCCCTTTCGCGGCAATAGCGCTTGGCACCTCACTCTTGTTCTCGCATCCGCACATTCTGCCTAGGTACTCCACTGGCACTGCGCTGCACGTCGGGCTGTCGCTCGTCGCCTATGCGATGTTCGCTGTCGCCGCGCTGCTAGGCCTTTATCTGGCTTTTGCCGAGCGGCGCCTGAAATCGCACCACCCTGTTATGCGTTTCCTTCCGCCGCTGTCGGACATGGAACAGACCATGTTCCAGCTCACCGCGATCGCGTTTCTAACCCTCAGTTCCGGCCTGCTGCTTGGATTCATTTCAATCGATGACATCAGTGGCCAGCACCTAGCGCACAAAATCGTATTTTCGATCCTGGCCTGGATTACCTTCGCTGTCCTTCTCGCCGGCAGACATCTCTGGCACTGGCGGGGACGACGCGCCGTGCACCTGGTGCTAGGTGGATTCGTCCTGCTGGCGCTGGGTTTCTTCGGGTCCAAAGTGGCGCTGGAATTGATCCTTGAACGCGCCTGAGCGCGTCCGGTGAGCGATATCAACGTCACCTGGCTGGTCGTGGGGCTGGCCTTCCTGATAGCCGCTTCGGCCTATTTTTCCAGCTCTGAGACGGCGATGATGGCGTTGAATCGTTATCGCCTGAAACACTTGGCGGAACAGGGTCACGCCGGCGCCCGCAGGGCGCAGCGGCTGCTTGAGCGACCAGATCGCCTGATCAGCCTCATCCTTCTTGGGAACAACTTCGTCAACATTCTCGCGGCGCAGCTGTGCACACTCCTGACGCTCCAGCTTGTCGGTGAACAGGGCCTCATAGCTTCGACGATCGCACTCACCGCGGTTGTCCTGATCTGCGCAGAGGTCGTGCCTAAAACAGTCGCTGCAGTACACCCGGAACAGGTCGCGTTTCCATCGTCCTGGCTTCTTCGAACACTGATGTGGCTTTTCTTCCCGATGGTCTGGTTGCTCAACCGGATCTCCAACTCGGCGCTCGCCGTTTTTGGTGTCGACGCCGCACAACGTGCCGAGGATCCGCTGAGCCGCGAAGAGCTCCGCACAGTCGTGAAAGAAGCCGGTGCCCTGATCCCTTACAAGCACCGCGAAATGCTTTTTGGCATCCTGGATCTGGAAAACGCGACGGTAGAAGACATCATGGTGCCTCGCTCAGACATCTCCGGTATCAATCTTGAGGACGACTGGCCCGATATCGTCGAGCAAATAGAAACCAGCCGACACACGCGTCTACCGTGTTACTCGGGCAGTCTGGACAACATTGAAGGCGTGCTCCACCTGCGGCGCGTCACTCGCATCATGCGTGACGAGGATTTTGGCCTGGATGCCCTGCGCGCTATCCTGATAGAGCCTTATTTCGCGCCGCTGAAAACTGATCTTTACGTTCAGCTCATTAACTTTCAGAAGGCACGTCAGCGATTGGCGTTTGTTGTCGATGAGTATGGAGACATCGAAGGTCTGGTAACGCTAGAAGATCTCCTGGAAGAGATAATTGGCGAGTTCACGACTGACCCTCAGATTTACGTCCGGGATGTCTACCCGCAGGATGATGGGAGTTATCTGGTTGATGGAAGTGCCAATCTTCGCGAGATAAACCGCGCCTACGGCTTCGGTTTGCCATCAGACGGCCCCAAGACCATAAATGGCCTGATACTGGAAACCCTCGAGGACATCCCAATAGCCGGGACCGCTTTTCGCCTCGACGGGATAACAATAGAGATTGTTCAGACGGCAGAAAAATCAGTCAAAACCGCACGACTCACAGTACGGGGCAGAACGTCAGAGCAATCAGAGGCGGCCGCTGACGCCCCGGAAGAGGATTAAGACATGAAGAAAAAGGCAGCGGGCATTGGCTAATGCACACCTGCTGCGCCCAGTAGGAGAAAGCTCTGTCGTTCGCCATCTGCCGTATTGGGTCAGCTGGAAACGCTCACCTCATACCATCCACCACATCCAGCGCCTGAGAAAGGCGTTCGACCACGACCACGTCCATATCCTTAGTCAGCGCCTTCGAGGCATTCCCTTTGGGGACAATAGCGCGACGAAACCCGTGTTTAGACGCCTCACGAAGGCGTTCGGGACCGCCAGGCACCGGGCGCACTTCGCCGGACAAGCCCAGCTCGCCGAAAACAATCAGCTCGTTGGACAAGGGTCGGTTGCGCAAACTGGAAACAACAGCGAGCGCCACGCTCAGGTCGGCGGCTGTTTCACCAACCCGAACACCCCCCACAACATTGACGAACACATCGCATCCAGCCGTCGAGATCCCACCGTGGCGATTCAGGATCGCGAGCAGCATGGACAAGCGGTTCTGTTCAAGCCCGACCGTTATCCTCCGTGGCTGTCCGGTCTGGTTATCATCGACCAGAGCCTGGACCTCAACCAACATCGGTCGCGTCCCTTCCCGAGTTACCATGACCACGCTCCCCGGCACTGGGTCTGAGTGTCTGGATAGCAGGATCGCGCTTGGATTCGCGATCTCCCGCAATCCCGAGTCCGTCATAGCGAACACGCCCAGTTCGTTCACAGCGCCGAAGCGATTCTTGATGGCCCGGATCAGACGGTACTGACCGCCCGGATCCCCCTCAAAGTAGAGCGTTGCGTCAACCATGTGCTCAAGCACTCGCGGACCCGCGATTGCGCCGTCCTTGGTGACATGACCAATTAAATACAAAGCAACACCGGTGTGTTTGGCGAAACTCACCAGACGACCCGCACATTCCCTGACCTGTGCCACGCTGCCGGGAGGCGACTGCATGACCTCGGTGTACAGCGTCTGAACTGAGTCAACAACGAGAACCCCAGGCTTCATCGCTGCCGCAATCTCGATAATGCGGTCGACGTTAGTTTCTGTCAGGAGCTTGAGATCGGCTGTAGGCACGCGAAGTCGCTCTGCGCGCAATGCGATCTGAGGCGCGGACTCCTCTCCGCTCACATACAGTGCGTCGACACCATTCAAGCCCGGCGCTGCAGCAATGCTCTGCAGCAGCAACGTTGTCTTGCCGATACCTGGATCGCCTCCAAGCAGAATCACGGCGCCGGGAACCAGCCCCCCGCCAAGCACACGGTCAAGTTCATTTAATCCCGTTCGTAACCTGGGCTGCTCCTGCGTGTTGATATCAGAGAGCACCTGGACTCGCGTCGGCGCGGCAGACGTTAGCGCACCTGCCTGCCGCGAATTAGCCGGCGCCGCGGCGACCTCGACCAAAGTATTCCATTCTTCGCACTCGCTGCATTGTCCCGCCCACTTCGAGAGGGTGGCACCACACCCCTGGCATTGATAATTCGTTCGTTTCTTCACGATTTTTTGATTTCATATCGGGCTCGAAGACGCACGCGGCACAGTAACTCATAGGGAATGGTGTCGCTTGCCTGGGCAACCTCCTCAATAGGCAGCCCATCGCCCCACAGTGTGACGCGGTCCCCGAATCGGGCATCCGGAATCGGGCGCAGGTCGACCGTCATCATGTCCATCGAACAGTTACCAATGACCTGTGTTCTGGTCCCGTTAACCAGAACCGGCGTCCCCGTCCCGCCATGCCGCGGATATCCATCCGCGTATCCATAAGCAACAACCCCGATGGGCATGTCCTCCGGACAGACAAATGCCCCACCGTAACCAACGGCCTCGCCTGCTGCGACCTGGCGCACCGAAATCAAGCGCGACTCCAACGTCATCGCCGGCCTCAGACCGAGCGAAGACGCTGAACAGTCCGCAATCGGGGAGACACCGTAAAGCATCAGTCCAGGACGAACCCAGTCTGCGTGCGCTTGCGGTAACGACAGAATCGCGCCGGAATTCGCCAGGCTGCGCTCCTCTTTTGCTGCGCCCGCCATCGCGTTGAACACCGATAGCTGCCGCAGCATGCTGGGATCCCCGCGCCGGTGAGCGTTCGCAAAATGGGTCATCAAGCGCAGTGGCTTTGCGTAGGGGCGCACCTCAGCCACTATCTTGGCGAACCGCTCGGGCTCGAATCCAAGACGATGCATGCCCGAGTCAAACTTAAGCCACACGGGCAGCTCACAGGCAGCGCGTTTCAGCATCGCCACCTGCTCATCGGTATGAATCACCGTCTCGAGACCGGCCTCAGTGATGGCCGTCAACTCAGAGAACTCGAAAGGGCCTTCGAGCAGCACAATGGCTTGCCCGGGTCTGGCTACATCGCGGAGCGCGAGGGCCTCTTCAACAGAGGCCACCGCCAACCCATCTACGGTGCTCACAAACGGCGCGACCCGTTCCAGTCCATGTCCGTATGCGTCAGCCTTTACGACGGCGAGAACTTTCGCCCCGGGCGCAGCCCGCCGTACACATCCCAGGTTCCAGATTATCGCGCTGGGGTCAATTACTGCCCGCGCTGGGCGGGTCATTCGCGCTCCCCGTCAAAATGGTCATGCGACAAATTCTCAAACAGCGTGTATTCGCCGAAGAAGCGCAGCTTCCTGCTTCCAATCGGTCCATTTCTTTGTTTACCAATGATGATCTCGGCAATGCCGCGATCCATGCTGTCTTCGTCGTAAACCTCATCGCGATAAATAAACATGATCACGTCAGCGTCCTGCTCGATAGCGCCTGATTCGCGTAAATCTGACATGACCGGGCGCTTGTCCTGACGCTGCTCAAGACTTCGGTTCAGCTGTGAAAGAGCGACGACCGGACAATTAAGCTCTTTCGCGAGCGCCTTGAGTGAACGAGAAATCTCCGATATCTCGGTAGCTCTGTTCTCTTTCGTGCCGGGCACCCTCATCAGCTGGAGGTAATCAACCACCACAAGTCCTAAGCCGTGTTCACGGGCCAGACGGCGACAGCGCGCGCGCAGCTCACCGGGCGTCAATGCTGGCGTATCGTCAATAAACAGCTTCACCTCGGACAGTATTCCCACTGAGTGGGTCAGGCGGGGCCAGTCCTCGTCCGCCAGCTTGCCAGTCCGGACCTTGTGCTGATCAATTCGGCCAAGAGAGGACATCATGCGCATGGCCAGCTGCTCGCTCGGCATTTCCATGCTGAAAATCGCAACCGGCTGCTCCTCTTTGATGGCTGCGTTCTGCGCAATGTTCAGCGCAAAGGCGGTCTTCCCCATTGACGGCCTTCCCGCGACGATGACGAGATCGGAGCGCTGTAGTCCAGAAGTCATCATGTCGAGATCGTAAAAACCGGTCGCGACGCCGGTAATAGGATTGTCGCGTTGAAAAAGCTGGTCTATACGATCGAGAGCATCGACCAGCAGCTCCTTGATCGGGCGAAAGCCGCGGCGCGCGTGAGCCTCCCGCTGCGCTATTTCAAAAACAAGACTTTCCGCAACATCCAATAGCTCGTCGGGTGTTCGACCTTCGGGTCGAAAAGCACTGTCTGTGATGAGGGTGCCGGCACTGATGAGCTCGCGGAGGATAGCCCGCTGGCGCACGATATCAGCGTATGCAGTGATGTTCGCCGCGCTGGGGGTAGTCTCTGTAAGCTGCGCCAGATAGGCCATGCCGCCCACATCTTCCAGAGTTTCCTGGCTGTCGAGCCACTCCGCTACCGTCACGACATCAAACGGCTTGTTATCGCTCGCCAGACGTTCTATCGCTCGATAAACGCTCCCGTGATCCTGACGATAGAAGTCTTCCGCGGCAATTTTCTCAGAAACATTGACCCAGGCCTCATTGTCCAGCATGAGACCACCAAGTACGGACTGCTCCGCTTCAGTAGAGTGCGGGGGAACCTTCAGCGCTTCCGTCGCCGCGTCCAGAAACTTTCTATCTGAACCAACCGCTGCCATCAGTGCTTCCCGGTGGCGAGCCCATCGGGTTGCGTCCAGTTACCGGCCGCAACCCGAAGGCGACCCTGATTAACCCACTTCGGATTCAATCGTGACGCGAATCTCGACGTCTACATCTGCGTGTAGATGCAGCTCAACCGGAAAAGTACCGACCTCCCTGAGCGCCCCCTCTGGCAAGCGCACTTCTCTTTTCTCCAGGTTTACACCCGTTTCGCTGACCGCTTCAGCGATGTCGACCGTTCCCACAGAACCAAACAAGCGGCCTTCACTGCCGGCCTTTGCAGTGATAACCACCTCAAGGTCAGTCAGCGCCTCAGCCCGCGCCTGCGCAGCAGCCAGGGCATCAGATTGGGTGCGCTCCAGTTCCGCGCGTTCGGCTTCAAACCTGGCGATGTTATCGGTTGTAGCAGCTACCGCTTTTTTCTGCGGTATCAGGTAGTTACGACCGTATCCAGGTCGCACGTTGACACGATCGCCGAGCGCGCCCAGGCGGTGAATTTTTTCGAGCAAGATAACTTCCATACGCTTAGACCCTATTCAAAAGAATATTCTGCAATTTCAACCCAACCGGCTGCGGAGATCGATTCACCGCAGGTACTTAAAAGATTCGCCGAGCGCGGTAACACCCACCCTAGGGTCCGTTCTGCACTTTTGCGAGCCTGCGAAAATCGGCAACGGTATCCGATGCCCCTGTCGCCGCCAGAATTGGCCCGACCAGCTGAGGGATAGTCCCCAACACAAAATAAAGCGCAACAAACCATCCGCGCGATAGCCGAATCTCGCGAGCGCGATGATGAAGGACGGCCAGTCCCTGAAGCGCAAACAATATCACCGCGACCAGAAAGACGTCACGAACGCCGGACCACCCAGCGCCCGTCAGGCTGTCGAGAAAAATGACCCCGCCTGCGACAGCCGTCAGGGTCAGCGCAACTCGGGGAAGACGCAGCGCGCAGAATTCCCGTCCGAAGCCACCCTGGTTGTACAGCTCGGACTGCCACCAGCGACCCAGAAGTAACATGCCGGCCATCATGCCGAACATAGCGACAATCAGCCATTCGTGGATCTGGTTTGCAACCAACGACAATTGAGCAGTCGGCACTACCGTTCCACCGTTTTCCGCAAGTAGCTGGAGCATCAACTCAAGGCGTTCTCTCCAGAATGCGTCTACGTCACCAACGGCTCCGCGAAACGCAAGCGAATACGCAATGATCAGCAGCCCTATCATCATAAGAGGCTGGGCCTGCGCTCCGTTGCGACCAAGGTTCCTTGAGACTATCCAGACAGGCAGCCAAGCCGCGCCACACAGCACCACCACTTGTAACGCATTTCCCGCGATGAGTGCCTGTATCGTGGCAGCGAACACCAGGGAAAGCACCATCACACGCAGCCCCTCCGAGGGGCCGCGCCTCAATGTGACCAACGCGACAACGGCACCACTCAGAACTATCAGCAGCCCGGCATACAGGGACCCAAGTAACAATGCGGCGGCAATGGCGGCGGCCGACGCAGGGCCGCGCATGGCCAGCCGCGCGATGAACCGCACGGCCAGAGTCTCCCCTGCGCGACGCTCAGTGCGCGTCGCAGTAGGGGAGTAGCGCGAGATAACGCGCGCGTTTGACCGCTGTTGACAGCTGTCTTTGATATCGCACTTTGGTCCCAGAAATACGGCTGGGGACAATCTTGCCGTTTTCTGTGATGTAAGCCTTCAAGGTGGCGAGATCTTTATAGTCGATCTCCTGCACACCCTCTGCTGTGAACTTGCAGTAGCGGCGGCGACGGAAAAATTTAGCCATGATGTTGTACCTTCTCCGATTCAGGACGGATCTTCGTTGGCGGGAGTCTCGGCGGCCTGTGCGGCCTCGGCGCTAGTCTCGCCTCCGTCTTCGTCAGCCTGGTTCTCAACTCGAGCGGTAGGTGCACCCTCGCTGGACCGCTCCCGTTGCCGTCTGTTGCGCTCGTCGTCGCGTTCGTTCTGCTCTTCCTTCGCGTGAGCGATTGGCGAGGGCTCTGTGACCGCTGCGTCTCTCTTGACGACCAGGTTACGTAAGACAGCGTCGTTGAAACGGAAGGCACTGGTCAGCTCGTCCAGAGTCGACTGGTCGCACTCTATGTTCATCAACACGTAGTGCGCCTTGTGTACTTTCAGGATGGGGTAAGCCAGCTGGCGCCGCCCCCAGTCTTCCAGACGGTGAATCTTGCCCCCTGGACCCTCAATCATCGCTCGATAGCGCTCTACCATGGCGCCGACCTGTTCACTCTGATCAGGGTGGACCAGAAACACGACTTCGTAATGTCTCACTGAGAACAACTCCCTGTGGATTTAAGCTTCCCGAGTCAACGGTAAAGCAAGGAGATATGCCCCTCGTTGGGGACGGCGAATTGTAGGGCATCCATGACAGCAGAGCAAAAGGCTGAACGGGTTCCGTCCCCTGCTGCTCTGTTAGTGACCAGATCTTTGGCGTCTGGCCTCGAACAGACAAACGGCGGCGGCCGTCGCGACGTTCAAGCTGGGAATACGCCCATGCATTGGAATTCGGGTGAGATGGTCGCATCGCGAGCGTGTCAGCTGCCGCAGTCCGCGACCTTCATTTCCGAGAACGAGCGCGGAAGCCCCAGACAGGTCGTGGTCGTAGATGCTGACAGGTGCGTCGTCGACCGCACCTGTGGTCCATACCCCGGTCTCGCGGAGACGCCCCATTGCCGCGGCAAGATTAGCCACTTCAACTAAACGTACGGTGTCGACCGCACCACTTGCTGCTCTCGCTACCACCTGACTCAACGGAGCGCTCCTTGCGCGCGGAAAAACCACCGCATCCACGCCAGCACCGTCCGCGGCACGCAGGCAAGCACCGAAATTTCTCGGGTCCTGCACCTCGTCGAGCAGGAGCAGAAGCGCTGGATGGTCGGCGGCAGCCAGGTCGTCTGTCAGTGCATCCAGTGCTACGAGTTCCGGAGGTCGTCTGCGCGCGACGATGCCCTGGTGCAGGTCGTCTCCGTGCACCTTATCGAGTGTCTTTTCGTCTGCGAAGTGAACAGTTATCCCCAGCTCGCGGGCGAGCGTCGCGAATTTATCAAGGACATCGTCGGCAGAACGCCGAATCCAGACCTCGAGCGCGAGATGCGGGCTATCGCCAAGCAGCACGCTCACGGCATGGCGTCCACCAACGACAAACGCGGCCATGTCTAGGCTGCACCTCCACTTCTTGCTTTCCGACCACCCCGGCGCGCGTTCTCCAGAGCAAAATCAATTCGCCTCAGGTCAAGATCTACTTTTTCGACACGTACGCTGACAGCCTGCCCGAGCCCGAAACTGTGCTGCCGGGATCGGCCGCCAAGCGTGTGCCGCTCAGGGTCGAAATGATAGTAATCGCCAGGCAGCGAGCTGATGTGAACCAATCCCTCGACGAGGAGCTCATCCAGCTCGACAAAAAGCCCGAATTCGACCACGCTGGAAACCGTTCCTGGATAACACTGCCCGACTTTGTCGAGCATGAACTCACATTTGAGCCATTGCTCGACGTCCCGCGTCGCCTCCTCCGCCCTACGTTCAGTCATTGAGCAATGTTCCGCCAGCGCGCTCGTGTCCTTTGGCAAGGTGCCCGGAGCGCGGGCAAGGATCTGCTTCAGCGCACGATGCACAGTTAAGTCTGGATAGCGACGGATTGGCGAGGTGAAATGAGTATAAGCCGGCAGGGCCAGACCGAAATGGCCCGTGTTCTCGGCGCGATAAACGGCCAGCTTCAAGCTTCGCAACACGAGTGTTTGCAGCAGTCGTTGGTCAGGGCGACCTTTGGCCGCTCGCAGAATTCCGGCAAGCAAATTCGCCGCAGTGAGCTCGCCATCGGGCAGCGGCAGGGCGACGCTGCGAGCCACGTGTTTCAAATCCTCCAGCTTTTCATCAGCGGGGTCTTCATGCACTCGGAATATCGCCGCCTGCTTCTGCTTGAGCAGGAAACGAGCTGCCGCAACGTTCGCTGCGACCATACATTCCTCGACCAGTCGATGAGCATCCGTGCGCACGCGCGACTCGATACCCTCTATTTTGCCCGTGGCACTCAGTTTGAAACGAGCTTCAGCCGAATCCAGATCAAGCGCACAACGGGATATCCGCTGCTCTATCAAGAGCCCGAAAATATCGTAGAGCACCCCCAGGCTTTCAACCACGCCCTCGGGCACATCGAGGCGCGTCCGTCCCCGACCCTCGCGCCAGTGATGGACTGCGTCATAGGTCAACCGGGCATGCGAACGGATTACTGCCTCAAAAAACCGGGTTCGCCTGACACCACCATCCAGACCGATATTCATTTCGCACACCACGGCAAGGCGGTCTTCACCGGGCACCAGGGAACAGAGATGGTTCGACAGCTTCTCCGGAAGCATCGGCACAACCCTGTTCGGAAAATACACCGAAGTTCCGCGACTCCGGGCATCCTTATCAACAGCTGAGTCTGCGCTGACGTAGTGCGCGACGTCGGCGATTGCCACCACTAACGTAAAGCCTCTGGCATTTCTCCGCGCAAAAAGAGCGTCATCGAAATCCCGCGCGTCCTCGCCATCGATGGTGGCAAGAGGAATCGCGGTCAGGTCCACCCGGGCTGCGAAATCCGTGCTGCGTACCTCCTCGGGGAAACCCGCGATTTCGTGCTCAGTCTCCTCCGACCAGTTGAGCGGAAGATGGTAACTTCGTGCCGCCATCTCAACCTCCATCCCTGGAGAAAGATGATCGCCTAACACTTCTGTTACTTGTCCCTGAGGGGGCAGATGTCGATCCGGTTGCCGCTCAATGCGCGCGACAACAACCTGCCCCCGACTTGCATTCAGCGCTTTCCCCGAGGGAATCAGGACATCCTGATTCAGGTGTCGATTGTCCGGGACGACATAGCCGAACCCGTCTTCCTCGTAGTAGCGCCCGACCACAGTGGCATGAGCGCGTTCGAGAACCTCGACCACACGGCCATAAGGGCGGCCACGCTGGTCATGACCCGCAACACGAACCAACACGCGGTCACCATGCAGGGTGCCCCGGGCCTCCCGCGGCGGCAAAAAGATATCGGCACCGTTCTGATTACGTACGAAAGCAAAGCCATCGCGATGAGAAAGGACCTGGCCCTGCACCAGTTCCATCTGCTCTGCAATGCCGTAGCGGCCTGAGCGAGTGCGGACGACCTGCCCGTCTCGCGCCATCGCATCTACCCGCCTGGCCAAGGCCTCCGCCGCGGCGCGTTGCTTCACCTGCAGATCAGCCGCAAGCTCCCGCAAGGCACAAGGTCTGGCCCGCGCCGCTAGCGCTGCCAGTATCGCTTCGCGGTCGGGCAACCCTTCGATTCTGACGAATGCCGACGCTTGTTTTAAATGCCTGCGATGGTTTCTAGAGCGCATTGACTCACTCTGGGGGAATGGGTAGATTGCGCACCTCTTTGCCGAGGTGGCGGAATTGGTAGACGCGCTGGCTTCAGGTGCCAGTTGGGGAAACCCAGTGGAGGTTCAAGTCCTCTCCTCGGCACCAGCAGGGTCATCCGCCTCTGCTGGATCTGAATCCTTACAAATACTTATGTATAGAATCCGGCGTCAGGGCGGTGGCGCAGCTCGAGCCCGGCATGCAGCTGGACTCGAACAACGCACACCGACAGTGGCTCATGCGCCGCCGGTTTGAGCCGCCCACAACTCCTGAGCCTGCTGCCAGCCCACAACCGCGCGCGGACTACCCTCAGCGTCGATGAACTGCAACGGCCCAAGGAAAGTCATGTAGAACTCGCTGTCGATTGGGAAAAAGGTCTTGTCGTGACGAGCGTTACATGACTCGTAGCCATAGCCCAGTTCGTATGCGGTCGCCCCCCCTTC
>Ga0181594_10004012_pt1 | contig 13229 bp, 16 predicted proteins | sample 071ome_18_FD_145603 | JGI IMG/M metagenome (GOLD analysis project Ga0181594, IMG submission 145603) | Coastal salt marsh microbial communities from the Groves Creek Marsh, Skidaway Island, Georgia - 071413BT metaG (spades assembly) | ecosystem: Environmental > Aquatic > Marine > Intertidal zone... | reverse complement strand
CTGTGATGGTGCCGGTGTGGTCGACATGATCGGTGATGGCGTCGAAGGCGTAAGCATCGGCGACGAGGTGGTGCTTTACCCGGGCCGCGACTGGGGACAAAACCGCCATGCCCCGCTGCCTGAATTCGGCCTCTTGGGAATGCCGCATCCGGGCACAATCGCGGAATATGTCTGCGTTCCGGCCGACAACCTTGCCCCCAAGCCCGCGGGAATGAGCTGGGAAGAGGCAGCGGCCTCGATCCTCACCGGGCTGACCGCCTGGCGCGCACTGATGTTCAAGGGCCAGCTGCAGCCCACCGACACCGTGCTGATCAGCGGCGTTGGCGGCGGCGTGGCAACCTTCGGGCTCGTTTATGCCGTGGCGCTGGGCTGCAATGTCTATGTCACCGGCGAAAGCGAGGAAGTTATCGAACGGGCGAAGAGCATGGGCGCGGTTGACGGCCTGCTCTACACCGATCACGAATGGCGCAAGAAGATCGGCCCGATGACCGGCGGAATCGACGTGGTGCTCGATGGCGCACCGGCACCGAGCTATACCAATTACATCCGCGCCATCAAGCCCGGTGCGCGGATCGTAATCTATGGCTCCACCGCTGGCGACAAATTCGAGATTACTGCCACCGGGGTGTTCCTAAAGAGCGCCAGCATTGTCGGCAGCCAGGTCGGCGATCCGCAGGACTTCCGCGACATGTTGGCCTTCATCGACAAGCACGGCATCCGCCCGGTCATCGAAGAGACTTTCCCGCTGGCAGAGGCCGACAAGGCGCTGCTTTACCTCGAAAACGATCACAAGTTCGGCAAGGTGGCGATCACTGTATGAATGAACTGTTTGACCTGACAGGGAAGGTGGCGCTGGTGACCGGCGGTGCCCAGGGCCTTGGGCGTATGATTGCAGAAGGCCTGCTGAAAGCAGGCGCGATCGTCGCCATTACCTCGCGCAAGGAAGACATTTGCAACGCGGCGGCAGAAGAAATGTCTTCGCTTGGAAGCTGCATCTCGCTACCCTGCGACCTTTCCAGCGCCGAAGCCGCGGTTGATCTGGCCATGCGGGTGAAGGCCGAATTTGGCGACAAATTGCATATCCTGGTCAACAATGCGGGAAAGACCTGGGGCGGGAATCTGGATGATTTTCCCGACAAGGCCTGGCCTGGCGTGATGATGGTAAACGTGCAGGCGCCTTTTACCCTGATCCGAGAGCTGCTGCCCGCGCTGGAAGCAGGCGGCACCAGCGACGATCCCTCCCGCATCATCAACATCGGTTCTGTCGCGGGTCTGATGACCGCGCGCCTCTCCGCCTATTCCTATTCGGCCAGCAAAGCCGCGATCCACATGTTGAGCCGCGATCTCGCGGGCGATCTGGCGGACCGCAACATCAATGTGAACGCGCTGGTTCCAGGCTTCTTCCCCACGAAGATGACCGCACATCTGCGCGATGAGGACGAGGTTGACCCGGCAGTGCTGGCCAAGATTCCGATGGCGCGGCTGGGCCGTCCGGACGAAATCGCCGGTTCGGTGGTTTTCCTCTCTTCCCGTGCCGGTGCCTACATCACCGGCGTCGCGCTTCCCGTCGATGGTGGCGCGGCTGGCTGCGGATAGAACTGCAATTTCCACCGTGCCTATCCTTCGAGAGGGGAACTTGTGGCTCTTGGACTGAAGTAAGATGCGCGAAGTTGGGCAGGAATTGGAGGAGGCACGCGTGTCTGGTAATGGCGAAGATGCGTCCAGCGTTCGGATCAGCGTAAGTCCGCTTGCCGACATGCTGCTGAAGGCCTGGGATGCACATCCGGGAAAAGAAGCGCTGGTCTTCCCTGCAGGCAAGCGCAGCTATGACGATGTTGTGCAATCGGTGCTACACCGCGCGCGCGGCCTGATCGGATTGGGAATCAAGCAGGGAGATCATGTCGGCATCCTGCTGCCTTCCGGCATCGATTTTGTGGAAACGCTGTTTGCGGTCTCCATGGTCGGCGGCGTTTCGGTGCTGATGAACGCCCGGTATCGCGCACCCGAAATTGCCTATGTGGTCGAGAATGCCGACCTTGCCGCAGTCGTCACCAACAGTGAGGCCGATGATTTCGTCGAATTCACTACACGTTTGACTGAAGCCTTCCCCGAAATCGGCGAGTGCAAGGATCCCATGACGCTGCAGGTGTCGCAGGCTCCGTTGCTGCGGCGCCTTGTCCTCAATGGCGGCAAGCAGGCACCCGGCTTTATCGACCAGCAGGCTTTCGATGCCGCTGCACAAACCGTAGACGAAAACCTTGTGCATGATGCCCGCCTTTCGGTGCGCCTGCGCGATACCTGCATGATCCTTTATACTTCGGGGACATCGGCAAACCCCAAGGGCTGTTTGCTGTCGAACGAGGCGATCTCGCGCGAAGCCAGCAACCTTGCCCGCAACCGCTGGGCCTACAAGGAAGACGAGCGCGTGTGGTCTCCCATGCCGCTGTTCCATATCGCCGCCATGCTGGCTATGCTTGGCGCGGTGGAAGTCGGCGGCACATTCATCGGCCAGCCGCATTTCGATGCGGGGGAAAGCCTGCGACAAATAGAGGTGGAACGCGCGACCATGCTGTTCCTTCCATTCGTAACCTTCCACCAGGCCATGATCGCCCACTGCGATTGGGACAAGACCGACATGAGCAGGGTGCGCCTGATGAATAGCTGTTTCAGCCAGATGCCGCGATCCATAGGCGATGCCTATCGCCAGAAGATGCCCGATGCCTTGCAGGTAGGTACCTTCGGCATGTCGGAAGCCAGCGGGATCGTTACAACCGGCGGTTATGACATGGACCCCGAGTTGGGTTTCAAGGCGCTGGGCTACCCGCTCAAGGGCGTATCGGTGCGTATCGTGGATACGGAAACCGGTCAGGATGTGCCGACGGGTGAACGCGGGGAAGTGCTGATAAAGGGCTACAACATGCTCGATGCCTACCACCGCGATCCGGTGAAAACGGCAGAGGTGATAGACGCAGATGGCTGGTATCACAGCGGTGATATTGGCTCGATCGACGCTGATGGTCACTTGCATTTCCATGGCCGTTTCAAGGATATGCTGAAGGTCGGCGGGGAAAATGTTGCCGCTGCCGAAGTCGAGGCCATTCTGGACACGCACCAAGCGGTCGAACTGTCGCAAGTGATCGGCATCCCAGATGAACGGCTGGCGGAAGTACCGGCAGCCTTCGTCAAACTGGCGAACGGCATGCGACCAGATGAAACGGAGCTGATCGCCTTTGCCAAGGAAAGGATCGCTTCTTTCAAGGTACCGCGCCATATCCGCTATGTTGACGACTGGCCAATGTCGGCGTCCAAGATCCAGAAGTTCAAGTTGCGCCAGCAATTGATGGCCGAACTGGGAATTTCGGAATGAGGAAATTTGCATGCGGGTGGTGATTACAGGAGCGGCCAGCGGCATTGGCCGCGCGGTGGCAGAAATGCTGGCCGCGCAGGACGAACGACACCAGATGCTGCTTACCGACCGGCACGAGGAAGGCGTGAACGCCGTTGCTGCAGCGATCGGTGCGTGCGCGTGTGCGCATGTCGGCGATCTCTCCTCCGTCGACTGCGGGCGCGATATCGTTGCAGCCGCAGTGGATCACATGGGCGGTATCGATGGTGTGGTCAGCAACGCCGGGATCATTTCCAGCGCGCCGCTAGTGGAGCAGACCGTCGACCAGTTCGACCGGGTCTTAGCAATCAACACCCGCGCAACCTGGCTGCTTGGCCAGGCTGCCCACCCCTATCTTGCAAGAACGCGCGGAGCATTTGTTGCAACGGCATCGATGTCCGCCACACAGCCCACTCCGGGGCTTGGCTTCTATTCCTCCAGCAAGGCTGCATTGCTGATGCTTATGCGCCAGTGTGCGCTGGAATGGGGGCCGGACGGAATTCGCTGCAACACCGTTTCGCCCGGACCAACCTATACGCCCATGACACAGGCCGGATACGACGATCCGGACCGCAGGGCGCAGCGGGAATCGATGATCCCGCTGGGCAAGCTGGGCGTAGCCGAGGACGTGGCCAATTCCATCATCTTCCTGCTCGGACCCCAAGCGGGCCATATTTCCGGTGTCGATATCCTCGTCGACGGCGGGATGAGCAGCAACCTTATGCCCGCCACAGGTGGCGGAACCGGCCAGAAGGCCAGCAAGTAACAAACGATCGGAGAATGACATGCGCCTTGCACGGGTAAGCAAAGACGGAAAAACCGGCCTCGCGGCCAAGATTGATGGCGAAACCAAGGTTGTCTGGGATGCCGACCTGGCCGATCTGGATGCTCAGATTGCGATCGGTAAATTGGCCTCTGCCGGTGCTGCTGCCGCCGCCGGGGAAACGGTCGACGATGCATCGCTGGCGTTCCTGCCGCCGGTTGCAAAGCCACGCAAGATTATCTGTCTTGGTCTGAATTACCGCGACCACGCGGAAGAGGCAGGCCTCGGCATACCGGAATTTCCCGTGCTATTCGGTCGCTTCGCATCCAGCCTGATCGGCCATGGCGCACCGATCATCCTGCCTAAGGTATCCGAGCAGCTTGACTGGGAGGCGGAGCTTGTCGTCGTTCTTTCCAAGGGCGGCAAGAATATCGCTGAGGCTGACGCGCTCGATCATGTGGCAGGCTATTCGGTTTTCAACGATGCCTCGATCCGCGATTACCAGCTGCGCACGCCGCAATGGACTGCAGGCAAGAACTTCGATGATACCGGCGCCTTCGGCCCATGGCTTGTCACTCCGGATGAAGTGCCTGCCGGTGCAGCTGGCCTGAAGATCGAATGCCGGGTGAACGGCGAGGTCATGCAGTCCTCCAATACCGGCAACCTGATCTTCACTGTCGCCAACACCATCCACCTCCTGTCCACTTTCATGACGCTTGAAGCAGGCGACGTAATCGTGATGGGCACGCCGGGCGGCGTGGGCGTGGCGCGTGATCCGCAGGTGTGGATGAAAGCCGGCGATGTCTGCGAAATTGAAATCGAAGGCATCGGTTTGCTGAAAAACGCCGTGGTGGCTGAATAACGGACCACTGCATTAAGGGAGAGAGACATGCCTCAAAAACGCGCTGGCGCCCTGGGCGTCCACTCGATCGATCATTTTGGCCTGCAAGTACCCGATCTTGCCAAGGCCAGGGACTTTTATGAATCGTTCGGATTGGACGTGCGTGACACGGCAGAAGGACTGGAGCTTTACACCTTCGGGAATGACCATTGCTGGAGCCGCATTGTTGAAGGTCCGGTGAAGCAACTGCGCTACATCAGCTTCGGTATTTACGCCGAAGATGAAGACGCGCTGCTTGCCCGCCTTGACGAGAACGGCGTGGGGCGGATCGATGCGTTGGACAAGACGCCCGGCAATGGCAGCTGGTACGCAGGATTTGACGGCTTGCCGCTCAACATCGTGGTGGGAGACAAGTGCTCCCCCGATGCCAAGACGCAATTCATCGTCCGGTCTTCCAAGGCAGGTGAATCGGGCGCGGTCTTCAATTCCAAGGCACCGCAGACCCGGCCCCGCAACCTTTCGCACTTCGCGATCTTCACCACCGATGTGATTGCGGCCACGGACTGGTATGAGAAGAACCTCGGCCTGCGCCTGTCGGACGGCAGTGGCCCCGTGGTGGCCTTCTTGCACGGGCCGCACGGCAGCGACCATCACCTGCTCGCCCTTGTGGGTTCCACTCACCGTGGGATGCACCACAGCAGCTGGGATGTCGGCTCTGTCCAGGAAGTTGGCCTCGGCTCGGCCCAGATGATGCGCGCAGGCTACAAGGAAGGCTGGGGCGTCGGCCGTCACGTGCTTGGCGGCAATTACTTCTATTACGCCCGCGATCCCTGGGGTAGCTACGCCGAGTTTTCCGCAGATATCGATTATATCCCGGCGAATTGCGAATGGCCGGCAGCGCAGCATGCTCCGGAAGACAGCTTCTACCTGTGGGGCCCCGATGTGCCGCCCGAACTTGTCTCGAATCTTGAACCTGGAGCGCCCGAATAATGGCTACTTACCTTCTGATGCACGGTGGCGGCATGGGCGGCTGGACATGGAAGTTCATGAGGTACGAACTGGAGGCGAGAGGGCACACTGTCTACACGCCCACCTTTACCGGCTTTGGTGAGCGCGAGCACCTGATCGGCCGCGACATCGGCAACAGCGTGCATGTGGCCGATATCGTCAACGTGCTGAACTACGAAGACCTGACCGACGTGATCTTGGTCGCACACTCCTATGCCGGAACCGTTGCGCCGGGCGTGCTGGTGCAGGCTGGCGACCGAATTCGGCGTGTGATTTACCTCGATGCTATCGTACCTTATGCCGGGGAACGCATCGCCTCGATGATGGGCTTTGCCAGCGAGGAAGAAGCCGCCGGACTGGATGCCATGCTGGACGCAGGCGAAGGGCCGATAGGCTCGGGCGTCCACGAGCAGCAACGCGCAATGGCTAAGGAGCATCCGCACATGATGGATCGCGACCGCGAGAAATGGCTGCTGGATCACCTGTCAGACCAGCCGATGCGGGCAACCAGCTGCGCGATTCCCGTGGGCGCCGATGCGATCACCCACCCGGTCGATTACATCGCTGCCCAGCACACCATCATGGGCATGATGCACGAGCGTGCCGAGAAGCTGGGCTGGCCGGTGCACAAGCATCCGGGCGATCACGCCTTCAACGTCGGTGATCCCGAAGACCTGACCAAGATGATCCTGGAGATCGTCGAATGATCGATGCCTCAAGCCTGTTCTCTGTCGAAGGTCGTGTTGCGCTGGTAACCGGCGGCAGCGCCGGGATTGGCCGGATGATCGCAGAAGGTCTCGCCGCCGCGGGTGCACGGGTCTACATCTGCGCGCGCAACGCCGAGAAGGTCGCAGCCGCTACAGAGGCAATGGCAGGCGATGTCACTGGCATTTCTTCCGATCTCTCCACCCTCGATGGCATCCAGAAGCTCGTAGCCGACCTTTCCCACCGGGAAAACGAACTGCACATCCTCGTCAACAACGCCGGCACGCTGTCAGACGCGCCGATAGATGCGTTTTCGGAGCAGGACTGGGACGGGGTTCTCGATCTCAACCTCAAGAGCCCCTTCTTTCTGTTGCAGAAACTACTGCCGCTGCTGCGCAGAGGGGCCACGGCCCGGCGCCCAGCCAGCGTGATCAACATCGGCTCCGTAGGCGCGCTGAAGATCGGCCCGCGCGAAGTCTATGCCTATCAGGCATCGAAAGGCGCGATCCATTGGCTTACAAAGTCGCTGGCTAAGAACCTTGCCAGCGATCACATCACCGTAAACGCAATCGCACCTGGCTTTTTCGAAAGCGATATGACCGTGATTACCGACGATGCCATGCGCCAGATGGTGGAATCGATGGTTCCGCGCGGACGCACGGGCATGGCGGAAGACATGGCCGGGGCAGCAATCTACCTGGCCTCTCCAGCAGGCTCCTATGTCACCGGCTCGGTACTCCCGGTGGAAGGCGGACTGGCAATCTAGCCCTCCGTTCGATAGGTTGCAAGGCGGAGATCCGTAAGCAAGAGGCGAGCATGGATTTCAATCTTAACGAAGAACATATCGCTTTTCGTGACGTGGTGCGTCGCTGGGTGGTTGCGGAATTACCCAAGGATCTCATGCGCAAGCTTGAAGCGGATGAGGAAAACTACCCCTTTGAAATTTGGGATAAACTGAAGGAGCAAGGCTTCTTCGGAGTCGGCATCCCTGAAGAGTATGGCGGCCTTGGCGGCGACGTGCTGATGCAGATGATCTTCGCCCGCGAGATGGCCCGCACGGCTGGCGGCTTGTTGTGGGTATGGGGGCTGACCTCGTTCGGCGGCGCGCACTCGGTATCGATCGCTGGTAGCGAAGAACAAAAAAAGCGCTGGCTTCCAGAGATGGCAGCTGGAAATCTGCGCGTTTCGCTGTCCATGACAGAGCCTGATGGCGGAACCGACGTGCTCGGCGCGATGAAGACATTTGCCGACAAAGTCGATGGCGGCTGGAAGCTAAACGGCGCGAAAATGTGGACGACCGGCGCGAAGGTTGCCGACCGGCTGCTGGTGCTGGCGCGGAGCGATCGCCATGCCGAAAAGAAGCATCATGGGCTAATTGCCCTGTTCGTTGATGCCAAGTCTCCTGGTATAACCACCAGTCTGCTGCCCAAGCTGGGTATGCGCGCTATGGGCAGTTGTGAAGTGCACTACGAAGACGTTTTCGTGCCCGACGAGGACGTGCTTGGCGAACCTGGCAAGGCGTGGAGTGCAATGCTGCCGAGCCTCAACAACGAACGCATTATGGTGGGCGCACAGTGCCTGGGCGCGATTGACGGCGTGCTGGAAGACGCGCTGGAATACATGATGCAACGCAAGGCATTCGGAGACGTGATCGGGCGGTTCCAGATACTTCAGCATTATGTTGCCGACATTGCCACCTCGCAGAAGGTGACCGAACTCCTGCTCTATAACGTGGCATGGATGCAATCCAACGGCATGGCATGTGGCAACGAGGCAAACATGCTGAAGATGGTGGCCACTGAAAATGCCGTAAAGGCAGCCGACATAGGTATCCAGATCATGGGCGGCATGGGCTACTCGGCCGAAACCGACATGCAGCGCTATTGGCGTGATCATCGGATCTTGCGGATGACGCCGATCTCAAACGAGATGGTGCGCAATTCGATTGCCGAAAACCTTGGCCTGCCACGGTCGTTCTGAAAGATAGAGCAGATGGAAGACTTCCCCCCTGCCCCCGACGTTGCCGGAACATCACTGGATGGCACTGGGACCTTCACGATAAGCACCGATGAAAATGCTGCTCTTTGCAAGTCCACCGGGGGGAAGCCGGCCAGCGATGGCACTGCGCACCCCATCTATTATTACATCGCCACCCAGGTCGCCATGGGCAAGTCCGTGGCGGGGGTTTGCGAAACCTGCGACTTCGACGTGGAAGATGGCCCGATGATGGGTTCATCCGGTGTTCGGTTCGCTCGGCAGCTGATGGTTGGGCAGGACTACAAGGTTACCGGCGAAATCCTCAGCCTCGTGCGCAAGAAAAGCCGCAAGCTTGGCGTAATGGATGTGCTTACTTACCGCCTGCGCCTGCACCCGGCTGAAGGGGGCGACGCGGTGCTGGAGACAGACAACGTGTGGGTTCTACCGCGCAAGGAGTTGGCCGCATGACCGCCGCAAGCACCATCAAGGCTGGCGCTGCCTTGCCGCCGTTCGTGATCGAAAGTGTGAGTCCCGAGGCCATGCAAGAATGGTCCGTATTTCTGGCCGATCCCAACCCAATCCACCTCGATGTGGACGTGGTGAAATCCAAGGGCCTTGGCGACAAGCGCATCAACCAGGGCCCTATCAACGTGGCCTACATGATGAACATGCTGATGGCGGCCTTCCCCGGCTGCCGTATCGAAAGCATGGATTCCCGCTTTCTCGACAACGTTTACGAAGGCGACCGCGCGGTCGCTTCCGGCGAAATTACGGCGGTTGAAGGAAACCGTGTTTCCTGTGACCTCAAACTCGATGTGGATGGGCGCGGCACCGTGAATGCCGGCACCGCCACGATAATTATCTGATCCAAGGAGACGAATAATGCCCAGCGGTCCTTTTGCCCATGTATGTATGGTGGTACGCGACCTCGATCAAGCGATCGAGGACTGGACCAAGATCCTTCGCGTTCTCGATCCGCAATCGCTGGAGAAGCCGATCGTAAAGTACGACGAATTTTCCAGCGGCGACGATGCCGGAATGAAGTGGGCCACCTTCGTCAACGAGTATTCGACCGAGATCCAGTTCATCCAGCCGGCACCAGGTACACCGCTCGGCAATCGACTCGACAAGGTTGGCGAGCATGTTCATCACCTGTGCTTCAGCACTGACGACGTTCCCGCCGCGATGGAAAAGCTGAGGGCGGAGGGCCTGCATCTTCCCGGCGGTGGCGAGACCTTTAACGATCCCGACATGACCTGGCAGAAATGGAGTTGGGTCGGCGCCAAGAGCACGCATGGTTGCCTGATCGAAGTAGCATCGCCTTATGAAAGCCACGACGATGGCAAGTGGCATCACGCACCTGGCAAGTTTGCCTATAAGGGCCCGGGAGAGCACCCGAGCCACTCTGAAACAGTGCCTATCACGGCCTGATTTGCGCGGCGAAACTGTCAGCTACAAGGGGGACGGCCTGGATCTTGCCGGGGAAGCCTTTGGCGACCCGGCGGCTGCACCCGTCCTCTTTTTCCATGGCGGCGGGCAAAGCCGCAACGCCTGGCGGGCCTCAGCTCGCCAAGTAGGTGAAGCGGGCTATTACGGGATCGCCTTCGATCTGCGCGGTCACGGCGAAAGCGAATGGGCAACCGATGGCGATTACCATGTCGAGGCCTTTGCCCGTGACGTGGAGGCACTGCTCACAAAGTTTTCAAGGCGCGTAACACTGGTCGGTGCATCTCGCGGCGGGCAGGCGGCATTGATCGGGGGGTCGCGCCATCCGGAAAGGATCCGGCTCATCATGTTGGCCGACGTCGCGCCCGACATGCCGGATAACGGGATCGACGGAATTCGCCAATTCTTCGCCGAAGGCGCCAGAGGCTATGAATCTCTTGAAGCGGCTGCCGATGCGTTGTCGCATCATCTCGAGCAGCCCCGCATGGCCGATCCTGCACGGCTCTCCCGATCTATGCGTCAAGACGACAAGGGGCGCTGGCACTGGCATTGGGATCCCGCCACCGGCAGGGAAGAGTTCCTGCATCCTCCAAGCGAGAACGAAGCCGTGCTTGCCGCAGCAGCGCGGATAACTTCCCCGCTGGTGATGGTGCGGGCAGAGCTGAGCCACCTCGTTAGCGATACCAACACCGCGCGATTCAAGGCGCTTGCCCCGCACCTGGAAATACTGACCGCACGCGGTGCAGGTCACATGTTCACAGCCGACAGGAATGATACCTTTGCAGCACAATTGCTGACACAACTGTCCCGCTATCCAGAGGAGCCTATCGGATGAGCGCAAGGAATGCCTTGATCGTGGGTGCAACCGGTGGCCTTGGACAGGCAGCCGCCATGGCACTGGCCGAAGACTTCGACGGCATCGCACTAACCTATCGTTCCGGCAAGGCAGAGGCGGAGAAGCTTTGCGCCAGCCTGCCCGCTTCATGCAAAGGCTGGCCGGTACGTTGCGACCTTGCCGATCCCGCTTCTGTCAAATCGACCATTAAAGATGCAACCGCGACGCTCGGCTCCATCGATGCAGTAGTATTCGCCTCCGGCGTAGCCATAGAACAGCCCTTCGTCAGCCAGATCGAAGAGAGCCAATGGCGCGAAGTAATCGAGACCGAACTGATTGGACTGACGCGTGTAGTGGCGGAAATCCTGCCAACTTTCCGTTCGCAAAAGCAAGGCAATCTCGTGATCGTTGTCTCGGTGGCGAACTACACCTTCCCTCCGGGAGATGCCCTTTCGTCAGTTCCTAAGGCTGGCATGGAAGCGCTTGGCAGAGCCATCGCCAAGGAAGAGGGCAAGTTCGGCATACGTGCCAACATGGTGGCGCCCGGTATCATTGACGCGGGCCTTGGCACGCACTTTCTGCAGACCCTCTATTCGCCCGAAGTTTGGGAGCAGCAGAAGAAGGCGATAGCACTGCGCCGCTTCGGCACGGGCCGGGAAGTGGCAGAGGCAGTGCGGTTCCTCGCATCGGACCGGTCGGCCTACATAACCGGGCAAACAATCATCGTGGATGGAGGTTTCAGCCTGTGAGCAAGAGCAACCATGACCGTGTTCTGGCGTTTCTTGACGATTTCCACGTCGAGGGTAAGCCCGATTTTGCCCGCCTTTCGGAATATTTTGCCGAAGATGGGGCATACCAGCCGCTGGTACCCGCCACCGATCGGATCGTGGGCCGAACGACAATCGCCGATGCGCTGCAAAAGCAATATCGCACCTATTACGAGTGCCGCTGCGAAATCCACGCATCGGCGGCAATGGGGCCCTTCGTCTTCACCGAACGCACGGACCACGTCACGCTGCACAAGGGCGACAGGAAAGTTGGTTCCCGCGTTTGCGCGGTGTTCGAACTGAACGATGCGGGGCTGATCGTCAGTTGGCGTGAATACTGGGACAGCGGCGACGTGATGCGGCAGATGGGCGTAACGGCAGACGAACTTGCCGCAGCCATGTGACCATGCTGACGCTGCACCACCTGAACAACTCACGTTCGCAAAAGATCGTCTGGCTGCTTGAGGAACTGGAACTGGACTATGGCCTGGAGTGCTACCAGCGTGATCCCCAGAGCCTGCTTGGCCCGCCTGAACTGAAGCGGCTGCACGCGCTCGGCAAGGCGCCTGTACTGGAAGACGAAGGCGGCGTTGTGCTGGGCGAATCCGGTGCCATTGTCGATTACGTGCTCGATCGCCACGGCCGAGGAAGGTTGTCGATCAACCCGGCTGATCCGCGCCGGGCACGGTTTCTGGAATGCCTGTACCTCGCCGTATCGGGCGGCATGAACCCGATCATGATCAAGGTCTATTGCAGCGCTTTCGGACTACGAGAATCCGCCATGGACAAGGCTGCCTCAGCCGAACTGGAAACCGTGCTTGGCTATATCGAGGAACTGCTGGGCAGCGGAGAATACCTGCTGGGCGAAGACTTTACCGTGGCCGACATTCAGATGAGCTTTATCCCCGAACTGGCCGCCGCCATCGGTTGTGCTGGCGAGCACCCCATCATCCGCCGCTGGCAGCAGCGCATTTATGCCAGACCGGGTTTCTACCGCGCCATTGCCCGCGGCGGCCAATATGATTTCGCCGCCCCGGTGTGACAGTTGAAAGGAATCTCAGTCATGGAAGAAAGCATACGTTCGATCTACTCCTGCTGGAACGCGGGCGATCATGAGGGCGTGATCAACGCATTTCGAGCCCTTGGACCAGACGGTTTTACCGTCGAATACGTAGGCAGCGCGCCCATCGAAGGCGAGGCGGCGGTGCAGCAAATGTGGGATGAATTCGCCGGTACCTGCACCGTGGAGATTGCGGAACTGCTGGTGAACGGAGATGAAGCCGCAGCTTTCATTCTCAATCACGTGCACGGCGAAGACGTTACGACCACCCTGCCCAGCATCGAAACCTACCACGTGCGCGGCCAGACGCTGGACGTGCGCTATTTCCACCGCTCGCCCGCCGCATAACCCTGACGCCTGCGCGCGGAGCCCGCGCGCCGCCAAAATAGAAAGGGGAGGCATCGCTGCCTCCCCTTCAAAATTCGAGCAAGTAGGATGGCCT